>Ga0208047_1000019_pt1 | contig 61151 bp, 50 predicted proteins | sample Kivu_220m_FD_184162 | JGI IMG/M metagenome (GOLD analysis project Ga0208047, IMG submission 184162) | Freshwater microbial communities from Lake Kivu, Western Province, Rwanda to study Microbial Dark Matter (Phase II) - Kivu_220m (SPAdes)... | ecosystem: Environmental > Aquatic > Freshwater >...
ATGCCGTTTTCCGCGCATGACGCGGGAATTGACACGGCAAGCGAACCGGGAGTACATTTCCGCCGTGGTCAAATGGGGAGTCTCACCGGCTCAAGCGGGAATTCGCGATGTCTGCGAAAAAGCAAATCCCTAACAAGAAGTATACCACAATCCATCCTTTCCTGTCCACTTGATATTCATTCAGGTAACGTTGCACGCAAACTTGGTTTGCTTTGTCGGAAACAGAATGACGCTAAAGCAGTGCAGGAACTGGATGGAGTTCTGCGACAACTGGACTGTAATGACCCTGTGAAATATGATTTTGCTTTGTTTGGTTTAGGTGTTTCAAAAGATTTACTAACTATGTAATGTGCTAATCTATAAATTTTTATAATTTTTTATAAAAATTTTCAGAGTTCAGTCTTAGTATATTGAAAAATATTTTCCAGAATTTTTAATTCTTTCTGTCTCAGACTGTCCTGAATTCTGACCAGAATTCATTTTTTTCTGTATTTATAGTAAAGATAAGCGGAGAAACATATGCTCCACCAGCGGCTTATTTTGGTACCAATATGGGAGGATGCCCAGTAGGTGCGGTTACGGTGGGGGTAGGTCATCTGTACATTATAATATCAAGATTATGACGACAAAACAACAAATTAGTGACAATTTATTCCCAGCAACGCTGGATGAACTGATAATGGACATGGAATTATACCCAGATGAATATAAGCACCTTCAGTTCATACTGAATCGCCCTAAAAATCATAGTACAGATTTTGGGCAGATGTACATGGTCGTAAATCAGGACGGCTTCGGATTGTACCGTTTGGACAACATTGATTACAAAGAGGGAGTTATAAAATTATCATTCACAAATCCTGCAACTGGAAATACGGCTGAATACAGTCTGCTTATAACTAATAAACATCCAAATGTATTCTTAGTAAACTGGAAAGATATCGAAGACATGGTTTATTCAGAATTATCATCCAACTATAATGATATAGAACTTCGTGAACTTGGAAATGAACTATAATGAATGTAACTGAATACATAAACTGTTCAGGAAGGAAAGTAATGCAGTATTTTCAACCAGATTCATTAATGATTGACCTGCCTTTCATTCTGACGGTAAGGAAGATACTTACCTGTAAGATGCCATATATGCTGCTTGAAAAGAAAGTAATGGGCAATTATACCGCAGCAGTACGACTTGTTGATTTTTACGAAAAGGATGGCATTGTTTTTCTCGATGTGCAGGAACTTACAAACAACAGAACTTTTACCCTGTCGTGGAATATGTAATATACTGGTGATTGGTGGTTATGGAGTCTGACAGATTTTGAAAATCTGATGGGAAGAGTTAAACATAATTAAGACCAACCAAATTAATAATTGTCTTAATCTGAATGTGCCATTTACTGTTTCTCAGCACTTATAACTACAAAACTTCCTTTACCGAAACCTTTAAATGGTTGCTCTACTCCAACTGCATTAATATCTGTTAAAGTCTGAACAATATCAGAGATTTTAAAACTATTTTTTTCAATCATTGCGATGACCTCAGGAACTGAATAAAATGAAGCAACGCTGTAAAACTTGCTGCCCTTTTTTTCTTTTATAAGGAGTTGTCCTAAGTTACTGTTCCTGTCAATAAAAGCGATAATGATTTCCCCACCTGCTTTTAATATCCTGTTCGCTTCGTTTATGGCTTTGTCTGGACTCTCAATAAAACAAATTGAAGTAATGAATGCGGCAAAATCAAAACTTTCGTCATGATAAGGAAGATTTTCAGCAAAACCTTTGACAACATTTAATTTCCGTTTTCTTGCCAAATCCAGCATACTATCTGATGGGTCAATACCGAAATTAATACCCAACTGTTCGGCAAAAATTCCGCTGCCAATGCCAATTTCAATACCCTTCTTCCCCACTGGCATCACCTGCCTGATTGCAAGAAGTTCAGATTGAAAAGTGGTTTTATTTTCTTCAAACCACTTTTCGTATTCATCAGTATATATGTCAAAAGGATTTTGAACCAATTCTAAAATGTAATTACCTTATCACTTTCAACGACCCAGTTTGTGAATTCAGCCATACTACTTATTTCTGTTCCTTCTATTAACGGAGCACTCTTCAATCCTCTGGCTTCAGCGCAGCCACCACATATCTTTACCTTTCCCCCTTTCGAAAGCACTGCTTTTAGCATCCTTTCAATATTGTAGTATCCATTGGGGGTGTTTTGATTTGCCAAAGCGCAATTCGCAGCATCTGCCATTAAAAATACCCGCACTTCTGTTTCTGCATGGTCTTTCCCGATTTGCATAGCCATACGCAGGGCGTTATATGCTTTCTCTGTTCCGTAAGGAGCATCGTTTATTACGATTAAAATTTTCTGTCTCATTTATAAAAACTATAATTAAACTGAGTTAAAACCATCGCCAAAATAAAATCATTAGAAGGAAAATACTTCCGTACACGATAGGTATCAAAAATAAGATTCTTGATGATTTATTAAATCCTGTCTTGACATTCAGTAATTGTACTATCTTGATACTTAACAATATTCCTGCTAACATCACCAAAGTTAACATAATTGAAATAGATATATTCACCCAGACAGGATTCTGCTGCAATTTAATTTGCCCGTCAATAATCTTTTGCGCTGTTGTCATGCCTGAGATATCATCAAACAGATGTTCAAAATAAGGGACTCGTGATGTTGTTTTCAGGATACTTTTATTTAAATGAGCAGCAACAATAATCGGGATAAATGAGATTCCATAGTTTAACAGGTAATCTTTTATTTTCAATGACGAACCCGATAATCTGGCAACAGTGTACGGTAGAATCCATAGAATGACTGGCAATATTAGGAAAATGATAATCCCTTCGACAATACCAGCAAGAAAAGTGGTTTTAACTGAAAGGAATTTATTGACTGCACTTGGGATTATGCCGAGAATACTATCAGTTATTGACCATTCTGACCAGATTTCGGAGATGACAAATCCAGAAACAACCATCACAAATATCATTTCTGCTATTTTTAATGGTTTTAACTGAAACAAGTCATGTGCAAACCCGATATAGGTTAGTTGTGGATTTGGTCTTTCAACAACCTTTATCGACTGGTATTTAGCGCATGTTTTCAGACATCCAGCACATAAAATACAATCTGAATTATCTGTGATATTGGCTGGATATAAGTCGACTCCGCAACTCTTGAAGTTTAAATTATACTGATACTTCTTATGGATACAAGATTTATCCTTACATGTATCACAGACATTCTTATTTTTAACACGCCAGCCGATGATTGAAAGTCGGGAGTATAATCCTAATAGATAACCTACTGGGCACACATAACGACAAAAGGTATTCTTTTCATAAACAGTGCCCACTAAGATTGAGACTCCCACTATCGCTAATAAGTATATTGACATGAAAAAAGGATTGCGATGTATTGAAAATCCCTGAATGCCAACAAGTAGAATTATTATGTAGAAAATTGTTATCGCCCAACCTGAGAGCAGCCATTGTGGTCGCTTGCGTTTTAAGCCTATTTTAGCAAAAAAAGTTGTGACAACTTCTACAGGGCAGACCATGCACCAGATACGACCAAAAAAAATTGCAAGCAATATTATAGCGGGCCACCAGTATGACCAGACAATTAAATTCCCAATGTTTGTATTTCGAAGGTGCTTTAAAAATTCAGCATCTGTCGAATAAGCCATTAATCCAGCAATAATTAATGCAAGGTATGCCAAGAGAGAGACATACTTAGTTGCAACAGGTAGATACCACCTGTCCAAACGTTTATTTATGTATGAAAGCATTTTTCTAAAATGATTCTTATTTTGAAACAAGTTTGTCAATGGAGCATTTACCTGCTCCATATATTAACAGGTAAACAATCAAAAAAAACATAGCAAAATCAGTTCGGGACTCATGTGCCATTGACCAGAATCCTTTGTTTAGCAGAATCGGAATTTTGGTTGAAATTATGGCAGTAATCATTATAATAAGAAGTGAAATTGAGGTTAATCGTATCACGAATCCTATTAAAACAAATAATCCGCAAATTATTTCGAAGGATGCGACAAACAGTGCCAAGAATTCAGGATTTGAAAACCCAATCTTCTCAAACCTGCCCGCACCTACCTGAGCCCCAGGGAATGGAGCGTGGGGGCATAGGAGTCCATGCGGTAGCTGGTGGTGGGACCGGCCGAGCCGATGGGTTTGCCCGGCCGGGCGGGCGTCGGGCCGACGTAATAGATGAGCTGCCCTTTGATGTCGACCGGCAGCTCCTTGCCCGCCTTGATGAGCTCGATGAGCTTCTTGTGGGCGGAATCCCTTCCGGTCAGGAGGTGGCCGGTGATGAAGACCTTGTCGCCGGCTCGGAGTTTGGCGACGGTCTCGTCGTCGAGAGGGAAGGATCTGCGAATCTCAATGCACCGCTCTCAATCCCGCGCAGATTCTTCGGTCGCCCCGACAAGCCGGGACTCCCTCAGAATGACATGCATTGGTCTGACCCGATCTCTCTGCCGGCATACGCCGTCATTCGAGATGACAGACAAGGGTGATAATTCCCAATTCAAGGGCTCACGGTCGGCTTGTTGTCCCTGAAGGCTGCAACATCCCTCGGCGTCTCGGTTCTTTGTTTCACTCCGACCGCGAGCGGCGTCCCGCCCTCGAAGGCGACGCGGCCCGTGAGCATTTCATAGAGAATCACTCCGAGGGAGTAAATGTCCGCGCGCTGGTCGATCTCTTTCCCTTCGACCTGTTTGGGACTCATGTACTCCGGCGTCCCGACGATCACGCCCTCCGCCGTCATGCCCTTGGCCGCAAGCGAGCGGGCGATCCCGAAATCCATGATCTTCGCGTTGCCGTCCTTGTCGATGACTCCAAGGGGTTTCCTTTTTCTGCCGCGGAGCGACACCGCCGGTTGACGGTTGAAGGCCGGAATCGGGCCTTTCGCGCCGCCCGCGACAGGTCATTTCAGGGAGAGGCGGCCCGGGCCGTGAGCTTGGCCCGGTTCTTGAGGCGTTTCTCCCGCCATGGCGGGAGTGTATCGTCCTCGGCATCCGGAGCGGACGGTCCTCTACCGGGTGCTGTTCCATCATTTCGACCGGTTCCTGACGGAGTATGAGAGCCGGTTCGAGCGGGAGTACGGGTATTTCCGGCCGGTCGTCAAGGAGGTGGTCGAGCGGTATCTTGACTGCGGCAACCCGAAATGCGGCTTCGCCCGCATCCGGTGTCCGGACTGCGCCGAGGAGCGGCTGGTGATGTTCTCCTGCCGGACGCGGGGATTCTGCCCGTCGTGTCATGCCAAGCGCGTCGAGGAGTGGGGGGAGTGGATGCGGGAGACGCTGCTCTGGGACGTGCCGCACCGCCAGATCGTCTTCACCATCCCCAAGAGGCTGCGGGTCTTCTTCAAGTTCGACCGCCGCCTGCTGGGCGATCTCTGCCGATGCGCCCTCCAATCCCTGGGCCGATACTTCGAGATGGCGACCGGGAACCCGCTCAAGCCCGGAGTCGTCGCCGTCCTCCAGACCTTCGGCGACCGGATCAATCTTCACGTCCACCTCCATTTTCTGGTGACGGAGGGTGGGGTGGACAAGGCGGGTGTCTTCCATCGGATCGCCGGGATCGACGACGCGCGCCTGGCCGAGATCTTCGCCCGCGAGGTCCTGGCGTTTCTCGTCGGCCGGCAGCTGCTGAGTCCCGAGTGGGCGGAGCGGATTCTTTCCTGGCCGCACACCGGCTTCAATGTCCACAGCCTGGTCCGGGCCAAAACCAAGACCGAGGCCGAGCGGGTCGGAAAGTACATGCTCCGCCCGATCCTGGCCCTGGAGCGGCTGTCGCTTCTGGAAGCCGAGGGCAAGGTCGGGTATCGGCACGGCGAGAAGCTCGCCGAGCTGGAGACGATGGACTACCTGGAGTTCATCGCCCGGGTCACGTCGCATATCCCCGACAAGGGCCAGGTCACGGTCCGGTACTACGGCCTATACGCGAACGCGCACCGGGGAAAGGTCCGCAAGGAGAGCTTGGCGGCGTCGCCGCTGCGGATTGTCGAGGAGGAGTTCCGCCGTCTTCCGGCCAAGGGCTGGGCGGCCATGATCCGGAAGGTCTACGAAGTCGACCCCATGGTCTGTCCGAAATGCGGCGGCCGGATGAAGGTCGTCGCCTTCCTCACCGAGCCGGCCGTCGTCGACCGGATCATCGATCACCTGAAGCTCACCTTTGCGGCGGAGAAGCCGCCGCCGTCTCGAGCTTTGACCGAGGTCGCCCTGACCCGGCAGCCTCAGGAAGGGCTGCGAAACCCCGCCCTGAGGGCGGCCGAGGAGAGCGGGGGATATTTCATAGAAGGTTGATGAGGAGGGAGCGGGCGTCCGGCGTTTTTTGCTTCCCGCCGGCGGATGTCTCGCGCCCATCCGAGCGCCGGATGCCGTTTTCCGCGCATGACGCGGGAATTGACACGGCAAGCGAACCGGGAGTACATTTCCGCCGTGGTCAAATGGGGAGTCTCACCGGCTCAAGCGGGAATTCGCGATGTCTGCGAAAAAGCAAATTCTTATCCCTCTTATTAAATACGACGCCTGGGATTTCCTCATGGCTCCCAGCAAGCCGTCGGCCCTCGCCCGGGGCGGGAGCTTCTACACCATCGAGACGTCCGAAGACGGGAACGAGGTCTTCGTCAAGCGTTATAAAATCACGATCGGGAAAAGGCCTTAAGAAGGGCCCGATTACTCGTAGCGCATCGACTCGACGGGGCTGGCGAGGGCCGCCCGGATGGCCTGGAAGCTGACGGTGGCGATGGACACGACGAGGGCCGCGGCGAGGGCCAGAACGAAGGCCAGCGGGCCCAGGGAGACCCGGTAGGCGTAATTCTTCAGCCACTTGTCCAGGACGAGATAGGCGGCCGGCCAGGCCAGGACGTTGGCGAGCAGGACGAGGAAGAAGAATTCCCGGTACATCAACGCCGCGACCTGGGCCGTCGAGGCTCCGAGGACCTTCCGGATTCCAACCTCGCGCGTCCGCTGCTCGGCCATGAACGAAGCCAAGCCGAAAAGTCCCAGGCAGGCGACGAAAACCGCCAGCAGGGCGAAGGTCCGGAGGAGGCGGCCGGCCCTCTCTTCCGTCCGATACAGGCCGTCGACCTGCTCGTCCAGGAACCGGATATCGATCGGAAAGTTGGGCAGGACGGTCGTCCAAGCCCGCCGCATGGAGTCCACGGCCCCCGGAATGTCCGCCGGCGCGACCCGCGCCAGGAGATAGCTGAGGCCGAAGCGGGTCGCCTGGGTCGGGCGCGGCTCGACGAGAAAAACGGCCAAGGGCTCGATCTTCGATTGGAGCGTTTCGAAATGGAAATTCTTCATGACCCCGACGATCCGGCCGTCCTGGCCGGCGAAATGGAATTCCTCGCCGGCGACCGAGGGCTTCCCCATGAGCTTCCGGACCTCCTCGTTGACGAGGAAGGCCTGGGTTTTATCGGTCTCGAACGCCCGGGAGAAATTCCTCCCTTCGACGAGCTCGATCTTCAGGACATCGACGTAGTCGTAATCGACGCCGCTCATCCCGACGAGAACCTGCTGCTCGGGGTCCTTCCCCTTCCAATTTACCCCGCCGGAGTTGCTGCCGATGGCCGAAGGAAGATGGCTCGCGGCGGTGACGCCCAAAATCCGGGAATCCTTCCGGAGCTCCGTCCTCAAGGCTTCGAAAGACGCGGCCGTGTTGCCCCGCAGGGGAATGAAAACGACCTGCTCCTTGTCGAAGCCCAAGGCTTTCGTTTTCATGTACTGCGTCTGTTTGTAGATGACCACGGTGCCGACGATCAAGAACACGGACAGGGCGAACTGGACGACGACCAGGATCCGCCGGAAGAGGACGCTTCCGGCCCCCGCCCTCAGGCCGCCCTTGAGAACCCGGACGGGACGGAAGGACGAGAGAAAGACGGCCGGATAGCTGCCGGCGAGAAAACCCGTGAAGAGGGTGATCGCCGCCACCCCGGCCAGGACCTGGCGGTTCGCCCAGAGGTCGAGGGAGAGCTCCTTGCCCGAAAGGGCGTTGAACCAGGGAAGGATGAGCCGGACGAGGAGGAGGGCGACGAAGAGGGACAGGAAGGCGTAGGTCATCGATTCGCTGTAGAAACGGACGATGAGGTGGCGCTTGAGGGCCCCGACGACCTTCCGCAGCCCGACTTCCTTGGCCCGGCCGGCCGAGCGGGCCGTGGCCAGGTTCATGAAATTGATGCAGGCGATGAGGAGGACGAAGGCGGCGATCAGGGAAAAGATGTAGACGTACTTGACCGCGACCGCGGACCGGTCGTAGCCGAAATATTGATGGAGATGGAGCCTCGTGTAGGGGAAGAGCTCGAGCTCGGTCTGGCTTTGCGGCACCCGCTTCTTGATGAAGCCCCGAATCTTGTCGTTGACTGCCGAAACGGACGCTTCGGGGCGAAGCTCGACGAAAGTCAATATCGAATTGCTGCCGAAGCTCTCGTTCGTCCTCCCCCGGCTTCTCAGGAGCTCATAGGAGTACAGGACGTCGAAGCGGATGGTCGAATTCAACGGGACGTCCCGGGCGATCCCCGTGACCTTGAGCTCGAACTCGTTGTTGACCGTCAGGACTTTTCCCAGGGGCTCCTCGTCCCCGAAATATTTCTTGGCCGTCGTCTCCGTGAGGACAACGGAGGCGGGGTCCGCGAGGACGGCCGCCGCGTCGCCCCGGACGAGGGGGAACGAGAACATCCGGAGGAAGGACGGGTCGACGGCGGCGACCCGGTCCTCGTAGAACGACTTCTCGCCGTACCGGAAAAGGGTGCCGCCGCTCCGGACAACCCTCGCCGCCTCGGCGATCTCCGGGACCTCCTCCTTGAGGGCCGGGGCGAGGGGATAGGGCGTGACCGTGACATGGTAGACGCGCCCCGTGTAGGACTGGTTTTCCTCGATCCGGTGGAGATTCGGAGCGTTTTCGTGGAAGCGGTCGAAACTCAGCTCGTCGAGAACCCAGAGGGTGATCACCAGGCAGCAGGCCATCCCGATGGCCAGGCCGGCGATGTTGATGAAGGAGTATCCGGCCTGCTTCCGGATGGTCCGGAGGACGACCTTGAGGTAGTTCTTCAGCACGGCGACCTTCTTTCTACACTACGAGATGAATTCCCACGTCTCTTCATACGCCCGTTTCCCGGAAAAGGTTGTCAAGAGGCCGGAGATCTGGCCGTCGAATATTTTCGTCAGTCCAAAGTCTTTGAACTCGTTTCGGAATTTTCGTCATAGAATCCCCGCGCTTTACCCACTCGTAGCTCCCCCGCCCATTTCTCGGGGCGTGTCGCGGCGACATGGCCATCCTCTAACCCCGGCCCCGGGGAACCAGTCCCGTCGGTTCCCCCCCTCGGCAAAGCCAGGGGGCCCCCCCTCCGCTACGGGGTCACGAGGACGGCCATGCCGCCGCATGACACGCCGGACCCTTCAAAGATTGCCTGCGGGGCGGCAATCCCTCATGATGTTCCGGACGTTCCCGTTTGCGGCCCACGACGGAAGACAGAAAGGAAGAAAAACTGTTCGACGATCAGGTCGGCGGCCGCCGTCGAGAGGGCTGATCGTCGATTCGGCTATTCGTTCCGCAGGACCTCGGCCGGGTTCGCCGCCGCCGCCCGGACCGCCCGAAGGGAGACGGAGAGGACGGCGACGGCCAGGACCGCCGCCCCCGTCGCGAGGAACAACAACGGAGGGATCGACGTCCGGAAGGCGAAGTCCCGCAACCATCTCCGGGCGAAATGATACGCCAGCGGCGCGGCGACGGCGGAGGCGAGGCCGACAAGAACGATGACCTCCCGGGAAAGAAGGCCGGCCAAGCTCGCCACCGATGCCCCGAAGGTCTTCCGGATTCCGATCTCGCGCATCCTCTGCTCGGCCGCGAAAGAGACGAGGCCGTAGAGCCCCAGGCACGCGACCAGGACGGCCAGGGTCGCAAAGGCCGAGAAAATCCTCGACGCTCTTCGCTCCGCGTCATACAGGGCCCCGAAGTCCGCGTCGAGAAAGGAATACTGGAACGGCTGGCCGCCGGTGAATTGATGCCACGTCTTTTCGATGAAGGCCAGGGTCTGGGGCAATCGCTCGGGCCGGACCTTGACCGACGTCAGACGCCAATTCTCCGCCGCGAGGGGGCGCAGGATCATGGGCAGGATCGGCTGATGGAGCGAGGCGATGTGGAAATCCTTGAGGACGCCGATGATCGTCACGAATTCGCCCTCTTTCGCTCCGCCGTAATCCTTGTGGAGGCGCCGGCCGATGGGGTCCGATAGCCCGAGCTCACGGACGGCCCGTTCGTTGATGACGACGGCCGAGGTCGCGTCCGTCGGGATCTCGTACGAAAAGAAGCGTCCGGCGACGAGATCGAGCCCCAGGAGGTCCGCGAACCGCGGGTCGACGTAGGTCGTGAACAACATCGTCTCGTCCGTGGCCGGCGCCCCTTCGAGGAGGTGCCCGTTATCATCGAAATGCCGGCCGGGCAGCGATTCAGTCCTCGAGATCCGGAGGACGTCCCCGTTGGCCAAAAGCTCGTTCTCGAAGGCGTCGCCAGATTTCCCGAGAGCGTTGGCCCTATGGATGACGACGATATGGTCCCGGTCGAATCCCAGGTCCCGGCTCCGGAGATAGCTCATCTGGCGGGAGATGACCGCGGTCCCGAGGATGACGGCGAAACCGACGGCGAACTGGATAAGGACAAGGCCCCTTCGCAACAGGGCGTGGCCCTTTCCCCTGACCGCGAGGCGGCCTTTGAGCGTCGTTTGGGGCTTGAACGAGGACAAGAAGAAGGCCGGATAAGCCCCTGCGCCGAGGCCGACAATGAGGGCCACGAGGGCGACGAGAAGCGGAAATCCTCCACTGAGGACGTCCCCGAAAGCGAGCGGTCTCTGGGCCAGGCGGCCAAAAGCGGGGAGAAGGAAGGCGATGAACCCCAGGGCAATGACGAGGGCGATCATCGTCAGGAGCAGGGACTCGCCCAGGAATTGGACGACGAGCTGATTTTTCCGCGAGCCGAGGACCTTGCGGACGCCGACCTCCCTGGAGCGGTGAGCGAATCGGGCCGTGGCCAGGTTCATGAAATTGATGGCGGCGATGAGAAGGATGAAGAAGGCGACCGCCGAAAGGAGCTTTAGATGGGCCGCGTTGCCCTTGAGGCTGAGGGTGTCCTTGACGTCGGAGTTCAGGTGGATCGCCGTCAAGGGCTCGAGCCGGAAGCCAAAGTGCTGGTCGCCCTTGTCGAAATAGTCCTCGTAGCGCCGGCCCGTGTCGGCGAAGAACTGGGGGCCATAGCGGCGGCGGGTGAAGTCGGGGAGCTTGGCCTCGAGAGCGGCGGCCGAGGCCCCCTCGCGGAGCAGGATATAGGTAAAGTAGGTGTTCGACGTCCAGCGGGTCCCTGCGGCGGCTGCGGTCCCGACGAGCGAGGCCATCATCTCGAACTGGAAATGCGACTTCGGCGGTGGGTCCTCGATGACCCCCGTCACCTTGCAGTCCCGCACGATGTCCTTGAAGGTCATCGTCCGGCCGACGGGATCGCCCGGTCCAAAATACTTTTCGGCGATCGTCCGGGAGAGGACGATCGTCCAGGGCTCCTCAAGGGCCGTCCCCGGATCCCCGTAGATGAAGGGGTAGGAGAAAATCCTGAAGAAGGAGGCGTCGGCGAATTTGACGCCGGACTCGAAGAACGCCTTCTCCCCCGCCGTGATCAGCATCTCGCGGGGCCAGGCGCTGTATCGGGTGGCGGCTTCGATTTCGGGAAAATCCTCGACGAGCGCGGCGGCCAACGGAGGAGGGGTCCAGGCCCCGCGATAGGCTTTGCCGTCTTCGAGGTTGTCCGCATAGGCCCGAAAAATCCGCCCCGAATGTTCATGAAAGCGGTCATAGCCTCGTTCGTGGACGACATAGAGACCGATGAGGAGGCTGCAGGCCAATCCCACGGCCAGGCCCGCGACGTTGATGAACGAGAAAACCTTTTGCCGCCTCATAATCCGCAGGGCTATCATCATGCTGTTCTTGAACATCACATCGAAAACAAGCCAGAAACATGCCATTATCCGCCGGCCGAAATCCAGGGGGAAAGGCCACTTTTCGGCGGGATTTGTCCGTATCTGAAACAGGCACTGTCCGAAGGCGGACAGACCGGATCCTATTGATTTCCAAGCCTCAACAGACAGCATGCGGAAGTCCCCCTGAAAAGGCTCAAACGCCTGCCGGGCGACATTTCGTCCCGTCCCGGCGTAATATAGAAGGGAAAACCAATGAGCCGAATCGCTCGGATATCCGTCGCCCTAGCGGCCATAGTCGCTTTCCACCAGGCCGCCGTTGCGGCGGAGGCCGGCCGGGAAGACCGCATCGCCTATCTCAAAAAAAACGCGGTTCCCGTCCGCTCCATCGACCCCGACGATACGGACTTCGCCGACCTTGAACCTCTGCGGCGGGTCATCGGAGACCGGCGCGTCGTCATGCTGGGAGAAGCCACTCACGGAGACGGCGCGACCTTCGCCGCCAAGACCCGCCTGGTCAAATTTCTCCACGAGCGGATGGGATTCGACCTCCTCGCCCTGGAGGGCGGGATCTATGATGTCCGTCGGGTTTGGACGGCCCTCCAGGCGGGAGAGGATCCCCTCCCCGCGATCCGTTCCGGCGTCTTCGAGGACTGGGCGGATTCCCTTCAGGCGCAGCCGCTGTGGCGCTACGTCGTCGAGGCGATGAAGTCGAACCGCCCCTTGGTTCTCGCCGGGTTCGACCTCCAATTCACGGGCCGCGCCTCGCGGGAAAACCTGGTCAAGGACTTGAACGGCTATCTGGCCAAGGCCGGCTTGTTCCCGGAGGTCTCACACCTCGCCGCCCTCGTGTCGGACGCGCTGAGGCGGCTGACGGACAATCTCCTTCTTTTCCACGAAATCACGCCGCCGGACCGGAGCGCCGTCCGGACGGCCATGTTCAGGCTCGGCCAGGCGCTTGAGCGGCCCTCTCCCCTCTCCGGGCCCGAGGCGGCCGAGCACGCCTTCTGGACCCAGGTGCTGAAAAGCAGCGCGGCGATGCTGGAGCTCGCCTGGAAGCTCGACCTGGATTCGCTGGGGAAGAAGCCCGTCGACATCGGCATCACCAACCTTCGCGACCGTCAGATGGGGGAGAATTTCCTCTGGCTGGCGAAGGCTGCCTATCCAACGAGCAAAGTTATCGTCTGGGCGGCGACGTCGCATATCGCCCGCAACCGCGGGACCATCTTGAAAGAGCCCGACCCAAAGGTCTCCCTGGGCGACTGGATCGACAAGGCGATGGGAGACGAAGTTTATGCCTTGGGCTTCACGGCCTATGAGGGGCGATGGAGGACGTTCGGCATGCCCGAACCCGCGGAGGTGAAGGCGGCCGACGAGAACAGCCTCGAAGCCCTGCTTTTCAAGGCCGGTTTCAAATTCGCCTGGCTCGATTTCCGGGATCGCGGCCCCGACGGAGCCTGGCTCCGGGAGCCGGTCTCCAGCCGCCCGCTGGGTTACAATCCCAAGACGGCCGACTGGACGAGGATCTTGGACGGAATCTTCTTCCTCAGGGAAACATTCCCTTCGACGCGGGTCGAGGCGAAATAGCCGCGCGGTTACCCGGCGGGCTTTTCGGCAAGAGCATAACTCGTGCTTCGGCCTCCCGCCCGGCTTCGTGTCAAGAGGCCTCGCTCCACGAGATACAAAATGTCACGAAGAGCTGTATCCTGAGAACATTTGGCAAGTGTCGCATACCTGGAAGTCGTCAGTTTCCCTGCGAAGCCTTCGAGTAACCGATTGACGATGAGAGTCTGGCGTTCATTCAACGACGTTCCCTTGATCCTTTCCCAATATCTGGCTTTGGCCAGGACGTTCGCCGTTAGATTCTGCGCGTTTTCAATGGCTCGACCAAGACAATGGAGGAACCAGATCAGCCATCGCGTCACATCCAACGTGCCTTTCTGCGTTTGCTCAAGAATATCGTAGTAGGCATGGCGTTCCTGCCCGATCTGCTCCGACATGCTGTAAAAGCGCTGGGGGCTTTTCTCCGAGCGGGCGAGAGACATATCGGCAATCGCGCGCGCGACGCGACCGTTTCCGTCTTCGAACGGATGGATGGTGACAAACCAGAGATGAGCCAAGCCGGCCTTTAAAACTCCGTCGATATCGGGCGGCCTATTGAACCAATCGAGGAAGACGGACATTTCCCGGCCGATTCGCGTCGCCGCCGGCGCCTCAAAATGCACGTGCTCTTTTTCCATCGGCCCGGAAACGACCTGCATGGGACCGGTCCTATCGTCACGCCAGGCTCCCACTTTGAGTCTCCTCAAGCCGCTGCGCCCCGTGGGGAACAAGGCCGCATGCCAAGCGAACAGCCTCTCGTCGGTCAGCGGTTGGTCAAATTGTCGGGTCGCATCAAGCATCATTTCGACGATTCCTTCGACGTGGCGATCGGAAGGTTTTAACGCGCCGATATCCACGCCGAGGCGCCGGGCAATGGAGGACCGAACATGTTCCGCATCGAGCACCTCACCCTCGATTTCGCTGCTTTTCAAGACATCGGCCGTTAGCGTTTGCAAAACAGCCTCTTGACGAAGCTTGAAGCCAAGCGCTTCCATACGGCCGACCAGCCGTCCCTGCTTGTGCCGAATTTCGGAGAGTAGGTCGCTAAGCTGTTCCAGGTCCCAATGAAACCTAGGCCAATCTTGAAATTCATGAATATACAATCTATGCATCTCCTGCGGTGATTATAAGCCTATCCACCCCAAAAAACAACTTATTCTACGCATAATATGCGGAGATTATAGTGCTATTCTCCGCATACCATCGATCTAAAGATGATCACCTCAGGGCCGAGCTGAAAAAGCCGCTCCGATCGCGACCGCCATTGACGAGGGCGGGCCCCCTCTGATAAATTCCGGAAACGATTGGAGGAAAGCCCGTGCCTATCTCGATCCCTCATAAAACCATCCGCCGCCTTCTCGTTTTCGCCGTCGCGGCCCTGGCATTCGCGGCGGCCTATCCCCCGTCCGGGGCGCGCGCGGCCTCTCCCGTCCGGTTCTCGGTGGCCCTCGACCCGGGGGCCGCGTCCGGGCCGCTCGACGGCCGCGTCCTCCTCCTCCTCTCCAGGACCGAAAAATTCTCCCCCGGAATCAACGGGACGCCCGTCTTCGGCCTGAACGTCGACGGCCTCCGCCCCGGCGAGGAGGTCGTCCTCGACGACCGGGCCTTCGGCTATCCCCTCCGCCGCCTCGGCGACATCCCCGAAGGGGAGTATTTCGTCCAGGCCTGGCTCAACGTCTATACGACCTTCCGCCGGTCCGACGGGAAGGCCGTCAAGCTCCACATGGATCAGGGCGAGGGCCAAAACTGGCGGCGCTCGCCCGGTAATCTTTTCAGCGATCCGGTCAAGGTCCGGATCGGCGGTGACGCGTCCGCCCCTCCCCGGCTTGTCCTCAAGAACGTCGTCCCTCCGATCAAGGCCTATCAAGACACGGCCCATCTCAAGCATCTCAAAATCCAGAGCAAGCTCCTCTCCGATTTCTGGGGCCGGCCGATGGCCATCGGGGCCAATGTCCTCCTTCCCAAGGGCTACGAGGAGCATCCCGAGGTCCGGTATCCCGTCCATTACATCCAAGGGCATTTTCCTCGAGGGGGCGTCTCCCGCTTCAGCGAGGACGCCGCAAGCCCCGGCTTCAAGATCTGGAACGCCGACAACCTCCCCCGCTTCATCCAGGTGACCTTCGAGCACGCCTGCCCCTACTATGACGATTCTTACGGGGTGAACTCGGAGAACGTCGGGCCTTACGGCGACGCCCTCGTGACCGAGCTCATCCCCGTCGTCGAAAAGACCTTCCGGGCGATCGGCGAGCCGTGGGCCCGGGTCCTCTCCGGGGGTTCGACCGGGGGGTGGATCTCCCTGGCCATGCAGGTCTTCTATCCCGACTTTTTCGGCGGGACATGGTCCTTCTACCCGGACCCGGTCGACTTCCGCAAGTACCAGATCGTCGACCTCTACAAAGACAAGAACGCCTATTACATCGAACACGAGTGGACGAGAGTGCCGCGAGGGGCCGAGCGGGACACGAGCGGCAACCTCATCTTCACCCAGGAGCAGGAGAATCTCTACGAGGAGGCGGTCGGCGACCGGTTCCGCTCGGGCGGCCAATGGGCCATCTGGAACGCCGTTTTCGCCCCCGTCGCCGAGGATGGGTACCCGAAACCCCTCTGGGACCCCGTCACGGGAATCATCGACAAGGGCGCCGTCCAATGGGCCGGCGAGCGCTACGACCTCCGCCGCTATCTCGAGAAGAATTGGCCCGCCGTCGGCCCGAAGCTCGCGGGCAAGATCCGCGTCTACTGCGGCCGGATGGACAACTTCTACCTCAACGAGGCCTGCTATCTTCTCCAGGAATCGCTCGAAAAGCTCACCGACCCTCCTTACGGCGGCGAGTTTCGCTACGGCGACCGGGGCGGCCACGGTTGGAGCCCCTTCCGAGGCGACGAGCTTCTCCGGGCGATGGGGGCCCATGTCGCTAAATCCGCCCCCGGCGGGAAGACGGACTGGATTTACTGAGCCTAAACACTCTCTTTTCGGATGACGTAGTATAGCCTGGAGTCTGACAATGAAAAAAAGTTCCTCCCTCCTCGCCCTGATACTCGTTTTTGCGTCCGCCTTCGGCCAGGAAACCGTGACCGTTTCGAAAAAACCGCTCAGCCCGAGGGCCGGACGCGTCCTCAAGATCCGGGAAGCCCTCCGCGTTTCGGACGCTCAGGGCGATTTCTTTTTCAAGAATCCCGACAATATCCAGGCCGCCCCCGACGGCGGCTTTTTCGTCCTCGACGATGGAGAATTCCTCAGGTTCGACGCCAAGGGAAAATTCCTCGGGAACCTGTTCCGCCAGGGTCAGGGGCCGGGGGAGTTCCAACGGATCGAGAATTATCTTGTCGGGGAGACGGACGTCCTGGCGTTCCAAAGGAATCCGATGAAATTCGTCCGGATGGATATGGGGGGCAAGCTCCTCCGCGATTTCAAGCCGGACGCGCCCGTGACCCGGTTTCTCGGCCGGGCCGGAGAGCGCTTTGTCTCCGCCCATAATTCTTATCCGCCCGTCGAGAAGGTCAACAAACCGGAAGGCGAGATCCTGGATATCACCTGGACCCTCCAGTTCGTGTCCGGGGAGGGAGCCGTCGAGTCGACGCTCCTGACGTTTCCCACCAAGTGGTTCGCCAAGCGGCTTCCGGGGGCTCTCATCGCCGACGACCTGACTTCGCTCCTCTGGGCTCCTCTCGGAAAAGGGATGATCGCCGTCGCCCACGGGGCGAAATACGCGCTGAAAATCGGCGACCTCGACAAAAGGGAAGTCGTCCGGACGATCGTCCGCGACTACAAGAGCGTCAAATACGAGCCCGAGAAGGATTCCGCCGGGCCGGGAGGCTCTCGCCGCTTGTCGGTTCCCCGGGATTTCTTCAACGATGTCCAGAAGCTCTTCGCCGTCGGGGGAAAAATCTGGGTCGTGACCTCGACACTTGTCCCCGAAAAGGGGGTCCTCGTCGACGTCATCGGTCCGAACGGGGAATACCTCGACGCTTTCTTTCTTCCCCTCCCAAAGGACGTCGGCCTCCACGGCCTGGCTAGGCTCCCCCTGACGGTCGCCGGGCGAACGATCCTGACCGTTGAGGTTCGGGAGGACGGCCAGCCCGAGGTCGTCAAGTACGAAATCCTCGACTGAGAATTTCCGCTAGGCAAATTCGAAGGGGTCCGGAAGCTGCTCCGGCGGCGATTCGAGTTTTTCCGGATGTTCGATCAAGTCGGTCAGCAGGGCGATCGTCGCCGCGTAATTCACGCCGTCGGTGATCCTCTCGTCGAGGCTGATGTTCATGTCCAGGACCTCCTGGACTTCGATTTCTCCCGCGGCGTTGACCACGGGCTCCTTCTTCTTTTTTCCGACGACGATGAAAAAAGGGGCGTTCCCCCACTCGAACATGTGGTGAAAAACGGCGTCCAGGCCGATGCTGCCGAGGTTGGCCAGGTAGGCGCTGGCGTAGAGGGCGTCGCCCCGGATGAACGACGCCGGAAGGAGGTTGAAATAATCGAGCGTTCTCACTCCCCACACCGCGAAGCGGGTCATCGACCTCGGCAGGGAGGTCACGAATGCGGTCGTCTTCTCGTCGGACGAGGTCTTGCCGGTCTTGGTTGAAGAGACGGCGGTGGACACCTGGCCGGCGACATCCTCGATCGTCGACTGCGGGTCGAAGGTGATTTTGAGGTTGGTTTCGCCGGCCTTCTCCGTCAGCTCGCGCTTGACGATGAACGACACGTCGATCGTCCGCCGCTGGTAGATCCGCCGCCCGGCGACGAATCGATTCGCGTCGGGGCGGAGGGCCAGCGTCCGGACGCCGGCGGCCAGGACGACGGTGAAGACCGAAAGCCTTTTCTCCCTACCGGCGTTGGCCTTTTCCAGCCAGGCGAGAGTGTTCCCGAGTCTCACCCTCTGGGAATAGTAGATGACCGATTCCGTCCGGGTCCGCATCAGGAAGGGAAACATCTTCCGGAATCCGGGGAGTTTCCGGAGATAAACCCCGTCGCTGCGCTTCTTTATCGGCAAAACGGCCTCACGCCGGCTTCAATCATAGGAACAACGCCCCCCGGAATGCAAGCGCTGAAAATTAGGCCCTCGGTTGCTGAACCGCCTCCACTTGGACTCTCGAAGACGATGACGATTCTCGAAGCGTGTCGCGGCGACATGACCGCCCTCTAACCCCGGCCCCGGGGAACCAGTCCCGTCGGTTCCCCCCCTCGGCAAAGCCAGGGGGCCCCTCCTCCGCTACGGGGTCACGAGGACGGCCATGCCGCCGCATGACACGCCAGCTCCTTCGAAGAACGACTGCGGGGCGGAAAACACCCTCACCTTCCGGCCGTCCGAGGACGCTTGGAGGCTCGACTCCAACAAATCCAGGTCAAAAATAAACCGTCATTCGGCTGAGGTTCGCGGTAACGACCCGAGGAACTCAGGCGTATAATGAAAGATGATGTCGAAGAGACTCCGGACGGCCGTCGTTCTCGGCGCCGTCCTTCTTGTCGCCGCCCTCGTGATGGCGTCCACCCAAACCGTCGAATACGGCGAGCGGCGGACCAACGAACGCCAGCCGCCGGGCGAGATCATGGACGCCATCGGCCTCATGCCCGGGATGGTCGTCGGCGAAGTCGGGGCCGGCCGCGGCCGCTTCACCGTCCACCTCGCCGCCAGGGTCGGCCCTGCGGGCAAGGTCTACGCCAACGACATCGACGCGAACGGATTGGCCCATATCCGCGACCGCTGCCGGCGCGACGGGATCACGAACATCGAGACCATCCTCGGCCGGGTCGAGGATCCGCTTTTCCCCCGCGACTCTCTCGACCTGGCTTTCATGATCCTGACGTATCATCACCTCAGCCGCCCCGTCGAGTTCTTGAGGAATCTCGCCCCCTGCCTCAAGCCCGGAGCGGTCGTCGCCGTCGTCGACCCTGACCCGGTGAAAGACAGCGACCGTCGGGGTTACGAGTCGACGTCGAAAGAAGAAATCGAGCGGGACGCGGCCGAGGCGGGCTACGAACTCGTCCGCCACGAGACCTTCCTGCCTCGCGACAACCTCTTCATCCTCCGGCCGAAGCCCCATGCCGGCGGCCGGATCGGCGTCTCTGAATCAAGGAGAAACCCGAGATGAAAAGACTCCTTTTCGTCTTCGCGGCGTTCGTTGCGGCCGGCCTGGCCGCCGCCGTCGCGCCCGCGATTCCCGCGTCCGTCCAGAAGCTGGAGATCATCTACGACAACACGGTGGCCGATCCCGCCTTCGGCCCCGACTGGGGATTCGCCGTTCTCGTCACGGGCTTCGAAAAGACGATCCTCTTCGACACGGGGACCAAGGCGGACCTCTTTCTCGCCAACGCGGGCCGGCTGAAAGTCGACTTCGGCGCCGTCGACGTCGTCGTCATCTCCCACGACCACGGCGACCACACGGGGGGGCTGGCCGCCGCCCTTCCGAAAATGAAGAATCCGCTCCTCCTTCTGCCGTTGCCGGCCGCCGCGATCCGGTCGACATCGCTGCCGCCAGGACAAAAATTGGAATGCCGGGAAAAGGGTTCGGCGATCTGCGACGGGGCCTGGCTGACGGGAATCATCGGAAAGGACATCCGGGAGCAAGGATTGATACTGGATACGGGACGGGGCAGCGTCCTGATCACCGGCTGCGCCCATCCGGGGATCGTCGAAATGGTCCAACAGGCCAACTTGACGCGCGGCCGCCCGATGGACGTCGTCCTGGGCGGATTTCATCTCATGAACCACACCGCCGCCCAGGTCGAGGCGATCATTTCCCGTTTCCGCGAGCTGGGGGTCAAAAAAGTCGGGGCCACCCACTGCACCGGCGAGGCGTCCATCGCTCTTTTCCGGAAAGCCTTCGGCCGGGATTTCGTCGAATTGGGGGCGGGCCGGACGATCGTCCTCGGCGACTTGATCCCATGATTCGTCTTCTCCAAGCCGAGGCCAAGGGAGCCATCCTCCTCCTGGCCCTGGCCGTTTTGGCCCCGGCGGGAGGGCGGCCCGTCTCCCCTAGCAATCAAATAAAGCCTTCGGACCTCGTCCTGGCCTTCATGATCAATCCCGGGGAGACCGAGCTCGAGGGGGTCATCCTAGCGGACAGCCTTCGGAAATTCGGGGAGCGGACGGCCAAGGCGGAAATCTGGGCCTTCACCCCGCGCTCGATCGAAAGCCTCGGCGAAAAGACCCGCGGCCGGCTGGACGGCCTCGGCGTCCGGACCCTGTCCTTCGCTGTCGAGGACCAAGCCCTTGATTTCCCCCTGGCCCCCAAGGTCTACGCCGCGGCCGAGGCCGAGGCGAGGGCCGAGGGCCGAGCGAGCATTCTCGCCTGGTTGGATTCGGACACCCTCATCCTCGGTGAACCCGCGGCTTGGATTCTGCAGGCCGGAAAAATCCTCGGCTACCGCCCGGTGATGCACCTCCTCATCGGTTCGCCGTTCGACCGGCCTCTCGACCCCTTCTGGACTCTCGTCTATGACCGATGCGGCGTCGCCGAGAAACGCGTTTTTCCGATGACGACGCCCGTGGACGAGGTCCGCATCCGCCCTTATTTCAACGCCGGGATGCTCATTCTCCGTCCGGAACGCGGGATTCTGCGCGCTTGGCGGGAGGATTTCGACCGTCTCTACAGGGATCCGATCTTCGAGCCGTTCCTCAAGGACGATCCCCGCCATGCCGTCTTCCTCCATCAGGCGATCCTGGCCGGGACGATTCTTCGACTTCTCGAGCCGAAGGACCTGCTCGAGATTCCCTTCCCCTACAATTACTCTCTCCAGCTTTACGGCCAATATCCTGAGGCCAAGCGGATCCGGACGCTCGACAACATCGTCACCGCCCGATATGACCGGCTGGCGATTCTCCGAGAGGACTCCGCTTGGCGGAAAAGCGTCCTGCTCGACGAGTCTTTCCGGGTCTGGCTGGACGGCCTGATCGGCCGCTGAGCCGTTTTTTTCGTTCCGGATTCAAGCTATAATCCCCCGCGAGGAGTCCATAATGAGCGCCAAGGGAAACGGCTTCTTCGGCTACACGGGGCGGATCGCTTTCATCGACCTCACGAATCGCACGGTCCGGATCGAGAAGCCGGATCCGCGGCTCTACCGCGATTATGTCGGCGGGCGGGGCGTGCAGGCGCGCCTCCTCTTCGAGCATCTGAAGCGCGCCGGGGCCCTCAAGGACCCCCTCGCACCCGAAAATCGGATCATCCTCGGGACGGGTGCGCCCAACGATACGTTCATTCCCACGGCCGGGCGCGGCTCGTGCTCCTTCATCAGCCCGATGACCCGCTCCCCCGAGCCGGCCTCCTGGATTCCCGGTCATCGCCCCGTCTACGGCTTGATCACCCACTCGAGCGCCGGGGGCCTTTTCCCCAACATGCTCAAGCGCGCCGGATTCGATCACCTCGTCATCGACGGCCAAGCCGACCGGCCGGTCCGGATTCTGGCCACAGAGGAAGGCGTCCGGATCATCGACGCCGAGATGGAACTGTTCGAAACCGTCGGCGGCCGGAGAACCGTCCGGGCGGCCACGGCCGTCACGGATTTCCTGACGGCCAAAACTCCCGGCTCGTCGACGATGTGTCTCGGACCGGCGGGCTGGAACAAGGTTGCTTTCGCCTGCCTGACCGGGGACCGCCATCGCAACTTCGGCCGGGGCGGGGCGGGGGCCATCTTCGGCTCCAAGAACCTCGTCGCCGTGACGGCACTGGGCCGGCGGGCGACGACGTACGCCGACCCCGAGGCGTTCAAGAAGCTTTCCCAGGAACTCGACGCCTCGGTCAGAGCCCACGTCAACGATCCGAAATGGACGGCCTCCTTCCGCCCGACGACGGGGACGACCTGGTGGCTCGACCGGGCCTTCAACGGCAAGTATCTGGGTAAGGAGGGAGGCTATCTTCCCTGGCACAACTTCGACGAAGGGGCTTTCGCCGCCGACCTCCACGCCAAGGTCGGAACGGACGCCTTCCTTCAAATCTCGGGCAAGCCCCACGTCTGCAACCGCTGCCGCCACATCATGTGCACCCGGACGGCCAAGATCGAGGGCGGCCCTTACGCCGCCGAAGGCGTCCGCCCGGAATTCGAGACGGTCGCCCTGTGGATCAACTGCTGCATCACCGACCGGGAAGCGATCTTCCACCTCAACCGGATGTCGAACGAGTGGGGGATCGATACGATGACCTTCGGCAACGTGACCTCCGGAGCCATGGACCTCGAGGAGAAGGGATTTCTCAAAGCCTTCGCCGGCGCTCCGAAGTTCGGCGACGCGGCGGGGATGGTCCGGTTCCTCGAGGATGTCGCCTACCAGACCACCGACCTGGGACGGCTGTTCGGGCAGCCCTCCGACGCGGTCATCGCGGGAGTGGCCGGCCTGAACGGACGGGACGCCGCGGAGGCCGTCGCCCGATGCGTCGTCACGGCCTACGGCGGGCTCGGCTACGCGGGGGTCGAGCCGAAGGCCTTCCCCGGCATGCACACGGCCTACGGGACGTCGAACCGCGGCCGGGGCGATCACACCTACGCCTGGACGATTCAAGCCGAGGAGGGCGGGCTCACGGGGGCCGGAAACCTAGCGGCCTACGTCGCCGGAGGCCAGGGCGGGAAAGCCCTCGTCGATTCGCTGGGGCTGTGCGACTTCTTCACCGAGGATATCACCTCGGACCTCTTCCTCGGATTGTACAAGGCCCTGACGGGCAACGAATACACCGCCGAGACGCTCAACGCCTGCGGGCGAAGGATCTATGCCTTGGAGCGCCGCGTCAACAACGGGCAGGGCCGGACGCGGGCTTACGACGCGTATGTCCCGCCGAAATTGACCGTTCCGCTGACCGCCGGCGCCCACAAAGGGAAGGCCGTCGACTTGAAATACTACAACGAGATCCTCGACGCCTACTACGCCCATTACGGATGGACGGCCGACGGCATCGTTCCCGACGCCGCCCTGGAAGGGCTTGGCATCGACTGAACTTTCTTAACGATATCTTGAAACTCTCCTCTTTATTATTTTATTTATTATCTAATATTTATGAGAAATTTCAAGCATTAATATACGAAAGTAACATTTATGAACTATTTTCGTATATAATTATGGATATCGTAAATATGAAAGCGATTCACGACGCCAAAAGCAAGAAGGCCCGCCAGGTCGTCCAGTCGGCTCGGGACCTTTTCGTGAGGCACGGCCTGAGGCGGGTCACGGTCGAGGAAATCAGTCGAAAGGCCGGCGTCAGCAAAGTGACGTTCTACAAGTATTTCGACAACAAGTCCGACGTTCTTAAAGCCGTCGTGGGAGAGATGGTCCGAGAAGGCTTGGCGCGCTATCGAGCCATCATGGGCTCTCCGGCACCCTTCCGGGAGAAGGTCCTGGCGATCATCGAAATGAAGCTCGAGCAGAGCGAAGAGGCGGGAATGGAATTCATCCGCGATCTCGCCTCCCACTCCGATCCCGAGATCGCGTCCTACGTTTTCGGCCTCAAGGAGGAAAGCCTCCGCGAATTCATCGACGACCTCAAAACGCTTCAGGCGAGCGGCAAAATCCGGCCCGACCTGAAACCCGAGTTCATCTCGTATCTCTACGACCTGATCCTCGAATCCCTCAAGAACGATCGCCTGCTCAGCCTCTATCCCTCGTCCAAAGACCTCACCGCCGAGTGGATCAACTTCCTGTTCTACGGAATCGCCGGACCTCGGAGCCGCCCCGGAGAAGGACCATGACCGAGATCTCCCGAGCGGCCAGGCTTTTCCTCGGCGCCGTCGCCGCCCTCGGGCTGGCGGTCCCCGCCCCGGCCGATACGCGTCCCTTCTCCCTCGCCGGTCAACTCTCCGGCTGGGCTTCACTCCAATCGTCGGACGGCACGGAAGGTCTCGCCGGTATCCGCTACATCCCCACCTTATCGCTCGCCAAGGCTCTGCCCCAATTCAGCCTCGATGCCGAGGCTTCGGTCAACGTCTACGGAACGGTCGATATCCTGTCCTCCGACGGCTCGCGGACCGACGGCCGTTTGAAGCCCTATCGCATCTGGGCCCGATTCTCCACGAACCGGTTCGAGGCCCGCATCGGGCTCCAAAAGATCAATTTCGGTTCGGCCTCGCTTCTCCGGCCGCTGATGTGGTTCGACCGGATCGACCCCAACGACCCCCTCCAGCTCACGGACGGCGTCACGGGGCTTCTCCTCAAGCACACCTTCCGGAACAACGCCAACGTCTGGCTATGGGGCCTTTACGGGAACGACGAGATGAAAGGCTGGGAGAGCGTCCCGTCGCGCCGCGCTTCGCCAGAGTTCGGCGGCCGCGTCCAGACGCCCGTTCCGGCGGGCGAGTTGGCCCTGACTTATCACCACCGCCATATGGACGCCGCTCGAAGCCTCATCCCCCTCCCTCCCGGGGAAGGCAGCCGAGTCCCCGAAGACCGGCTCGGCCTGGACGGGAAATGGGACGTCGGTCCCGGCGTCTGGCTCGAGGCGGCGATTATCCGGCAGGGATGGTCGCTTTATCCCCTGAAGTGCCAGAGAATGATCAACCTCGGGACCGATTATACATTCCCCTTGGGCAACGGCTTCCACGTCCTGGCCGAACATCTGGACTTCACCGCCTCGACGGACCTCTGGAGCGGAGGGACCTCCCGCCGCCTTACGGCTCTTCTTTTCGACTATTCCCTCGGCCTTTTCGACCGGCTCCGGGCGATCGTCTTTCGCGACTGGACGGCGGGCGACTGGTACCGGAGCCTGACTTGGCAGCGGACCTACGACCGCTGGAGCTTTTTTCTCATCGGATTCTGGAACCCGGAGACCTACCGCGTTTTCACGACCTCCGGCGGGGGGGCGAACTTCGCGGGAAAAGGCCTTCAAATCATGGTGGTCTTCAACCACTGAAGCGAGGACATGATGGACAACGGCATCCTCATCCGGACGAAGGACCTGGTCAAGGTCTATCCCCTCGGCCAGCAGTCGATCACGGCCCTGGCCGACGTCAACCTGACCTTCCGCCGGGGCGAATTCGCCGGACTCGTCGGCCCGAGCGGCTCGGGGAAAACGACCCTCCTCAACATCCTCGGGTCGCTCGACGCTCCGACGCGCGGCAGCGCCGAGGTCCTGGGAGAGAAAGTCGAGTCCCTCTCCCACAAGAAAGCCGCCGCGCTCCGGAACCGGCACATCGGCTTCATCTTCCAGACCTTCAACCTTCTCCCGGTCTATGACGTCTACGAAAACGTCGAGTTCCCCCTCCTTCTCCTGGGAATGCCGCCGGCGGAGCGGCGGCGGGCCGTGATGGACGCCCTGGCCTGGGTCGGCCTCGCCGACAGGGCGAAATCGAAGCCGAGCCAGCTTTCGGGCGGCCAGTGCCAGAGGGTGGCCATCGCCCGGGCCGTGGTCAAAAAACCGGAGCTCGTCCTGGCGGACGAACCCACGGCCAACCTCGACGCCGAAAACTCCCATCACATCCTCGACACCATGGAGGCCCTCAACCGCGACCTCGGGACGACATTCCTCTTCGCCACCCACGACGAAAAAGTCATCCGCCACATCCGGCGGAAAATCACCCTCATCGACGGCCGGGTGGCCAAGGACGAAGCCATTCCCGGAAGCTAGGAGGCCGCCGTGACCATTCCCAAACTCGCCTTCCGAAACCTCCTCGGCGGGGGGACCAAATCCTGGCTCAACGCCGTCGTCCTGTCCCTCTCCTTCGTGACCATCATCTGGGCCCAAGGGCTCATGAAGGGGCTGGACGAAGAGGCCTCCCGGGCGACGATCGACGACGAAGCGGGAGGCGGCCAATACTGGATGGAGAGTTACGATCCCCTCGACCCTTTCACGTTCCAAGACGCCCACGGCCCCGTCCCGGCGCCGGTTCAAGCTAAAATCGACGAGGGAAAAGCCGCGGCCATCCTTCTCGTTCCGGCGACCATCTATCCCCAAGGCCGCGTCCAATCGGCCGTCCTCAAGGGGATCGAGCCGGAGCAGAAAATCCTCCGCCTTCCGACTTCACGCCTGGCGGCGGCCGACGACGAAATCCCGGCCTTGATCGGCACCCGGATGGCCGAGTCCTCCGGGCTGAAAGAAGGCGATGCCGTGACCGTCCGCTGGCGCGACGCCAATGGGGCGTTCGACGCCCTGGAGCTCCAAATCGCCGGCGTCTTCGAAACCAAGGTCTCGACGGTCGACACCGGCCAACTCTGGGTTCCCTTGGCCGCGCTCCGCGACATGGCCGCGATGCCAGGCGAGGCGACGATCATCGTCCTGGAGAAAGGGGCGGTCCCCGCGGGTCCGCTCACCGGATGGACGTTCCGCGATCAGGAATATCTCCTGGAGGACATCCGGGCCTTCGTCCGGATGAAGACGATCGGCTCCTCGATCTTCTACGTCCTTCTCCTCTCCTTGGCGGCGCTGGCCATCTTCAACACCCAGATCCTTTCGATCTGGAGGAGGCGGAAGGAAATCGGGACCCTCATGGCCATGGGCATGACCCGCGGCCGGGTCATCGGCCTCTTCACCCTGGAAGGATCGCTCCTGGCCATCCTGGCCGCCCTGGTCGGAGCCGTCTACGGCATTCCCCTCCTCGCCTATTTCGCCGTCAAGGGTTTCGCCATGCCCGGCGGCCAGGGCGATTCTTTCGGGCTCGCCGTCGGCCAATCGCTCTATCCCGTCTACAGCCTCGGACTCGTCGTCGCGACCGCCGTCCTCGTCTTCGCCACGACGGCCGTCGTCTCCTACCTTCCCGCCAGGAAAATCGCCAAGCTCAAGCCCACCGACGCCCTCAAGGGGAAACGAACATGATCGCCTTCTTGTTCAAAGGCATTTTTCGCGACCGGTCGCGGAGCTTGATTCCTTTCCTGACGGTGACGATCGGCGTGTTCCTGACGGTCGGGATGTACTCCTACATCAAGGGCGGCGTGTTCACCATCACCCGCTTCAGCGCCAACCTCGGGACGGGCCACGTCAAGGTCATGACCCGGGCCTACGCCCAAGAGACCGGCGCCCCGGCGAACGACGCCGCCCTGACCGACGCCCCTCGGCTCCTCGCCCGGCTGGCGAAAGAATATCCCGACATCGACTGGGCCCCCCGGATCCGCTTCGGCGGGCTTCTCGACGTCCCCGACGAGAACGGCGAAACGAAAACGCAGGGCGCCGTGGCCGGATTCGCCGCCGACCTCCTCTCTCCGGCGAGCCGGGAACGGGAGCGACTCGACCTGGCCCGGGGTCTCGTCCGGGGAAGGCTGCCCGAGCGTCCCGACGAAATCCTGCTCGGCGACATCCTGGCCCGAAGGCTCGGCGTGGAGCCCGGCCAGCGAGCCACCCTTCTCGGCTCGACCGGCCGCGGGAGCATGGCCGTGGCCAATTTCACCCTCGCCGGAACGGTCGACTTCGGCGTCCGGTCCATGGACCGGACGGGGATCGTCGCCGACCTCCAAGGCATCCGGGCCGCCCTCGACATGGAGGACGAGGCCGGCGAAATCCTTGGCTTCTTCAAGAACTCGCTTTTCGACAAGATCAAGGCCGAGGCCGTCAAGGCCGCGTTCAACCGAAGAGAGGCGTCGAACCCGGACGGCGACTTCGCCCCCGTCCTCCTCACCCTCCGCGACCAGAACGGACTGGGCGAGTCGCTTGATTACATGAATTCCGCCCAGGGGATCATCATCGCCATCTTCGTCCTTCCGATGGCTCTGGTCCTTTGGAACGCGGGCCTCGTCGGAAACCTCCGCCGGTACGGCGAGCTCGGCGTCCGCCTGGCCATGGGCGAGACCAAGGGGCATATCTACCGGTCCCTCCTCGCCGAGTCGCTCATGATCGGCGCCCTGGGGACGATCGCCGGAACGGCCCTCGGCCTGGCGGCAGCCTATTACCTCCAAGCCCACGGCCTCAACATCGGGTCGCTCATGAAGAACGCCTCCCTCATGATCCCCAACGTCCTCAACGCCCGGGTCACGCCCATGAGCTATATCATCGGGCTGGCGCCCGGCCTCCTGGCGACGTTCATCGGGACGGCCATCGCCGGCCGGGGAATCTACAAGCGCCGGACGGCCCAGTTGTTCAAGGAGCTCGAAACATGAACCGCCTCACCCTCTTCGCCGTTCTGCTGGGCTCGGCCCTTTGGGCCGGGATTCCGCCGGCCATCCAGGCGCCCGCCCCGAGCGCGGACGAGATCCTCGACCGGGTGGACCGGAACGCCGTCGCCGGGAACAAGGTCATGGTCAGCGAGATGACCATCCACGGCCGCCGGGACAGCCGGACGCTCAAGTCCAAGTCCTGGATCATGGGCGAGGAGAAGGCTTTCACCGAGTACCTCGAGCCGCCCCGCGAGAAGGGCGTCAAGATGCTCAAGCTGGGCGACCAGCTCTGGACCTATTCCCCCGACGCGGACCGGACGATCGCCATCTCGGGCCACATGCTCCGCCAGTCGGTCATGGGCTCGGACCTTTCCTACGAGGACATGATGGAAGACCGCAAGCTCCGGAACGCCTATGAGGCCAAGGTCGCGGGCGAAGCGACCGTCCTCGACCGTCCGTGCTGGGCCCTCGAGCTCGTCTCGAGGAGCGGCCAGGTCGCCTATCACACCCGGAAGCTCTGGGTCGACAAGGAGCGGGCATTGGTGTTGAAGGAGGAGCGGTACGCCAAGAGCGGCCGGCTCCTCAAGACGCTCGAGGTCCGGGACGTCGCCCGGATGGGAGGCCGCTGGATTCCGGCCTCCGCCGTCTTCAAGGACGTCTTGAAGCAAGGCCGGGGGACGGAATGGCGGATCGAGTCGATCGAGTTCGACGCCTCGATTCCCGAGGCCCTTTTCAGCAAGGCCTCGCTGCGGAAGTAGCGCCCGCCCTCAGCGGAACGAATAGCTCAGGCCGATCATCGCTCCCCGGCCGGGTTCCTCCATGGCTTCCGGATCGGGGCGGCCGAGATAGGTCTCGTTGAAGAGGTTGCCGACGACGAGATAGACATTCACCGGGTAGAGGAAATAGTTCGCCTTGAGTTGGAAGACCTGACAGGCGGGAATAACGATTTCCGCCGGGCCGGGATTCTCCTTTTTCGCCTGGAGGAGGCCGCTCAACTCGGCCGAAAACTTCCCCCAGAAGAGGCGCGTCCCGACGACCGCCCGCAGGGGGGGAATGTCGTTGATCCGGGACCCCGTCGAGGCGCTTTTTCCCTCCAGGGAGGCGAACGTCCCGAACAACTTCCAGTTGGAGAGAGGATAGGCTTCGGCTTCGAACTCGACGCCCTTGATCCGCCCCTTGTCGACGTTGCCGTACGTGTAAACGGACGGCTCGACCTGGTAGCGGTCGATGAGGCCGTCGACGGTGTAATGGAATCCGTAGACGGCGGCGTAAACGCGGGAGGAAATCCACTTCAGGCCGGCGTCCCAGTTCAGGCTCCGCTCGTTGCGGAGGTTCGGCTGGGCGATGATGAATCCACGCCCGGTGATCCCCGAGTAGAAGCGCTCGCCCAGGCCCGGCGTCCGGTAAGCCCGGGCGGCGTTGGCGAAGAGCATGAGCGAGGGAGTGAAGCGATAGGAGGCGGCGATGAAGCCGGTCACGGCGTCGTCCCGCTTGTCCATGGCCTCCGCCCCGCCCCCCGGGTGGGCGGATTGCGACAGGGCATCCCACCTCAGGCCGCCGACGAGGTCGAGATTGGGCAGGCCCTCGTAGTCCCCGCTGACGAAGATCCCGGCATCCGTGCTCCGGCCGCGGTTGTAGGCCGTCTCGTCATAGACCTTGGTCAGGGCGCCGGAGGCGCTGAAGGATTCCTCGTGGAGCGTCGCCTGGACTCCCGTCCGCCCGAAGAGGTCGGCGCCTCCCGTCAGCCGGAAGCCCTCTCCGATCTTTTTGGCGTAAGAGACTTGGACGCCGTACTCCGTGCTCTCGGTCCGGCTGAACGAATCCTTCGTCATGGCCCCGCCCGACAGGGTCTTCGTCCTCGTTTCGAGGAAATTGGGATTGGCGTAGGCGTGGACGTTCAGTTCGCCTCCGGCCAGGGACTTCTCGGTCCAGGCGAGCTGGGCCAGGTTGTTGTTCTCCCGCGGATACCAGGTCGGCTTGGCGGCGCTCGTCTGGTTCGGCTTGCCGATATCCTTCCCCCTCGAGCCGAGAAAGTTCAGGCTCACCCGGCGGGCCTCCGTTTCGTAGACGACCTTGCCGAGGATCCCGGACTGGGCGTATTGGGACTGGAGAACCTCGGCCTTGGGGGATTTGTAATTGTCGGCGTCGAGCCCGTGATACGAGAGATAGAATCCCCAGGCTTCCTTCCGTCCGGCCAGGCTCAGGCCGTAGGCTTTCTCGGCGTTGATGGTTCCGTATCCGGCATGGAGTCGTCCGGAGATTCCTTCCTCGGCGGGCGGGTTCTTGGTGAAAAGGTTGACGACTCCGCCGATGGCGTCCGACCCGTAGAACATCGAGGACGGGCTGCGCAGGACTTCGATCCGCTCGAGGTCCTCGGGATTGATCCAGGAGGCGTTGGGCCCGGTCCGTCGGTCGCTCGTGATCCGGGCGTTGTCGACGAGGACGAGGATCCGCCGGCGGGCCAGCCCCCGGATCGAGGGGACGAGCGAAAACCCGCCCGAACCCAAGGGCGTGACGCCCGGCGTCATGGCCAGCGCGTCGGTGATATTCGGCGCCAGACGCTCCTGGAGGAGCTCGGTCGGGATGACCGTCTGGGCGGCCGGGATTTTTGTCGCCGGCTCCGGATAACGGAGGGCCGTCACGGAGACCTCGGCCGTCTGGCGGATGAGGGGGATGAGCCGGACGAGCAGGCCGGTTGAGGCCTCCTTGGCCGAGGGAGTCAAGTCCTCGGAAAAATAATCCGGATGGTTCACGCTCAGCCGGATCCGGTTTCCGTCCGGGACGGCCAGGGCGAAAGCGCCCGCGGCGTCGGTCGTGGCCGAAGCTCCCGAAGCGCGCTCCGTGACGACCGCCCCGGCGACGGGTTTGCCGTCGAGGGAGACGACCTTGCCCTTGACGGCGAGCGCCTCGGCGCCATGAGCGAATGAAGTCAGCAGCCATAAAACAGCCAGAAAGAGAGCCAAAACGGATCTCCTCATGAAGACGCATACCTCCAGAATGAATTATAGGCACCATGATAGAACGAAAGGAGCCGCAAGGGCAAACGGCGATGCGTCTCCCGCTACGACGCCCAGCCCGGCCGCGAATGGCACGAGGTCAATCCCGTCCTGAACATCGTCGCCTTGAAGAAATAGTCTTGACATTATGATATCATAGATATATATTATATACATGTCGGAACAGATGCTGATCCGCCTCGATCCCGAGCTCAAGGACAAGCTCCTGCGAATCGCCCGGAGGGAGGGGAAATCCGCCAGCGGCGCCGTCCGCGAGATGATCGCCAAGTACGTCCTCGAACGCGATATCGGCGCTCATATCGATGAACTCTGGGGCCGCGTCGGGTCCAAGCTCCGGGCCAAGGGCGCCGGCCGGTCGGATATCGAAAGAACGATCCAAGAGGTCCGGCGCAAGCGCTCATGAGAGTCGTCGTCGACACGAACGTGTTCGTGTCTTCCTTCTTCGGCGGCAATCCGAGGAAGATCATCGACCTCTGGAAGACCGGCGCCGTCACGCTATGCCTTTCCAAGGACATTCTCGAGGAGTATGTCGAGGTTCTCGGACGGATGGGGCTCGAAAAAGAGGCGGAGCTCAAAGAACTCCTCGACCTTCTGGCGCTCGCGCCGAACGTACTCTTCACATCTAAAGCGCCAGACGTTCACGCCGTTGCGGCCGATCCGGACGACGACAAATTCATCGCCTGCGCCTTGGCCCTGAAGGCCGAGGTCATCGTGACGGGGGACAAGGCGCTCAAGGCCATCGGCTCCTACGGCGGCATCATAATTCTGACCCCCGCCCGTTTTCTCGAGGAATCGGCCGCAAAGACATAAAGTAGGCGGCTCTCCGGGGATGAGTTCAGGCGTCGCGCATGATAAAATAGGATCGGTCACGAGCTCCAGGCCTATGGATAAAAACGCCGTCGACCGTTGGCGCCGGGGACAAGCCGCCGCGATGTCGCCGGCGCAGTCTCTGCGGATTTATCTTTCGCTCCAATCCGTTCCCCGCCGAAAATCCACTCGGCGAGAACCTTCGTTCCTCCTTATGGCTATGCGGAAAGCCCTCGCCCGCCGGGCCGAACGCATTGCCGCGAAGCAGCCGTGATCGCCGTTGTCGGTCTTCTGCTCGGCCTCCTCCCTATTTCCGCCAATCCGCAAATTATCGAAAATCCGGCCAAGCCTCCGGCCGCGAACGCGGGCCGGGTCGTGACCGTCCGGGAAGAAATGCGGATCGAGGACACCGGCAAGGATTTTACTTTTACGTCGGTCTGGGACATTAAGGTTGCCGCGGACGGGACGATCTTCGTCAAGGACGGAAATCAGCAGGTTCTCCAGTTCGACCCCGGTGGAAAATTCATCCGAAATCTCATGAAAAAGGGGCAGGGCCCGGGTGAATTGAATTCCGTCGATTCGATTTTTCTGGCCGAGAGGAGAAGCTTGCTCCAAGGAATTCCCCCCAAGATCCTGGCCTTCGATTTCCATGGAAAACTCCTTGAGGAAACGAATCTTGCTTCGGCAGGGGGAAGAATTCGGCTGCTCGTCGGCGCTGGACCGACGGATTTCTACCTAAGCCGGAGAGGCCTCTTCGATCCTGGCCAAGGGACGGGATGGATCGACTTCCCTGAGGAAATCGTCGAAATTTCTCCGAAAAATAACTCTGTTAAGGTCGTCGGCGTTTTCCCCATCAAGTCCTACATTAAAGTCACTTCTTCGGGCCGGGGCGGAGTCGCCGGCGGGATGATGTTCCATAGCTTGATCATCGTCCCCTTCGGCGAAAGCAAGTTCGTCGTGAACTCAACTCCGGAATACGAAGTCACCATCTTCGACGCGGCCCGGATCGAGGTCATCCTCCGGTTCCGACGCGTTTACGAGCGCGTCGTCCGCAAAAATGCGGGCCGCGCATTCGGGTCGATCAACGGGCAGCCGGGACCCGAGATTCCGAAATACCGCTCGGACATCGCCGCCCTTAACGTTGTCGACGGCCGGCTCTGGATTCAGACCTCGACAGTGGACGCCAAGAAAGGCGTCCTCTTCGACATCTTCGACGCCGAAGGCCGGTACGTCGATTGTTTCTACCTGAAATATTCGAAAAAAGACATCGACCCGGACTCATTCAAAAGGTTCTTTTTCGCCAACGGCTTCGTCTATTTCTCCGACACGACCGAGGACGAATTCATCGTCATCAAGAAAGGCGCCCTCGTCGGGCTGAAATAGGACATCTCTTTACCCTACAAAATATGTCCGGTCAACAAAATGTGGGGTAAAGCGAAGAATTCCCCCGCGGCGCGGAACGCAGGCCGCCGAGTTTCCCGGTGCGCCCTTCTTCTGATAAGATAGCCGGCTCATGCCGCAGAACCTGGTCATCAATATCGTCGGCTGGACGGGCGGGGCGATGGTCCTCCTGGCCTATTTTCTCGTCTCGACGGGGAAGGTCAAGGGCGATTCCGTCTTCTACCAGCTCCTCAACCTCGTCGGGAGCGCTCTCATCATCGTCAACTCCTTCCACTTCGGCGCCTTCCCCTCGGTCGCCGTCAACGGGGTCTGGATTTTGATCGCCGTCTTCGCCCTGTTCCATTCGCGCCGCAGTTGAGCGTCGAACGCTCTCATGAATTTCGGTAGAAAGAACGGGTGGCGGGCGAAGTCGCCTCCCACCCGGAGCGGAGTGGGACCCTCGTCAGGGTGACGGAGCGAGGATGGAAGGCGGCGAGCCGAGACAGGACCCGTTCTTTCATCGATTCTAAAAAGGCGTTCGACGGGCAACTACGGCTCTCGTTGATTCGAGGGGGGCCCTATGATAAAACGATAAGGCCATGGCGGACGAAATCTCCAAACTCTACGAGCCGAAAGCCCACGAGAAGCGGGTCTACGACCGCTGGTTCGAGGCCGACGCCTTCGCCGCCGTCCCCGACGGCCGGGGAGGAGACCGGCGCTACGTCATCATGATGCCCCTCCCCAACGTCACCGGCGCCCTCCACATGGGCCACGCCATGGACAACGTCATGCAGGACCTCCTGACCCGCTGGCACCGGATGACGGGCGACAACACCTTGTGGATGCCGGGGACGGACCACGCCGGGATCGGGACACAGGCGGTCATCGAGAAGCGTCTTTTCGAGCTCGAGGGCAAAACGCGGCACGACCTCGGCCGCGAGGCCCTCGTCGCCCGGATCTGGGCCTGGAAGGACGAGTACCAGCAGAGGATCATCCGCCAGCAGCAGGCCATGGGCTGTTCCTGCGACTGGGGCCGGCAGCGCTTCACCATGGACGCCGTCTGCAGCCGGGCCGTCCGCGAAGCCTTCTTCCGCCTCTTCCGCGACGGCCTGATCTACCGCGGCGACCGCCTCGTCAACTGGGACTGCCAGCTCCAGACGGCCGTCTCCGACGACGAAATCGTCTACGAAAAGGTCCAGGGCCACTTCTGGCACATCCGCTATCCGGTCATCGACCCTCGGCCCGGCGATCCGGAATACGTCGTCGTGGCCACGACCCGGCCCGAGACGATGCTCGGCGACACGGCCGTGGCCGTCCATCCCGATCCCGCCGGGGCCCTCGACAGCCAGGTTGCCGCCCTCAAGGAGCGGCTGACGACGGCGGGGAAAAAAGAACGGGCCGAACTCGAAGCCGAGATCGAGGCCCTCAAAGAGCGGCGCTCGACCCTCCTCCCTCACCTCCTCCGGCTCCGCGACATGGCCGCCGAAGGCCGGAGCGTGCTCCTCCCGCTCCTCGACAAGCCGATTCCGCTCATCCGGGACGAGTGGGCCGACCCGGCCCTCGGGACGGGCTGCGTCAAGATCACTCCGGGCCACGACCCCAACGACTACACCGTCTGGGAGCGGCACCGGGGAAAAATCGGTATCGTCAACATCCTCAATCCCGACGGGACGCTCTCCGCCGCGACCGGCCCCTACGCCGGACTGGACCGGTTCGAAAGCCGGAAACGCGTCGTCCATGACTTGAAAACAAAGACCTTCCCGACCGCGGAAGGGCCTCTAGCCTACCTCGAAAAAACCGAGGACCGGGAAATCGAAATCGGCCATTCCGACCGGTCGAAAACCCCCATCGAGCCGCTCGTATCCAAGCAGTGGTTCGTCCGGATGGGCGACATCCCGGTAGGGATCGTCTGCGGGCGGGGGACGAAAAACGAATTCAAAGCCGCGGGTTTAGCCCAGGCGGCCATCGAGGCCGTCGATCCGGGCTACCGGTCTCCGAGCGGCCGGAGGCTCGAGTTCGCTCCCGACCATGTCCGGTACGGGGGGACCTACAAGGCCTGGCTGGCCGAGAAGCGGGATTGGTGCATCAGCCGCCAACTCTGGTGGGGCCATCGCATCCCCATCTGGCACGCCTCCTTCGAGGAGGCGGACATCGCCGAGGTCGTCGCCGGCCTGCCCAAAGGGGACGGCTCGGACCTCTGGACCTGGATCGTCGACGATTCGGGAAGGAAAACCGTTCTCGTCTGCCTCCGCGACGAGGCCGCCGAGTCGAAGTACGCCGCCGAGCTCGAGGCCGCCGGACTGTCCCAGGATCCTGACGTCCTGGATACCTGGTTCAGCTCGGCCCTCTGGCCGATGAGCACCCTCGGCTGGCCCGACCCGGCGACCGCCCGCGTCGACCAGGGCCAGCGCCCCCTCGGACCGGAGGGCGGCCGCGAAGACGCCCTGAGCTATTACTACCCCGGCTCCTGCCTCGTCACCGGCCGGGACATCATCACCCTCTGGGTCGTCCGGATGGTCGTCGTCGGCCTCTACCTCCTCGGCGACGTTCCCTTCACGGCGAGCTTCATCCACGCCAACATCCAGGACGGCAAGGGCGAGCGGATGTCCAAGAGCAAGGGCAACGGCATCGACCCCGAGGACATCATCGAGAAGTACGGCGCCGACGCCATGCGCTATGTCCTTTGCGACATGCAGACGGGAACCCAGGACATCCGGCTGCCCGTCCAGGCCGTCTCGCCCTACACGGGCGAGCTCGTCGACTTGGCCACGGCCAAGCACGGCCGCTCGATCTTCACCTATATCGACCCCAAGACGGGGAAGGAATTCGACGTCCTGGGGACGATGGCCGACATTCCGGCGGCCAAGATCATCAGCGAGCGGTTCGAGATCGGCCGGGCCTTCTGCACCAAGCTCTGGAACGCGGCCCGGTTCATGCTGGCCAACCTGGGAAAGCACGAATTCGCCCCGCTTTCGCGGGGCGCCCTCGCTCCCGAAGACCGATGGATCTTATCACGGCTCGCGCGGACCGTGCGGAAGGTCACGGACGAACTCGAGGCCTACAACCCCTCGGCCGCCCTGGGCGCCGCCCGGGAATTCTTCTGGGGCGAGCTGTGCGATTGGTACCTCGAGATCATCAAGCCCCGGATGAAGGACGAAACCGCGGCTCCCGTCGCCCGGTCCGTCCTGGCCTTGGCCTTCGACCAGACCCTGCGCCTCTTCCATCCCTTCGTCCCCTTCATCACCGAGGTCCTCTGGGAAAAGCTCGGGGAGCGATGTCCGGCCCGGGGCCTGGCCGACCCTCTGCCGGGAGCCGATCTCCTCATCCACGCCTCCTGGCCCGTCGCGGTCGAGGAATGGGAAGACGAAGCCGTCGAGGCGGATTTCGCCGTCATCGAGGGGGTCGTTCGCGGCATCCGCGAGATCCGATCCCTCCACAACCTGACGCCGAGCCGCAAGGTCCCGGCCGTCGTCAAGGCGTCCGGCGCGTCGGCCGCGGTTCTCGACCGGATGAGGCATCTCGCCGTCCACATGGCCGCCCTTGAGTCGCTGACCGTCGCCGCCGACGCCGTCCGGCCCCCGACGGCCGCCTCCCACGTCGTCGGGGACATGGAAGTCCACGTCCCGGGCCTCATCGACCCGGCCAAGGAGCGAGAGCGGATCGGAGGGAAAAGGGCCAAGCTCCTCGAGGACCTGAAGAAGGCGGAGGCGCGCCTGGCGAACGAAGGCTTCGTCGGGCGGGCACCGGCCGAGGTCGTCGAGCGCGAGCGCCGGCGGCTCAAGGAGCTCCAGGGCCAGCTCGCCGCCCTCGAAGCCACCCTGAAAGCTCTGTCCTAAATCGCTTTATCCTCCGCCTTCTAGGATATAATAGAAGGGAAAGAATTTAGGCCATGAAACGAGTCTTTTACATCGCTCGCAATTTCAAGGACGCCGAACGCTGGGATATCGAACAGAACATCTCCATGACTCCCGCCCAGAGGCTCAAAGCCTCCTGGCGGCTCAAAACGAGAATATTCCCGCGGCGCAAGGACGTTCGGGCGTCGCACCCCCGATGACGGCCAAGGTGTTTTCCAGGGACACCCGGGAATTCATCCGGCTTCTGGCTCGTCATCGGGTTCGGTACGTGATCGTCGGCGGCGTTGCCGTGAACTACCACGGCCTCGTCCGATATACGGGCGATATCGATTTTTTCTACGAGCCGACCAAGGCCAATGCCGCGCGGATTTATCGCGCCCTCAAGGACTTTTGGGGCGGGGACATTCCCGGCCTCCGAAAGAAAGAAGAACTTCTCTCCCAAAAAGCCGTTTTTCTTTTCGGCGTCCCGCCCCATCGGATCGACATCTTGAACGCCATCAGCGGCGTTTCGTTCGCCGAAGCCTGGAAAGGCCGGGTCGTCGACCGCCTCTTCATGGATGGGGCGGAGATCGAGATCCCCTATATCGGGCTCGACGAATTGATCAGGAATAAAGAACGTGTCGGCCGTCCCAAGGACGGGGAAGATTTGAAATATCTTCGCGCGGCGCGAAAAAAAGCCCGGCGGTTCTAAAGGGAGCCGCTCTTCAGCTCGTTCCAGAGCATCATCGCCCGGCAGCCGGAGAAGGACGTGCCGATGGCCGAGGCCCATCGCGCGCGTTAGGAGGAGAAGGCTTGGAGTCCGGTCTGGGCCCGGCCCAGGATCAGGGCGTGGATGTCGTGGGTCCCTTCGTAGGTCGTGACCGACTCGAGGTTCAGGAGGTGGCGGATGACGTGGAATTCGTCGGCGATCCCGTTGGCCCCGAGCATGTCCCGGCTCGCCCGGGCGGCGGCGAGGGCCTTGAGGCAGGAATTCCGCTTGACGAGGGACACCATCTCCGGGGCCGACTTTCCCTCGTCGATGAGCCGCCCGACCCGGAGGACGCTCTGGAGGCCGAGGGCGATCTCGGTCTGCATGTCGGCCAGTTTCAGCTGGATGAGCTGCGTCGCGGCGAGGGGCCGCCCGAACTGCGTCCGCTCGAGGGTGTAGCGGCGGGCCGTGTGCCAGCAGAATTCCGCGGCGCCGAGAACGCCCCAGGCGATGCCGAACCGGGCCTTGGTCAGGCAGGCGAACGGCCCCTTGAGTCCGGCGACGCCGGGGAGAAGGTTTTCCTCGGGGACGAGGACGTCCTCCATGACGATCTGGCCGGTGACGGAGGTCCGGAGCGAGAATTTCCCCTCGATCCGGGGCGCGGAGAGGCCGGCCATTCCCTTCTCGAGGATGAATCCCCGGACTTTCCCTTCATCGTCCTTGGCCCAGACGACGAAAACGTCGGCGATCGAGGAATTCGTGATCCAGGACTTCGTCCCGGTCAGGACGTATCCGCCCTTCCCGCGGCGGGCCCGCGTCTCCATGCTCCCGGGGTCGGAGCCGTGGTCGGGCTCGGTCAGGCCGAAACAGCCGACCCATTCGCCGGACGCCAGCCGGGGAAGATATTTTTCCCTCTGGGCTTCGGTCCCGAACTCGAAGATCGGAAACATGACGAGCGAGGACTGGACGCTGAGGGCCGAACGGTAGCCGGAATCGACCCGCTCGATTTCGCGGGCGATGAGCCCGTAACTCGTGTGGTTCACGCCGGCGCAGCCGTAGCCCTGCAGGGTCGCGCCCAGGAAACCCCGCTCCCCCATCTCGGTCATGACCTCCCGATCGAACCTTTCCCGTCGATGGGCCTCGAGGACCCTGGGCAGGAGCTTGTCCTGAGCGTAATCGCGGGCGGCGTCGCGGACGAGATGCTCGTCCTCGGCGAGCTGGTCTTCAAGGCGGAAGGGGTCGTCCCAGCGAAAAGGGGATTCTTGGGCGGCCATGGCGGGAGGAATTATATCATGTCGCCTTAAAACATTACGGCCAGCTTGACGAAGAGCATCGGGCTCTGGCTGCCGCGCTCCCCGAGCCGGGCCGATCCCTTCTGGTAGGCGAGTTGGACGAGCCCGAAGGGCGGCTGGAACCGGTAGACGAACAGGACCTGGATGTATTTTTTTTCGATCGACGAGTTGAGCTGATAAAAGATCTTGAGGAAAAGGTCCTTGTGGAAATATTGCGTTGCCCGGAGGCCGTGGATCCAGGTGCTCTCCCCCTCCGGGTCGGGCCGGAAGACCAGGCGAGTCCCGTAATATTCGAGAGAGAGGTCCTTCGTCGCCTTGAGGTGGACCGTCCCCTCGACGAGGTCGAAGGCGAGGTCGAAGTTCCGGCCGAAGACGTACGTCAATTCCGCCGACTGCCATTCCCGGGTGTTGTAGCCGAGGGTCAGCTCGGTTTCCCGGTTGCGGAAATCCTTCTCATAAAGCTTGTACTCCTCGTGATGCTGGACTTCCAAGGCGAATTTGCTCCGGAGGTCGAAGGCCAAGCCCTGGTCAACCTGCCAGCTGCGGAGCGTCCCGTCCAATCCCCAGTAGATGTTGTAGTTCGAGGAATACTCGACCCGCTCAAACGCGCCCTTCTTGATATGGAAGGTTTTTTCCAGGGCGGAATCGAGTTCCCGGCGGTTGTCGTCCCGGATGAAGGCGACGGCGTTCGCGAAGTCGCCGAACGTCTCTCCCAAATGGGTGTAGCGAACGTGGAAATGGGCCGTCGCGGAGTCGTAGCTCGGACGGAGAAAGAAGGCGACGTCCGACCGTCCGCCTTGGCCGTAGCTCGCCGCGAGCTGGCCGGTAAATTGGAATGTTCTCGTGATCTGGAGGAATGTATCGAATCCCGCCGTGCCCTGATTCCGGCCGCCGGCCAGGCGGTTCGCGGCCAGGAGTCCGATCATCGAGGAACGGAAGACGGCCGTCTTAAGCCGGACGACGCTAAAATTGGCCGAGTCTCCTCCGGCCGCCTCGACCGGCCGGGTCTGCGCGCTCAGGACGGAATATTCGAGCGTCCCCGACTTGCCGTAAAGCTTCGCCCCGCCGTAGATATCCCCGATCCGCCGGGAATAAAAAAGCTGGATCCGCTGCTTGTAGATTTCCGAGCCCTCGAGGAAAAAATTCCGCTTCTCGGGCAGACTGAGCTCGAAGCGGGTCAGGTTGACCTGCTCCTGGTCGGCCTCGACGGTGGCGAAATCGGGATTGACCGTCAAGTTGCCAGAGACGGACTGGGAAAAGGCATACCGGGCGTCGAGGCCCGCCTCGAGGGAGGCGGGCTGCCCCTTTTCGAGCTTGGCGACGAGATGGGGAATGACCTGGGCTTTGTCTTCGGCCTTGGGAAGATGCAACCCGGCGAGTTCGCCGTACTGGGCCACCTTATAGGGCGATTCCAGAGGGCCCGTCCAGAAGCTGGATTCCAGGCGGCGAGGCAGAACCCGGCCGAGGCTCAGGCCCCAGACGACGTCCGCTCCAGGCTCGTACTTCAGGGAGCTCAAGGCGACGGCGATCTCGGCCGACCAGCCTTCGGCCGTCTTCCGTCCGGCCGATTTCCAGACGCCGTCCCAGGTCAGGTCCGTCGTCAGGCCATTGTCGATGATCCGGCCGTCGTACTGCGTTCCGAGGAGGTTCGTCATGAAGAAATAGCAGTTCCGCCGGTCGTGGAAGGTGTCCAGGCAGACGGCCACGGCGTCGTCGACCCGGAGGTCGGAGTCCCGCTTGGACTGCCGGGCAGCGATCTTGTCCGGCTCGGGGTCGGCGCAGAGAAAGCCGAAGTAGACGAACGCCCCGTCGTAGACGACCCGGACGTCGGTCCGGAGCGTCGCGGGACGCCCCCGCTCGGGCTCGTACTGGATGAAATCCGAGAAGAGAGGGGCCTCGGACCAAACGACTTCATCGAGGGCGCCGTCGACGGCGATCGGCTCGGCGGTCTTCAGGGCCGTCCCCCGCTTGAACCCGCTCTGAGCGGCCGCCGCCGAAACGGCGACCAGGCCGAGAAAAACCGCGGCGGCCGTCCGGCCCGAGAGGAAAATCATGGCCCTTTTCTTATCAATTTTATTCCTTTCCTGTCAAACGAAGGACCGCGTGTGGGAAGGTGTGGGCCGAAAGCGGGAACCGATCGGGCTTAGGCCGTCGGGTCGAGGGGTTCGAGGAACGGGAAGCGGTGGAAATCCGTGTCCCGGGTATAGATTTTCCGGATTCCGTGCTCCCGCATGAGGATCGCCGTCCGGGCGTCGTGAATGAGGTTGCCCTGGAGAAATGCGGACTCCCGGATAACGGAAGCGGCGGCGACCGCGTGCCGCTCTCCGGGGACGAGCATCCCAAAGGACGGTGAAGCGAGAAGGGCTTCGACGAATTCCCAAGCCTGCCCGACATTCCAAGGATTGCGGAAAACGCGGGGATGGGTGATCACCCGGAGGAATTCGTAGATGATTCCCCAAGTTGAAAACCAGGGCGAGGGCTGGCGGCGCCACTCCTCGATCCGGGCCCGACAAGCGCCATGGAACGGCGAATCCTCGTCCGCGGCATAAACGAAAATATTTGTATCGACGACGAACACTAACGCCGCTCCATGGCCTCGTAGAGGGCTTCTCTGTCGGCGATGTCGACCAAAGGTCCGCCGCTTTTAAAAGCGGGCAAGGAGGGCAGCTCCTCCGTCTTTGCCTTTGGGACAAGGAAAGCCCGAAGGGCCGCTTCCAGAAGCTCGGACATCGTGCAGCCCCGGCGGAGGGCCTCTTTCTTCAGGGCGGCCATAACGGATTCATTTACGTTTAGGGTGGTTTTCATCCATATAACCATATCATAGATATGGCTATATGCCAAATTCTGAATCGTCCTCTTCTTCGTCGAGAGGCCACCAGTCGATGACCGTCCCGCCGCTATCCGGGTAGTAAGGACTCGCCAGGACGTTCGATTTCCCCTCCCGGACGACGATGAAGTCCCGGACCCGGAAATTCTTTCCCTCGTGGATGTCCTCCATCTCGGCATCCAGGGAGGGAACGGGCCGGAAAATATAGAGCTTCCTGAGGACGGCCTCTTTCTCTGAATCCGGGATCTCATAGATCCGGAGCGCCCCCTTGGGGTGAGGGACGGTCTTCAAGGGATACGGGAGCAGGTCGTCGTAATCGAACCGGCCTCGTTTCATATCGATCCTCCTTCCGACATTATCCACGAGAATAGACGCCGCCGGAGACCCGATTTTCTCACGCCGGCGGAAACGCTTCCCATATCTTCGCCCTTGGAATAAGATGGAAGGGATCTCCGGAGGAAGGAGAATCAGGGATGAAAAAGCCCGCCGCGTTCCTTGCATTTGGCGCACTGGCTTTCGCCGGCTTCGTCTTCGGCCAGGCCGGCCCGAGCCTTCCCTAAACGAAAGACCGGGCCGAGGCGTATCATGAAACGGATCTTGGCCAAGGCGGAGGTCAATATGAGGAAGGTTGTGGTCTGTCTGGCCGCACTGTCGGCCCTGGGGTGGGCGGCTCAAACCGGCCTCCCAACGGCCTATAAATCCGGGACGGTCGAGATCGTTCCCGATCCTTCGTTCGGGACGAAAACGGAGTGGGACATCCTCTTTAAAACATCGACCGACAAGTGGACGGCCTTCCTTCCCGACGGGACGTTTTTCCGGACGGCCGCGGCGGACGGCAAGGTCCACAAGTTCGATCCCGGCGGAACTCTCCTCAAGAGCTTCGGCCAAAAGGGGCAGGGGCCGGGCGACCTCCAGATACCCGGCGCGCTCGACGTTCTCGACGGACGCACGCTCGTCGTCAACGACGCCGGCAACCGCCGGCTGAGCCTTTTCGACCTCGAGGGAAATTTCCTGAAGACCGTCAATCTCGGCGAAGGCTCAGGCCCTCCTTTGTCGCTCCTGTCGCTCGCGGCCCTCGGCGACGACAAGGTCGCCGTCGCCACCCACGAATCGAGGACCGGCCCGCCGACGACGATCGCGGCCCGGGATCGCATTCTGATCAAGGACCTCGCAACCGGACAGGACGCCGAGCTGACGGCTTTCGACTGGGAAAGGCCCCGGTCCAAGTTTATGGTCCGGGTCATCGCCTGGGAGCCGGCCGTCTATCTCGCCAAAGCCGGCCCCGACAGACTTCTCATCGCCTTTTCCGGAGATCCCGAGGTCGCGTTCTATTCGTCCGCAGGAAAGAAGGCCTCGTCATTCAAGCTTGACGTCGAGAGGACTAAAATCACCTGGAAACACCTGGAATTCGCCATGGGCGCGGACAAGGATCCGAAGGGGATGCAATTTCTCAACCAAAACAAGGCCGATATCGAGTTTCCCGAATACCTTCCCTACTATTCGCATCTGGCCGTCGACGGCGAGGGGCGGATCATCGTCTACGATTACAGTCAGGCGAATTTTTCCCGGGACGTTTCGTTCAAAGCCTATTCTCAAGACGGAAAGCTCCTCGCCTCGGTCAAACTCGATCCGGGGGGGTACGAGCCTACGCAGCCCATCCACTTTTGGAGGAACTTCGCCTACGCCTATCTTGTCAAGAAGGACGACGGATCTTTCGTCTACGCCCGATTCAAAATCGGAAGTTGATTCTAATTCAGAAAGGGGGTGAAGAGAGAATGAAGAAATTCATCGTTCGAACGTCGTTTGGCGCATTTTTTCTCGCGGCCGTCGTCCTCGGCCAGACAGGGCCGGCCGGTTGGAGGGGGACGATCGCGACCGAAAACGGCGTTAAAGTCGTCCGCAATCCGGCCGAGCCGCTCTACGGAACGTTCGCCTTCGACCTCGAGGACGACCTCGTCATCGGCGGCGACCCGGCGAAAGAAGATTATTATTTCCCCAAGGGGGGCGTCCTGAGCGTCGACGACGAGGGAAACATTTACGTCGCGGATTTCGGGAACAGGCGCGTCCACGTCTTCGACAAATCCGGAAAATTCCTCTGGCCTCTCGGGCGCCGGGGACAAGGACCGGGCGAGTATCAGTCCCCCGGCCGGGTCCTTTTCGACCCGCAGGGAAATCCGTGCGTTTGGGGACCGCGGGAGCTGGTCTGCTTCGGGAAAGACGGATCCTTCATGAAGAAGATCCCGGTCAAAACCTTCCTCAGCACATCCATGCTCGGGCCGCGGGGAACGATCATCGGGACGACCCAGCCGAGATTGGGTTCCGGAGGTCCAAAATATACCCTCGTCCAGCTCGACCCTGAGGGCGCGCCCCTTCGAACGGTCGCCGAATACCGGGGCGAGTTCAAGGAAAACCAGACGGCAATCGTCCTCCACGCCTACGGCAACCGCATCGCTTTCGCCCCCCTGACGCCCGAGACCTTCGTCTACGGCTTCTCGGAAACGTACAGGATCCACGTCGCCGACGTCGAGGGCCGGACGGTCCTCCTCATCGCCAAGGACGAGAAGCCTCAATCCATATCGGGCAAAGAGAAGGACGAAACGCGGGAGAGCGGGATTTACGCCTTGATCGGGACGAACGAAAAGAAGCTCGACGACGGGATGTTCCCCGACCATCGTCCTTTTTTCGGCCAGATCCTCACCGATGACGCCGGGCGCATCTATGTCGTCCGGAGCGGCTCCATCCTCGACAAAGACGCCTCCCGAAAGGTCGACGTTTTCTCCAAGGACGGTTACTATCTCTACGCGGTGGCCTGGCGCTCGTTTCCCTCCGTCCTCAAGGCCGGATTCTTCTACGAGGTCCGCGAGGACAAGGAGACGAGCGAATACGAGGTCGTCCGCCGCCGGATCAAGAACTGGAGCTCGATGAAGACCGGCTGAAGGCCTCGACGGTTTCGCAGAAACTACGGCTGACCTTTTAACACTCTTGATATATAAGCCCAGCCCATGGGGCGGCCATGTCCCCCGGAGCGAAGTGGGACCCTCGTCAGGGTGACGCAGCGAGGGGGATATGGCCGCACCATGCGGAGACCTCGCCAGAATGGAAAACCTTTAGGCGTTCAGTAACTCCGCGCCTTGCTTAACGTATAAGAATAGGGAATAATAGATCGATATTCCCGTCCCGGAGGGTCGCCATGCTCAGAGACATCATCCGAAAAGAGATTTTGGAGACGATCACCAGCCCGAAGTTCGTCTTCACCTTCCTCCTCTGTACGGTCCTGATTCTCCTCTCGGTCTACACCGGGATCGCGAATTATCAGGCCGAGAAGAAGGAGTACGACGCCGCCCTGGCCCTCAACAAGAAGAACCTCGAGAGCCAGACGAGCTATCAAACCTTGGCCGGCCTGGGGACGAAGATCAACCGTCCGCCCCATGTCCTCAGCACGATCGTCAGCGGGGTGAGCGAAGCCGTCGGCCGGGTGGCCACGGTCAACATCGCCTTCGATCCCAGCTTGGTCGATTCCAAATACGAGAGCAATCCCGTTTTTTCGATTTTCGGCGCCCTCGACCTATCGTTCATCGTCAAGATCGTCCTTAGCCTGTTCGCCATCCTCTTCACCTACGACGCCATCGTCGGGGAGAAGGAACGGGGGACGCTCAAACTGACCCTCTCCAACCGCGTCCCCCGCGACCGCCTGATCATGGGGAAAGTCATCGGCGGCTATATCAGCCTCCTCATCCCCCTCATCATCCCCCTCATTCTCAGCCTCCTCATCCTCCTCGTCTACCCGAATATCTCCCTCGCCGGCGAGGATTGGATCCGGCTCCTCCTGATGTTCCTGATGTTCTTCCTCTATCTCTCCGTTTTCTTCACCCTGGGGCTCTTCGTCTCGGCCCGGACGAACAAGAGCTCGACGAGCTTTCTCATCCTGCTTTTCATCTGGGTCGTCTTCGTGACGATCATTCCCAAAGTCTCGGTCCTGACGGCCTCCCAGATCCGGCCCATCCCCTCGGTCCACGAGATCACCGCCAAGAAGGACGCCTTCCTCCAGCAGATCCAGGCCAGCGGGCAGAAAGAGGCGCAGGAATGGATCAAGCAAAACGGCCCCAAGGAGGGCGACGACCCGAAAATCTTCCAGGAAAAATTCCGCAAATACCTGGAGGACCTCCAGCAGAGCCTGACCTCGAAAATCGACGAGAACAACGCCGCCCTGGAGCGAGACTACCAGCTCCGCAAGCGCGCCCAGGACCGCCTGGCCGTCAACATATCCCGCGTCTCTCCGGCTTCGGCCCTGATGTTCGCCTCGATGAGCCTGGCCCGGACGGGCGTCGACGAGCACGAGCGGTTCCTGGCCTCGATCCGCTCCTACAAGCCCATCTTCACGAAGTGGGCCAACGAGAAGTCCGTCCGGAGCATCGATTTCAGCGGCTCCGGTCAAACGACCAAGGTCGTCCTGGACGACATGCCCCAGCACAAGTTCGAGGCCGAGACGATCGGCAAGTCCCTGTCCCGGACGATCCCCGATTTCGGGGTCATGCTCGTCCTCATCATCGTCTTCTTCGCCGGGGCTTACGTCTCCTTCCTGAAATACGACGTCCGCTGAGAGGCCGGCCATGATCGAAACCATCAACCTGACCAAGCGTTACGAGGACGGGCAGCTCGCCGTCGACGACCTGACCCTCAGGGTCGAACCGGGCGAGATTTTCTGCATGTTCGGGGCCAACGGGGCGGGCAAGACGACGACGATCAACCTCCTCCTCGGCTTCCTTCCCCCGACCTCGGGGACGGCCCTCATCGAGGGGATCGACGTCGCCAAGGAGCCGCTTCGCTCCAAAGACTACATCTCCTTCGTCTCCGAGAACGTCACCCTCTACGGCAACTTCACGGCCTATCAAAACCTCGACTATTTCTCCAAGCTGGCGGGCAAACGGAACCTGACCAAGGCCGATTTCGCCCGGGTCCTCAAGAGCGTCGGCCTCCAGGAAGAGGCCCACAACGCCCGGACGAGGACCTACTCCAAGGGGATGCGGCAGAAGCTGGGCCTGGCGATCGCCCTCCTCAAGGACGCGCCGAACGTCCTCCTCGACGAGCCGACGTCTGGCCTGGACCCGAAATCGGGCCAGGAATTCCTCGACCTCCTCCTGGCCATGCGCGACCAGGGCAAGGCCGTCTTCATGTCGACCCACGACATCTTCCGGGCGAAGTTCATCGCCGACCGGGTCGGATTCATGAAGCGCGGCCGGCTGGTCATGCTCAAGACCCGGGCCGAGCTCGAGGGCGAGGACCTGACCGAGCTCTACATCCAGTACATGGAGGAGCGGGACGAGCCCGGCCGCTCAGCGGACGTCGGCCCGGTTGAAGGACAGGACGGAAGCGACGAAAACCGCCAGGGCTAAACCGGCGAGGAGAAGGAAGGGGACGACCGCCGCCTTGAAGCGCGAGGCCAAGGCTTCTTCCTTATAGACGAAGCGGGGCATGTCCCGGACGTCGACGGCCGTGTTCCAGAGGTCGACGGTCGGATTCGCGGCCCTCATTTCCCCCATCTTTTTTCGGGCATACTCCCCATAAGACGTCCAGAAGGCGGCGCTCAGCCGCCCGAAATGGAGGTTATTCCGCATGCCCGTGTTGGACAGGTCGGCGGCCAGGTAGGTGAACGAGGCGAAAGGCGAGGCCATCGATAAAGCCAAAGCCAGTTTCGTCTGGGCTTCCTCCCGGCGCCGCAGGTCCCCCCTCAAAACCTCCGCCTTGGCGTTCTGGATGCGGTTGGCTTCCGTCCAGGCCGCCTCGCTCTCCTTCCGGAAGATCGCGTAAGCCTTGGCAAAGACGGGGTCGCGACCGATCGCCGCCTGGATCTCCCCCTCCCCCATCCGTTCAACGCCCTCCAAAACGGGATTTTCCCTGAGGACGGCGGCCCGCCTCTCGGCGGAGAGCTTGCGGCCCAGTTCGTCGCGCTCGATATCGGTCAAACGGGCGACTTCCCGGCCGACGGAGATCGTCGAGGGAGTCGGCTTCAGAAGCGAAGCCACATAGGGACTCAGGTTGGGGACGACGAGGACGGCGAGGACCCAGACGAAGAGGGACGTCAGGATGGAGGCTGAACTCGAGGAATGCCGTGAGGAGACGAGAATCCCGAGGCCGACGAAGACGCCGAGATAGACGAAGGCCCCGGCCAGTATGCCGGCCAGGGCCCCCCAGTCCGAGCCGCGCCAGGCGATTCGCGGATTGAGGAGGATGACGATGAGACCCGCCGACATCGCCGTGAGGAAGGGGAGAAAGAGGGCCGCCGCGCCTCCCAGGATTTTCCCGAAAAGCACGGTCGCCCGCCGGACTCCGTTCGTGAGGATGAGCTTCAATGTCCCGTCCTCGCGCTCGCCCGAGACGGCGTCGTAGGAGAAAATCAGGGCGGCCAGACTGAGGAGGACGGCGACGATGAACGTCAGGTCGACCAGCGGAAACATGATCGGCAGGGGGTCGTCGTCGAAGGAGCCGAGATTCGGGTCGGCCGTCAGGCCCCGGACGAGGGCCAGGAACGGGACGGGCGGCTGGCTCGGTTGGACGACGCCTCCCAAGCGGTTGAAATGAGCGTAGCGGAAGAGATAGCTCTCGATCTCCGCCTGGCGGCGGGAATAGTCGTCCTGCTGGCGGACGGCGTCGTTGGTCAAGATGAGGACGGTCGCCGGGACGAAGACGAGGAGAAGGACGAAGACCGCAAGGAAGCGGAAGGACAGAAGGTGATTGCGGATTTCCTTGAGGGCGATGAGGCCGAGCATGGCGGCGTCCTATCTCACGTCGGTCCGGAGGAAGGCGGCGAAGCCCGCGGCGAACAAGGCCAGGGCGAAGACGACGAGCCAGGCGAGGTCGAAGAGCCCCCCGGCGGCCAGGACCTCGCCGACGGTCCGGTAGCGGTAGACGAAAGCCGGGGCCGAAGGCGCCGTCCGATCCCGGCTGAGGCCGGCCAGCGCCTGATTTTTATAGCGGATGACCTCCTCCTTGAGACGGCTCTCCTCGCCGATTCCCGTTCCGGCGACCTCGGTCGCGGCGTAGACGTACGCCGCCGCGGGCGAGATCCGGTTGAGGATTTTCGACAGCCGGACCAGGCGGTCGAAGCGAAGCCGGTAGTCCTCCTCGAGGCGGTCGAATTCCTCGTTCATGGCCTTGATCCGGGCATCCCGGCTTCCCCGCTCGGAAATCGACAAGAGGACCTCCCGCGTCCAAATCTGCTGGCGCTTCTCGGCCATAGCCTTGACCGAGGGGAGGTCGACGACCTGGCGGGCGAGGAGCGTCCCGAGGTTGGGGAGGATGAAGACGAAAAGGGCCCAGAGGAGAAGGAGGACGACGAGCGACGTCGAGCTCCGGCGGGTCATGGCCGAAACGAACAGGCCGAGGCTCAGGAAGAGGGCGATATAAGCCAGGCTCGCCCCGAGGATAAGGGCCAAGCGGCCGAGCATCGGACCCGACCAGTGAAATCCGGGGACGAGGGCGAGGAGGGCGAGGCCGAGTCCCGAGACGAGGAGGAACGGGACGGCCACGCTCAGGAAATTCCCCGTCCATTTGCCCGCCAGGAGGGTCGCCCGGGACACGGGATTGGCCAAAGCCAACTTGAGGGTCCCGGCCTCGCGCTCCCGGCTGACGAGGTCGAAGCCGAAGAGAAGGGCGACAAGCGACAGGACGACCTTGACGACGTAAACGAAATCGGGAGCGGGAAAGAAGGCGAAGACGGCGTTGGCCGACGACCGTCCCGTCCGGGCGTCGATCCCGATCGTCTCGATTTCGAACGAGCGGGTCATGGCGTCCTCGAGGCCCTTGGCGAAGACGGAGAGGGGATGGGGGGGGAGGACGGCGATCGGCTCTCCCGGCTTCGGCCGGATGAGCTGGTAGTCGGCCAGGCGGCTCCGGTAATCGCGGCCCATGACGAACAGGCTGGTCGAGATGAGAACCGAGGCGAGGAGGATGACGATGGCGAATTTATAGCTCAGGAGGTTGGCAGCGATTTCCTTGCGGACGATCGTTCGGAACATCTCAGGCCGTCGGCGCCTCGGACTTCATGTAGTCGATGTAGATCTTGACCAGGTCCTCGACCTGGAGCTCCTCCCGGCTCCTCTCCATGACCAGGCGCCCTTCCTTCATGATCCCGACCCGGTCGCCGATCTCCTTGGCCCGGAAGATGTCGTGGGTCGACATGAGGATGGCCTTGCCCTCGGCCTTGAGTTCGGTCAGGATCTCGAGGAACTCCTCGGCGGCCTTGGGGTCGAGGCCCGAGGTCGGCTCGTCGAGGAGGATGGCCGGGGCGTTCTTGATGATGGCGATCGAGATCCCGAGCTTCTGGCGCATCCCCTTGGAGTAGGATTTGACCCGCTGCTCGAAGGCTTTCTCCTGGAGCGAGACGCGGCGCATGACCTGGTAATAATCCTCCTTCGTCAAGCCCGTCCGGCCGCCCAGCTTGGCGAAGAACTCGAGGTTCTGCCGGGCGGTGAAATTCCCGTAGAGCATGACGTTCTCCGAGACGAAAGCGACGTGCTTTTTCGCCTCGAGGGGGTCCCGGGTGACGTCGATCCCGTTGATGAAACAGGTCCCCGTCGTCGGGGGGATGAAGTTGAGGAAGAGGTTGATCGTCGTCGTCTTCCCGGCGCCGTTCGCCCCGAGGAGGCAGTAGACCTCGCCCGCCCCGACGGCCAGGTGGAGATGGTCGAGGGCCAGGAGCCCGTCCTCGTAGCGCTTCGACAAGTCCTCGGCCTTCAGAATGGTTTTGTGGTCGTCCATGGGAACCTCCTCGATGGCCCTATCGGACATCGTATTTGACGAAACGGACATAGGCCGCGGCGAAGGGGGCCACGAGCCAGAAGACGAGAGAAATCAGGCTTCCCCAGTTCCCGGCCAGCGCTTCGCCGAGGCTTGAACGCCGGACCGAGAACGCCGGAATCGATTGCAAGTCGACCGATTTCGTGATGCTCGAAGAGCTGCTCGTCCCTCCCGAGGGATAGATGCGGGTCGTCTTCTGGACGAAGCCGTAAAGGGCGGCGTCGAGCGTCCGCTGGTGGTCTTGGACCGATTGCTGGTAATTCGCCCGGTCGATCTCTCCCGTGCCGCAGAGGTCGGTCAGAAGCCTGGAAAACGCGGCGCTGGGCGAGAGGAGCGAGATGCCCAAGGCGATCGCCCTCTGTTTCTTCTTTTCCCGCCGGAAGGCGCTCTCGATGTCGCGGAGCTGAGACGCTTTTTGGTCCCGGGCCCGAGTCTCCCATTCCGTCTGGAAGGCCTCGTAGACCTTTTTTTCGGCCTCCGGTTCCGCCGGGGGATTCGTCGACGCGCCCACCGGCCCGAAGAGCTCTTCGTACTTCGCTCCGAGGGCCATGGCCTTCTCCCGGTCGATCGTCTTGACCGCCAGCGACTTCTGCATGGAGACGACCGTCTCCGTCGGGATGGGGTGGATGACGGAAGCCAACATATCGCTCAAGCGGGGGATGACGGCCTGGAAGACGATCCAGACAAGGAGAATCGCGACCAAAGACGTCCGCGAGCGGGCCGAGCTGGCCGAGACCATCAAGCCGATGACGTAATAGGCCAGGAGGAAAAGAGACGCCGCGACGAAAACCGACGCCAGGCGGGCCGGAATTCCGGCCCCATCGAGCGGGAAAGACAGGATCCCGAGAAGGATCATTCCCAGGAGGAAGGTCGTCAGGAAAGGAATCCAGACCGTCAGGAATCCGCCCGCGAGCTTGCCGAGGAGGACGGTGTGGCGCGGCACGCCGTTCGAAAAGATCGCTCGAAGCGTGCCCATCTCCTTCTCCCCGGCGATCTGGTCGGAGGCGAACAGCAGGACGATCAGGCTGGCGACCATCTGGATGATGAAGACGAAATCCAGCTTCCCGAAGGCCGAGAGGATGGACTCGTCGGCGCCGGCCGCGGACCCCGGTTTCGGTCCTTCGGGCTGGAACTCGTAGTATTGGGGAAGGGCGGCCTCGAACCCGACGGCCAGAACGGAGAGGGGGACGGGAGGCCAAAAGCCCCGAATCGAAATGCGGCCCATATGGATGTCCGACATCCGGGAGGCGGCCAGCTCGTTTCCCGCCAGGCGGACCTGCTCGCTGTAATCGCGAACGCGCTTGTCGTAATCCCGGTCGTGAACGTAGAGCGAGACGAGGATGAGGAGGGCGCAGATCAGGAAGAAGAGGGGAAACCGGTAGCTAAGAATGTTCTCCAGAATCTCCTTGCGGACGATCGTCTTCAGCACGGGGAGTCTCCCGGCTCCGGCCTCATCGCCGGGTCAGCTTGATGCCGAAAACGACGATCCCGACGAGGAGCCCGACGAGGATGAGGACGAGAAGGGTGATCCCCAGGATGTTCGTCTTCGAAGCGACATGGATCCGGACGATCTTGTCCTCGGACTCGACCCGCCGGTTGTCGGCCGTGCACTCGGTCTTGATCTTCGGCTCGTAGTCCCCGACGGCGACGTCGGCCGGCGGCTGGAACTTGACCCGGACGACCTCCTCGCGGCCCTGCTCGAGCGAGGCGATGAGGTCGGGGGCGACCTCGGACCGCCAGTTGAGGGGGAGGTCGATGAAGACCCGGATGTTGTTGAGCTTCCGCGTCCCCGCGTTCTTCACCCGGACCTCCATGTCCACGCCCTCGCCGACCTTGATTTCGTGGTAGAGGTTGACGGCTTGGACTTCGATCCGGCCCACGCCGCGGGGGATGAGTTCCAGGCGGACATAGCCGACCTTGAGGGCGGCGATGTCGGCCGGGCCGATATCGGATTTTTTGGCCAAAAGGATTTGGAAAGCGGCGGCCTGGTCGTTGTCGACGACGAGGGCGTAGAAGGAAAGCGGCTTGTCGATGACGACCTGGGCGTCGGCGTTCTTGGGGAGGTAAAGCTTAAGGGAGAGCTTCATGCTCGTCACGCCCTCGGTGAACTTGATCTGCGACAGGCGGGCGCTGGTCGCCGGGTCGCTGAATTCGAAATTGATTTGGTGGGGGAGGTTGGCGATCTCGAGCTTGAAGACGAAGCTTGAGGGAGAGCTTCATGCTCGTCACGCCCTCGGTGAACTTGATCTGCGACAGGCGGGCGCTGGTCGCCGGGTCGCTGAATTCGAAATTGATTTGGTGGGGGAGGTTGGCGATCTCGAGCTTGAAGACGTTGGCCTCGCCCGAGAATTTCTCGAGCGAGAGTTCGTAGGTCGCCTGGCTCTCGAGGTCCGCTTCCTGGGAAAATTGGGCCGAGTTGACGGTCACGATGTTGGCGCTGACGCCCTTCTGGAGATAGACGGCCGTCGCCTCGTCCTTGCCCGAATAGAAGACGTTGATGTCCAGGCTCTCCACGTCCTTGAGGAGCTGGAAGGTCACGTCCCGCTCGGATTCGAGGGGAAGAGAGGCGATCGTCCGCTCGTAAGGGTCGGAAATGATCTTTCCCTCCGAGCGGAGGGAGACCGAGACGTCCTTGATTTCCTTCATGAAGTCGAGGGGGAAGAGGTCCTCGGCGCTGATGTTCAGCTTGGCCAGCTCCTTGAGTTCCTTCGAGGAGTAGCGGAGCGTGACCCGGACGAACTTCTTTCCCGCGGCGTCCTGGAACTTGACCGCGCTGGCCACGGCGATCCGGGCTTCACTTCCCATGAAGTTGATAAGGGCCTGCTGGTAGTCGACCTGGGCCTGGAGGTAGGCCGTCCGCGTCCGGGCGAACTCCTCCTCCGAAGTCAGGCCCTGCTCTTTGAGCTTGAGGGAGCGATCGAAGTCACCCTTCGTCTTCTCGAGCTGAAGCTGGGCCTTTTTGAGGGTCAGGAGCTTCATCGTCTGGGACTGGGACTCCAAGGACGTCTGGGCGGCGGCTGTCCCGACGAGGACGAAGGCTGCCAAGCCGGCGAGAATGATTTGGATCGTTTTTTTCATCGTTCGACCTCCGCGGCGTCGGCGATTTTGATGTTCCGTTTTTCGAGGCTCGTCCCCATGGCCTTGTCGAGCTGGCCCAGGGAGAGGGTGTAATCGACCAGGGCCCGGAGCTCCGCCGTTCGGGCGGCGGCCAGGTCCCGCTGGTAATTCAGGACGAAGTAGTTGTTGCTCAAACCGACCTTGAGCTTGGCCTCCTCGGCGGCGAGCTTCTCCTCGGCCAGTTCGCGGGCCGTCTTCCGGGCATTGACCCGCTCGTAGTTCATCTGGACGGCCCGGACGGCCGCCCGGATTTCGATGACGGCGTCCTGCTCGCGCTCTTTCAGACGGAGGATCTCCTGGTCGAGGCTTTCCCGGGCCTGGGCCAGGGCGGCCCGGGTGAAGAGGGAGGACAGCGGGATGTCGAGCGAAAGCGAAACCGACCAGTTGTTGTACCTGAAATGGAGGGCGTCGCGGATGGCCTGGTTCGAGCTACCGGGCACCCGGCCGATGATGACTCCCGTCAGGGGATTGTCGTCCAGGAAGAGAATCCGGTCTCCCGAAAGGCCGGGGCTCCAGTACTGGGCGTTAAGGCTCAGCGAGGGCAAGGTCTGGTTTTTCGTATAAGCGAAATCGAGTTCCTTGTTCTTAAGGCTAAGGGCGGAGGACTGCAGGTCGGGCCGGTTTCTGAGGGCCACGGCCAGGGCGTCATCCAGTCCGATCTCGGACTTCGCGAAGGCCGGCTTGTCGGCCGGCAGGATCTCTGGAGCGTCCTTGTCGAAGGAGGCCCGGATGAGGCCGCGGAGGACGTCGGCCGAATCCCTGACGAGCATCTCGCCCTGGAGGATATCCGCTTTCCGGCTGGCGACTTCGGCCTGGGCGCTGATGACCTCCTTGGGGGCCAAGGTCCCGATCTCGGCCTCCTTGCGGCTCTTGTCCAGAAGGTCCTCGGCCAGCCGGAGGGACTGGCGCTGGACGGCGAGGGCCTCGATCCGGTAAACGAGCTCCCAGTAGGTCTGTTCGACCGTATAAATGACCTGCAGCAGCGCCGCCCGAAGGTCGTTCTCGGCGATGTCCCGGGAGTTCCTGGCGACGAGGATTTCCTTCCGGCTCGTCGTCCAGCCGAAATCCTTGAGGAGGGGCTGGGTAAAGGAGAGCGAAAGCGAGCCGCTGTAGCGGGGATTGATCGTCTGGAAAAGGCTATTGGAGAAGTTGCGTCCCGTCCCCAGCCCAAGGGAGAGGCTTCCCCCGAAGGGGACGGCCTGGCTGACGCCGGCGGAATACGTCCGGGCGTTCGTCGAGACGATCTCCGCCGCCTCGATCCAGGAATAGGAAGCCGAGTTCCGGCTGTCCTTGTAGTAATCGAAAGACAGGGAGGGGATGAATTTCTCCTCGGCCCGGACGACCGCCGTCTCGGCCAGGCGGAAACCTTGGACCTGCACGGCGACGCTCAGGTTTTTCCGGACGGCCTGGGCGATGCAGTCGTCGAGACCCAAAGCCTGCGGAGCCGGCTTGTCTTGTCCGGACGCGCCGCCCGGGAGGAGAAGCGGCGGAAGAATAAGAAGGGGCAGAACCTTCAAGATGATCGATCGGATATGGATTTTCATGGTCGTCACTCCAGTTCCCCAACTGCACGAAGCGTGCCAAATGAAAAATGCCCGGATTCTCTCAATAAATGGGAAAACCGTTGCCGGCTTCCGGGAAATCCCTTGCCCACCTTGACGAGAGGGAATCATCCGCCGAACGAAAACGTTGAAGACGGCCCGGCTGAGAATGATCAAGCCGAAAACCCGTCTTTCAAGTGGAGAAAAGGATTGACCGGGGCGCATGAAATGTACAATAATGTACATATGAAAGACGTGCCGTTCACCGAGTTTCGGAGGAACGCGGCCTCCTTCTTCGACGCCGTCGAGGAAGGAGAAACGATCCGAGTGACGAGGCATGGGAGGCCCATCGCCGAGATCGTCCCCCTCTCCCTGAACGAGAGAACGCCCGTCTGGAAACGCCCGGGCCTTCGGCTCAAGGTCAAAGGCCTGTCTTTGAGCCGCGAGATCATCCGCCAAAGGGAAGAGGACGGCCGATGAGAGCCTTTTTCGATTCCTCGGCCCTGGCGAAAAGATACATCGATGAGCCGGGAAGCGGGGAGGTCGAGGGCATCCTGAGGCGGACGGAAGAATTGGCCGTCAGCGTCCTCTGTCCGCCCGAAATCGTCTCCGCCCTGGTCCGAAAACTCCGAGAACATCTCCTCTCCCCGGCCTCGGTGTCCAAAGCGAAGGCCGCCTTTTTCCATGAACTCGAGGAAATGGCCGTTTGCCCCATCACGCCGGCGGTCGTCGAATCGGCGATCGCCCTCATCGAATCCTTCCCCCTGAGAACCTTGGACGCCGTCCAACTGGCCGGGGCCATGGAATGGAAGGCCGAGGCCTTCGTCTCGGCCGACAAGCGTCAAACCGCCGCCGCCCGCCAAGCCGGAATTCGGGTGATCGAAGTCTAGCGGCCTGCCTCGTTTACGGGCAGAGCTTCGCTCTCTTCGTCCGTTACGACGTCCGCTGAGAAGAAAAAGGGGATATAATACCGGCATGGCCGGGCGGATTTTCCCCTTTGGGCGTCGAAAGCGCCAGACCGAGCTCCCCCTCCGCGTCTTCCGCGAATTCGAAGCGGGCGTCAACCTCATCGAAGACGCCGACCAGATCGCCCGCAACTTCCTGGGCAAAATCAAGGAAGTCTGCCCCGGCCCGAAGCTCATCCTCCTCGTCCACGACCGGGACACGGGAAGGTTCGTTCCCGCCGCCGCCCTGGACGCCGGCGAGGACGAGGTCCGGACAACCGTCTTTCCGCGGAACTCGCGCCTGGCCAAATGGCTCAAGGTCAACGAGACGCCGCTCGAGGTCTCCCGCCGTCCCGGCGTCCTTGAATATCTGACGCCCAAGGAGGCCGCCGTCTTGTCCTCCCTGAACGTCGACATCGCCTTCCCCCTGATGTCCATGAACCGTCTCATCGGCATCCTCCTCGCCGGGAGGAGGGGCGAAGCCCCGCCCTTGTCCCGGCCGGAAGCGTCCTTCATCCTGAGCCTCCTCCCCCAGGCGGCCATCGCCCTGGAGAACGCCCTCCTTTTCAAGGAGCAGCGCGAACGGTTCCGGCGGATGTCGCGGGCCGACCGGCTGGCGACCGTCGGCGAGCTGGCCGCCGGCGCGGCCCATGAAATCCGCAATCCCCTGACCGCCATCCGCTCCTCGCTCCAGTATCTCGAAGGGAAGAGCGGGGACGAGGCCTCGCGGAAGCTCCTCGCCTCCGCCCTCCAGGAAACGTCCCGGATCAACGACATCGTCTCGGCCCTTCTGGCCTTCTCCCGCCCGTCCGAAATCGTCCGGGAACGGCGCGACCTGCGGTCAACCCTCCAGGACAGCCTCGAGCTCATCGCCCTCCAGGCGGGCTCAAAGGGGATCGCCGTCCGCCGCCTCTTTCCCGACGAGCCGCTCCCCGTTCAAGGGGACCATTCCCAGCTCAAGCAGCTTTTCCTCAACATCCTCCTCAATGCCGTCCAAGCCATGCCCGGCGGAGGCGAGCTCGCCGTCGAGGTCTTGAAGAAGGAGAGGGACAAGGCCTTCGTTGCCGTGACCGACAGCGGCGAAGGCATCCCCGAGGAGAATCTCGACCGTGTCTTCGACCCGTTCTTCACGACCAAAAAGAGCGGAACGGGCCTCGGCCTGTCGATTTGCTACAACATCGTCAAATCCCACGGCGGCGAGATCGAGGTTCAGAGCCGGACGGGTCAAGGGACGACGGTCCGGATCCATCTGCCGATGGAATGACCGGAGAGAGGACGGGATGAAAGGCAAAATCCTCGTCATCGACGACGAACGCAACATCCGCGACATCTTCACCCTCCTCCTCGAGGAGAAGGGCTATCTCGTCGAAAGCGCGGCCAGCGGAGGGGAGGGCCTGGCCAAGGCCCGGGATTTCGCCCCCGACGTCCTCCTTCTCGACATGAACCTCCCCGATATGTCCGGCCTCGAAGTCCTGTCCGGCGTCCGGGAGCGGCTCCCTTCTTGCCGGATCATCATCATCACCGCCTACGGGACCATCCGGAACGCCGTCGAAGCGACCCGGCTCGGGGCTTACGCTTATTTGGAAAAACCCGTCGACAACGAGGAGCTTCTCCTTCTCATCGGCCGGGCCCTCGAGGTCCGGAAGCTCGAGACCGAGGTCGATTCCCTGCGCGGCGAGCTCCGGAAGAAATACCGATTCTCCGAAATCATCGGGACGAGCGCCCCGATGAACTCGATCTTTCAGATGATGGACCGGATCGCTCCCGTCGAGGGAACAGTCCTCGTCACGGGCGAGAGCGGCACGGGCAAGGAGCTCGTCGCCCGGGCGATCCATTACGCCGGGCCGCGGAAGGAAGGGCCGTTCGTCGTCGTCAACTGCGGCGCCGTCCCCCGCGACCTCATCGAGTCCGAATTCTTCGGCCACAGCAAAGGGGCCTTCACCGACGCCCGGACGGAGACGACGGGCAAGTTCGAAATGGCCCACAAGGGAACGATCTTTCTCGACGAGATCGGAGAGCTGCCCCTCGAGGCCCAGGTCAAGGTCCTCCGGGCCCTCGGAGAGCGGGAGATCGTCAAGGTCGGGGGAACGAAGACCATTCCCGTCGACGTCCGGGTCATCGCCGCGACGAACAAGAACCTCGACGAGGAAGTCCGGAAAGGGACGTTCCGCGAGGATCTCTATTTCCGGCTGGCCGTCCTGTCGCTCCGCCTCCCCCCCCTCCGCGAAAGGAGGGCGGACATCCCCCTCCTCGCCGAGCACTTTCTGAAGAAGTACGGCCCCGAGCTGAAAAAGGAGCTCAAGGGCCTCAGCACGAAGGCGCTGGACGCCCTCTTGAGCTATTCCTGGCCGGGAAACGTCCGGGAACTCGAAAACGTGATTTACGAGGCGATGGTCTATACCGAAGGCGAAGTCCTCGACGTCCCCCTCCTCCCCGCCCGGATTCTGACCAGGATCGGGCAACCGGCCGCGGAGGAGGCGCAATGCCCTTCCCTCCGGGAAGCCGCCCAGTCGGCGTCCGAGAGCGCCGAAAAAGCGCTCATCGAACAAGCCCTCCGGGAAACGGAGGGGAACCGGACCGCGGCCGCCCGGCGGCTCGGGATCAGCCGGCGGACGTTGTTCAACAAGATGAAAGCCCTGGAGATCGAGAGAAAATAGAGCCGGCCCTTTTTTCAGGGAAGGAAGATTTCCCCCCGAAGATAGAGCCGGGCCTGGCCGGAGATTTCGACCCTCTCTCCGGCCGTCCTCACCCGAAGCCAGCCCCGCCGCCTCGAAAGCTGAACCGCTTCGAGCTCGGATTTGCCGAGCCGCTTGGCCCAGAAAGGAGTCAAGGTCGTATGAGCCGAGCCGGTCACGGGGTCTTCGGGGACGCCGACGCGGGGAGCGAAAAACCTGGAGACGAAGTCCACCTGCCCGCCCTTCGCCGTGACGATGACGCCGCGGGCGTCGACGTCCGCGAGGCGGCCGAAATCCGGAGCCATCGCCTCGACGTCGCGCTCCGACCCGAAAACGAGTAGATAATCCGTCCGGCCTTTATAGACCTCGAGGGGACGGGCTCCCAGGGCCTCGACGAGGCCAGGAGGAGGTTCGACGGGTTTCGCCATATCCGCCGGAAAGTCGAGGGTCAGCCGGTCGCCGTCGCGGCGGACGCGGAGCAAGCCGCTCCGGGAGTCGAACTCGACAACCGGCTCCGGAAATCCTTCGACCTCGAAAACGACATACCCCGAGGCCAAGGTCGCGTGGCCGCAGAGCTCGACCTCGACGGCCGGCGTGAACCAGCGGATGCGGAAGCGGTCTCCCTCCCGGACATAAAAGGCCGTTTCCGCCAGATTGTTCTCCATGGCGATCTTCTGCATCGTCTCGTCCGGCAGCCACCGCTCGAGGGGGCAGACGGCCGCCGGGTTGCCCCGGAAGAGCTCCGCCGTGAAAGCGTCCACCTGATACATCCTGAGCGTCATCGTTAACCTCCTCGAGGAACGGCCCTATCCCTTAGCCCTCCCGCAAGTGATCGATCAAGGCCGCCGTCTGGGGGTCGCTGTCGGCCGGAAGGGCGGCCCGGACCTTGTCCAAGTCGACGCCGCTCGAACAGAGCGACAGGAAATCCGCCGCTCCGGCCCGGAAGAAGGGGACTTTTTTCAAGCCGCGGGACAGGAGGAACTCCTTCACCCGGCTGACCTTGCGCTCTCCGATGTCGTCGAGGACCTGGAGATACTTCTGGTAAAGAACCCATTCATTGACGAGAAAAGCGACTTCCGAGGGGGTGAAGCGGGCCCAGAACAGCGGCGAAGATTTCGGTTCGAGAAGGCATCCGACAAGGAAGGCTCCGGCTTCGTACCCCGAGAGGCCGTGGGTCAAACTCCGCTCGACCACTCCCCTGAACAGGCGGACCTTACGCTCCGCGGTCAAGTGGTCGAAGGCCGTCCGGTTGATGAGATGCGTCCCCAGGGTCGCCTCGAGGAACCGACGGATGAACCCGTCCGGGTTGAACTCGAAGGCCCGGTTGACGTATTCCCCCGCCTTGACGGAGTCGTCCCGCAGCTCGCCATAGCGGATGGCGTGACCGAGGTCCTCGAGGCTTCCGAAGGCCGTCGCCTCGACGTCCTCGAGGATCCGCCGATAAGCCCGGTAGTACTCGGCCAAACGCTCGAACCTCGGTTTCTCCTGGGGCGTGAGGTCCACCCGCTCGCCGTTCATGAAGCGGAGAAGGCGCGCCGGGGCGTAGCCCGCTTTCCCGATGAACAGGGTTTTCAGCCGGCTCGAGATCGTCGCCCAGTCGCCTTC
>Ga0208047_1000020_pt1 | contig 58657 bp, 52 predicted proteins | sample Kivu_220m_FD_184162 | JGI IMG/M metagenome (GOLD analysis project Ga0208047, IMG submission 184162) | Freshwater microbial communities from Lake Kivu, Western Province, Rwanda to study Microbial Dark Matter (Phase II) - Kivu_220m (SPAdes)... | ecosystem: Environmental > Aquatic > Freshwater >...
GAGAAGTGGAGATGTTTGTCTGGGCCGAAGCGACGGCGGCGCCGAGCCAGAGAAAGAAAAGCCCTCCCCCGAGCGCCGGGAAGAGCCGTCGGGTCGTGTCCGCCCTCCCGCCCTTACTGGAAGTAGGCCATGTCGGTCTCGAGCCCGGCGATGCCGACGGTCGTGAGGGCGAAAGACCTCTTTTTGCTCAAGTCCGTGTACTTGAACGAGGCCGTGGTCGTCGTCGAGGAAACCGAGGCCAGAAGCCTGTACCCGCTCCCCTCATTGACGTAAACATTGTAGCCCGTCAGGTAGAGGGGATTGTTCTCCGGATTGGCCGCCCAGGAAAGGTTATAGGTGATTTCGGGATTTTTTCGCAGGCTTTTCAGGGATATCGACGAAGCGAGGTTGAGGGGGGCGCTTATGGATTTGGGGACGATCTTCTGGCTGGTATAAACCCAAATGTCGGCCCCGCCCGCCCCGCTGAAGACCATCGAGGAGACGCAAACGCCGATGTTGCCGAAGGGATCGGCCGAGATCCCCGGCAGCTTGGGCCAGGCCGCGGCCTGCGTTTCGAAGGGAAGCCAAGTCCCGCCGAGGTTGTTCGTGTAGCGGAAGCCGTCGCCCCAATCGCCTCCGCCGATCTGGCAGGCGATATGAATATTGTTGAAGGCGTCGATGGCGATGCGCGGATAGTGCTGCATATAAAAGGGAATGACGATTTCGCGGGATTGTCCGGTCTCCAGCTTGAGGATCCTCACCTCGGCCCCGTTTTCCAGGACAGGGTCGATGTCGCCCCATGCGATGACGCAGATGTTGTTCGGTCCGACGGCGAGATGGGGATGGGAGCTCGAGCCGCCGCTCGAAGTCGCCATCTGGGCCGACGTCCAGGTTGTCGTCGCCGTCCTCGTGGAATAGAAGTTCTTGTAGTTCCCGTTGCCTTGCTTCTCCCGCCAGACGGCCCAAACCGTCCCGTTCGGAGCGACGACGACGCCGCCCTGTTTTCCGTAACCGCCGCTCAGGCGGTAGACATTCTCCCAGACGCCTCCGATTCTGGACCGACAGTAGGCCCGGCCTCCGCTCTCGTCGGAGAAGAAGACATGGATGTTGCCCGCCGGGTCGACGGCCGGATGGGCCTCGTCCCATCCGTAGCCCAAGGCCACGGCCTCGACTGGGAGCCAGGCCTTCTGTTTCGGGTCATAGACCCTCATGTAGATGTTGTTGCCCGCGTCCTCTCCCCAGGCGACGCAAATGACGCCCTTGGAACTGACGTGAATCCCCGGCCGCTCGGCCCGCCGGTTCATCGAATCCGTGACGTTGAAGGGCGTCGAGGCCGTCGTCCCGTCGTATTTGACATAATAGACGGGATGGCCCAGGTCCGTGTCCTCCTCCCAGATGACGTGGGGGACGCCGTCCGGCCCGAAGGCGCACTGGGACCAGCGGACCCCGCCTGCGGCATGGGCGATCTTGAACGATTCCTTGAGGTATTGGCCGAACGCCAGGCCCGAGAAGAGGAGAAGGGCCGTGACGACGTGAAGACACCGCTTCATGAAACGCTCCTTTGTTAAAATGGGAAGCTATGATGCCAGAGAGAGACGAGTTTTGTCAATCTGTGCTATAGTATCCGCCATGATTCGCCGCGCATCGTTCCTTCTGGCCGGCGCTCTGGTCGTCCTGGCCCCGGCGGGAAAAGCCCTCTTTGTCCCTGACGACATCGAGGACGGTCTCGGCCGGGCTTCGCGGCCGGCCTATTCGGCTGAAGGAAAGCTCGTCTGGCTCGAGCGGACCTCTGGAGGCGTCATCCGCCTCGTCTCGTCCTCCCCGGGGAATCCGGAAACGACGTCGATCACGACCCTCGACGCCTCGGCCGCCTTCGACCATCCCCAAATCGGCCTGGACAGACGGGGACAAATTTGGATCGCCGCCGTCCGCCGGACGGCCGAGGGCGGACGAATCGTCTACGGAGAGTCCGCCGGGATCCTCGAAGAGCTCGAAACCGGACCGGGAACGAGCGACGGGCCCGACCTCGGCTTCGACGCCCGGAACGGCCCCTGGCTGGCCTGGCGGCGGATCTCGACCGGCGGGGAATCCATTCTCGTCCGGGACATCGCGACGTCGCGGACCTGGACCCTGACGAGGACGGGCGACCGGGCTCTTTCCTTTCCCCGGCTCGTCCAGGGCGGAGAGGGACGGATCTGGGTCGTCTGGTCCGGAAAGGACCGCCTGGGCTACGGCGTCTTCGCCCGCTTCTTCGACGGCCTGTCCTGGTCCGCCGGCCGAAGGCTGGCGGCGACGGGCGAGCGTCCGTGCCTCGCCCCGGACGCCGGTGTCGACCTTCATGGGCGTCTCTGGGCCGCCTGGTCGGCCTATGACGGATCGGATTACGAAATCTACCTGGGCAGGGTCGACGGCGGCTTTGTTTCTCCCCCGGCCGCCCTGACGGCGGACGAAGCCGCCGCGGATGAATTCCCGGCCCTGGCCTTCTGGGAAGGCCACAACCCGGTCGTCGCCTGGACGAGGACGGACGAAACGGGCTCGAAAGTCATGGCCTCCCTTTTCGACGAAGACTTTGTTTTCGAGCCCGTCGACGTCGGAAGCGTCTCCTTTCGCGACGGGCTTGACGTCCCGAGGCTTGCCGCGGAGGGAGGCCGGCTCGCGGTCCTTCTCGCCGGAGAAAAGGGCCGGGACATCCGAGCGCTCACCGAAGCCGACCTCAAACGCCTGCCCTCGCGGCGTCGGGAGCCCGTCTCCGGCCTGCGGAGCCCCTCCCCGTCCGCTCCGGCCATCATTTTCAATCCCAATCTCAGCGAAAAAACCTATGTCTGCTTCGGGGACAGCATCACCTACGGCCATCTCGCCGGCCAGAACGACCCCACGGTCGGCTATCCCCCCCAGCTGGAGGCCCGTCTCGACGCGGCCTTCGGCCCGACCGACATCTGGAACGACGGGTTCCCCGGCGAGTTCACGAGCCAGGGCTTGGTCCGATTCGAGGCTCTCGTCGCCGGCCGAAAGACCCGCTATTTCCTGATCCTGGAGGGGACGAACGACGTCAAGGAGAGCCTCCTCCCCATCGAAACAACGATCTTCAACCTCAAGGAGATGCTCCGCAAGGCCCTGGCCTACGGGGCCTTCCCGGCGATCGCCACGGTCATCCCCCGCCGGGATTGGGTTTGGTACTTTCAGGAGTACGTCGACCGCCACAACGCCCTCGTCGCCGGCATCAAGCAGATGGCCGCCGACCTCAAGGTCCCCGTTCTCGACCTCAACCAGGAATTCAACGCCTACCCCGGCGGCCCCGAAGCCCTCCTCGACATCGACGGAAAGCACCCCAACGCGAAGGGGTATCAATTCATGGCCGAGCGATGGTTCGAGGCGATCGGCAAGTTCCCCTTTCCGGCGGCCGATATACAAGCCCAGAAGAAATATGATAAAATCCTTTTTTTCCGCCTGCCGGGAAACATGCTCTCCTGGAAGGCGAGCCCCAAGACGATCGCCCCGGCGGTCGTCCAAGGGTATAAAATCTATCGCCGCCGCCAGGGAGAAGGCGTGGATAAATTCAGCCTTCTTCTCCTGGCGACGGGATCGACGTTTTCCTATTTCGACACCGCTCTCCAAGGAGCGGACGTTTATGAGTATGTCATGGCCACGCTGCGAACGGACGGCGTCGAAGGACCCTGCTCCGAGCTCGTGAGACCACGTTAACGGAGGTTGTGTTGAAAAGAAGCGCCCTGACTCTGTTGCTGATTCTTTCCTCGGCCGCCTTTCTGGGCGCCCAGACGGCCCAACTCAAGGAGATCACGCCCCGGCGCGACGGGGCGAAGCTCGTCGTCGATATTCTGGTCGACGGGGCCTTCACCCCGGAGGTCCTGACCGTGAATTTTCCCCGCCGGCTCGTCATCGACCTCACCCCGGTCGAACGGATCGCCGTCGCCCCTTACACCCCGATCGACGAACTGGGCGTCCTGGCCGTCCGGACGGGACAGTTCAAGGAGACCACCGCCCGTGTCGTCTTCGACATCGGCGACCGGACGCCGTCCCACGGCGTCGGCCTGATTCCGGGCGGCCTCCGGGTCACCTTCTGGTACGAGGGCGGCGAGGAGCCGCTGCCCGAGAAGCGGCCCGAAGAGAAGGCCGAGCCGACGCCGCCGGTCAAGGCCGAGGAGCCCCGCGGGCCGCGGCGGACAAACTTCTTCCTCGGCGCCCGGGGAGGATTTCTCTTCCTCCTCAACTCCCAGGTCGAGTCTCCGAGCGCCTTCAGCCTCTACGGCGAGACGGGAACGCTCCTCGAAACCCACGACCTCTCGTCGGGACCGGTCATCGACGTTTTTGCCGGGAAGTATTTCAACCGCCTCAAGGTCGGGGCCGGGGTCACGATCTGGAATCTCAAGCAGGACCCGACGTTCGCCCTCTCCCTGCCGCATCCCTACCTGGCCAACAGCAACCGCGACGTCACCTTCACGACCGACCGGCTGTCGAACGGGATGCTCGACCTCTACGCCTTCCTCCAGTACGCCTTCTACGACAGCGAGAAGTTCAACGTCTGGGCCGGCGTCATCGCCGGCCTGACCAAGGGGGCGTTCCAGAACCTCGACGATTACGATTACTCGGAAAAAGCGCCGTACGGCGCCTCGGACGTCGAGATCTCCAACGTCACGACCCTCGAGGAGACGTATAGCACCCTCCTCTTCGGCGGCCTCCTGACGTTCGAGTACCGCCTCGCCTCCCGGGTGGCGGTCGTTTTCGACGTCAAGATGCTCTACGCCAACCCGAAATTGCTGAATCTCGGCCTCCGGGCCAACTTCCTCCGCATCCAGCCCGTTCTGGGATTGCAGATTAATTTCTAAGGGGGCCGGGCCCCCGCGGAGGGCGGCATGAGAAAGACGGTCCTCCGGCGGACGGCGGCCGCGGTGCTCGTCCTCGGAGGCCTCTCCTCCGGAGGGGCCGCCCGCGCGGCCGACCGCCAAGGGACGGTTGAGTTCATCTACGGCCGGTACGAGATCGCCGACGCCCGATTTCGGGACGTTTACCCCGGCTCCGGCCCGGCCCTGGGAATCGCCCTGACGGCGGCCCTCTTCGCCCATCTCGATTTCAGCCTGGAGGTCGGCCACCTCGCCCGGACGGGCGCTTTGACTTACACCAAGGAGACGACCCGGTTCCGGCTCGTCCCCGTTTCGTTCGCCCTCCGATACGTCTATCCGGGAAAGATCCTCCAGCCCTTCGCCGGCGGCGGCCTTGATTACAACATCTACTACGAAAGGAACGCCATCGGAACGACGGTCAACGCCGCCCGGGGGGCCCACGTCCAGGCCGGACTCTACCTCCGCTTCGGCCCGCGCTTTCCGGTCCTCCTCGTCGGCAAGGCCAGGTACGTCTGGGCGAAGACGGACGAATCCGGCCGGGCCGTCGACCTGGGGGGATGGGAATACCACGGCGGATTGGGCGTCGCTTTTTGACGCTGGTCCTATTCTTATTGAATCGATAGGAGATTGATCCCCGGGCCGTTTCGGGGTATGATAATTTTTTTCCGGAAGGGATGCGAAAACGAGGACGGATCCGATGACGAGACGCTTTCCGATGGCTGCCGCGGCCGCGCTGGGGCTTCTGGCCCTTGTCGCCGGAAACGCCTGCCGGCGGGAATCTCCGGACACCCTGGCCCAGGCCCGCGGCGCCGATACGAATATGATCTATACCGCCGAGGAATTCGACGAGATCGCCCGGACGGTCTTCCGGCCGATCTATCCCGCCCTCGCCCGTCAGGTTAAGAAGGACTATAACCTGAGCCGGGGCGTCGCCGTCGACGCCGGCTGCGGCCCGGGATATTGGGCCATCGAGCTGGCCAAGGCGACCGAGCTCAAGGTCTACGCCCTGGACATCGACCCGGCGGCCGTGGCCATCGCCGGCCGCAACGTCCGCGAGGCCGGGCTCGAGGGCCGGGTCGAGCCCGTCGAGGGCGACGTCCAGGCGATGCCCTTCGCCGACGGCCAGGCCGACCTCGTCATCAGCCGGGGGAGCTATCTCTTCTGGCCGGACAAGGTCAAGGCTTTCAAGGAGATCTGGAGGATTCTCAAGCCCGGCGGGGTTGTTTTCGTCGGCGGAGGCATGAGCACCGAGCTTCCCCTCGAGGAGAGGAACCGGATCCAGGACCTCATGGCCGAGAAGGGGATTGGCCCTCCCAAGGAGTTTGAAGTGACCTTCGAGGAGATGGGGCGGATCCTCCGCCAGGCCGGCATCCCCGACTTCCGGGTCAGCCACGACACCGGCTGTCTCTGCGGCTTGTGGGTCGAATTCCGAAAACCCAAAGGATGATGTCATGCGCCGTTTCGCCCGAATATTCGCGATTCTGGCTTTGGCGGGAGCCGGGCTTGTCCTTCTCGCCCCTCCGGAGCTTCTGTCCTGCCACGGGGTTCTCTCTTTCCGCTTTCTGCCGATCGAGCAAGCCCGGATCCAATTCGTCATGATCCAGGCCGAAATGGCCAAGCAAAGGGCGGCCTCCTTCCCGAAGGTCAGCGGGATCCCGGAGGTCACCTCCTGGGTCAAGTACTACGCCAATCCGATCTTCCAGCCCGGCCCCCCGGGCACGTGGGAGGAGGTCAGCGCCGACTGCTTCACCGTCGGCTATTACGAGAACAAATACTGGCTCTGGTACGTCGGGACGCCGCGGAGCCTCAACTGCCAGATCGGCCTGGCCACGTCGCCCGACGGCCTCAACTGGACCCGCCACCCCGACAACCCCATTCTCCGCCTGGGCCCGACCGGCGCCTGGGACAGTTCGATCCTCATCTGCCAGCACATCCTCTTCGACGAGGCCGACAATCTCTATAAGATGTGGTATGTCGGCGGAAATCCGCAAGGCGTATTCGGGATCGGATATGCCTCGTCCCCCGACGGCGCCCGCTGGACGAAATACGCCGGAAACCCCGTCATGATCACGACCGAGCCGTGGGAAGGGACCCTCATCGAGGGCCAGACGCTCCTCAAGCGTAACGGGCTCTTTCACATGTGGTACGGCGGATTGGCCGTCGGAGACGACATTTCCTATATCGGCTACGCGACGTCGACCGACGGCATCCACTGGACGAAACATCCCGACAATCCCATCATCAGCCCCGCCGAGGGCGACCCCCGGCCTTGGGACGGCTACAGCGTCGACACCCCCGACGTCTTCCATGACGGGACGGTCTTCCATATGTATTACCGGGGTTGGCGGAGGAGGGCCGGAGTGTCCTGGATCGGACACGCGACCTCCCCCGACGGCATCAACTGGACGCGCGACCCGGCCAATCCCGTCCTCCTGACGGCCTCGGTCGGCGGCGTCTGGGACAACTACCAGATCTACCGGTCGAGGGTTTTCCCCGGAGTGACGCCCCCCGATCCCCACCGCTTCGTCGTCGACCGGATGTGGTTCACCGGCCGCGACTACACCCTCAAATCCCAGGTCGGACTGGCTTTCCGGATCCGCCGGGCCGACGTCGCGGACGTGCCCCTGCCGACCTTCAACCGGAGCTTCGTCCAGGACGAGCTCCTCCTCGAGACGGCCGGGGCCGGGCCGGGCACGGTCGATTTCCGCTACTTCACCCCCTGGCTGGCCGAGATCAAGCTGACGATTTTCAGCAAAACGGGAGAGAAAGTCCGGACCCTCGTCCGGGAACCCAAGCTCCCGGGCCCCTACGAAGTCACGTGGGACGGCACCTCCGACCGGGGGCGCCGCGTCGTTCCGGGCTTGTACTACGCCGAACTCGCGACCGACAATTTCCTTCTGACCAAGGAAATCGTCCTTGTCCGGTAGGCCCCGGGTTCTCCTTCTCAATCCGCCGGGCGACAGACTCTACATCCGCGATTATTACTGCAGCTTTTCGTCGAAGGCCAGCTACTACTGGCCGCCGCAGGATTTGATCTACTTGAGCGGGATCCTGGACGAACGATTCGACGTCCGGGTCCTCGACGCCGTCGTCCGCCGCCTCTCCCCGGAGGCGTGCCTCGAGGAAATCCGGGCCCTCGACCCGGCGGCCGTCGTCTTCACGACCGGGACGGCAACGATGAAGGCGGATCTCGATTTCATCGGCCGCCTCAAAGCCGGCCGGCCCGGCGTCCGCGCCGTCGCGAGCGCCGGCGTCCTGAAGTTCATCGGCCGGGAGTTTCTCGACGCCCACCCGGCGGCCGACGCCGCCCTTCTCGATTTCGGGGAGAGCGACATCGTCGGCTGGCTCGAGGGCCGGCCCGGTCCGTGGAAGAGCCTCCTCGTCCGCGACGGAGCGACGATCGTCGAATCGGGCGCTAAGCCGGGCAAGACCTACGCCGTTCCCGTCCCCCGCCACGACCTCTTCGACTTCAGGGCGTATCGCCTCCCGATCGCCAAGCGTTTTCCCTTCACCGTCGTCGTGACCTCGCTCGGCTGCCCCTTCCACTGCGGCTTCTGCACGGCCGGAGCCTACGGCTACCGGACCCGCCCCGTGGACAACGTCCTTCCCGAGCTCCGTCGCCTCCGCGAGCTGGGGATCAAGGAAATCCTTTTCCAGGACCCGACCTTCGCGATCGGTTCGCGGCGCGTCGCCGAACTGTGCGGGGCGATGGTCGAGGAGGGATTCGGCTTCACCTGGAGCGCCAACGCCCATCTCGACGCCCTCGACGAAGAGATGGTCATCAACATCAAGAGGGCCGGCGGCCACACCCTCTCCGTGGGGATCGAAAGCGGAGACGACGGGATGCTGGAAAAATATTCGAAGAGGATCACGACCGGGGACATCGCCGCCAAGGTGGCCATGCTCAACCGCCACAAGATCAAGGTCCTCGGGTATTTCATCCTCGGCCTGCCGGGCGAGACGAAAGACTCGGCCGAGCGGACGATCCAGCTGGCCCGGCGCCTCAAGCTCGACATCGCCTCCTTCGCCATCGCCACCCCCGACCTCGGGACGCCGCTTCGGTCCGAAGCCCTCGAGCGGGGGTGGATTCCGGCCGGCCTGGACGGCTGGGACAGCACCGAGTTTCCCATCCTCGAAACGGGGACGCTTTCCCGGGAGGAGATTTGGGCCCTGCGGAAAAGGGCCGTCCGGTCGTTCTATCTCCGGCCGTCCTATATCCTCCGCAAGCTCGGCGCCGTCCGCTCGCCCCGCGACATCGCCAGCCTCGTCGGAAACGCCCTCTCGCTCCTTTCGAAATAACAACCGGCCGGCTCCCTTTATCATCGGACAGCGTGCTCATTCTCTGTCTTCAAATACACGTAACGTCCGCGGACAGGAATTTCCGGAACGTGATGAACATTTGCCGCCACGCAGGCGCTCTGCGAAGGGCCCGGCGTGTCGGGCGGCGGCATGGCCGTCCTCGTGACCCCGTAGCGGAAGGGGGGCCCCCTGGCTTTGCCGAGGGGGGGAACCGACGGGACTGGTTCCCCGCGGCCGGGGTTAGAGGATGGCCTTATCGCCGCGACACGCCCCGGAGGGGGACGGGGAAGACTCGTTTGACGGGGCCGGAATCCTTTCGCTATAGTAGCGGCGGCATGAAGCTTCTCCCGAAGGCCGGCCCGGCGGTCCTCCTTCTCCTTCTCCTCGCCCTGGCCGCCGGAACCCGATTCTGGGGCCTCGACTGGGGCCTGCCCCACACCTACCACGTCGACGAAAACTGGTTCGCCGGCAAGGCCATCCAGTTCTTCAAGGGCGACCTCAACCCCCATTTCTTCCACGTCCCGACGCTCCACATGTACATGCTCGCCGGCCTGTGGAGAGCCTACTACGGGGTCGGCCGGGCGGCGGGCTCCTTCCGCACCCCCGAGGAATTCGAGTCGAAATACATCAACTTTCCGACTCCCTTTTACCTCATCGGCCGGACGCTCTCGGCCCTTTTTTCCATCGGCACGATCCTCCTTCTCTACGTCCTCGGCTCCCGGATGTACGGCCGGCGGGCCGGCGTCCTGGCCGCCCTCCTCCTCGTCTTCGCCCTGGATCACAACCGCCTCTCCCACGACATGCTTCCCGACGTGCCGATGGTCTTCTTTCTCGTCCTGTCGCTTTGGTTCATCTGGAAGATCTACGCGTCCGGGCGGACCCGCGACTATCTCTTCGCCGGCCTGGCCGCCGGCGCGGCCATGGCCATGAAATACGGCGGCCACATGATGTTCCTGCCGCTTTTTCTGGCCCACCTCTTCCGCGTCCTCGAGACGCGGCGGCCGCGCTGGGAAATCCTCTTCAGCCCGAAGCTCATCGGCGCCGGCCTCGTCTTCGGCGCCGCCTTCATCGCCGGCTCGCCCTATGCCGTCCTCGACTTTCCGAAGTTCTGGAGCGAATTCCGGTGGCAGTCCCGCCACCTCCTGAGCGAGGGCCACTTCGGGTCTTCGTTCGAGGAGCCGGCCTGGCTCTTCTACGTCAAGCACGGCTTCCGCGAGAACGTCGGCCTCTTCGCCCAGTTCCTCGTCCTCGGGGGGGTCATCCTCGGCCTCGTCAGGCGCGGACGCCGCGACCTCATCCTCCTTGCCTATCCTCTCGTCCTCTTCCTGATCGTCGGGACGTGGAAAGCCCGAGCGACCCGCTACCTCATGCCCCTGGCCCCGTTCTTCATCCTCGCCGGGGCGGTTTTTCTCGACGCCGCCCTCCGCTTTCTCGGCCGGCTTGCCGGCCGGTCACGAGGACGGACCGTCCGCCCGGCCCTCGGCGTTGCCGGAGCCGTCCTCGTCGCGGGGCTCGTTTTCCCCTCGGTCCGGGAGGTCGTCCGCCTCGACGCCGCCCTCGCCGGACCGGACGCGAGGACGACGGCCCGGGATTGGATCCACCGGACGATCCTCCCCGGGACGCGGATCGCCCTCGAGCAGTACGGCCCGCCGATTTCCCGCGAGCGCTACGCCGTCGCCTACGTTCACACCCTGGGCGACGTCGACCTCGAATGGCTGTCCATGAAAAAGGTCGAGTACGTCGTCACCGCGGATACGATGTCCGACCGCTTCACCCGGAATCCCGCGGAGGACCCGAAGCGGGCCGGATTCTACTTCGGGTTGGAGCGCGAGGCCGTGCTCGTCAAGACGTTCCGGCCGCACTATCGGGGGCCTCTCCTCGACATCCATTTCCCGACCCTCCGGATTTACCGCCTCAGCCAGGCGCCGTACTACGGATTCCCGGGAAATTTCGGCCGCTATGCCCAGGAGATCCGGCTCGAGAGAGGGCCCGAAGGCTGGCGGGTCCGGAGCGCCGTCTCGGCCGCGGCCTGGTTCGAGGCGAACGAAAGAGTTCGAAATCCCTACCTCCGCCTCACGAACGCCGAAGGTCGGGAGGTCGGCTTGGTTCTCCTCCACGAGGGGGAGATCACCGCCTCCGAAGTTTTTTCCTGCGAGAATGGCCGGCTCATCGGCGAGATTCCGGAAGGAACCCGCCTCCATATCGGCTACGAATATTCCCTCGCGCCCAACCCCTTCTCCGTCCCTCCCGAGGGACCGCTCCGCAAGGAATACACTCTCCCCGAGCGGATCGATAAGGGGTCGATCGCCGCCGGCCGATGGTCGTGCGACTACGGCTTCGTCCGTTTCCCGGGCGGGCGGGGCGACGACTACTTCCAGACCGTGACCCTGGCCCGGCGGGAGGCGACGGCGAGTCTCCGCAGCCGGGTTTTCGGGGGAGGACTCCGCTACCGGGAGGACCATGTCCGAAACCCCTTCGTCCTCCTCCGGGACGCGAACGGGACGGACCTCCGGAAGGTCGTCATTTTCGAGGGGACGCTGGGCTCCCTTAAGGCCGACCGGTTCGCTCCCGCCCAGAACGGGGCCGTTCTGCCCGATATTCCCTCGGACGTTCGGGTTTTCGTCGGCTACGAATACTACTTCAACAACTTCAAGCCCGAGGCGGCCGGGGGGCCGGAGCTCGTCGAAATCCCGTTCCCCAGGGCCGGAAGCGGAGCGGGAAAGAAATAGGGCGCCCCTCCGGGGGACGCCCCCTATGGTATAATTCCTCAATCCCCGATGGGCAAAACGAAAGAGAAAAAACCCAAGCCGGCGGCGAAAAACGGGCGAAAGCGCCGCTTCAACGCCGCCGAGGCCGTGGGGATCCTTCTCCTTTTCGCCGCCCTCTATCTTCTCATCTGCCTTCTCAGCTACGACGGCAAGGACCCCTCGTGGGCCAATGGCGCGCCGCCGGGGACCAAGGTCCGCAATTGGGGCGGCCATCTGGGGGCCTGGCTCGGCGAGGCCGCTCTCCAGGGATTCGGCCTGGCCGCCTTCGTCCTCCCCTTCCTCATCGGCTTCATCGGCCTGCGGGCCGTCCTCGACGGTGAGCGGCGGCGCCTCGCCCGCAAAACGGTCCTGGCTCTCGCCGGTCTCTTCATCCTCTGTCCCCTCCTCCATCTCCTCTTCCAGGCTTTCGACTGGGGCGGGGCGAAATTTCCGGTCGGCGGAATCGTCGGCGACCTCCTCGTCTCCGGCCTGTCGGCCGTCCTGAGCAGCACCGGGGCCCTGATCTTCATCCTCGCCACGGCCTCGGTCTACGCCATCTCCGTCACCGGTTTTTCCTTCCGCAAGTTCTTTCTCGCCGTGGGGCGGATGTTCACCTTTGCCTCGAAAGGCGTCCGGCTCCAGATCGAGGAGCCGGCGCGCCCGCCGAAGGTCTCGAAGCCCGATAAGACCGCCCCCCGGGCCGGCCCGGCCGCGTCCGCTCCGCCGGCGGAGAAGCCCGAAGCCGCGCCCAAATCCGAGCCGAGGAGGAAATCGGACCTCAAGCGGGGCCGGAAGCCTCCGCCGGCCAAAGCCGCCGCGCCGCCGTCGGAGCGCCCGCTCTTCCCCGAAGAGTACGAGGGCCGGATGAAATACAATCCGCCCCCCCTGACCCTTCTCGACCCCGGAACCCCGGCCGACGAAATCGACAAAAGCGAGCTTCTCGAGAAGAAGCGGCTGATCGAGGAGAAGCTCCGCGAGTTCGACGTCGAGGGCGAGGTCAAGGAATACCATCCCGGCCCGGTCATCACGACCTACGAGTTCTACCCCAAGCCGGGAATCAAGATCTCCCAGATCACCAACCTGGCCGAGGACCTCTCCCTCGCCCTGAGCGCCGAGTCCGTCCGGATCCAGCGCATTCCCGGCAAGTCCTCGCTCGGGGTCGAAATCCCGAACAACAAGCGGGAAATCATCAAGCTCCGCGACATCCTCGAGTCCGAAGCCTTCCGGGACTCGCCCTCCAAGCTGACCTTCGCCCTGGGCAAGACCGTCCACGACGAAGTCTATGTCACCGACTTGACGGTCATGCCCCACCTCCTCGTCGCCGGGGCGACGGGGACGGGAAAAAGCGTCGCCCTCAACGCCCTGATCGCCAGCATTCTCTACAAAGCCTCGCCCGACGAGGTCAAGCTCATCCTCATCGACCCCAAACGCCTCGAGTTCTCCCTCTACGACGGGATCCCCCATCTCTTCGCCCCGGTCATCAACGACCCCAAGAAAGCCGCCGTCGTCCTCCTCGATGCCGTCAAGAAGATGGAGGAGCGGTACTATCTTCTCCAGCAGCACAAGGTCCGGAACATCGAGCAGTACAACCATCACGTCGCCTCGATCCTCCAGGAGAAGAAGGGCGGCCTGACGGACGAGGAGAAGGTCCTCCTCCGGCCCCTCCCCTATCTCGTCATCATCATCGACGAGCTGGCCGAGCTCATCATGGTCAGCGGGCAGGACGTCGATTTCGCCATCGGCCGCATCGCCCAGCTGGCCCGGGCCGTCGGCATCCATCTCGTCCTGGCCACCCAGCGGCCTTCGACCGACGTCATCACCGGGACGATCAAGAACAACTTCTCGAGCCGGATCGCCTTTCGGGTGCCGTCCAAGATCGACTCCCGGGTCATCCTCGACGCCAACGGAGCGGAAAAGCTCCTCGGGATGGGCGACATGCTCTTCATCCCCCCCAATTACCCGCGCCTCATCCGCCTCCACTGCTCCTACGTCTCCATCCCCGAAGTCCGAAGGCTGGTCAACTACGTCAAGAAGCAGGGCACCCCCGACTACGATGAGCGGATCTTCGGCTTTCTCCAGAAGACGGGGGGCGGGGAATTCGGCGAGCTCGGCGAGAAAGACGAGCTCTACGACGACGCCGTCCGCCTCATCCTCCACACCGGACAGGCTTCGGCCTCCTACCTCCAGCGCAAGCTCAAGCTGGGTTATGCCCGGGCCTCGCGGATCATCGACCAGATGGAGCAGGAGGGCGTCCTCGGGCCGTCCGAGGGGAGCAAGCCCCGGGAGATCCTGGTCAACGTCCAGGAATACCTGAAGGAGATGGGGGCCGGAAAATCCAAGCCCGCCGTCGCCCCCGAGGAGGAGTGAGGGCGTGTTCGGCCGTTCCAAGCGAGCCGCCGCCCGCCGGGCCCTGTCGAACCCGGACCTCCGCCGGGCCCTCAACAAGGCCAGCGCCGCTCATTTCGACAAATACGCCAAGACGCGGACGGCGATACCGTGGGAGAAGATCAAGGAGGAGGCGCGGGCCGTCCGCCGGGCCTGCCTCCCCCGTCTTGAGGAACTCATCGCCCGCTTCACCGCGGAAGCCGAGAACGCGGGGGCCAAGGTCCATTGGGCCGCGACGGCCGAGGAGGCCCGGGCGGCCGTCGCCGCGATCCTCGTCGAACGCGGCCTCAAGCGCGTCGTCAAGTCCAAGTCGATGGTCAGCGAGGAGATCGGCCTCAACGCCCACCTCGAAGGCCTGGGCATCCAGGTCGTGGAGACCGACCTCGGGGAATGGATCGTCCAGCTCGCCGGAGAGCGGCCGTCCCACATCACCGCCCCCGCCCTCCACAAGACGAAGGAGGACGTCGCGGAGCTCTTCTCCCGGCATCTCGGGCGAAAAGTCCCGGCCGAGATCCCGGCCCTCGTCGAGGCCGCCCGGACGGAACTCCGGCGTTTCTTCGTCGAGGCCGAGGCCGGAATTTCGGGCGCCAACTTCGCCGTCGCCGAGTCCGGAACCCTGGTCATCGTCTCCAACGAGGGCAACGTCCGGCTGGCCACGACCCTTCCGCCCGTCCACATCGCTCTCGTCTCGGCGGAAAAGTTCGTCGAGACGCTCGAACAGGCGACGACCCTCCTCAAGGCGCTCGTCGTCGGCTCGTCCGGACTGAAGATGACGTCCTACGTCTCCTACATCACCGGGCCGTCGAAGACGACGGACATCGAGAAAGAGATCGTCGTCGGCGTCCACGGCCCGAAAGAGGTCCACATCGTCGTCGTCGACAACGGCCGGTTGGCGGCGGCCAAGGACGAGGACCTGGAAGAAATCCTCTATTGCCTCAAGTGCGGCGGGTGCATGCTCCAGTGTCCCGTCTTCCAGGCCGTCGGGGGCCATGTCTACGGCGGGCCCGTTTATCCCGGGGGAATCGGCGCCCTCCTCACGGCCGTGACCCGGACCCCCGAGGAGGCCGAAAGGCTCCTCGACATGTGCGCCGACTGCCGCAAATGCGAAACGTTCTGCCCGGTCGGGATCCCGACGAGCGAAATCCTCCTCAAGCTCAAGGCCCGGAAGGGGCCGACGTTTCCCGAGCGGATCCTTTCGGGAGGATTCCGCTTCCGCCGGCTCGCCGAGGCGGGGGCCAAGGTCCTCGCCGTCCTCCAGCACGCCTGGATGAAGGACGGCCGTCTCCGGAGAATTCCCACGGCCTGGACCAAGGGCAAACGCTATCCGCGGCTCAATCCCAAAAAGGCGGGGAGTCCGTCCCCCGCCGCGCCGCCGGGAAGCGGGGAGAAGGTTTTCCTTTTCCAGGGGTGCCTGGTGAAGTTTTTCTTCCCCGAAGTCCGGGAGAGCGTCCTCAAGGTCCTCCGCGGACGGGGATTCGAGGCCGTCTGCCCGGACGGCCAATCCTGCTGCGGCGCTCCCAGCCATCATCTCGGCGACGGACGCGACGTGAAGCGCCTCCTCGAAGCCAACCTCGAAGTCTTCGCCCGGGAGAATCCCGACGCCATTCTGACCGTCTGCCCGACGGGACATTCGATCCTGACGAAGCTCTATCCCGGGCTCGACGCCCGGGCCGCGGCCTGGGCGGAAAAGGTCTACGATTTCACCGATTTCATGGTCCGGCACGGTTTTCTGCCCAAGACCGCCCCCCGGAAAAAAGGCGGGGCCTATTACCATTACCCCTGCCATTACGTCACCGAAGTGAACCTCAAGGATTCCCCGATCCGGCTCCTCCAGGGCTTGGGGTATGACCCCAAGCCCGACCGGGAACCTTACGCCTGCTGCGGATTCTGCGGCGTCTTCTCGGTCAAGAATCCCGAGGTCGCGGCCCGCCTTCTCGAAAACAAGAAGGCCCGGATCGCCGAAAGCGGTGAAACCCTCGTCGCCACGGACTGCCCGGGCTGCGTCCTTCAACTCAAAGCCGGCCTGTTGGGCGGGGAAACGAAATACGACGTCGTCCACACGGCCGAGCTCGTCGCCCGGGCCCTCGATGAATCCGAGATTGCCGGCGTGGAAAAATAGGGCTTCAAGAGCGCGTTGCCGGCAGTCGCCGGAAGACGGCTCCCCGAGGACGAGACTCGATCCGCCTCGAGGAGCCGCTCCGGCATGGGGATGGAACGGGGTTTCGTACTTTTAGTCGGCCCGTTTGCCCCGAAATTGAAAAAATGTAATATAATTTTTTCTGGGGAGAGTTCATGAAACGCCTGAAGCTTGGCGGCGCGGCCGGCGCCGGGCGGCGGATCGTCGAGGTCGGGGGGCTTGCTTTCGGCCGCGACTTCATCATCATCGCCGGCCCCTGCGCCGTCGAGAGCGAGGAGCAGACGCTCCGGACGGCCCGTCTCGTCAAGGAAGCCGGCGCGGACATGCTTCGCGGGGGGGCCTTCAAGCCCCGCCTCTCGCCCTACGATTTCCAGGGGCTCGGCGCGGCTGGGCTCAAGATTCTCAAGGCCGCCAAGAAGGCCACGGGACTTCCCATCGTCACCGAAGTCATGGACGCCCGGCACATCGATGAGGTGTCCGCCTGCGCCGACATCCTCCAGGTCGGGTCCCGCAACATGCAAAACTACACCCTCCTCAAGGAGTTGGGGAACGCCGGCCGGCCCGTTCTCCTCAAGCGGGGAATGAACGCCACCCTGGAGGAATGGCTCCACGCCGCCGAATATATCCTCTCGGCCGGCAATCCCCGGGTCATCCTCTGCGAACGGGGCATCCGGACCTTCGAAACCTATACCCGGAACACGCTCGACCTGAGCATCGTTCCGGCGGTCCGCGAAATCTCCTCGCTCCCGGTCATCGTCGATCCCTCCCACGGGACGGGAAAAGCGAGCCTCGTCCGGCCCATGAGCCTCGCCGCCGCGGCCGCCGGAGCCGACGGCCTTCTCGTCGAAGTCCACCCCCGGCCGGCGAAGGCCGCCTCCGACCGGGGCCAGCAGATCACGCCCCGGGCTTTCGCCGACCTCGTCCCAGCCGTCAGGAACCTCGTCGCCCATCTGAAAGCCGCCCGCCCCGGCGCCCGGCCATAGGAGAGCCCGGGAGTGAAGACTCTCGAGATTCGAGGCCGGACCGGAACGTCGCGAATCCTCGTCGGCGAAAGCGTCCGCCGCCTCGGCCGATATCTCCCGGCCGGACGGACGGTCCTGGTCACCGACCCCAACGTCCGGCGGGCCCTGCCGGCGCTTTTCTCCGGTTTCGAAACGATCGAAATTCCGGCCGGAGAGGCGTCGAAAGGCCTCGAAACCGTCTCCGCCGTCTACGACCGGCTGTGCGCCCTCGAAGCGGACCGGTCGACCTTCGTCCTCGGCGTCGGGGGCGGCGTCGTCTGCGATATCGCCGGCTTCGCCGCCTCGACCTATCTCCGCGGCCTGGCCTTCGGCTATGCCCCGACGTCCCTTCTCGCCCAGGCCGACGCCGCCGTCGGCGGGAAGACGGGCGTCAACTTCCGGGGATTCAAGAACCTCGTCGGCGTCATCCGCCAGCCGCGCTTCGTCCTTTGCGACCCCGAGACGCTCGAAACCCTCCCCTCGGCCGAGGTCCGGAACGGCCTGGCCGAGATCGTCAAGCACGCGGCGATCGCCGACGCCAGGTTTTTCGGGCGACTCGAGCGGCGGGCCCCGGACCTCCTCGCCCTCCGCCCGGCCGCGGTCGCGGAGGCGGTCGGGGCTTCGGTCGCGATCAAGGCCGCGATCGTCTCGAAGGACGAGGAGGAATCCGGAGAGCGGCGGAAGCTCAACTTCGGCCACACCCTCGGCCATGCCCTGGAGGCGGCCTTGGGTCTATCCCACGGGGAAGCCGTCGGCATCGGCATGGCCGCGTCGGCCGACATTTCCGTCCGGCGGGGCCTGCTGCCTCCCGCCGCCGCGGAGCGGCTCCGGACGCTTCTCCGGTCGTACGGCCTGCCCGCCGCGGCCGTCTTCGACAAGGAGCCCGTCCTGGCCGCTTTGGCCAGGGACAAAAAACGATCGGGCTCGAACATCCGCTTCGCCTTCCTCAGGAGGATCGGGGAGGCCGTCCTCGGCGACCTCGGCCTCGAGGAGCTCCGGGCCTATGTTCAAGATCTGCGTTAGTCTCGCCGAACGCGGCCTGGACCGCATCCTCTCCGCGCTCCAAGGCCTCGAACTCGCCGAGATCCGGCTCGACCGGGCGGACCTGTCCCTTCCTGAAATCGACCGGCTTTTCCGCGTCCCCGTCGAGCTCGTCGCCTCCTATCGGCCGGGAGCCTCCTCCGATGAGCGGAGGGAAGCGTCCTTCATCGCGGCCATATCGGCCGGGGCGGCCTACGTCGACGTCGAGTTGGACTCTCCCCCCGGCCTGAAAGAGAAGGTTCTCGCCGAGGCGCGGTTGAGGTCCTGCCGGGTCATCGTCTCCCATCATGACCTCGACAAGACTCCCTCCCGGGCGGAGCTGGATCGCCTCCTGGAAGCCTGTTTCGCGGCCGGAGCCGACATCGCCAAGATCGCCTGCCGGGTTTCTTGTCCGGCCGACTGCGCCCGCCTCCTCTCCCTGTACGAAACGACCCGTCCTCTCATCGCCCTCGGGCTCGGCCCGTCCGGCCTCATCACCCGGATTGCCGGACCTCTTCTCGGAGCCCCTTTCACGTACGCCGCCTTCGCCCCGGGCCGGGAAACGGCCGAAGGCCAGCCCGACGCGGCGACCCTCCGGGCGATCTTCGAGCGACTCGGCCATGGATAGAATTCCGCTCCTCGCCGTCGCCGGCCGGCCGGTCTATCAAAGCCGCTCGCCGGAGATGTTCAACCGGGCTTTCGCCGCCGATGGCCTCGCCGGCGCTTATGTCCGGCTGGCCGCCCGGACGGCGGAGGACGCCCTCCGCTTCGCGGCCGGCCTCGGCCTCGCGGGGCTGAACGCCACCTCCCCGCTCAAGATGCCCCTCGCGGGCCTCATGGACGAGCTTGACCCCGCCGCGGCGTCGATCGGCGCCGTGAACACGGTCGTTTTCAAGGAGGGTAAAAGAAAAGGATTCAACACCGACGCCGCCGGCGTCATCAAGGCCCTCGAAACGACGGGCCTCGACCTGCGCAACCGGCGCTTCGTCGTCCTCGGAGCCGGGGGGGCCGGCCGGGCCGCGGCTTTCAGCCTGAAGAGAGAGGGCGCGAAGGTCACCGTCGTCAACCGGACCTTCGACAAAGCCTGCCGGGCCGCGGCCGATTTCGGGGTCGAAGCCGCCCGCCTGCCGGAACTTCGCGGCCTTCTCTCCGCGGCGGACGGACTCGTCGTCGCCATCTCGGGTCGGGAGACGCCGGCCGAGCCGGGCTGGCTCCGGAAGGGCTCCGTCCTCCTGGATGCCCGGTACCCCGAATCCTTCTTCAGCGAGGCCGCATCGGGCCGTGGATGCCGTGTCGTCTCTGGCGAGACTTGGCTTTTTCACCAAGCCCTTCAGGCCTACCGTCTGTTCACCGGACATCCGGCCTCCGAAAAGGCGATGAGCGAAGGCCTCCGGAGCGCCGGTCCGCTCCGGAAGAAAGCCAATGTCGCCCTCATCGGCTTCTCCGGCTCCGGAAAGAGCGCCGTGGGCGGCGCCCTCGCCGGGAGATTAGGATGGCGGTTCGCCGACCTCGACGCCTTGATCGAAGAGGCCGAAGGAAGGACGGTCACCGAGGTCTTCGCCTTTCGGGGGGAGGACGGCTTTCGCCGGGCCGAAGCCGCCGTCCTCCAAAATCTCGGCCGAAAAAGACGCTGGGTCCTGTCCTGCGGCGGCGGAGCGGTTCTCTCCGAGGCGAACCGCGCTCTCCTTCGCCAGAACGCGACCGTCGTCTGGCTGTACGCGTCGCTCGAGACTTGTCTCGGGAGGGTCGCGGCGGAGACCCGGCCGCTTCTTTCGGGAGACGACCCCCAAGCCAGGGCCGGGCGCCTCTGGGAAGTCCGGCTCCCTCTCTACGGCGAAACGGCCGACCTCGTCGTCGGGAGCGAGTCCCCGGCCTCCGAGGTCGCAGCGGAGATTCATGAGGAAATCGGTCCATCCCTCGAGGATTGAGGGCGTCCTCGATGCCCCTCCGTCCAAAAGCGTGATGCTCAGGCTCACGGCGGCGGCCCTGCTCGCCGAGGGCGGAATGACGAGGATCCGCAATCCGTCCCGCTGCGAGGACGCCCGGGCGGGGCTCCGGGTCGCGGCCGCGCTGGGCGCCTCCGTTTCCGACTCGCCCTTGGAAATCGCGATCTCCGGGGGGCTCCGCCCGCGGCGGCGCGTTCTCGACTGCGGAGAATCGGGATTGAGCCTCAGGATGTTCGCCGCCGTCGCCGCCCTTTCGGCCGAAGAGGTCGAACTCACCGGCGGGCCCGCCCTCCTCCGCCGGCCCGCGGGGCCGGTCGAGACGACCCTCCGCGATTTGGGGGCGGAGGGCCGGACGCGGGACGGCTATCCGCCCGTCGTCGTCCGGGGACCGCTCCGCGGCGGCGAAGCCGCGGTCGACGGGAGCGGGAGCTCCCAATTCCTGACGGGGCTTCTCCTCGCCCTTCCCCTTGCCGAGCGCGACTCGATCCTCAACGTCCGAGGACTCGTGAGCCGGCCTTATGTCGACCTCACCCTTCAGATCCTCGAACTCTGCGGGCTGAGGATCGGACGGGAGGGATACGGGCGGTTCTCCATCCCGGCCGGGCAACGCTTCGCCGCGGGGAACTTCCGGGTCGAGGGCGACTGGAGCGCCGCGGCGTTCCTCTTCGTTCTCGGCGCCGCCGGCGGGAAAATCCGGGTCAAGGGATTGGACATGTCCTCCCTCCAGCCCGACCGGGTCGTCCTCGATGTCCTGGAAGAGGCGGGGGCCCGAATCGTCCGCGGCGCCGACGGGGCCGAGGTCGAGCGCGGCCCCCTTCGGGCTTTCCGCTTCGACGCCTCCGACGCCCCGGATCTCGTCCCTCCCTTGGCCGCCCTGGCCTGTCACTGCGAAGGGACGAGCGTTCTGAAGGGCGCCGGCCGGCTGAAGTTCAAGGAGAGCGACCGGGCCGCGGCCCTGGCCGAGGAGCTCGGCGCCCTCGGCGCCCGCGTCGCCCTCGCCGGCGGCGTCCTGGAGATTACGGGCGGGCCGCTTCGCGGCGGAATCGGCCGGACCCGGGGCGACCATCGGGTCGCGATGGCTTTGGCCGCGGCGGCCGTCGCCGCCCGCGCGCCGGTCACGATCGAGGGCGCCGAGCACGCGGCCAAGTCCTATCCCCGCTTCTTCGAGGACCTAGCCTCGGCAGGAGGGAAAATCGATGAATAGCTTCGGCCGGCTTTTTCGAATCATCCTCTTCGGAGAATCCCACGGCCCCGCGGTCGGCGTCGTCATCGACGGCTGCCCCGCCGGACTTCGCCTCGCCCCGGCCGATTTCGACGGGGACCTGAGCCGGCGCCGGGCCGGCCGGCCCGGAACGTCCGCCCGGCGCGAGCCGGACGTTCCCAAAATCTTGAGCGGCCTCCTCGAGAACCGGACGACCGGGGCCCCCCTCCTCATCCGCTTCGCCAACGAGGACACGGACGCCGCGGCCTACGAGGCGATCAAGGACACCCCGAGGCCGGGCCAGGCCGACCTCGTCTCGCGGCGGAAATACGGCGGCTTCTCCGACCTCCGGGGCGGCGGTCATTTTTCAGGCCGGCTGACCGTGGGCCTCGTCGCGGCCGGCGTCGTCGCCAAGAAAATCATCCGCCCGGCCGCCGTCGCCGCACGGCTCGTCGAGGCCGGCGGCGAGACGGACATCGAGGGGGCCGTCGCCGCGGCCGTCGCCGACGGGGATTCGGTCGGGGGCATCGTGGCCGTCGAAGTCCGCGACCTCCCGGCGGGCTTGGGCGAGCCGTTCTTCGACGCGGCCGAATCGGTCATCGCCCACCTCGTCCTGGCCGTGCCCGCCGTCCGCGGCATCGAGTTCGGGGCCGGATTCCGGGCGGCCCGGATGCGGGGCAGCGAGCACAACGACCCGATCCTCGACGCCCGGGGAACGACGGCGACCAACCATGCCGGGGGGATCTCGGGCGGGATCACGAACGGCAATCCCCTTCTCTTCCGGCTCGCCGTCAAACCGACCCCGACGATCCCCAGGCCTCAGGCGACCGTCGACCTCCGCACGGGAGAAACCCGGGAGATCCTCTTTCCCGGCCGGCATGACGCCTGCCTCGCCCTCCGTCTTCCGGTCGTCATCGAGGCCGTGACGTCGATCGCCTTGGCCGACCTGATGCTCCTCGACGGTCAGCGCCGCAGGGTCATGGGGGAACTGTGATTCCGGTCGATTTCATCTCCCTCCTTCCCCCGGGCGGGGGGGGCTTCGGGCGGCAAATCCGAGACGGCCTCGCCCTCCTTCATCACCGCCTGCGGTCGTCGGGGCGGAGCGAGGCCGATGTCCTGACCCTGACGTTTTTTATCGAGGCGAAGCGTCCGGCCGCCTACCGCCGCCGCAAGGAGCGTCTCCTCGGGCTCGTCCGCGAAGCGTGCGGTCCGGAACCGCCGCCGGCGAGCGTCGTCGCCCAATCGCCCGAGAGGGGCCGGATGGCGGCCCTCGAGGCGGTCGTTCTCCGTTCTCCGGGAAAAAGCCTCCGCCTGGCCAGGAAATCCTCCGCCGGCGGAGACTATGTCGTCGTCACCGGAGCGGGGACGCGCCAGGTTCACGCCGCCGGAATCGCCTCGAGCGGCGGAAGGACGACGGCCGCCCAAGCCGGCGAAGCCTTGGCCAAGCTCGAGGCCATCCTCCGCAAGGAACGGCTCTCCTGGGGCCACGTCGTCCGGCAATGGAATTACATCCAGAGGATCTCCGAGTATCAGGCCTTCAACGACGTTCGGGCCCGGACCTACGAGCCGGCCCGTTTTCGGCGGGGCTACCCCGCCGCCACGGGAATCGGCCAGTCGGCCGGAGGCGTCGTCCTCGAAGCGATCGCCCTCTCGGCGGGCCCGGAGGTCCGGGTCGAGCCGGTATCGAACCCGCGCCAGGTCGACGCTCATCGCTACTCCGAAAAGGCCCTCGCCGGGTCTTCCCGGAACGCCTCCCCGAAATTCGAGAGGGCGAAGCGCGTCTCCGGCCCGGGCGGGGAGCTCCTCTTCGTTTCGGGGACGGCGGCCGTTCTCGGCGAGAAGAGCGTCTTCCCCGGAGACGTGGCCGCTCAGACCCGGACGGCCATCGACCACATCGCCTCGCTGACCGGCGGCCGGAAGCTATCCTCTCTCCGGGCCTACGTCAAAAAGGCGAAGGATGTCGCCGTCGTTCGGCGGATTTGCCGGCGGGCTTTCGGCCCCATTCCCGCCCTCTACGTCCAGGCCGACGTCTGCCGGCCCGAGCTTCTCGTCGAGCTCGAAGGCGTCCTCCTCGCCTCCGGCCATTGTCAAACCGCGAGCGGCTCCTTATAATCGCTCTCAAGAATGCCGGATCCCGACTTCGACCTCCTCGTCGCCCGCTTCCGCCCCGTCGTCGGCTACAAGGTTCGCCGCGCCCTGGGGGCCTGGAATCCGGAGTGGGAGGACGTGACGAACGAGGTCCTCGCCCAGGCCTTGGCCAAAATCCGGGCCGGAGAATTCCGCGGCGAGTCCGCGATCGGGACGTTCATCTACCGGATCGCCTGCCGGAGGATCGCCGACTATTTCCGGGACAAATCCAAGGTCCTCCGCCACGCTCCGGAGCCGTCATCGCTCCCCGGGCCGGAGGAGCGCGTCGACCGGGAAGAGCGGGCCGCGCGCCTCGCGGCGGCCGTCCGGCGGCTCAAGCCCAAGTACCGGGACGTCGTTTTTCTCTACGACTACCAGGGGCTGAGCCGGGAGGAAACGGCCCGGAAGCTGGGCCTCACCCTGGCCCAGGTCAGCGAGCGGGCGAACTACGCCCGGCGGCTTCTCCGCCGGATGCTCGGGGGCTCTTTTTTTCCATCTTTCGGCCCCCGCGGCGACTAAAGGGATGGTGGGAAAGGCAGAGTCATCATGGCCCGTTGCGTTTTCGAAGATCGGATCGACGCTTATCTGAGGGGCGAGCTCGCGCCCGAGGAGGAGGCCCGGTTCGAAGAGCATTATTTCAACTGTCCCGCCTGTTTCCGCGAAACGGCGGAGAGAAGCGCCCTCCGGGACGCCCTGAAGGCCGGCGGAGAAGCGATTTTCCGGGAACGGCCGCGGCGGATTCCCGCCTGGGCCTATGCCGCGACCGCGGCCGCGGTCTTCCTCATCGCCGTCATCCTGTCCATCCCCCCTTCTCCGCCCAAGCCGTCGCCGCTCGGATTCTCGGGCGAAGAGGCCGTCCGCGGGGAGGGACTTTCGGTCGTCGGCCCGTCCGGAGTCCTCGCCGCTCCTCCGGACCGCCTGGAGTGGCGCCCGGCCTCCGGCGCCGCCGCCTATGAGGTGACCCTCTCCGCCGGGGAGGAAAGCCTCTGGTCGGCCGGAACGACGGAGACGTCCATACTCCTCCCCTCCGAAATCCGGAGCCGGATTCAGCCGGGGCGGTCCTATCTCTGGCGGGTCCGGGCGTATGCCGCCGAGGGACGAAGAATCGCCGTTTCGGAACCGTCGTCTTTCTCGCTCGCCCGCTAGTCCTCGTTGGGGGACTCTTCGTCGTAGTACATCCGGCCGCGGCCTTCTTCCTCGAAGGCAAGGCAGCACATCAGCCGGCCGCAGAGGCCCGAGATCTTGGTCGGATTGATGACGATCTGCTGCTGGCGGGCCTTCTGGATGGTGACGGGCTCGAACGACTTCATGAAGCTCGCACAGCAGAGGGGCCTCCCGCAGACGCCGAGGCCGCCGATCATCTTGGCCTCGTCGCGGACGCCGACCTGGCGCATCTCGATCCGCATCCGGAGCTCCTTGGCCAAGTCGCGGACGAGCTGGCGGAAATCGATCCGTCCGTCCGCCGTGTAGTAAAAGATGCCCTTCTTCTCGTTGAAGAAATAGCGGACGGCCGCGAGCTTCATCGGCAGGCCGCGGGCCTGGATTCGCTGGAGGCAGAAGTCGTAGGCTTGTCGCTCCTTGTCTTGGAGCCAGCGGAATTTTCGCACGTCGTCGTCGCCGGCCAGGCGGAGGATGCGGGGAGCTTCGGCGGCCCGCTTCGGATGGCGGCAGACCTCGCTCCCGAGGTCGGCGACCACGGCCAGGTCGCCCCCGTACTCTGACTCGACGAGGCAGAGGTCGCCGAGCCGAAGGTCGAGGTCGCCTTTCCGGGCGCGAAGCGTCTTTCCGGTGCTCTGGGAAATCAAACAAATGAGGTCTGACATGAGTCTATCCTGTCATCCGGGCCGTCAAGGCCGAGGCCAGGAGGCCCGTGTTCAAGTGGCGTTCGAGGCCGGCGAGGGCCTGGCCGACGGCGGCCGCAAGGCGGAGCCCGCCGCCGGGGTCAAGCTTGGCCGCGAGTTCCCTCAGCCCGTCTTCGAGGTCCGGATTGAGCAGGCGCTCGGGCTCGCCGCCCTCCTGGAGAAGAACGACGTCGCGGCTGAAAGCCCGGAAGAAACCGAGCCTTTCCTCCAGGTCGTCCTTGACGTCTTTCCGGCGGAGCCCCGCGTAGCGCCGGAGGAATTCGGCCTCTCTTCCGCCGATGACGAGGCCGCGAAAGGCCTCCCACGCTTCGGTCCGCCGCTCTTCCGCCTTGTCCCAGTTCTCCTCGAGGGCCCGGTCGAGGTCTCCGCGGACGAGGAAGGCGATCGCCCTCGCCCGCTCCGCGGTGAGACCCCGCCGGCGGAGGGCCTCTTCGATTTCCTCGACGGCGATGGGGCCGAAAACGAGAGTCTGGCAGCGGGACTTGATCGTCGGCAGGACGAGGTCCGGGTTCTCGCTGAGGAGGACGAGGGTCGTCGAGGCCGGAGGCTCCTCGACGACCTTGAGGATCGAGTGGCGGGCGTCATCGCTCATGAGGTCGGCCTTCCAGAGGAAGACCCGCTGCCGCCCCCACATCGGCTTCAAATAGGCCAGTCTCTTGAAGTCGCGAAACTGGTCGATCGAAAGCTCCGTCTTCAAGTCCTCGCTCGATTTCCTTTTCTCGAGGACGATCTCCAGGACGTCGGGATGCCGCCCCCCGGCGACCGCTCGGCAGGAGTCGCAGACGCCGCAGGGCTCCTCCGTCCCGTCGACGCAATTCAGGGCTTGGGCGAGAGCGAGCGCCGTCCGGCGCTTGCCCGAGCCCGGCGGGCCGGCGAAGAGCAGGGCGTGGGGAACCCGGTCCCGCCGGAGGGCCCGGCGGAGGATGGACTTCACCCGGGAATTCCCGGCGATTTCGTCGAAGCCCATGGAATCCGCCTAGACCGAGGACACGGCGCCCGGAAGGACGCGGCGGAGATACGCGGCCGTGTGCGACCCGGACGCGGCCGAGACTTCCTCGGGCGTCCCCTCGGCCACGACCCGGCCGCCCTCCTCCCCGCCTTCGGGGCCCAGGTCGATAATATAGTCGCAATAGCGGATGACTTCAAGGTTGTGCTCGATGATGACGACGGTGTTGCCGAGCTTGACGAGTTCGGCCAGAAGCTCGAGGAGCTTGCGGACGTCGTCGAAATGGAGGCCGGTCGTCGGCTCGTCGAGAAGGTAGAGCGTCCGGCCCGTCGCCCGCCGGCCCAGCTCCTTGGTCAGCTTGATTCTCTGGGCTTCGCCGCCGGACAGGTTCGGAGCCGGCTGGCCGAGACGGATGTAGCCCAGGCCGACCTTGCGAAGGGTGGCGAGCTTGCGCTTGAGCTGGGGATGGGCCTTGAGGTATTCGAACGCCTCGTCGACGGTCATGGCCAGGAAGTCGGCGATCGAGCGGCCCTTGTAGCGGACGGCGAGGGTTTCCTTGTTGTAGCGCAGGCCGCCGCAGCGGTCGCAGGTGACGAAGACGTCGGGCAGGAAGTGCATTTCGACCCGCCGGACCCCGGCCCCATGGCAATCCTCGCACCGGCCGCCGGCGACGTTGAAGGAGAAGCGCCCCGCCCCGTAGCCGCGGACCTGGGCCTCCTGGGAGCGGGCGAAAAGCTGGCGGAGGTCCATGAACAGGCCCGTGTAGGTCGCCGGGTTCGAGCGCGGCGTCCGGCCGATCGGCTTCTGGTCGACGGAGATGACCTTGTCGATCGCCTCGACCCCCACGACGGCTTCGTGGGCGCCGACGCGGAGGCGGGCGTCGTAGAAAATGTTCTGGAGGCGGCGGAAGAGGATGTCGTAGACGAGGGTGCTCTTTCCCGACCCCGAGACGCCGGTGACGGCCGTCATGCAGCCGAGCGGGATCCGGACGTCGATCTCCCGGAGGTTGTGCTCCTTGGCTCCGCGGACGACGAGCCAGCCTTTCGGGACCCGGCGGTCGGCGGGAAGGGGAACCTTGAGATCGCCCCGGAGGTACTTGGCCGTGAGCGATTCCGGCGAATCGAGAATCGCCGGCAGGGGGCCCTCGGCCACGACCCGCCCGCCCTGCTCGCCCGCTCCGGGGCCGAGGTCGAGGACGAAATCGGCCGAACGGATGGTCTGCTCGTCGTGCTCGACGACGAGGACGGTGTTGCCCTCGTCGCGGATGCGCCGGAGGAGGGCGATGAGACGGCCGTTGTCGCGCTGATGGAGGCCGATCGTCGGCTCGTCGAGGACGTAGAGGATGCCGCGAAGGCGGGCTCCGACCTGGGCGGCCAGCCGGACCCGCTGGGCCTCGCCGCCCGAGAGCGAGCCCGTCGTCCGGGCGAGGTCGAGGTAGGAAAGCCCGAGCTCGTCCATGACCGCCAGGCGGCTGACGATTTCCTTGCGGATCCTGGAGACGACGGCTTCTTGGGAAGGCGAGGCCTCCAGGGCCGAGACCGCCGCGGCCAGACGGGCGGGCGTGAGGCGGCTCATCTCGTCGATGTTCCTCCCCCCGACCCGGACGGCCAGGCTTTCGGGCTTGAGCCGGGCGCCCCGGCAGACTTCGCAGACCTCCTCGGTCAACTCGAGCTCGCCCCACTCGTTCGTCCTCGTCAAATGGCCGAGGCCGTGGCACCGGGGACAGGCCCCATAGGGGCTGTTGAAGGAGAAATTGCGGGGCTCGAGCTCGGGCAGGCTCCGGTCGCAGGACGGGCAGAGGAGCCGGCGGGAATGATAGGACTCCGAGCCGTCGGGCCGGACGACGAGGACCTCCCCGTCGGCGAGGTCGAGGGCCCGGTCGACGGCCTCCTCGAGCCGCCGTTTCGAGGCGGCCGAGACGCGGACCTCGTCGACGAGCACCTCGGCCGTGTGGATCTTCGTCTTGGCCAGGACGATCTCCTCCTCAAGGTCCCGGATCCGGCCGTCGACCCGGACGCGGAGATAGCCCTTGCGGCGGAGGCGGTCGAAGAGGCGGTGGGACTCTCCCTTGCGCCCCTTGATGACCGGGGCGAAGATCTTGACCCGCTCTCCGCCCGACGTCTCGAAGACGCGAGCGACGACCTCGGCCGGCGTCTGCGGGCTGACGGCCCGCCCGCACTCGGGGCAATGGGGCGTCCCGGCCCGGGCGAAGAGGAGGCGGAGAAGGTCGTAGATCTCGGTCACGGTCCCGACGGTCGAACGGGGATTGGCCGAGACCGTCTTCTGGTCGATCGAAATCGCCGGGGAGAGGCCTTCAATCGCCTCGACTTCGGGCTTCTCCATCATCTCCATGTACTGGCGGGCGTAGGCCGACATGCATTCGATGTAGCGGCGCTGCCCTTCGGCGAACAGGGTGTCGAAGGCGAGGGAGGATTTGCCCGACCCGGACGGCCCGGTGACGACGATGAGCCTGTTCCGGGGAAGGCGGACGTCGATTCTCTTCAAATTGTGGGTCGCCGCCTTCTTGACGACGATTTCGTTCAGCATAACCCGCTATTTTAGCATATTCCGTCCCGGAACGGACGAGAGAGGAACAATCCCGGGAATGTGATAAAATCCGAGGCATGAGCCGGACGGAAAAACTGTTCAAGGCCCTCGAGATTCTCCGCGACGAGAGCCTCGCCGAGGACGCCCTCACGGCCGTCAAGCACCTCCCCGCCCAGGAGGGCCGGTACGTCGATTACCCGGCCGAGGTCCACCCCGCCCTGGTCAAAGCCCTCCAAGAGAAAGGCTTCGAGCGCCTCTACACCCACCAGCACCTGGCCTGGGAAGCCGTCCGCCGGGGCGAGAACGCCGTCGTCGTGACCCCCACGGCCTCGGGCAAGACCCTCGGCTACAACCTCCCCGTCCTCGACGCCATCCTCAAGGATTCCTCGGCCCGGGCCCTCTATCTCTTCCCGACCAAGGCCCTGGCCAACGACCAGCGGGCGGAGCTCGACGAGACGATCGCCCGCCTGCCGGCGGAAATCCGGATCTTCACCTACGACGGCGACACGCCCCAGGACGCCCGCAAGGCCATCCGGGCCCGGGGCCACATCGTCCTGACCAACCCCGACATGCTCCACGCCGGGATCCTCCCCCACCACACGAAGTGGATCAAGCTCTTCGAAAACCTGAAATACGTCGTCATCGACGAGCTCCACAATTACCGGGGGATCTTCGGCTCGCACCTGGCCAACGTTCTCCGCCGCCTCAAGCGGATCGCCCGATTCTACGGGGCGGACCCGCGCTTCATCTTTTCCACGGCGACGATCGCCAATCCCCTCGAGGTCGCCGAGCGGATGGTCGAGGCCCCGGCGACCCTCATCGACCGAAACGGAGCCCCCCGGGGCGAGAAATTCATCCTCTTCTACGTTCCGCCCGTGGTCAACCGCTTCCTCGGCATCCGCCGTTCCTACGTCAACGAGGCCCGGCGGGTCGCGGCGATTTTCCTCGGCCAAGGACTCCAGACGATCGTCTTCGCCCAGAGCCGGCTCACGACCGAAGTCCTCCTGACCTATCTTAAGGAGGACATCGAAAAGACGGTCAAGGACGAAGGCCTCGTCCGCGGCTACCGGGGCGGCTATCTTCCCGAGAAGCGCCGGGAGATCGAGAAAGGCCTCCGGGAGGGAAAAATCCTGGGCGTCGTCTCGACCAACGCCCTCGAGCTCGGGATCGACATCGGGACCCTCGACGTCGCCGTCCTGGCCTCCTATCCCGGCTCGATCGCCTCGACCTGGCAGCGGATGGGCCGGGCCGGCCGGAAGACGGGGGCTTCGGCCGCGGTCCTCGTCGCTTCGAGCGCCCCGCTCGACCAGTTCATCATCCACCATCCCGACTATTTCTTCGGGAAGAGCCCCGAGCGGGCCCTGATCAATCCCGACAACCTGACCATCCTCACGAACCACGTCGAATGCGCCGCCTTCGAGCTCCCCTTCCAGGACGGCGAGGCGTTCGGCCAAGCCGAGGTCGGCGAGGTCCTCCAGTTCCTCGAGGAGGAGAAGCTCGTCCACCACGCCAAGGACAAGTGGTACTGGACCTCGGACGCCTACCCGGCCGACGGGGTGAGCCTTCGCTCGGTCTCCTCGGACAATTTCGTCGTCGTCGACACGACCGGAAAGAACCGGGTCCTCGCCGAGGTCGATTTCGCCGCCGCCCTGACGACCCTCCACGAAAAGGCGATCTACCTCTGCGAGGGCGTGCAATACTTCGTCGAGAAGCTCGACTTCACCGAGCGCAAAGCCTATGTCAGGAAGACCGACGTCGACTATTTCACCGACGCCATCGACTACACGAAAATCAAGGTCCTCGACGAATTCGACCGGAAGCGGCTCGACCGGTTCGACGTCCGCCACGGCGAAGTCCACGTCGCCACCCAGGTCGTCGGCTTCAAGAAAATCAAGTTCCACACCATGGAGAACGTCGGCTCCGGCGAGCTGAGTCTCCCCCAGAACGAGATGGGCACGACGGCCTACTGGGTGACCATCCCCGCCCCCCTCCTCCAAACCCTGCCCTTCACCCCCGAGGAGAAAATCAACGGCCTCTACGGCCTGGCCTACGTCCTCCACCACGTCGCCCCCCTCTTCCTCATGTGCGACCTCCACGACCTCGGGGTCTCGATCGGCGACAACTCGACGGGCGAATCCATCCCGCCGCGCGAGCTCACGGCCAAGGTCCAGGCCTTTCCCCGGCCGGCCGCCGCCACGGGCCCGGATTTCGAGCCGAACATCTTCCTCTACGACAACTATCCCGGCGGGATCGGCCTCAGCCCGTCCCTCATCGGCCTCGGCAAGACGCTCCTCGAATACGGCCTCAAGACGATCGCCGCCTGCCCATGCGAAGCCGGCTGCCCGTCCTGCGTCGGGCCCGCGGCCGAGAGCGGCGAGCGGGCCAAAGCCGTCGCCCTCGAGATCCTGACCCGCCTCCTGTCTTGATAATCCGTTGGTCCGCGCGCTCTCATCGCGAATTCGACGTTATCTGTCTTAGCGAAACCCGAGGGGTGGAAGGATCGGGGGCCCCCCAGAGTCCGACGCGTTGATGGCGGCCGTCTATCGCTCTCGTTTCAAACAGAATCGACCGCAAGGACGATGGGGGTGATCCGAACCAGGACCCCGAAGGGTTTCGCCCGCGCGTTGAAGAGGCGCGGCCGGGCGTGCTATCATGGGGCGAACGCCCATGAACATCTTCAGCCTCCTCGCCGAAGCGACGATCGTCGTCCAGGCCATCCTCGTCGTCCTCCTCTTTTTCTCGGTTTTTTCCTGGACGATCATCTTCTTCAAACGCCGGACCCTCCGCCTCGCCTCCGTCCGGAACAAAAAATTCCTCGAAGCCTTCAAGACCCGGCGGGCCTTGAGCGAGGTCGGCGAGGCGGCGAAAAACCTCAAGGGCAGCCCCCTCGCGGCCCTCTTCCTGGCCGGCTACAAGGAAATGGCCTACCTGGCCAAGAGCCAGAAGGACAGCGGAGCGAACGGCGGAGCGAGCCTCGACAACCTCAGCCGGGCGCTGGCCAAGGCCTCCAACGCCGAGGTCGCCAAGATGGAGAAGCTCATGTCCTTTCTGGCGACGACGGGGAGCGTCTCCCCCTTCATCGGCCTTTTCGGCACGGTCTGGGGGATCATGGACACGTTCCTCAACATCGGCGTGACCCGTTCGACGAGCCTGATATCGGTCGCGCCAGGCATCGCCGAGGCCCTCGTCGCCACGGCCGTCGGCCTTTTCGCCGCCATCCCGGCGGTCATGGCCTACAATTTCTTCCTCCACAGGATCAAGGACCAGATCTCGGACATGGAGGATTTCTCCCTCGAACTCCTGAGCATCGCGGAGCGGCTCTATGGTACTCCCTAGGCTGCCGTCGCTCCGGGCCAAGCGGGACATCGGGACGGCCTTGTCCGAGATCAACGTCACGCCGTTCGTCGACGTCATGCTCGTCCTCCTCGTCATTTTCGTCGTCACGGCCCCGATGATGCAGAGCGGCATCGGCGTCGACCTGCCCACGGCCGAGACGGACACCGCCCCCGCCGAAGAGGGCGTGACGCTGACCGTCGACGCCAACCGGTTCATCTACCTCGGGCCGTCGGTCATCAACCTCAACCTCCTCGAGCGGCGGCTTCTGGAAGCCTTCGCCGGCAAGCCGAGGAAGATCGTCTACCTCAAAGCCGACCAGAACCTCCCTTACGGCTACATCGTCGACATCATGGACATCGTCAAGAAAGCGGGGGTCGAGACCCTCGGCCTCATCGCCGAGCCCGAGGCGAAGACGAAGGACAACCGGCGATGAACGTTCCTTTTTCCGCTTACGGCCCGGCGTTCAAGCGGGCCCTGACCGTTTCCGGAATCCTCCACGCCGCCCTTTTCGGACTCATCGTCCTCAATCCCCACCTGCCCAAGACGCCCCCGGCCAAGGGGGTCATCCACTACATCAATTTGGGAGGAGGCGGGGGAGGCCTCTCCGGGCCGGCCGGCGGCGGCCAGACCCGGCTGGGAACGACGCCCCTTCCGAAGGAGACGCTCCGCGACCTGACCACTGTCCAAAAGCTCGAGGCCCAGAAGGTCCCGGAATCGACTCTCCGCCACCCGGCCGAGAAGCCCAAGCGGACTCCTAAGAAAACGCCGGATAAGAAGGCGGCCGTCTCCAAGCCCGACCCCAAGACCAAGCCGGGCGAGGCGGGGTCGAAGGCGGCCTCCGGTCAAACCGGCGGAACGGGAGGAACGGGCGGCGGAGGATCGGGACTGTCGTTCGGGCCGCCGGGGAGCGGCGGGGAGGGATTCGGCTTCGGCGGCGACCCGGGCCTGTCCAATTTTCCCTTCACTTGGTACGTCGAGGACATCCGCAAGAAAATCTACGAGAGCTGGATCGTCTCGGTCATCCAGATCGGGACGGAGAAGCCCCTGACGACCTGGGTCTATTTCCGCATCTTCCGCGACGGCTCGACGTCCCGTGTCGAGGTCAAGGAATCGAGCGGCCTCCAGGCCTTCGACATGATCGCCATCCGGGCGATCACCAACGCCCGGTTCGCTCCCCTTCCCCGGGAGTACGACCAGGATTATCTGGGGATCAATCTCGTCTTCGAGCACGGCCGATGACAAAACGCCTCGTTTTTCTTCCCCTCGTCCTCCTGGCCGCCGCCCTTCTCGGCCCGGCCCAGCAGGACATCTGGATCCTCATCGACGGCGGCCGGCCGGCCTACGCCTTCGCCCTTCCGGCCTTCGTCGCCGCCGACGAGGCCTCGCGGGCCGCGGCCGAGGAGGCCCACCGGATTTTCGAGGCCGACATCCAGTACACCCGCATCTTCCAGCTCCTCCCGAAGACCTACTACAGCTACATCCGGGCCCTCGACCCCAAGGCCATCCGCTTCAAGGAGTGGGAATCGATCCAGGCGAGCCTGCTGTTCGTCGGCGTCCTCGCCGAAAGCGCCGGCGGGGACGTGACCTTCGAAGGCCGGCTCCTCGACGTCAAGTCCGAGCGCCAGATCGTCGGGAAGCGCTACCAGGCGAAAAAAAGCGACCTCCGGTACATGATCCACCGGATGGCCGACGAGATCATGAAGGCCTACGGCGAGAAGCCCGTCTTCACCTCGAAAATCGCCTTCGTCTCGAACCGGGACGGGAACGACGAAATCTACTTCATGGACTACGACGGCGCCCGGCAGGAGCGCTTCACCTTCAACGCCGTCCGCGACTACATGCCGGCCTTCGCCCCCGGCGGCCAGCGCCTCGCCTACACCTCCTACCGCGGCCTCGTCCCCGGCCTCTACATCGACGACATCTACGAGAACAAGCGGACGACCGTGGCCGCGCGGGGGACGAGCTACGCCCCGTCCTTCTCGGCCGACGGCAAGAAGCTGGCCTTCTCCTCGTCGATGGACGGCAACGCCGAGATCTACGTCGCCGAGATCGAAACGAATCCCACCCGCGTCGGCCGGATCCGCCGCCTGACCTATAACCCGGCGGTCGACACGGCTCCCGCCTGGTCGCCCAACGGCCGGGAGATCGTTTTCACCTCGGACCGCGGCGGGACGGCCCAGATTTACGTCATGGACGCGGAAGGGGCCAATTCCCGCCGGATATCCTTCGGGGCCAACCATCACGACTCCCCCGCCTGGTCGCCCAACGGGGACAAGATCGTCTACGTCGCCCGGGTCGACAACGTTTTCGACCTCTATCTCTACCACGTCCAGAGCAACCAGGTCCGGAAGCTGACCGAGTCCAACGCCCGGAACGAATCGCCCGCCTGGTCGCCGGACGGCCGGCACGTCGTCTTCACCTCGAACATGAAGGGGAGCCTCCAGATTTTCGCCATCGACGCCGACGGCCAGAACCTCCGGCAACTGACGACCGCGGGGGAGAACAAGCTCCCCGATTGGTCCCAGTGAATTCGCCCGATTTTCGACGTTTCTCGACGCCCTTCGTTGACAGGCCGCAAGTTTTCAGTGTATAAGAAAGAGACACACCCATAGAGGAGGTCCTATGAGAAGAGCATTGATCGTAGCCATGATTTGCGTCTTGGCCGTCGCCTTCACCGTCTCCTGCAAGCCCAAGACGAAACCCACACCTCCCCCTCCGCCGCAGGCCAAGGAACAGCCGAAGGTCGAGAAAGTCGTCGAGCCCCCTCCGGTCAAGAAGGCGGAGCCGACCGAGGAAGAGCTCTTCATGAGCAAATCCCTCGAGGTCCTCAACAAGGAAAAGCCCCTGGCGATGATCTATTTCGACTACGACAAGTATTTCATCCGGGACGACGCCAAGCCCGTCCTCGAATCGAACTCCTCCTGGCTCAAGAGGTGGACGTCGACCAAGATCCTCATCGAGGGCCACTGCGACGAGCGGGGGACGGAGGAGTACAACCTCGCCCTGGGCGAGAAGCGGGCCAAGAGCACCTCTGACTACCTCCTTTCTCTCGGAATACCCGCCGAGAGGATCCGGACGCTCTCCTACGGCAAGAGCCAGCCGCTCGACATGGGCCACGACGAGGCCGCTTGGGCCAAGAACCGCCGGGCCCAGTTCCTGATCATCGAAAAGTAAGCCGGCGCCCCGATGAAGCGCGCTCTGGGGCTCGCCGTCGCCTGCGCCCTGGCCCTCGGGGCTTCGCCCCAGGACCGGACGAAGAAAGCCTATGAGCTCATGTACGAGGACGTCCAGCTTCTCAAGCAGCAGTTCGCCCGCTTCGAGAAGCGCCTCGACCAGACGGCCGACGACCTCCGCCTGCTCCGCGACCAGGTCCGGGATTTGGCCGCCCAATTCAAGGGCTTCCAGGCCGAGCAGGCCCGCGGCCAGGAGAGCTTCCGGACGGTCCCGCCGCAGGTCCAGGCGATCCTGGAGCTCCTGAACCAGATCGAGAGCCAGATTCACCGCTTGGCGGCCGACGTCCAAGAGCTGAAGAACCGCCCCGGCCCCGAAGCGCCGGGCGAAGTCGAGGAGAAAAAGCCGGAAGATTCCGGCCCCGGCGGCAAGCCCGCCGGCGAGCCGGCGGCCAAGCCACCCGACAAGAAAGACCCCGCCGTCCCGCCGCCGGCCTCCGTCAACGCCAACGAACTCTACCAGTCCTCCATGGCCGACTACGAAAAAGGCCATTTCGACCTCGCCCTCGACGGATTCAAGCTTTACCGGGAGCAGAACCCGGCCAGCCCCTTGGCCGACGACGCCCTCTATTACATGGGCGAGTGCCTCTACAGCCAAAAGAAGTTCGCTCCGGCCATCGAGGCCTTCGACGAGATCATCGTCGCCTATCCGACCGGAAACCGGATCGCCGCCGCCTATCTCAAAAAAGGCTACGCCCTGGCCGAGATGAAAAAGAAAGACGAAGCCGTGGCCGTCCTCAAGCTTCTCGTTTCGAAGTATCCCCTGGAAGAGGCGGCCAAGCACGCCCAGGAAAAAATCAAGGAACTCACGGGAAAACAATGAGAGACGTCAACAGTCTGAACAAAGTCCTCCTCATCGGCCGCCTCGGCCAAAGGCCGGAGATCAGGCTCATTCCCCAACGCGACCGGTCCATCGCCCGCTTCACCCTGGCGACGAACGAGCGGCTCTACAATCCCCAGACGAACGAAGCGACGATCCGGACGGAATGGCACCGGATCATCGCCTGGGGCAAGTTGGCCGAGTTCTGCGAGCGGATGCTCGACCAGGGCAAGCAGATCCTCGTCGAGGGCAAGCTCCGGACGCGGAGCTGGCAGGACCGGGACGGGAACAAGCGCTCCTCGACCGAGGTCGAGGCCTTCAACATCGTCCTCCTCGGCCCGCGCGAGCCCCAGCCTCCGCGGCCTCACGAAACCGAGCCCGGAGCCGGCACCCCCGAGCCCTCGGCCGCCACGGCGGAGTTCCCGGCCGACGAGGAGCATCCCGGCGGAGGGGACGAGGGCGGCGGCGACGATGTCCCCTTCTGACGAAGAGCGGGAGATTCGCGGCCTCGTCCGCGAGGATATCCGCCCCTGGGGGAAATTCCGCGCCTACCCCCACGAGAGGGCGGGCAGCCTCAAGATCATCACCGTCAACCCCGGGGCCTCGCTCTCCCTCCAATTCCACCGCCGCCGGTCCGAACTCTGGGTCGTCCTCGACGACGGCCTCGAGGTCACGATCGGGGATCGAAGCTTCCGGCCCCGGCCCGACGAGGAAATCTTCATTCCCCGCGAGGCGCCCCACCGTCTCCGAGGGGTCGGCGACCGGCCGGCCCGGGTCATGGAGCTGTGGCTCGGGAACTCGGACGAAGACGACATCGTCCGCCTCGACGACCTCTACGGCCGGATCTGATCGGAAAGTTCCTTTCAGGAAGAGGACAAATCTTTACAAAGCGTGGCCTCTCGCGTTGGAAAATCCGGAAGAAAGTTGAACGATGCCAAAGAGTGGTCTGACCCTCGCCCTCGGTGTCATGAGGCGGCAGCAGGTTTCCTCGTTCATCAAAATCGCGGGCCTGGCGGCGGGATTGGCCTGCAACCTCCTCATCGGCTCCGCCTTCGGCCAGGAACTCGCCCATGAAGCCGTCGTCGTCAACATCGAAATCCCCGTCCGCGTCTTCCAGGGAAGCCGGTTCGTCGAGAACTTGACGATCGATGACTTCGAGGTTTTCGAGAACGGCGTTCTCCAAAAGGTCGAGGCCGTCTATCTCGTCAAGGGCAAGTCGATCGCCAAGCACGAGGGCGCCCCCGGCTTCACGCCCCAGATCGCCCGGCGCCATTTCGTCCTCCTCTTCGAACTGAACGATTATCTTCCCGAAATCACCCGGGCGGTCGATGATTTCGTCGGCAACGTCCTTTCGCCCGGCGATACCCTGACCGTCAGGACTCCTTTGAAGACCTATCACTTCCGCGAGGATTCATTCCGCCGGCTGCCCAAGAAGGAGGTCGCCGCCCAGTTGAAATCGCTCGTGAAGAAGGACGTCGGCCGGGCTTCGATGCGGCTTCGAAGCCTGCTCCGGGAATATCAAGACCTGGCTCATTCCGAAATCGAAGAGGAACTCAAAGACGCCGAGCGGCGGGACATCATCGATCAGATCGTCAAGCTCCGGTCGATAGACCGGGCCGGCCTCCTCGAGACGTCCGCCTCGCTGAAAAAGCTGGAGGGCCAGAAACATCTCTTCCTGTTCATGCAGAAGGAAACCATCCCCCTCCCCGCCTTCCCGGCCGACATCACTCCCAACGAGCTGCCGTCGGCGCTCGACGAGCTTCAGGTCCATGGCCTGCGGAAGGAAAAGACCGGGGCCGTCGAGGCGGTTGAAAAGGCGTTTTCGGACGCCTCCATCTCCTGCCATTTCATTTATCTCACCAAGGGCATGGCCGACGACGAAGGCCGGCGGTCCTACCGCGACAACACCCTCGAAAGCTGGAGCGAAACCGCCTCCGTTTTCCGGGAGTTGGCCAAAGTGACGGGCGGCTTGGTCGAAACGACGGCCAACGCCGCGGCCGGCATGAAAAAAGCGGCCCAAGCCTCGGAGAATTATTACCTGGTCTATTACGCCCCGAAAGGCTATCAAAGAGACGGAACGTTCAAGACGATTTCGGTTCGGATCAAGGACCGGAATTATTCCGTTTTCCATCGCTCCGGTTATGTCGCCGACTGATGTCGGCCTTCGGACCTCCGTCAGGAGGGGCGGCCGAGCTGCAAGAACGCCGCCGGGTGCTTGACGAGGAGTTTTTCGATGAGGTACTCCTCGATCTCCTGGGCCGTCCGGAGGCTCATGGCCTGATTGACGACGCGGCGGACGGTCTTCATCTCGATGGACCGGAGGGCCTTCTTGACCCGGGGGATGAAGATCGGGTTCATGCTGAACGTCCGGAGGCCGAAGCCGAGGAGGACCATGGCCGAGAGGGGGTCGGCGGCCATCTCCCCGCAGATCGCGACGTCCTTCCCCTCGGCCTGGGCGGCGGCGATGACGAAGCGGATGAGCCTCAGGACGGAGGGATGGAGCGGTTTGTAGAGGTAGGAGACGTATTCGTTCGACCGGTCGACGGCCAGATAGTACTGGATGAGGTCGTTCGTCCCGATGCTGAAATAATCGACCTCCCGGGCGAGGATGTCGGCAATCGCCGCCGCGGCCGGGACCTCGATCATGATCCCCAGGGGAACGGCGGGATCGAAGGGAATGCCCTTGGCCTCGAGGTCCGCCTTGACTTCCCGGAAAAGGGCCTTGACTTCGCCGATCTCCTCGACCTCGGTGATCATGGGGAAGAGAATCCGGACGTTCCGCTTGACGCTCGCCCGGAGGATGGCCCGGAGCTGGATCCGGAAAAGCTCCCGGTTCTGGAGGGAAAAGCGGATCGCCCGCAAGCCCAGGGCCGGATTGGGCTCCTCCTCGATCCGGAGCTGGGGCAGGGCCTTCTCCCCGCCGATGTCGATCGTCCGGATGTAGACGGGATAAGGATAAACCTCCCTAGCCAGCCGGTCGTAAACGGCGAAATGGTCGTCCTCGGAGGGCAGGGTCGAGCTCTGGAGATAGATGAATTCCGAGCGAAAAAGGCCGATCCCCTCGGCACCATAGGACAGGGCGTGGCCGATTTCTTCGGGGAGCTCGATGTTGGCCATGGGCGTGAAGCGGACGCCGTCGAGCGTTTGAGACCGCCATTTGGCGACCTTCTTCAGCTCGCGCCGGTAGGCGTCGTACTTCTCCTTTTTGCCCTGAAATTCCTTGCGGACGGCCGGTGGAGGATTGATGATGACCTCGCCGTCCGTCCCGTCGACGATGAGCCAATCGCGGCCGGTGACCTGGGCCGTCACGTCGTGGAGGCCGACGACGGTCGGGATGTCGAGGGACCGGGCAAGGATGGCGGCGTGCGAGGTCTGGCCGCCCATGTCCAGGGCGATGGCCAGGACCCCGCCCTGGCTCAGACGGAGGGCCGCCTCGGAGGGAAGGAGGTCGTGGGCGACGAGGATCTTCCCCCGGCTGTCGGCCGGCGGGGCCGCTTCCTCGGCGGCCAGGTTCTGGTAGATCTTGATCAGGACGTCGGTCACGTCGGACTGGCGCTGTTTGAAATACTCGTCGGCGATGGCTTCGAAGATCTTCCGGTAGCCTTCATGGACCTCGGCCAGGGCGGATTCGGAACGGACGTTCTCCTCCCGGATCAGACGCTCGAGGCTCGCCCGGAGGGTCGGGTCGTCGAGGATGAGAAGGTGGGCGTCGAAGATGAAGGCGTGCTCCTCGCCGATCCGCGCTTCGATTTCGGCCTTGAGCCGGCTGATTTCCTTCCGCGTCCTCTCCATGGCCGCCCGAAGCCGGTGGATCTCCTCCTCGACCCTGTGGGGCGGAAAATATTCTTTCCGCTGGGAGAAGATGACCCGGGCCGTGAGGAAGACCTCCCCCCTGGCGATGCCCGGCGAAACGCCGATGCCGCGAAGACGCCTGTATTCCATGGCTTCCCGGAGAACCTATTCTTTTTCGCCGAAGCGGCCGTCGATGAGGTCCAAGAGGGCCTGGAAGGCCGCCGCCTCGTCCGGTCCCTTGACCCGGAGGGTGATCGTCGAACCCTGGGTCGCGGCCAAGGTCAGGATGCCGAGGATGCTCTTGCCGTCGATGTCGCCACCGTCCTTCTCGATCCGGACCTCGGACTCGAAGCGGTTGGCCGTGTTGACGAACTTGACGGCCGCCCGGGCATGGAGGCCGAGCTTGTTCTTGATGAGGATCCCGCGATCGATCATCGACGGCTCACGACGACTTGGCGGCGAGGAGGGCGCTGGCGAGATGGATGTTCTTCCGGCCCTGGTCGACGACCTTCCGGGCGATCTCCTTGAGGTTGTTCGACCGCTGGAGGGAGACGAACTTGATGAGCATCGGGAGGTTCACCCCGGTGATGATCTCGACCTGCCCGTCCTTCTGGAAGGCGAAGCTGAGGTTGGAAGGCGTCCCGCCGAACATGTCGGTGAAGATGACGACCCCGCTCCGCTGGTCGACCCGCTTGAGGCAGGCCCCGATCTTCCGCTTCGACTCCTCGACGTCGTCGTACCAGCCGATCGAGATGGCCTCGATGTTCGGGGCTTCCCCGAGGATGATCGACAGGGCGTTGAGGAGCTCCTCGCCGACTTTCCCGTGGGCCACGATCACGCCGCCGATCATTTGAACACGTCCCGGTGCAGGACCTTTATATCATATTTCCGGCGGCGAAGGGTATCGGCCAGGGCGTCGGCGATGACGACCGAACGGTGATGGCCGCCCGTGCAGCCGACGGCGATGACGGCCTGGCTCTTGCCCTCCTCGACGAATTTCGGAAGGAGGAAGCCGACGAACCGGACGAGCTCGGCGAGGAAAGCCTTCGTCTCGGCCTGGCCGAGGACGAAGGCCCGGACCCGGCGGTCCGTTCCCGGCCGGTCCCGGAGGTCCGGACGGTAGAAAGGATTGGAGAGATACCGGGTGTCGAAGACGAGGTCGGCGTCCATCGGCAGGCCATACTTGTAGCCGAAGCTCACGAGCTGGACCCGAAGCCGGGGCCGGCGCGCCGGGCGGAACCGGCGGAAGAAGACGTCCCGGAGATGGGCGATCGTCATCCCCGAGGTGTCGATGACCTCGTCGGCCAGGAGCTTGATCGGGGCCAATCGCCGACGCTCGCGGCGGACGCCTTCCAGGGCCGGGCGGGCCCGGCCCAGGGGGTGGGGCCGGCGGCTCTCGCTGAAGCGGTGGGCCAGGGTCTCGTCCGAGGCATCGAGGAAGATCAGGCGGGCGGCCGATTTTTTCCAGATCCCGTCCCAGACCGCGGGGAAATCGCCGAGGAATCCCGGCTCGCGCATGTCGGCCACGAGGGCCACCCGGTCGAGCCCGATCTCCCCCTTTCGCCAGAGGTCGACGAAAAGGGGGATGATCTTCGCCGGCAGGTTGTCGACGCAGAAATAGCCGATGTCCTCCAAGGCCCGGACGGCCACCGATTTGCCCGACCCCGACATCCCGGTGACGACGAGGAGGCGGTTTCCGGCCTTGGTCATCGCTTCGGCCTCCGGTTCGGGTCGAGGGCCCGGTCGAGCCGCCGGACGATCTCCTCGGCGGCCCGATAGCCCCGGCGGCGGAGGAGCTGGACCTGGCACGCGACCTCGATGAGAGTGGCGATGTTCCGCCCGGGCGCGACGGGAAGATTGAGCTGGGGAATCCGGACGCCCAGGATTTCCCTGTCCTCGGGAAAGCGGAGGCTGAGACGGTCGTATTCCTGCTTCCGGCTCCACTTCTTGAGGCGGATGACGAGGTCGACGGGCGAGGCGGCCAGGGTCGAGCGGCGGCCGAAGATGGCCTTGATGTTGATGATCCCCAAGCCGCGGATCTCCATGAAGAACCGGCCGAGGGCCGGAGCCCGGCCGATGATTTTCCCCCCCCGCGTCCGCCGGACCTCGACGACGTCGTCCGAGATGAATTTATGGCCGCGGGAGATGAGCTCGAGGGCGCTTTCGCTCTTCCCGACCCCGCTGTCGCCGATGATGAGGACCCCCCCGCCGAACATCCGGAGGAGCCCCCCCGAGACGATCGTCGGCGGACGGGTCGGAGTCATTCGGGCTGGACCAAGCCGTAGTGCCCGTCTTTGCGCCGGAAGAGGACCGACCAGCGGCCAGTCTCCGCCGTCCGGAAAACGAGGACCTCCCTCTTCCGAAGGTCGAACTCGACGACGGCCTCCTCGACGGACAACGGCTTGGCCTGGAGATAGTCGACGGGGATGACCCGGGGAGCCTCCTCGCCCGGCACGGCCGGCGGCGAGCCGAGAATCTTCCTCTCCCTCCCCCCGCGGCGCTTTTTCGCCCGGAATTTCTCCCGCTCCTTCTTCAGCTTCTTCTCCAAGCCGTCGAAGGCCTGGTTCAACGACTGGAGCATCTCGTGACTGTCCTCGACGACGACCAGCCCCCCGCCCTTCGCCTTGAGGTGGATTTCGGCCCGTTGCCGGTTTCGCTCGCCGGCGAGGATGACGTCGACCTTGGTGACGAAACTCATGAGCTTTTCGAGCCCGGCCAGACGCCGGTCGCAGACGGCCTTGATCTCGGGGGTGAGAATCATGTGGCGGGCCGTGACATGGACGTTCATGAGGAATCCTCCATGAGGAATTTGCGCTTGCGGATATGGGATGGCGGGATGTCGAGCTGCTGGCGGTACTTGGCCACCGTCCGGCGGGCGAGACGGAAGTTTTCCCGGCGGAGGATCTGCTCGATTTCCATGTCGGACAGGGGTCGGGCTTTGTCCTCGGCATCGACAAGCTGACGGATCCTGTCCTTGATCCGGAGGGTTGAGATTTCCTCGCCGGCGCCCCCGTGGAGGGACTTGTGAAAGAAGTATTTCAGGGAGAACGTCCCCCGGGGGGTGAGGATGAACTTGTTGGCCACGACCCGGCCGACGGTCGATTCGTGGACGCCGATCTCCTGGGCGATCTCGAGGAGGGTCAGGGGCCGGAGAAACTCGATCCCCTTTTCGAGGAAGTCCCGCTGCCGTTCGACGACGGCGGCCGCGACCTTGAAGATCGTCTGGTCGCGCTGGTCGAGACTCCTCAGGAACCAGAGGGCCTTCTTCATCTTGTCCTTGAGAAAGCGATAGGCCTCGGGGTTTTCCTTGAGCGCCTTGGCTAGGAGCAGGCGGTAGTAGGCGTTGATCCGGAGGCGGGGCACGCCTTCCTCGTTGAGGTTGACCTTCAGGTTTTCCCCCTCTTTCTGGACGATAATGTCCGGGACGACGTAGGCCGGACGGTCCTGGCTGTACTTCCGTCCCGGAGCGGGGTCGAGGGCTTTGATGACCTCGAGGTGATAGCGGACGTCGGACAGGGGGACGTCCAAGGCCTTGGCGATCTGGACGAAGTCGGACCGTTCGACAAGGGGGAGATACTGGGTGATGATCGTCCGGGCGGCCTCGTCCTTGATCTGGAGATGGTCCATCTGGGCGAGGAGGCATTCCTTGAGGTCGCGGCTCCCGCAGCCCACGGGGTCGAACATCATGATTTTCGCCCGGATGGCCTCGACCTTCTCCAGGGTCGCTCCCGAGGCCTGGGCGATGTCCGCGGGCGCCAAGGTCAGGATGCCCTCCTCGTTGATGTTGCCGATGATCCACTCGGCGATGGCCCGTTCGGCGTCGTCGAAGAAGGTCAGGGAGGACTGCCAGGTCAAATGGTCCCACAGGGTCGCGCTCCGGGAGACGGTGTTCTCGAGGTTGGGGATCTCGGCCCGCTCCTGGGGATAGGACCGGAATCCGTCATCGATGTATTCCTGGAAATAGATTTCAAATTCCCGGTCTTCGTCGGCCGAGTCATCCGCCGGACCGGAATCGGCCTCGGACTCCCGGGGCTCCCTCTTGTCCTCCTTGTCGGTCCCGGCCCCCAGGACGTCGGCGGCCTCCTCGGGCTTTTTCTCGACGGTCTCGCCCTCGAGCTCGAGGAGGGGATTGGCTTCGAGCTCCTCGTCGATGACTTCCCCCAGCTCGAGGTTCGTCAGGGGGAGGAGCTTGATGGCCTGCTGGAGGGCCGGGGCGAGAATGAGCTTCTGGACCTGACGCTGGTCGAGACGCTGCCTCATGACCATGTTAAAGCCTGAACTCTTCGCCGAGATACCGCCGCCGGACCTCGGGCGAGGCGACGACCCGCTCGGGCGGACCTTCCTCCAGGATCCGGCCCCCGTCGATGATGTACGCCCGGTCGACGATCCGCATCGTTTCGATGACGTTGTGGTCGGTGATGAGAACCCCTAAACCCTGCTCCTTCAGGCGGCCGATGATGACCTGGAGGTCCTGGATCGCAATCGGGTCGATTCCGGTGAACGGCTCATCGAGGAGCATGAACGTCGGCCCCGTGGCCAGGGCCCGGGCGATCTCGAGCCGCCGCCGCTCCCCCCCCGAAAGGGTGTACGCCCTGGCCCGGGCGAGGCGGTCGAGTCCGAACTCGCGGAGCATGGCCGCCGTCCGGGCTCCCGCCCCCTCGCCGTCGGCCTTCCGGCGGCGCATGACCGACCGGAGATTGGCCTCGGCGCTCAGGCCGCGGAAAGACGACGGCTCCTGGGGGAGGATGGACACCCCCCGCCGCGCCCGGAGGTACATCGGGACATCGGTCAGGTCCTCGTCCCCCAGCCAGACGTTCCCCCCGTCGCTCTCGATGAGGCCGAGGATGATGGAAAAGGTCGTCGTCTTGCCGGCGCCGTTGGGCCCGAGAAGGCCGACGACCTCGCCCCGGCCGACTTCGACCGAGACATCGTCGACGACTTTCTTCCGGCCGTAGCTCTTTCGGAGGTGGACGGCCTTGAGGTTCCGCGGTTTATCCGCCATCCCTGTTCTCGACGAGGATTTTGCCATCCGCGAGAAAGAATGTCAATTTCTCGCCGCTCGCCGTGCCCTTGTCCTTGTCCTTGAGAACCGGCCGCTCGGTGAGGACGATGGTCTCGGCGGCCGCGTCGTAGACGGCCAATCCCCCCGTGGCCTCGCGCGCCCCCTGGCCTTGATTGACGGTCACGTTCCTCGAAGCCAAGACCCTCTGAATCTGGCCGCCGGCGAGGTCGACGGTGATCGCCTCGGCCCGCAGCTCGATGTCCAGAGTTCGCAGAATGCCCGCCCCGCCGTAGGAGATCTTCTGAGCCCGCGGGTCGTAGCCCAACGTCGAGGCTTCGATCGTCACCCTCTCCTCCCGGGGTTTCTCCCGGCTTCGAGAGGCGTGGATGAACGTCGACAGGGGCTCCCGGGCGTTCCGCATCTCCCCCGTCTCCTCGAGGATCATGGCCTCGCGGACAAACAGCGACTCCCGGCCCTGGATCATCCGGACCTGGCCCGAGAGCCAGAAGCTCCGGTTGGCGTCGTTGTACCGGGCGACGTCGGAGCGGATGTACACCGGTTGCCCCTCCCGGAAAAAGCCCGACGTCCCGCGCCCCCCTTCTTGGGGCGTGGAGATGATCGAAACCTGATCCGCGGCATCGAAACTGTTCAGCCGGAAATAGAGGGCCAAGGCTCCGCAGGTCAACGTCCGCGCCGGCTCGACGAACTTCGCCGGCCGGTCGGCCGTCCCCCTGACTCGAAGAGTCCGCTCTTCCCCCTGGTACACGATCCGCGACCCTTCGAGGACCTTGACCTGCTTCGTGGCCGCCTGGGTTCCCGCAATCCTGGGATTTCCGTCCATCGTGAAATCCCGGATCTCTCCGGTGGCCGTGAAGACGAATTCAATCGTCGTCCCGGAGAGTTCGGTCGTCTGCCCGTTCTCGGCCCGGAGCTTCATCGTCGCCCCGCCCCAAAGGAGAAAGGCCTCAACATTCTCCGTCTTGGGGAAAGGCAGGAGGATGACCTGGCCAGCGGCGATCGTCTGATTCCTGGCCCTGAAGGAGATGAAATCGGTGAAGCTCCCTCCCCCCCCGGCGGATGAGGAGGGCGGCGGCGGCGGCGCTCCGGGATCCTCGAGACTCATCTCCACCGAGCCCCGGAGCTCGACGCGGCTCAGGCTTTCGCGGTCGGGATAGAGGTCGAAGCGGACAAGCTCCGAACGGGCGCTGTTCGGCCCTTGGGAGAGCCGGACGCCCCCTTCGATGAATCCGACCCGCTCTTTCTGATTATAGAGGAAACTCCCGGCGGTGATACGGACGGGCTCTTGAGCGGAGTCGCGAGGGGAAAGGACGAATTCGAGGTCCTCCTCGAAAAGGATCTCTTCGGACCCGAGGAAATAAGTGACCTTCCGGGCCGTCCCGTTGAGGCGCGGGGAAACGACCCGAACCCCGGCCGAGGAGCGGATCGTTTCCGTGGACTTGGCATAGTCGAAGGCCGTCGAGGAAACGGTTAGGCCCTTGACTTGAACGGCGGCGCCGCCCTGGACCTGGATATCGGTCCAACCCTCATCATAGACGGCGGCGTCGCCCGCCATCCGGATCTCGTGCCCCCCCGTCTTGCCGTAATCGATGATCAAGACGCGGCCTTCGAGATGGTTCAAGCCGTCGGCTCCCCTGTATTGCTTGTCGGCTTTGGCCTCGACCTTGCTTTGGTCTCCCCGGAATTCGACGAAGCTGACCCGGTCGCGGACTTCGACCTTGACCGGCCCGATGGAGCCCCCGGATTCGTCGACGATGCGAGACCTGTGCTTCAGGCGGTCGACGACGAATCCCACGACGACGACGAGAAGGACGGCCAAAGCCGCCAGGACGGCCGCCCGGGCGGCCTTCATCCACCGCCACCTCCGCCGAAACATGGTCAGGCGCTCCGCCGGACCCCGGACAGGCCGAGGTACGGCCGCTCCTCGCCGAGGTAGGTGGACGTTTGGAGCGAAAAAGCCATGTCGACCCGGTCCCCCGCGGCGACGGCGCCGGCCCAATCGCCACGCCCCCAGGCGATGGCCTCGAACGTCCGGCCGTCTTGCCGCGCCAGGAACTTGGCGTGGCGGCCTCCAAGACGCCGCGGCGGTCCGACGAGCTCGACTCCCTCCGCCAGGAAAACGGGCCGCGGATTCCCGACGCCGAAGGGATCGAGGAGGGACAAGCCGCTCCAGAACGCCCCGTCGATCTCGGACAGGCCGAGCTTGGCGTCCAGACGGAGCCGGCGGCGCAGGGCTTCCTCGGGGATGCGCTCCTCGGCGACCCGGTTCAAGACCTCCCGAAGGGCGGGCATCCGGCTTCGGGCGAGCGTGCATCCGACGGCCAGGATATGGCCTCCCGAGGAAAGAAAGATGTCGCCGCAGGCCGCCAGGCCGTCGATGAGGGAAAATTCGGGAATGCTCCGGCCCGAGCCGAAGGCCCGGTCGCCGTCGTAGACGAAGAGGAGGACCGGCCGGTGGAAATCCTCCTTGAGCCGCGAGGCGACGATGCCGATAATCCCCCGATGCCAGCCTTCGTCGCCGAGGATGAGGATCTTGTAACGTTCGGCAAGGCCCCGGGCGCGGATCCTCTCGGAAGCCTGCTTGTAGATCCCGTCTTCGGCGGCTTGGCGCTCCGAGTTCAAGGCATCCAAGCGGCGGGCGATCCTCTCCGTCTCGTCGGCCGAGGTCGAAAAAAAGAGGCGGAGGGCGAGATCGGTCTCCCCCATCCGGCCGGCGGCGTTGAGACGAGGTCCCAGCCGGAAGCCGACGTCCCCCTCCGAAATTTTCCGGCCCCTCAGGCCGCTGACGTCGATCAGGCTTTGGAGGCCGGCATTGGAGACGCTCCGGAGCTCCCGGAGTCCGTGCTTGACGAGGATCCGGTTCTCGCCCCGGAGGTCGGCGATGTCGGCGATCGTCCCGATGGCCACGAGCTTGAGATAATGCCGCAGGGCGCTCTCCCGACCGGCCCTCTCGAAGAGGGCCTGGATGAGTTTGAAGGTCACGCCGACGCCGGCCAGGCGGCGGTCGGGATACGTCGCGCCCGGAAGCGCGGGATTGAGCACGGCCACGGCCTCGGGAAGCTCGCGGCCGGGCTGGTGGTGGTCGGTGATGATGACGTCGATGCCCCGTTCCCGGGCTTGGCGGACGAAGCCGAGGGCCTTCACTCCGCAGTCGACGCTGACGACGAGCCGGGCTCCCCGCCCGGCCGCGACGGCGACGTGGCCGTCCTTGATCCCGTAGCCCTCGCGGAGCCTATCGGGGATAAAGTGTTCGACCCGGGCGCCCAGCGAGGTCAAGGCCCGGTGGAGCATCACGACCGAGAGGATGCCGTCGACGTCGTAGTCGCCGAAGATGAGGATGAGCTCGCCGGCGGCGACCGCCCGCTCGATCCGCTCGACGGCGGCCGTCATCCCGGCCATCAGGAAAGGATCGAAGAGATCCGTCGGCCCGCCGTGAAGGAAGCGACGGGCCGCCTCGGGATCGTCGATATCTCGGTTGACGAGAACCTGGCCGAGAGGGAGGGGCCAATTCAGGGCCGCGGCGAGCGTCGACGCCTTTTCGCTCGGCGGAGGCATCGTCCAGACGGCATCGTCCATAAAGATAAGGTAACACATCGCGCTCCGCCCCTCAATCCGGCGGCGGATTTGGTATATAATCTGAACCGATGTTCGGAAACCTGCGGGCCAATCTGGCCAAGACGCGGGCCGCCCTCAAGGGCCGCCTCGACGGCCTCTTCCGGAGCGGGAAGCCGCGCGAAGAAATCCTCGAGGACTTGTCCGAGACCCTCGTCCTGGCCGATGTCGGGATGGCGACGGCGGAAAAAATCGTCGAGGCCGTCCGGGCCCGGACGCGGAAGAGCGACGGCCTGTCCGATATCGCGGCCGTCCTCAAGGACGAAATCGTCGCCCTCCTCGACCGCTTATCCCCTTCCCCTGCCGAGAGCGGCGGCCTCCGGGCGGTCATGGTCGTCGGCGTCAACGGCGGGGGGAAGACGACGACCATCGCCAAGCTGGCCCGCCGCCAAGCCGCCGCGGGCCGAAAGGTCCTCCTCGTCGCCGCCGACACCTTCCGGGCCGCCGCCCAGGAACAGGTCGCCGTCTGGGGCCGGCGCCTCCAAATCCCCGTCCACCGCGGCCAGCCGGGGGCCGACCCGGCCTCCGTCGTCTTCGATGCCGCCCGGCAGGCCCGGTCCAAGGACTACGACGTTCTCATCGTCGACACGGCCGGACGGATCCACACGAATTCCAACCTCATGGCCGAGCTCGAGAAAATGAAGCGCGTCCTCGGCCGCGAGATCCCCGGGGCGCCCCACGAGGTCCTCCTCGTTCTCGACGCCTCGATCGGCCGGAACGCCCTTCCCCAGGCCCGCGAGTTTCTCAAATTCTCGGGCCTCACCGGCGTCGTCCTGACGAAACTCGACGGCACGGCCAAGGGGGGGGCGGTCATCGGAATCGCCGACGAGCTCGGCCTCCCGATCCGCTATGTCGGGACGGGAGAAGGCGAGGACGACCTCGAGGATTTCACCCCCCAGCTTTTCGTCGACGCTCTCTTGGCATGAGGAACGCCCGCGACCTTGCCTGGATGGACATGGCCTACGGCCTGGCCGAGAAGGCCCTCGGCGGCGTCAGTCCCAATCCGCACGTCGGCGCCGTCGTCGTCCGCGACGGCCGGGTCGTCGGCTTCGGCCACCATGAAGGTCCGGGCCAGCCCCATGCCGAAACCGTCGCTCTCCGCCGGGCGGGCCGAAGGGCGCGCGGCGCGACGCTCTACGTCACCCTCGAGCCGTGCGTCCATTGGGGCCGGACGCCTCCCTGCCTCGAAGCCGTCGTCGCCTCCGGCGTCGGCCGGGTCGTCGTTTCGACCATCGACCCGAACCCCGCCGTCCGGGGCCGGGGGTTGAGGGGCCTCCGCCGGGCCGGAATCGCCGTTGAACTCGGCGCCCGGGCCGAGCGCGGCCGGCGCTTCAACGAAGCCTACGCGAAGTGGATCACAACCCGGCGGCCCTTCGTCACCCTCAAGGCGGCTCTGAGCCTCGACGGGAAATTGGCCACGAAAACGTTCCAGTCGGGCTGGATCAGCGGTCCCGGGACACGCGATTACATGCATCTCGTCCGGGCGGAGCACGACGCCGTATTGGTCGGCGCCCGGACGGCCGGGGCCGACGATCCCCTCCTCAGCGTCCGGCATCCGAACTGGCCGGGAAGAAAGATCGTCCGGGCCGTCCTCGACCCGGAGCTCCGGCTCTCGCCGCGGGCCCGGCTTCTCCGGACGCCGGCCGCCGGCCCGGTTCTCCTCTTCGCCAACGCCCGGGCCCCGGCCCGGAAGGTCGAGGCCCTCGCCGGACGTGGAGCGGAAATCATCGTCCTTCCCGGACGTTCGGGGGATCTCGACCTCGGCCGCGTCTTGGAGGCGCTCGGAGAGCGGGGCGTGGCCAGCGTCCTCATCGAGGGAGGCGGGTCGGTCGCCGCCTCCGTCCTCGACGGCCGGCTGGCGGACAAAGTCCTCCTCTCTTTCTCGCCGCGGCTCATCGGCGGCCGCGAAGCCGTGGCCTTCTACGCCGGCGAAGGCGCGGCGTCCCTCGGGGAAGCCTTGCGCCTCTCCCGGCTCTCGACGGTCCGGCTCGGCGAGGACATCGTCATGGAGGGATATTTCTGATGTTCACCGGCATCATCCAGGCTCAGGGAGCCCTCTCCGGCTACCGGCAAGGGCGGACGGAAATCGTCGTCGAAGCCAAGGCCTTGGCCTCGCGGGTCGAGCCGGGCGGGAGCCTGGCCGTCGACGGGGTGTGCTTGACTCTCGTCCGCCGGGAGGAGAACCGCCTCATCTTCAATCTCGCCCGCGAAACGAGGGACCGGACGACTTTGGGGACGCTCCGTCCGGGGGCGCCCCTCAATCTCGAATCGCCCCTGACCCTGGCCGCTCCCCTGGGAGGACATCTCGTCTCCGGACACGTGGATTATCGAGGCCGGATTCTGCGGGTCGCCGCCCGGCGGCCTGGCCGGCGGCTTTCGGTTTCCCTGCCCTCCCCCTGGAGGGTCTTTCTCGTCCCCAAAGGGTCGGTGGCCGTGAACGGCGTCAGCCTGACCGTGGCCGAGGTCGGCCCTTCGTCGTTCGACGTCGAGCTCATTCCGGCGACTCTCGAGGCGACCAATCTCGGCCGGCTCCGAACCGGGACGATGGCCAACGTCGAGTGTGACATCATCGGAAAATACGTGTATAATTTCTTAAACCGCCCGAATCGATAGGAATTCGCCCATGGCCGAGTGTTTTTCCCTCTCGACCGTCGAGGACGCCCTGGCCGCCGTCCGCGACGGCCGGCTCATCATCATCGTCGACGACGAGGACCGGGAGAACGAGGGGGACCTTATGGTCGCGGCCGAGAAAGCGACGCCGGAGATCGTCAATTTCATGGCCCGGCACGGACGCGGGCTCATCTGCCTCCCCCTGACCCGGGAGCGACTCGAGGCGCTCCATCTCCCCCTCATGGTCCAGGACAACACGGCCCGTTTCCAAACGGCTTTCACCGTCTCGATCGACGCCAAGGAGGGGGTGACGACGGGCATCTCGGCCGCCGACCGGGCCCGGACGATCCTCGCCGCCGTCGACCCCCGGACCAGTCCGTCGGACCTCGCCCGGCCGGGGCATGTCTTCCCCCTCCAGGCCAGGGAGGGGGGGGTTCTGGCCCGGGCCGGACAGACCGAGGCCGCCGTCGACCTCGCCCGCCTGGCCGGGCTGCGGCCCGCGGGGGTCATCTGCGAGATCATGAACGAAGACGGCACGATGGCCCGGTTTCCCGACCTCGAGCGGATGAGCCGGGAATTCGGCCTCCCCATCCTGACGATCGCCGACCTCATCAAGTACCGGATGCAGAACGAGTGCCATGTCCGGAAGGTCGAGGAGGCCGACCTCCCGACGGCCTACGGCCGATTCCGCATCGCCGTCTTCGAGGACCGCATCCACGGCCAAAACCACGTCGCCCTCGTCAAAGGCGACATCCGGCCGGACGAGCCGGTCCTCGTCCGAGCCCATTCCCAGTGCCTGACCGGCGATACGTTCGGGTCCTCCCGATGCGATTGCGGCGAGCAGCTCCACCGCTCCATGGAAATGATCGAGGCGGCCGGAGCAGGCGTCATCCTCTACATCCTGACCCACGAAGGGCGGGGGATCGGCCTGATGAACAAGATCCGGGCCTACGCCATCCAGGACGAAGGGGCGGACACCGTCGAGGCCAACGCCCGCCTGGGATTCAAGCCGGACCAGCGGGATTACGGACTGGGGGCCCAAGTCCTCGTCGCCCTCGGGGTCAAGAAAATCCGGCTGATGACGAACAATCCCCGGAAATTCGTCGGCTTGGCCGGCTACGGCTTGGAAATCGTCGAGCGGGTGCCGATCGAAATCCCGCCGAACTCGGCCAACATCCATTACCTCCGGACGAAGAAGGAGAAACTGGGGCACATCCTGGAAATGGTGTAGGATGACGAAATTCCTCAGGCGCGCCTCCCCCGACGAGCCGGAGACCATCGAGCTCCTCGTCCGGGAGGCCAAGGGGCTCCTGCCGCCCGACATCCAGACGGCCGACGCCCAGGCGGCCGTCAACAGCCTCCTTCGCCGCGTCGAAATCATCCAGGACCGGCGGAAAAAAATCAAACTCATCCGGATCATCGCCCACCTCGACGCCCCTTGGGTTCCCAACGTCTTCGTCGAGCTCCTCTCCGACCCGAGCGAGGAAGTCCGCGACGTGGCCGTCCGCGAACTCGCCCAGCGAGAAGACTGGGCCACCTCGGCTCTCTATCGCCGGCTCTCGAAACCCCCGTGGTATGGAAGGAGCGCCGCCCTCCGCGTCCTCGGCCTCCGCAAGGACGAGGAGGCGATCCCCTCTATCCGCCTCGTCCTCGATGACCCGAATGCCGACGTCAAATGCGCCGCCGCCCAGTGCCTGGGGGAGATCGGCGGGCCCGAATCCCGGGCTCTTCTCGTCAAGCTCGCCCGCGACCCCAACCCGTACGTCCGGAGCGCGGCAGCCTGCTCCCTCGACCGCCTCTGCGACTTCAAATTCAGCTGAGCGGCCGGGGCCGGCGGGAGTCCAGAAGGAAAGTCACGGGGCCGTCGTTGACGATGTGGACGGTCATCGCCGCCTGGAAGACGCCCGTTTCGACCTTATGGCCGGCGCGGCGAAGGAAGGCGACGAAGCTGTCGAAGAGGGCCGCCGCCCGGCCCGGCTCCTCGGCGTCATCGAAGCTCGGCCGGCGGCCTTTCCTAACCGAGCCGGCGAGGGTGAACTGGGAGACGGCGAGGACCTCTCCGCCGACGTCCCCCAAGGCCAGGTTCATCTTCCCCTCGCCGTCCGGAAAAATCCGAAGCTCGGCCGCCTTGCGGGCCAGGTAATCCGCGTCGGCCGTCTCGTCCCCCTTCTCGACGCCGACGAGGAGGCAAATCCCGCGTCCCACGGCCCCGGCGACTCGGCCGTCGACCTCGACCCTCGCTTCGCGGACGCGCTGCAGGACGGCTTTCATTTCATTGACTTTAAGCGGACTTTTATCTATTATACTCCGGTTTTAAGGAGACCATCATGGCCAAGTACGCCTCCGCGCTCCGGCAGCACCGCCGCAGCCTGCGGAAACAAGCGATCAACAAGAGGAACAAGACCGCGCTCCGGACCCAGGTCAAGAAAGTCCGCGGCGTCATCGAGGCCCAGGACAAGGACCAGGCCAAGACCCTTCTCCCGAAAGTCTTCAAAACGATCGACCAGACCGTCCGCAAAGGGACGATTCACCCGAACACCGGAGCCCGCTACAAATCCCGGCTCAGCCGCCAAGTCGAAAAAATCACCTCGTCCTCGGCGAAGTGACCGCCGCCGCGCCTCCGCGGCAGAAATCCCAGATAAACGCCTCGAACAGCGCCGGCGAAGAGGAGTCCGTCGTTTTCATGAGGATGTCGATCCTCTCCAGGTCCTCGATGAAGCGGCGGAGGTCGTGACGGAGCGCTAGGGCGAAATAGGCGCGGCATTTGTCCATTGGAAAAGTCCGGCAAGCCTTGACGTAGCGCGGCTTCAACTCGGCATAAATCTGCTCCCGGCTCTTCTCGCCTTTCCCCGCGAGCGACCTGGCGAGGAGAAGATCCCGCATGAAGTCCGAGAGGTTGCCGAGGACGAAAAGCGGCGCTCTGACCCGATCGGTCGTCGTGAAGATGCGGTGAACCACGGACAGGGCTTGCTCCGCGTTCCGGTCTTCGAGGGCGGCTTGGAGCTCCCATCTCAGGGCGCTCTTAACTCCCCCGACGAGCTCTTCGACGTCCTCGAGCCGGACCTGCTTCAGGCCGCCGGCGAATGTCGCGAGCTTTTCAACCTCGAAGCCGAGCCGGCCGAGGTCGTTATCGACAAGCTCGACGAGGCGGTCGACGGCCTCGCCGGTGACCCGGCATCCCCGGCCGTTGAACATCTCCCGGACCCGGATCTTGAGGCTGTCGCCCTTGAGGAGGTCGAACTCGCGAATCTGGGCGGAGGCCGAAGGCGCTCCCTCGAACGCCTTGCGGAGGGCCGTCGTCTTCGCGACCTTGCCGTCGAAGAGGACGACGAGCGTCGTCCGGGCCGTCGGGTCGGCCAGATATTCCCGGAAGACGTCCGCCTCCGTCTGGCTCATCGCCGCCTCCTCCTTCCCGGCCTCAACGATCAGGATTCTCCAAGGGGCGAAGGCGAAGGGCATCATCCGGGCGACGTCGAGGATGTCGCGCCAGGGCGTATCCCCGGGAGAATACCGCTCCACGGCCGGAGGCCCTCCCTCGGTGGCGGTCAAAGAGGCCTCGAGGCTTTCGACGAATTCCCGGGCCTGGGTGGCGTCCTCGCCATGGAGGAGGTACGCCGGCAGGACGCGGACGCCCTGGGCATCTTCGGCCCGGGGCGGACGGGGCATGACCTTAAAACCCTTCGAGAATCGTGATGACGAGGGCCCGGGCGAAGAGGTCGGCGACCTTGTTGAGGGCTTCCGTCTCCGACGACTCGAAGTCCGTTCCCTGGGGGACCTCATACTCGGTCTGCCAGGGATAGGAGGGATTGGTGAAGATGATTTTTTTCGTCCGGGTGTTCCGGATGACGATGTTGGCCACGATCTGGATGAGGTACCGGTCGGCGCTCGCCCGCTGGCTGGTGAAGGCGATCGGGTTGACGTTGAAGACGGCGACTTCGCCCTCGAGGACGGCATCGGCCTGGGCCTGGTCGGTGACGATTTCGACCCGCCCGCGGGTCACGAGCTCGTCGATGACCGCCCGGGTCAGTTTGAGGTCGAGCTCGTAGCGGGTCGTGTTGTTCTTGAAGACGGGGACGGCGATCTTCTTGATGTTCTGGGAGACGAAGAGGAAGTTCCCCGTGCCGCGGAGCCGGTATCCGCACCCCCCTGCAGCCAGGACGATACCGACCGCCGCCGCGGCCGCGAATACCTTTTCCTTCGTCGTCTTCATCGTCGTCTCATCTTCCGGACTATTATATCAGGATAGCCCCGAATTCCGCGAGAAGGACGATCGATGGGCGAGGCGGCCGCCGGGCGGACGGGTGGAAGGCTCGGGGGCCCCCCGCCCACCCGCAGCTTCGGCGAGGATGGACGGGGGTGAGCCGAACCAGGACCCGTCCGTCCGGCGGCCGCCTCGCCTCCGCCGGACTAGACGACGATGTTGACGATCTTGTTCTTGATGCAGACGACCTTGCGGACGTCCCGGCCGTCCAGGAGATGGCGGATGCGGGGCAAGGCCAGGGCCTCGGCCTTGATCTCGTCCTCGGAGGCGTCGCGGCCGGTTTCGAACCTGTCGCGGACCTTGCCGTTGACCTCGACGACGATCGTCGCCTTCTCATCCTCGGCCAGGGCGGGATCGAAAGAGGGCCAGGCCGCCCGGAGGACGAGCGCCTCCTTCCCGAGCCGGCTCCACATCTCCTCGGCGATATGGGGCGTGAAAGGGGCCAGGGCGAGGACGAGCGTTTCGACGGCCCGGCGGAGGAGGTCCCGGCCCTCGGCCGATGTCGCCAGGGCGTCCTTCGTCTCCCGGAGGACGTTGGCGAACTCCATGATGGCGCTGATGGCCGTGTTGAGATGGAAGCGCTTCTCGACGTCCTCGCCGACCTTGCGGATGGTCTGGTGGAGCTTCTTCTGAAGGCGGGCGAACGCGGCCGGGTCGTGGGTCCCGGACGCCGTCCCGGCCGGGGAAAGCCCGTCCTCGATTTCACGGAAGAGGGTCCAGACGCGGCCGAGGAACCTCGAGCCGCCCTCGATGCCCTTTTCGTTCCAGGCGAACTCTTTCTCCGGCGGCGAGGCGAAGAGGATGAAGAGGCGGAGGGCGTCGGCCCCGTAATTCCGGATCATCTCGTCGGGGTCGACGACGTTCCCCTTGGACTTCGACATGGCCGAGCCGTCCTTGGTGACCATCCCCTGGGCGAGGTAATGGGGGAACGGCTCGCCGAGGCCGGTGAGGCCGAGGTCGCGGAGGACCTTGGTGAAAAATCGGGCGTAGATGAGATGGAGGATGGCGTGCTCGACCCCGCCGATGTAGAGGTCGACCGGCATCCAGTAGGCCGCCGCCTCGGGGGTGAAGGGGAGTTTGTCCTCGACCGGGGAGGCGTAGCGGAAGAAATACCAAGACGAGTCGACGAAAGTGTCCATCGTGTCCGTCTCGCGCCGGGCCGGGCCCCCGCATTTCGGGCAGGAGACGTTGACGAAAGAGGGTATTTTCTCGAGAGGCGAACCCGCCTCGCCCGTGAATTCCGCCTCGTAGGGGATGCGGACGGGCAGGTCCTCATAGGGGACGGGAACGGTCCCGCAGGCAGGGCAGTGGATGATCGGAATCGGCGTCCCCCAATACCGCTGCCGGGAGATCCCCCAGTCCCGGAGGCGGTAGGTGACCGCCTTTTCGCCGAAGCCGCGCTCCTTAGCGTAAGCCGCCATTTTATCCATGGCCTCCGCGGAGGTCAGGCCGGTGAAGGGGCCGCTTCGGACGAGCCGGCCGAGACCCTCGAAAAGCGCCCCCTCTTTCCGGTCGGTCGACGGAGTCTCGGGGACAATGACCTCGGGGATCGGGAGGCCGTACTTCGTCGCAAACTCGAAGTCGCGGGCATCATGGGCCGGCACCCCCATGATCGCCCCCGTCCCGTATTCCATCAAAACATAGCTGGCGATCCAGATGGGGACGGCCTCGCCGGTGAAGGGATTGACGGCCGTCTTTCCCGTGTCGAGACCCTCCTTCTCGGTCTCGGCCTCCCCGGCCCGCAATCGCGAGCCGGCCCGGAGCTCGGCCACCCAGGCCTGGAGCTTTTGAGCGTCGGCGGGGTCGACCAGGGCCTGGCTGAAGGGATGTTCGGGCGAGAGGACGAGAAACGTCGCCCCGTAGATCGTGTCGATCCGGGTCGTGAAGACGCGGACGGGCTCTCCGCCGAGGGCGGGAACGCGGAAATCGACGTACGCCCCCTCGCTCCGGCCGATCCAGTTCTTCTGCATGAGGAGGACGTGCTCGGGCCATTTCCGGAGCTCGTCGTGGCCGGACAGCAGCTCCTCGGCGTAATCCGTGATCTTGAGGAACCAATGGTCCATCCTCCGCTGCTCGACGGGGGTCGAACAGCGCCAGCAGACTCCGCCCGCGGCCTGTTCGTTGGCCAGGACGGTCCGGCAGTCGGGGCACCAGTTGATCCAGCTCTTCCGGCGGAAGGCCTGGCCGCGCTCGAAGAGCTTGAGGAAAATCCACTGATTCCACATGTAGTATTCGGGGAGACAGGTCGAGACTTCGCGGGTCCAGTCATAGGCGAAGCCCATCTGCCGGAGCTGGCCCTTCATGTGGGCGATGTTGTCCAGGGTCCAGGTCTGGGGATGGATGCCGTGCTTGATGGCCGCGTTCTCGGCCGGCATGCCGAGGGCGTCCCAGCCGAAGGGATGGAGGACGTTGGCCCCCCGCATCATCTTGAACCGGGCGATGACGTCGCCGATCGAGTAGTTGCGGACGTGCCCCATGTGGATCCGGCCCGAGGGGTAGGGGTACATCTCGAGGAGGTAGAACTTGGGCTTGCCCGGCTCCTCGCGGACGGAGAAGGCTCCGGTCTCGTCCCAGAGGCGCTGCCATTTGGCCTCGACGGCCGAAAAATCGTAGTCGCGGTATTCTCTGTCCTTGGTCATGGCGTAAATCTCCCCCTCCCGGCGTTTTCCCTGGAAAAAGGGGGCGGGCAGGGCTCGAAAACGAGCCAAAGTTTATGGGCAACGGCCGAAAAAGTCAAACGTTCCCAGCCTTTGCCGCATGACAGATTTTTTCTCGAGGATTTGAGAACGGGTCCTTTTCAGCCATCGGGCCATGGCCGCCGTCCTCGGGGTGATTCTCAAACTCCCGCCGGTCAAACAGGCGATGGCCGGCCGCCAGATGAAGTCGCGGTATCTCGACGCGCTCATCGCCCGCCTCCGGC
>Ga0208047_1000021_pt1 | contig 57981 bp, 50 predicted proteins | sample Kivu_220m_FD_184162 | JGI IMG/M metagenome (GOLD analysis project Ga0208047, IMG submission 184162) | Freshwater microbial communities from Lake Kivu, Western Province, Rwanda to study Microbial Dark Matter (Phase II) - Kivu_220m (SPAdes)... | ecosystem: Environmental > Aquatic > Freshwater >...
AAGCGGCCTCGGGACCTTCCGAGGAAAAGACGGACTTTGGAGCAGATACGACCCTGCTGTCGTGGCTTCGATAGAATCATTCACGCGAGATCCCGGCAAGTTCTGGGAGTTCGCCAGAGAGATCGGCTGGAATTTCCTCACGGCCAAGCCCAACGCCGCCCACATAGCCCTCGCAGAACTAGAGGCAATGAAACGTCTAGACTCGGTGATCACACAGAACGTGGACGGCCTTCATCAAAGCGCGGGCAGCAAGCACGTCATCGAGCTTCATGGCAATGCCGGCCGAATCATCTGCACGCGATGCTCCGCGGAGTACGCAACTGAACGGATTGTCGACCGCATAGCAAAGCAGGACGTACCGACGTGTGACAAGTGCGGCGGCCCGTTGAAGCCTGATGTCATCCTGTTTGGAGAACCGCTCCCAAGGAAGGCACTCGATGAGGCGCTTAGGAAAGTGAGATCAGCGGACCTGCTGCTTGCTGTCGGCATTTCGCTTGAGGTCTACCCAGCGGCCTCACTTCCGGAGACCGCGAAACAGAGCGGTGCCAAGATCGTCTCGATCGACAGTGAAAGAACTAGCTGGGACAATCTCTGCGACTACAAGGTGAACGGACCAGCCGGAGAGATCCTTCCGAAGATCGTCCAAGCGATCAGGATCATCTTCTAGGCGGCAGATACCCAGATAGTGATTCAATCCCTAGCGCACGCAATCGTTCCTGAGTCGGATGTCCGCTTATCGGATCCCACCCTCTAAGCGCGTAGTATTCCTTCAACTGCCGTTTCAGATCCGGCACATTTCCTCCCGTGGGGCCTTCCGCCAGAGGTTTCATGGCGTGTTTGGGCAGCCGGTCATCTTGCACTGTCGCGCCCAGACGAAGATTCATGACGCGCTTTGCCATGATGATTCTTTCGCCGATCGTGAGCAGATCCTGCGGCGAGAGCTTGAGACCGGTACAGTGCGACAACATGCTCGCAATATCCTGCACCACCGGATTTGCGAATACGCACATCTGCATCGCGTTGTATACCGCTCGATAGTTCTCACTGTTGAAGGCGAGTTGGGCCTTTCCGTCATTTGACACTCTGTCTGCTGATTCGATTCCGAGCTCTGGAACGATTTGGCCGATCTCGACTAGGTAGAGCATGGAGTAGTTGTGGCAGGCGCCTCTGGGAGAAGTCGCGTAGGAGACCGCCAGGCCACTGACTCCCCTTATGTCATGAAATGGCATCTCTAGGCCCTTGACATGCATGGCATCGTCTTCGGCTCCGAATTTCTTGGCCATCTCTCGGGTTCCTTCGGCGAGGAGGCTGCCGAGGCCTCGCCGTTCAGCGATCATCTTCACCAACTCGATTGCAGGATCGATCTCTCCCCATTCAAGCGCAAGGCCTCCCGTGTCCTTCTTCGTCAACACGCCCTTCTCGTACAGATAGTATGCAAGCCCGATAGTGGCGGAGCAGCTGATCGTGTCGATTCCATGCTTGTTGCAGAGTTCGTTTGCATATGAGATCCCTTCCAGCGACGTGCAAAGCAAGTTCGATCCGAAACCGCAGAGGGTCTCATACTCCGGGCCGTCAGTCTTGCCGACCGCGTACTTGCCTTCGTTGATCGTTATGATGCGCCCGCAGCGGATTGGACATCCAAAACATGCGCTTGTCCCGGTAAGAATCGTCTGCTTCATCTCCGTGCCGTCGATCTTGTAGGCCTCTTCGAATCTTCCGCCGGTGAAATACTTGCTCGGCAAATCTCCGATTTCGTTGAAGTATGTTGCGGCGGCAGCTGTGCCGCAGGCTCGGAAGCTCTCAGTCCCGCTTGATTCCCTGATGAACTTGAATGCGCTGCTGCAGGCCTTCATGAACTCCTCAGGCTCGGCAACAGTGACCTTGCCTTGGCCGGAGACCGCAACTGCCTTCAAGTTCTTGCTGCCCATCAGGGCACCGAGTCCGGTCCTCCCGGCAGCGCGGCTCCAATCGTTGATGATGGCCGCATATTTGACAAGGTTCTCCCCGCCCTTGCCGATGCACGAGACACTTGCCGTCCGGTCATGGAGTTCTTCCTTGATGAGTGTCTGAGTGGATTTCGTATCCTCACCCATGAGTTGGGCAGCCTTTCTGACTTCAGCTCTTCCGTCCTTCACCGAAATGTAGGTTGGTTTCGCGGCTCTTCCTTTCACGACAATGACGTCGAAACCTGCAGACTTCATCTTCGCCCCGAAGATACCACCCGAGTAGGATTCTCCCCACAGATGGGTGAGAGGTGATCTCCCACAGACGACGTGCCTCCCCGAATCGGGGGCAGCGGTCCCAACCAGCGGACCTGTAGCGAAGACTAACACATTCTCGGGACCTAGCGGTTCCGTGTTGGCGTTCAGATGATCGAGGGCGAGCCTGCAGGCATATCCGCTGCCTCCAATGTATGTTGCCGCGAATTCCTTGTTGGTCGGCTCTGTGATGATCTTCTCGCGACTCAGATCGATTAGGAGCGTCTTGCCGATGTATCCGCCGATCAATTCCTCCACCTAGTGCTAGAAGTCGACCGGTTTGCCTTCGTACATACACACGAATAACTTGCGTACCTCTTCGACGTCGGGCACTCGCGGATTAACGAATGTGCACGTAGATCTGTTCGTTTGCTCGATCAGGGTGTCCACGCCCTGCTCGAACGTGCTCTTGGAAATACCTGCCTCGCGCAAAGACAACGGAGTCTTGAGACGAACCATGAGCCTCTTGATCGATTCCACAAGCATCTCTGTGGCTTTCTCATACGATTCCTCTTTGATCCCGATCACGTGAGCAATGTCGCTGTAGCGTTCGGCTGCGTCACGGCATGAGAACTGGATGACGTAGGGATTCGAAATCCCGACGGCAAGGCCATGTGCCACGTGGAATATTGCGCCCAGGGCATGGCCTGTAGAGTGTGCCAAGCCGACCTGCGAGTTACTGAAGGCAAGCCCTGACATCGTCGCGGCGTTCTGAGTCTTTTGGCGAGCCAATAGGTCGTCAGGATTGTCAAAGGCCTTCGGGAGATACTCGAAAAGTATCTGGATAGACCTTAAGGCGAGGCCATCAGCGAAATCGTTCCGCCATTGGCTCACGTATGCCTCAATTGCCTGGTCGAGGGCGTCTAGACCAGAGTAGGCCGTGGCCTCCTTCGGAAGTTTGAGCACGAATCTGGGATCCAGTATCGAGTAGTCAGGGACAAGTTCTCGTGAGGCAAAATAGTCAAGCTTCATGTTTTGGCTCTTGTCGGTGAGCACGGCAACCCAGGTTGCATCTGAACCTGTTCCAGCCGTTGTAGGAATCGCTACGAGTCTTGCCTTCTTTCGCAGATCAAGCTTGGTCATGGGACTGACCGCTTCAAGCTTGAGATCTGGCCGCTCATAGAGAACCCACGCCCCCTTCGCAGCATCGATACATGAACCTCCACCCAGCGCTACAAGCAGATCTGGCTGAAAATGATGCGCGGCGGCTGCTGCTTTTTCAACGTTCTCGAACGATGGTTCCGGTTCGACCTGGTCAAAGACCTCGATGGTTCTTGGTTCCTTCTTGAGCTCATCTACCACGAGTCCGAGCATGTCAAGCTTGCTGACGACCGGGTCTGTGATTACTAGCACGCGCTTGCCTTCGATCGCCCTCAACTGCTCAAGGGAGTCCTCACCGAATATGATCTTCGGGCTGGTGAAAAACCACAATCCAAGCCAAACCTACAAGAGTGAGGGATTACGCGAACTCTGTGGGGACTTTACCGGCAGTCTCAACCAGTTCCTTTGCTGCCCTAACTGCACGCAATACCTTGGCCATGTCTCCCTGAAGCTTGAACTTCCCAGTCAACAAGCCTTGTATCGGGTCAATCTGCTTGTTTATCAGTTTCTTCCAGTTCCCGTAGGGCCCTGAGTAGACAAACGCCGCCTTCCTTTCCTCGCCGGGGTTCACAAGTGCGACGCCCCTGCACTTCCCATGCCACAAGTCCATGTACATGGTCGCCGGTTCTTTCAGCTCAGCGTCGGCGTTTATGACAAATAGGAAATCGCCTTCCCATGTCTTTGCAGCCTCTTCATAGTTCTTGTTTGCATTCAGTTGCTCCATGAAGAGCTTGATCCATTCCTCGGAGGGAAACTTCGCCAAATATGTCACCATCATGGACGAACCGTGGTAGGTGATAGAAAAGATCTATCATCGCTCAGGGAAGGTTCGCTTGTTGTGGGTAGAGAAACAGGTTCTCCCAATTCTCAGGTTCTAGCCTCAGTGTGGCTGGAGGGCCGTGGACTGTCGTGAGCAGAACACGCTCTGATCTGTTCAGAATGATTCTCTGTCCGTGACAAGAGCTTTAAGGGAACCCGAGGCTAGCTTCGTGCACAAATATCGAGTTTGCTTTGGAGTGAAGCTCTTGTCTAGAAGAGTTGCCGTTGTCGGAATAGGGCATTCTGTCTTCGGTGACCGGCGGGATGCGAATCTTCCGGAGCTGGCCTTTGAAGCGATAAAGCCGGCTATTGAGGATGCTGGCATCGTACAGAAGGATGTTGGCTTCGTGACCGTTGGCACTGCAGGTGGATGGTACGAGGAATTCCTTCCAGCGGTTGTTGTGTCCGAGTATGCGGGCCTCACTGGCGCAGGACTCATCAGATGTGAAGCCGCGTGTGCCTCGGGAAGCTCTGCTGTCGCAACCGCGTACCAAGCAATCGCTAGTGGCCAGACTGACATCGCAATGGCCATCGGAATTGAGAAAATGACGGAAGTGGACATTCTAACATCAATCGAGCTGATCGGTAGGGCAGGGTACTATCTCTGGGAGTTCCACAACTTCGGGATGACATTCCCAGCATATTACGCGCTGCACGCCACGGCGCACATGAAGAAGTACGGAACTACAGAAGAAGACCTTGCCATGGTTGCCGTCAAGAACCACAAGTACGGCGCAATGAATCCATACGCGCACTTCCAGCGCCCGATAAAGGCTGAGGATGTTCTCTCCTCGCGAGTCATCGCGTGGCCGTTGAAGATCTTCGACTGTTGCCCTGTGAGCGACGGAGCAGCGGCCGTGGTCTTGGCATCGGAGGAGAAGGCAAAGGCGCTGTCCGACACACCGATCTGGATAAAGGGACTCGGCGTATCCTCAGGCACGGCGAACATCAGTAAGAGAGAAGATTACTCGTCCCTGCTGTCGGCGACTGTAGCGGCTGAAAGAGCCTATACCGCAGCCAAGGTCGATGCATCAAAGATCGATGCCGCAACTGTTCACGACTGCTTCACAATCGCTGAACTACTAGCGTATGAGGACCTCGGATTTTGCGAAAAAGGAGGAGCTGGAAAGATGATTCGCGAAGGCCAAACAGAAATCGGCGGAAAAGTACCTGTCAACGTCGACGGAGGCCTGAAGGCCAAGGGACACCCGATCGGGGCGACCGGGGTCTCGATGGCTGCAGAGGCCACGCGTCAGCTGCGCGGCGAAGCGAAGAAGCGGCAAGTGCCTGTCAAGCATGGCAACGCATTGGCGCACAACGTCGGAGGAACGGGACATTACTGCTACGTGACGATCTTCGGGAGGGATTGAGATGGCTTTTGGCCCTCCTACACGAGCCTTGAAGTCCAGACCCATTACCTTTGCCTTCGACATTCCGACGAACAAGATAGCGAAGTTCTGGGATGAGCTAGAGAACGGGAAAGTACTCGGCACCAAATGCAAGAAGTGTGGACAGAAGTACTTCCCACCCACAGTCGACTGCTCCGAGTGCCTCAGCTCGGACATGGAATGGATTGACCTTACGGGCGAAGAAGGAGAGATCGAGACTTTCACCCACGTCATTGTGCGGCCACCAAGCTTTGCCGAGCACGAAACATACACTGTCGCCGTTGCCAAGCTGAAGCAGGGAGTCAAGGTGCTAGCCTGGCTCACAGGTGTCAAGCTAGGCCAGGCCAAGATTGGCATGAAAGTGAAGCTTGCAGCGAAGGTCTCGCCAGACGGAGCCAGCTATGAACTGACCCCGATCTAATCTCTGAAATACCAGATAGTGGGCGAGAATAGACGGAGAGATTGTGATGAGCACGCAACCTCTGAATAGGGCTGCAGTAATCGGAGCAGGCTCTATGGGCCACGGAATAGCACAGCTGCTGATCATGACAGGCACCGACGTGACGATAGTTGACATCAATGACGAGATCTTGTCGAAAGCACGCCAGAAGATCCAGTGGAGCATCGAGAAGTTTGTCGAGAAGAGAACAGTCAGTAAACAAGACGCAGATGCCGCAATGGCTCGTCTGCACATCACCACCAACATGGACGAAGCTTTCAAGAATGTGGACCTGATCGTTGAGGCAGCTCCTGAGAACCTTGAAATGAAGAAGAAACTTTTCGCGCAGATGGACAAGGCGGCGCCGAAACACGCCATCTTTGGATCGAACACATCCACTCTCAGTATCACCGAACTCGGAAAAGTCACAGGCAGACCTGACAAGGTCGTTGGGCTGCACTTCTTCAATCCCCCGCAGATGATGCCGCTACTTGAAATCATCAAAGGAGCCCAGACCAGCCAAGAGACAACGAAGTTCGCACTAGACCTCGCAAAGAAACTTGGAAAGACACCGGTGCTTGTCAACAAAGATGTCAGAGGATTCATCGTGAACGGAATACTAGCAGCAGTCTTCAACGAGGCATTCTGGGCCGTGGAACGGAAAGAGGCAACGAAAGACGAGATCGACGCCGCGATGAAGTATCAGGCCGGCTTTCCGATGGGAATATTCGAGCTGGCAGACTTCGTTGGCCTCGACATTCTCAGCAGCGTCGCCAGAGAGATGGAGGACGCATTTGGCGCCCGAGCCAAGGCCTGCCCAATCTATCAGCCTCTTGTGAAGGCCGGAAAACTCGGCCAGAAGACAAAAGAAGGCTTCTACAATTGGAGTGCCGGACGACCAAGAATACCGTTTGAACTAGCGGACAAGTTTGACCCCAACAGGCTCTATGCGATGGCGGCTAATGCTGCCGCTTGGTTGATCCACGACGAAGTAGCCACACCGAAAGACATCGATACTGCAATGAAGTTCGGCACTGGTTGGCCCTCAGGACCATGCGAGCTGGCCGACAAGATGGGCATTGACACTGTGGCCAAGACTCTCAACGAGCTGCACACGAAGCATCCGGAACCAATGTATGAACCCTGCCCGCTCCTAGCGGAATACGTCAAGAACGGGTGGTTGGGCAAGAAGACAGGCCAGGGATTCCACAGATACAAGTAGCTGCCCCGACGCGACGAGTGCCTGTGAAGAACACGGCTTAGCGGAGCTTGGAGAGAGTTTCTTATAGTGGGTAGTGGGACTCCTCTCGTACGTGAGGTTTCCAAGGTTGAGTGAAGGGAAGACCTACCAGGACATTATCGTCAAGAAAGAAGAGGGAATTGGCTGGATCACTCTGAACCGACCACATAGACTCAACACGATGACGATCGACATGATGAGTGAATTCGTGTCGGCACTTAGCGATTTCGAATCTGACAAGGAAGTGAAGTGCGTCGTCGTGACGGGCGCGGGAGACAAGGCCTTCAGTGCAGGAGCAGATGTGACCTCGTTTACCGGCGTGACTCCTTCGATGGCAGTCGACGCCTCGATGAAGGGCCACGAGCTCACTGCACGGATTGAAGGACTGGGCAAACCGGTGATCGCGTGCATCAACGGATACGCACTCGGAGGAGGGCTTGAGCTTTCCCTCGCATGCGACTTCAGAATCGCATCCGAGAGTGCCCAAGTAGGAGCGACAGAGATCAAGCTCGGGCTGATGCCGGGTTGGGGCGGAACACAGAGACTTGCTCGCATCGTCGGTTTTGCGAAAGCAAAGGAACTCATTATGCTGGGGAACCGGATCAAGGCCGAAGAAGCTCTCAGGATAGGGTTGGTGCACCGAGTCGTCCCGACAGGTAAGCTCATCGAGGAGACCAAGGCGCTTGCCAAGAACTTCGTGGAGGGCCCACCGATAGCGCTGAAGGCTGCCAAGCAGGCTCTGAACTATGCCACTCAGGTTCCGCTGGAGGTAGGTCTCAAGTTTGAGTCGGAGGCATTTGGCATTGTGCTTTCGAGCAAGGATGTGATGGAGGGAGTGTCCGCCTTCATGTCCAAGCGAAAGCCGGAATTCAAAGGAAAGTGACCTGATATGCCTATAGATTTTGGCTTCACTGAAGAACAGGAGCTTTTCAGGCGTACACTCAAGGACTACTTTGCGAAGAACATGACACCGAAGGCCAAAGAGATACTCAAAGCACGGATGATCACGCCCGATGTCCACAAAGCGATGGTAAGCCAAGGTTTGCTTGGTCTACTGCTTCCGAAGGAATTCGGGGGAAGCGAAGCAGACTACGTCACCTTCATCATAGCCGTGGAGGAACTTACAAAGGCTGATCCGACTGGAGTGGCCGGAATCCCGATCTGGTACGGCGCATCATGCTCTCGCATGCTTGCCGTTTACGGAACCGCCGAGCTGAAGGAGGAAGTCTTGCCGAAGGTTGTGAAGGAAGGATGGATAACTCCGCTCCACAATACAGAGCCAGGATGTGGTACTGACTTCACGGCGATCACAACAACGGCGAAGAAGAGCAACGGAGACTATATCGTCAACGGTGAGAAGCAGATTCTGAGTTGCGTTCCAGAAGCCCAGAAATACGGCGGAGGGTTCATTACATCTGTAAAGACTCGACCTGAGCTTGGCTCTAAGGGCTTGAGCCTCCTCTACATTCCTGTGACCTCGAACGGAATCACGACATCGATCTTCGAAGGCATGGGCATAGATCTCGGAGGCCTCCGGTATGAGAACACGAAAGTGCCGGAACACTACCTCGTTGGACCCGATGGAATGGGATATCAGCTCACCTACGAATCGTTCGTCCACGCAAGAGTGCCGACCACAATGGCGATTGTGGCGGGCGCGGAGAAATGCCTGGAAGCTGGAATCGAACATGTGAAGCAACGGCGGGCTTTCGGGCGACCGCTTGCCGGTCACGAAGGGATCCAGTTCGAACTGGCGGAGGACTATGCGAGCGTGCTGTCTGCGAGATGGCTGTGCTACCGGGCGGCGTGGCTCGTGGATAGATACCATGATGGTAGGGCATCATTCTATGACGCCATGATGGCCGCGTCTTGTGCCAAACTGGTCGCATCTGAGGTCTGCATGAAAGCGATCAGCGACATCGTGGAATGGTTCGGCGGCATGGGAACGACCACCGACTACGACGTGCAACAAGCGTTCAGGACAACCAGACAGGCCATCGTTGCCGAAGGAACCAGGAACGCCCAGAAGATCGTCATCGCCCTTCAGCTGCTCGGCTCGGACTTCGCGGCCTGGAGAAAGTGGGAAGAAGCAGGTAAGTAGCTAGGCTCTCCAACCACCCCCTTCGGGGGTCTCCTCCTTTTCTTGATCGCAGAGCATAGAAGATTCGATGCTTGAACCTGTCAATGGCTTGGACGAACCGAACCGGAGGTCGCGACACCAGGCGCTCCGTCGACGAGACAACGAGCGCAGTTAGCGTTTTATAGATTCGCGAGTGTAGGAAGATCGGTGCCGATTCTTTGGAGAAACCCTGGTTCAAGTATTGGCCAGAAGGAGTGCCAAGATCGATCGACTATCCGAAGATCACATTGGGTGAAGCGCTGAGAGAAAGCGCGAAGACATTTCCCGACAATGCAGCGATCATCTTCCTCGGTAGACGCATAGCCTATCGCGAACTCGACGAACTCGTCGACAGATTCGCGACTGCGCTGCAAGATCTGGGGGTGAAGAAGGGCGATCGAGTCGGAATATTCTTGCCCAATATTCCACAGTTTGTGATCGCCTTCTATGGAACACTGCGTGCAGGGGCGATCTGTGTCTCATGCAGCCCCCTCTACAAGGGAAGGGAGCTGGAGCATCAACTCAATGACGCGGGGGCCGAGACGCTTGTTGCAATGGACACCTTGTACCCGATAATACAGGAAGTCAGAGACAAGACTAAACTGCGAAACGTCATCACAACCAGCCCGCGCGATTACCTTTCACCATTGCTGAGAATGCTTGCCCCGCTGAAGGGCGTGAAGTCGCACAAATGCCCCGGAGCCCTCGATTTCCTGACACTCATGAAGAAGCACGGGCCTAGGCCCAAAGCTGTAGAGGTCAAGCCGGAGGACTTGGCATTGCTACAGTACACAGGCGGGACGACAGGTGTGCCGAAGGGGGCGATGATCACTCATCGGAACCTCATCGTCAACGCACGTCAGTGTGAGGCCGAGTTGCCGATCCGCCGAGGACTTGACATACATGTCAGCGTGCTTCCACTGTTCCACATATTCGGCATGACCACCGGCATGAATGCTCCCGTCCTTACTGCCACTTCGATGCTCATGATTCCTGATCCTCGTGATCCGAAGGGCATACTTGGCGCGATTAGCAAGTACAAAGCGACGGTCTTTTGCAGCGTGCCGACAATGTATGTTGCCCTCATCAACAGACCAGACATCGCGAAGTACGATTTGACCAGTACACGTGCATGTATTTCCGGCGCGGCGCCGCTGCCGGTCGAAGTTCAGAAGAAATTCGTGCAAATCTCGGGAGCCCGTTTGGTGGAGGGATACGGCCTCACGGAGACAAGCCCCTGCACGCACGCGAATCCGCTTGACGATCCCAAAAAGAATCGCCCGGGATCCATTGGAATTCCGTTCCCTGATACCGATGCGAAGATCGTCGACCTTGAGACGGGCACGAAGGATCTGAAACCGAATGAGGTTGGGGAACTGGTCATCAAAGGACCACAGGTCATGCAGGGTTACTGGAACAAGTCCGATGAGACCGCCAATGCGCTCAGGAACGGTTGGTTCTATACAGGCGACATCGCAAAGATGGACGAAGATGGATACTTCTACATTGTCGACCGGAAGAAGGATATGATCGATGTTTCAGGGCTCAAAGTGTGGCCTCGTGAGGTCGAGGAAGTCCTCTATGAACATCCTGCTGTGAGTGAAGCTACGGTGCTGGGGGTCCCTGACGCTTATCGAGGTGAGACAGTCAAAGCGTACGTCATACTCAGGCCTGGATATGAAGGAAAAGTCACAGGAGAAGACATCATCAAGTTCTGCAAGGAGAGAATCGCCACATACAAGGCGCCCAGGTTGGTTGAGTTCAGAACCTCATTGCCAAAGACACTTGTTGGAAAGATACTGAGACGGACACTCAGGGAAGAGCTGGAGTCTAAGAAGCAGTAGGTACCGTCGAAGAACAGAGAAGCCGTCGCCCTAGCCCATCTGAACGTCAACAAAGCGGAGGCTCTCGACGCACGGGCTAATCTCAGCAAGGAAGCTTCCCAGACGCAGGACAGGAACAATCGGCACTCCGTCCACGAGCCTTGAAGAGACATCAGCAAGCGCCAGTACAACGGGAAGAAAGCGCGCCGATTCCCAGCCGGCAAAGGGTAGTTTCTGTTGATAGACCGGGAGGACTTGGGAAAGTGAAACGACTCGTAGCAACTGGTTCTTGGCCGCGGCAACAATCCTGCTGGGGCCCCAACCATGGTGCCAATGCTTGCAGTCGACACACAGCACAAGTGGCTCCTTGGCGCCAATGACATCGATCTCGAACTTCTGTCCTGACGCTTTGAACACGAGATGATTCTTTGTATCGTATCCATCTTGGGAGAGAACCTGATTCGTGAAAGCTTCGAATTCCTGCCACCGTAGCTCTCTAGCAACGCGCTCCGGGTCGGCGCCATCAGTGATTGCCAGTTGTGCGATCCTCAGTCGTTGTGCGTGGCTGACGTGGATCTGTTCGCCGGAGATGCTGACTGCGTCTTTCTCCTGAAGCTTCTGCACCGAGGCCTCAACGAGAGAAACGGAGATCTTGCCGCTCGCAATAAGGTCATGGACTTGACAGGCCGAATTCGTTCTTGTCTCACGCAGCAGTTCAATGTGCAAAGCAGTACTCGTCATAGTCGAGCCTCAACCGCCTTCGAGCGACGTGGTGCTCCTTCGCGATAGAGCGAATGTAAGTCAGAGAGGCGAGTGACAGTGTCACTTTGGTTTTGTCAGAGAATCATGAAGCAGAGCGCGAGGATGACAAGTGCCAAGCCGAACAGGATCCTTCTGCCCTTGGAGAGCGATGATACATCGTCCAGAGGCTCGACACCGGCCCGTCCTCCTCGCGTGAACATCAATATCAGAATCAGCAACGCGAAAGGCCAGTATCCTGCAACCGCAAGTGCAACGAGGCCAATGCCGCTTGCGATTCTGTGACCCTGTGGCCCGAGGGCAGCTCTCATTATGTGACCTCCGTCCAGTTGCCAAGCCGGGATTATGTTAAGAAAAGTGATCAGAGCCCCAATCTCAGCAGCAAAGGCAACCTGAGTCAGCACTATGAGCTGACCTGGACCCACAGCACGAATGTCAAGGTAGCTGAGCAGTATCATCAGTAGTGGTGTTCTAGGCCATTCCTGTACGGTAAGCAACCCTTGGCCCACAAGAGTGGCCACCTGAGCCTCTTGGACAAGAGGTGCAGTCAGAATGCTGACAGTCGCGACAACAATCGTTGCAATGAAACCCACGAAAGGCCCGCTAAATCCGAGGTCAAACAATTCGTCTCTGTTTGCCGGGGGACTCTTCAGCGAAATGACCGCGCCAAACGTCCCGAAAGGGGGTGGACCAGGAATGAAGTAGGGAAGAGTAGAATCCATTCTGTGCGCTTTGGCGGCGACTTTGTGACCTGACTCGTGGAGTGCAATGATTCCGAAAAGTGAAGCTGCGAAAATGACAATCTGGGCATTGAGATCGAGGCCTCGAAAGACAGTTGCCAAGAGTTGCGGATCCATCGACCGGGTGAGCGTGTAGCTTGCGAAGAGGATGGTACCAACGGTGGCGAACATCAGCACAACATTGACCATGGGATTCGATGATCGTGCCCTTGCCCTTTGAAAGACCTTGATTAGAAGCTTGTCCGACTCTGAACGAACTGAGGCACTCAGATGATGGGTGCCCAGATCGCCCATCAATTCCTTGAATCTCTCTTTCGTGGGCTCCTTCTCAACGAGGAAGTTGGGAATTCCGTACTGGTCGACGTAGGAGTCGACCACGTTGAACCGCCGCTGGACAAGCGCTTTGAGTCCGGCCAAGTCAGGGGTTGCGCCCGCCTCGTCGCCGTACGTGCCGCGTTTCGTTGACCAAGTCCAAGAGGTGGATGACAAAGCGAAACCCCCTGCCGTTCGAGACCATGCATCGAAGGAGCATTTCACTTAAACGTATTGATGTCCCGGTGGACCCGGTCAATATCCCATATGCCTTATAGTATCCCTATGTCCACATCAGCCGTCAGAACCGAGATGCTGACGGAAACGAAATTCTCCTTGAGGCAATTCAACACTGCCGATCTCGAATCCGTCATCGAGATCAACAGGACATGTCTCCCCGAGAACTACGCATCGTTCTTCTTTATAGATACATTTCGAAGCTGCTCGACTGCGTTCATAGTAGCTGAGGTGGGCAACCGGATAGCAGGCTACATCATGTGCCGAATCGAACACGGTTTCTCCGACATCAAGCGTATCAAGTTCATCCGCAAAGGCCACATCATATCGATAGCAGTCCTTCCCGACTTCAGGCGAGTTGGCATCGCTTCCGGCCTCGTGAGAAATGCACTTGACGCCTTGCGCCAATTGAGCGCTGACGAGTGCTTCCTAGAAGTAAGAAGTACGAATGATGCCGGCATCAAGCTGTATGAGAGGCTCGGATTCACATTGGCTAGACGAGTCCAACACTACTATGCCGACGGGGCAGAAGCTCAAGTCATGGTGATCCCGCTGGCGAAAGGAGACTACTCTTCCCCAGATAGCGTCCAGAGCTAGGACGAACACCCACTGTGGATCTACGGCATTACCCACAAGCGCTATGTACAGTGGGCGTGGGGGAAAGGGCCGTGTATGGACCCTTGGATTGGCTCGAGACGATCAGGGAGGATCTACGAAAAGCCACTGTCGTTCGCATTCAAACAGAGCAGGGAGAGTACGAGTATATTGTCAATCCACTGAGTTCCGGCGTTCCTGAGATACCTACTGAAGCGTTGTGGGGCTGCGCCTTTGAAGTCGCGAGAGTCGGCAACGTCAAAGCTGCTAGCAAGATTGTCACACCAGAAGCAATGGGGATACACGTCGCCACGGCCTTGAGCCTCGTTACAGGAGCCCCCATGCTCGTCATCAGAAAGAAATCCTACATGCTCCCGACAGAGATCAGAATAGTCAAGAGGACTGGCTACTCAGAAGACATCATGTATGCAAACGGATTGAAACGTGGAGACTCGATTCTGCTTGTCGACTCGATAATTGCGACGGGCGGCACCTATGCCGCGATCATAAAGGAACTGCTCTCACACGGAATCATAGTAGCAGATGCAGTCGCGGTCATCGAACGAGTAGAATTCGGAGGCGTCGCGAGAGTCAAGAAGGAAACGGGAGTCACAGTCAAGACACTCATAAGGCTACGACTGGACCACGGAAAGCCTTCGATAGAGTAGAAGAGCACACCCAGAAAGCGCCTCTGACGTGACGTAAAGGTTAACTTGTCAGACAACCCAACCTGAAGTGGTACACATGACCGTCAAATGCCTCAATTGCGGATCCGAGAACCGAGGCGAAGCGAACTACTGCCTGAATTGCGGGATGAGTATGGTTTTTGCTCGCCCTCATGCCGTGCCTCAGGTTGAGACGCCATTCCCTGATGCCGGGGCTGAGACGCCGACGGGCGCCGGATGCTCGTTTCATCCGTCAGCGGTAGCGACATACCTGTGCACCAGGTGCAGTAGGCCGCTCTGCAGGTCGTGTGGTCTGGAGTCTTTCGGAATGGTGCTCTGTCCTTTGTGCAGGGCTGGGCCAGTTCAGCCGTGGCCTCTGTTCCCGCACCCAGTGACCAGGCCTCCCTACCCGATCACCATGTCAGCTTGATTCCTCGGCGAGAGTCCTAACTGCCGGCTCTGACAGACCTGGACTCGTCCTCGCAGCGCAGACGAGGAGACAGATAGCTGTCGGTAGATAGACGACCAGCACTTCAAAGTCAAGCGCTAGGAGAGCGCGTCCCGATAGCCTCAGAGCGAGGAAGAACGCCGAGACGAGGGTCAACAAGAGAAGTGCATAGACCCATTCGCGGGGGGTGCCGGTCTCCACAGTTGACCATTCCGTATGCGACGAGGCACATTAGTTTCCTTGCGTCAAAAGCAGCTTCAGCGCTATGTTCTGACTTGCACCGTCGGGGAGTGTTCTTCTGATGCTTATGGGCAGCGCTCCGGCCTCAAGCTCTTGTGTTGCTATGTCTATGGGAGACATGCTTCCAGGGTCCACGTCGATGAGAACAGGTGCTCCCAATGCGATCTGAAGGGCACGGGCGCCAACGACTCTTGCCTTCTCGAAACGTGTGAGTTTCCGAGGGCCGATTAGAGTGGCCTCTTGGCGCCTAGTACTCGCCCGCTTCTTCACCACTATCTTCCGGCCCCTTGGGTGGACCTTTCATTTCTTTCTTGGAAGCCGCGATTACGTCATCTATCTTGAGAATCATTGCTGCTGCTTCGCTGGCTGACTTTAGTAGCTGGATCTTGACTGCAAGAGGTTCATAGACGTTCTGTTTTGACATGTCTGCGACTTTTCCTTTGAAGGGATCTACACCTGCCCATATGATCTTTTTGTCATGTTTTGTCCTCAGCTCAATCTGAGTGTCGATCGGGTCAAGTCCTGCGTTCTCCGCTAGGACCATGGGCACCAGCTCAAGAGCTTCCGCAAATGCTTGCACTGCGAGCTGTTCTCTTCCGGCAAGCTTGTCTGCGTATACTCGTAGCCGCTTGGCGATCTCTGCTTCAGGCGCGCCTCCACCCGCAACCACCTTGGGGTTCATGACGACATCTCTTACAACGCACAGTGCGTCGTGAACAGCGCGTTCTGCTTCGTCGACGATTCGCTCAGTACCTCCCCTCACAAGGATGGTGACCGCCTTCGGGTTCCTGCAACCTTCCACGAAAGTCATCTTGTCGTCTGCAATCTTCCTCTCTTCCACTACTTGAGCAGCGCCAAGGTCTTTGCTGCCGAAATCCTCGAGGTTTGTGACCACGTGGGCTCCAGTTGCCTTGACGAGTTTCTCCACATCGGACTGCTTCACCCGTCGTACCGCAAGCACACCTTTCTTCGCGAGAAAGTGTTGTGCGACATCGTCGATTCCCTTCTCGCATATGGCCACGTTCGCGCCCGCGGAAACGATTCTGTCAACCATTTCTCTCAGCATCTTCTCCTCTTCGTCGAGGAACGCTTTCATCTGCGCTGGGTTCTTTATGTTCAGTTTCGCATCGAATTCCGTCTTTTCGACTTCAAGGGGGCAGCTGATGAGAGCGATCTTGGCGTTTTCTACACGCCTCGGCATTCCTGGATGGACGACCTCTTTGTCCAACAGGATGCCCTGTATGAGCCTCGTGTCTGAGAGGGACCCGCCTGGCTTCTTCTCGACCTTGATGTCATCAATATCGACTCTGTAGCCCTTCCCATACTTCTCAGCCACCTCCAGAACCGATCGCACAGCGATGTCGCTGATTTCGTCCTTGTAATCGGACAACATCTTCGTGGCTATCGCGACTGTCGCGACCTTCTTCAGCATGGATTTGTCTACAGGGTCAACCTCAATCGCGATGTCCTCGGCAATCTTGAGCGCCTTCTCTGCGGCGATTCTGTATCCGTCCGCTATGACGGTCGGGTGAATGTCCTTGTCGATCAGTTGCTCAGCCTTGCCTAGCAGCTCTCCAGTGAGCACAACAGCCGTTGTTGTTCCGTCTCCAACCTCGTCATCCTGGGTCTTAGCCACTTCGACCAGCATTTTCGCGGATGGGTGCTGAACGTCCATTTCGTCAAGAATCGTGGCGCCGTCGTTCGTGATTGTTACATCGCCAAAACTGTCAACAAGCATCTTGTCCATTCCCTTGGGTCCAAGAGAGGATTTCACAGACTCAGCAACGATCCGTGCCGCAGCTATGCTTGCATGCTGCGCCTCCCTGCCGCTAGCACGTGACGTGCCTTCCTTGAGAATGAGCACAGGTTGTCCTGCGAATTGGGCGGCCAAGCATCATAACCTCTTCTTCAAAGGAGGACGAGACCAAAAAAAGCTGTTTATATAAGCGTTGTGTTGCCGTCACCCCAATACTACGACGCATTCTCCAGACTCTCAACTCGGCGAGAGGAAAAGGAGGAACGCGATTACCCTCCATGTTAGTGAGTCTGCCCTGTGCCGCCTTTTTCGACGCAATGGCGCCCGTGGTCACGATCTTGTCGAACTGGTACAAGCTCGCTCAATCGAATGGTAAGAGATCCCGTGTAAGGCCGCGCACATGCGCGATTGGAAGCAACCGACCCGCGGATGCTGCGGACTGTGTGACTACGGATTGGGTCGTTCGAGAAACGCTTTTAGATTTTCTGCCATCATAGAGTGCGCACGTGGCATTGAACTCGATGCGCGACATGATACCGATTAATCGGCCGTCGATTGGAAAGGAAGAGATCGAAGCTGTCGTTGAGGTTCTCAAGAGTGGGATCCTCAGTGAGAAGAGCGGACGAGGACCACGGGTCCTGCAGTTCGAGAAGGAATTCTCAAAGTATGTTGGTGCCAAACATGCGGTCGCCGTCTCCACTGGAACCGCCGCACTCCACTCGGCTCTATTGGCTGTCGGGATTCAGCCCGGGGATGAAGTAGTTGTCCCATCTTTCACGTTCTCTGCCACTGCAGAAGCCATAGTTCTTGCAGGAGGAAGGCCCTCATTTGCTGATATTGACGCTGACACCTACTCGATCACGCCGGAGTCGATCGAGGCCGCCTTGACGAGCAAGACAAAGGCGATCCTGCCTGTGGACATGTATGGCTTGTGCGCAGACATGGATCCGATAGTGGAATTGGCCCGCAATCGCGGGCTTGTCGTGATTGATGATGCGGCCCACGCGCATGGTGCGGAATACAAGGGACGCAGGGCCGGATCGATAGGTGACGCAGCCTGCTTCAGCTTCTATCCTGGCAAGAACATGACAACCGGAGAGGGAGGAATCGCCACGACGAATGACGACGACCTAGCCGAGCAGATGAGGATGATCAGAACACATGGAGAGGAGCGTCCATACTGGGTTTCCAGACAAGGCCACAACTATCACATGCCAGAGATCGCCGCAGCACTAGGAATCGTTCAGTTGAGGAAACTGCCTGGTTTCTTGGAAGAACGCAGAAGGAACGCCGAGTACCTGATTGAGAAGTTGGGCGTGCTGGGCAAACTCGTGATGCCGAAGGAACCAGCGGATAGAAAGCATGCATGGTATCTCTTCTCTCCACGGCTCCGAGGCGCCAACGCAGGGAAGCGCAACAAGCTTGTTGAGAAGCTGCGTTCAAGGAACATCGGCGCTGCCGTATACTACGAATCACCCGTTCATATGCTGCCCTATTTCCGAGATCTCCAATCGACGCGAAGGAGCGCGCTGCCCGAAACGGAGCGAGCGTGTCGTCAGATATTCTCGCTCCCGGTTCACCCACAGCTGAGACAGACTGAGCTCCAGTTCGTTGCTGATTCAGTCAAGCGGGCAGTCTAAGGGCCATTCATGCCGCCCGTGACGGTGTTTTTCATTTCAGGAACTTGCCCAAGAGTTCCTCAAGGGTTGGCTTTGTGACTTCACGCATCTCGTATCGAACGCGCGCAGCAGGCTTTGCCATTTTCATTATTCGACGCAAGTCGATTGGAGTGCCGAGGACCACGGAATCACACGGCGTCTTCTCTATTGTCTGTTCGAGCTCTCTGACCTGTGTAGCGCCGTATCCCATTGCCGGCAGGACGAAACCAATATGAGGGTACTTCTCGTAGGTTCTTCTGATCGAACCCACGACAAACGGTCTCGGGTTCACCAGCTCGTGCGCCCCGTACTGGCGTGCTGCAATCGCTCCGACTGATTCTTTCATCTGGCCGTGAGTGACCGTCGGGCCGTCTTCCACAACTAGGACGGATCTTCCCTTGATGAGGGAGGGCTCATCGACGTGTATCGCAGACGCAGCTTCGACTATTGTCGCTCTGGGGTTCAGCCGCTTGATGTTCTCTCTTACCAACCGCACGCCTTCCGGAGGAGCACTGTCGACCTTGTTGATGACTACGATGTCAGCCATACGCACATTGGTTTCGCCGGGGTAGTACGATAGCTCGTCCCCTGCCCTATGCGGATCGGCGACGATAATGTTGAGATCAGGCTCGTAGAATGGCAGATCATTGTTGCCGCCATCCCATAGGACGATGTCAGCCTCCTTTTCTGCGGAGCGGAGTATCTTCTCATAGTCCACGCCGGCGTAGACTACGTTCCCGTCATCAATGTGGGGCTCATACTCTTCCCGCTCCTCGATCGTACATTTCTGTGCTTCCATATCCTCGTATGTTGCGAATCTCTGTACCGCCTCTGACGCCAAGTCGCCGTATGGCATGGGGTGACGGACTGCGATCACTCTCTTACCATGCGCCTTCAAGACCCGGGAGACCGCTCTGGAAACCGTGGTCTTTCCCGCCCCGGTTCTGACGGCGCAGACGGAGACTACAGGTACTCTGGCTTTCAGCATCGTGCTCTTGGGACCCATGAGCATGAAGTCCGCCCCGTTGGATCCTACTATGGCCGCCTTGTGCATCACATCCTCATACGACAGGTCACTGTATGCGAGGATGACAAGGTCAATCTGCTTCTCTTTGATCAGTGCAGCAAGTTGATCCTCCGGCATGATCTGGATTCCTTTCGGGTAGAGCGGCCCTGCAAGGACAGGAGGATAGATTCTCTGTTCAATCCCCGGTATCTGAGAAGCAGTGAAAGCGACCACTTCGTGTTCCGCTTGCTTCCTGAAGACTACGTTGAAGTTGTGAAAATCCCTTCCAGCTGCCCCCATTATGACCGTCCTGATTCTGCGTGCCAACATTGACCCCCGCTGTGGAGTGGCACGTATCCCATGCATCAAACCTATATCAGTTCTAGCGTGGGCAGAGCTTGGTGGAGCATGGCAAGTAGTGTCTCGCGTGTACCGGTACGTTTTGTAATTGAGGACGGAAAGAGCGCCGACGCTGAGCTAATACGGTTCTACGCACCAAAGACTGCCGACGCCCTACTGAGACGGCTGCCCATCGAGGGGAGAGTCGCTCGTTGGAAGGAGGAAGTCTACTTTGAGGCCGGCATCACAATGGGACTCGAGAAGGCGAAATCCAAAGTGGATTCCGGAACAGTCGCATATTGGCCGATGGGCTCCGCTATTTGCGTCTTCTACGGCGATACTCAGCCCTACAGCCCAGTCAATATCATAGGCATAGTGAGGAGCGGAATTGAGATCTTCAAGGATCTAGCGGCTGGGGGCAAGATTCGACTAGAGAGGGTCTAGGCAGCTGCCATTCGGTAGATGCGTATCCTAGCATTTCCGCCCACGGCGGTAACCAAGCGTTTTCGCTCCAGTTCCTCGAGCATGTCCTTGGCGACGCTTATCCGCAAGTTGAACTGAGAGGCAAGCGCATAGGGAGTGATTGCCCCCATCTTGGAGAGCTCAGATAGGAACTTTGTGTCCTCCAGATTCGGAAGATCGACGCCACGCGACTTCTTCTCTACGGGTGGCTTGCCTTTGGATTTCTTGGTGGGCTCAACTTTCTTGTCCTGTTGGACCTGCGTCTTCTCCATCTGTGCTAGGCTCTTCTTCTTCGCTCCGCCCAATACAATCACTTGGCTCTGAGTGCAAATCGTGTTCAATAAAATCTTTCCGTAGAGCGACAAAGCGATGGGAAAGAGTCATATCGCGTCCGCCGGAATAGGAAATGCTCGACGGAGCTCACGGTCTTGAAGCTGGTCACGGTCAAGCTCCCAGAAGCCATACTCGAGGGATTGGACGAGCTCGTCAAGGCAGGAATGTACCAGAGTAGAAGCGCGGCAATAAGGGCTGCAGTGCGTGACATGCTGAAGAAGGAACTCTGGAGAACTGAGGAAGACTAGCCGGCCGCGGCGACAGATCTGCGAAGCTCTTCCGCAGATCGTGCCGGATCGTCGCTCTCGTATATGGATCTGCCAACGATAAGATACCTTGCTCCTGCAGCTAGGGCGCTGCTGAGACTCCCTCCTTGGACACCGACTCCTGGGGAGAATATTGGGATCGACCGACCGAGAATCGCATAGACTCTCGCGATCGTCTCCGGAAAGGTTGCCCCGACTATGACTCCGTCTGCTCCCCACTCAAGAGCTCTCTCTGCGAACACCTCGAACTGGAGTCTTCTCTCTCCTGTCCTTTCGTCAAGGACAGACTGACCGTAACCTTCGATCGCACCCTTATGGCTCATATGAACAAGCAAGAGCACCCCCTTTCCCTCCGACTTCGCAAGTCGAAGGATTGGCTCCATGCCGTCCTTGTATCCGACGAACGGGTTGGCTATGACGGCGTCGAAGCCCGCTGAGAAGTACTCGGAAGCAATGAATTCGTTCGTATGACCGATGTCATTGATCTTCGCATCCATTATCGCCGGGATGCCGTGCCTGTGAATCCCGTCCACCAACCTGATCACGTCATCATGCAATCCGAGAGGAAGAACTAGCTGATGGTTGATCTTGACGGCACACAGGAATGATGACACTGAGTCGACTAGTTTCACACAATGCTTGAACAAGTCGCCCCTGCCCGCGCGGGTGGCGTCAAGAGCCATCACAATGGGCGACTTGTTCCTAGTGGCTGCGGCCTCGATGGATTGCCTGAAACCCAATACCAACAGAACCCAATCTCATCTCGTCTCCTTGCGAGTAGATAAGGTGTGACTTCACGCACTCCAAGACGCCAAGCGTCTACGGGAATATGGGGAAATCTTTCACGTCCACGATTTTCGCGTAGAAGCCCTTTGCGTCTGTCGTGTTACTGGTGTAGTCGATCTTCTCACCAGTCGGTTTCGATGCTATGTACTTCACGAATGCAGCGGGAGGAGGCTTTTCCTGGATCAAGTAGAAGAAAACGGGGAGCGCATCTGCTTCATAGTAGTGCTCGAACGGTATGCATGTTCCCAACACATGCTTGCTGTCACGGACGAAATGCCATAGAGGAAAAACCGTGCCTTCGCGCATTGATAGAGGAACAAGTGTTCGCATGATCGAATTGATGCTCTCAACTTCGGCCAACATCGGTGCGGGTGGAGACGGAAACTGGCCATCCAGGCATTCGAGGAACTTCCCCGGTAGGCTCTTCACCTGAACGAAAGAACCATACCTGTATCTGCTGTCATCAGCATCATCCGTGAACATCCACTCCTCCCCTTTCGGAGAATCGCACTTGTATGCAAGGAATGGTTTGGGAGGCGATTCGGCGTAAGTGTAGGCCAGTATCGGCAGATCGCCGTCCCAGTACATGTATGCGGTGAACATTCCGAGCACGTGCCTGCCCTTGTGCTTGAAATGCCACAGTATCTGCGAGCCTTCTGTAAGCGCAAGTGCAAGCCTTGAGAAGTTGAGAATGTCGCTGGCCTCCACTGGTATGGGGGGCTTTATCGAATCCAAGAATAGCACCAATGCGAGAGCGTAGACAAACACGCAGCGATAGTTAAGTTTGCCGCGGTTCGCGTTGCGTCATGAACCGTGACTCACTATTGCGAGGCTTTCGTCCTGCTTGAGCGCAGTCAGAACAGGAGGACAGCGACTGGCAACTTGAGCAGGGAGGCTAGTTCCTAGCGGAATAGGTCCTGTCTTGCCGGCCTGACTAGCTGCCGCGCACTTCCACGAGCGGTGCGATGGGAGTATCCTCGGATGACAGCAGCAGGAACTCCGTCTGACTTGCCCATCACAAGTTCGGCTGCGCCTGCAAGCTCATCCGCGATCGCCATCAGCGTCACCGTCAGTCTATAGCCATACATATCCCTGGCTCCTCGGTAGTCTGCCCATGCTCTCATTCCTGAGAGGCCAATTGCGACGTTGGTTTGCCCTACCCTCCAAGGTCTCCCAAATGTGTCTGACACTATCACCGCGACATCTGTGTCCGTGATCTTCTTGATTTGCGCTCGGATCCGCCGCGCAGACCTGTCAGGATCCTTCGGGAGTAGTGAGACAACATCGTGACCTCGAACATTCGATCTATCGACGCCCGCGTTGGCACAGACCAAGCCATGATGAGTCTGGACTATCAGATGACCTCCGCGGCACCTTACTATGCGCTTCGTTTCTTGCAAAATGACTTCAACATGCCGCGGGTCTTTTCTCATGGACCCTGCAAGTCTCTTTGCCCTGCCGGAGGGCTTGATCTCGCGGAGGGAGACGAATCGTCCCTCAGCTTTCGAGACGACCTTCTGCGTTATGACGACGACATCGCTTGCCCTGATTCTGACATGCTGCTTGGCTGCTGCATAGACTATTGCCCTCCCAAGGTCCTCGCCCGGCTCGATCCTCGGGAAATACCTCAACCCGATTATCGCGACAGGGCCTTTCAAGATCTCTTCATGCCTTGATCGTTGCTTCTCTCCGGGCTTGAGAAGAAGGATTCGAGTTTCTTGAGACCGATCAAGTCTTCGAACTCGATTCCGAGGGCGTCGATCACCTGTTCGAAGGTTGATCGCAGATACTCCATGTATTTCTGGGTATCAATCTCGTCCACCTTTGCGAGTTGCACAGGCTTCACGCCCGGCTCACCGATCACCTTGACAAATGCGATCAGTTCCCCTGACTTGATTTCGAAACCCCGTCCTTCCAGTTGCTTTGCCGCTTTGACATGTTGAGGAGTGGTCTTTGTGTATCTCCCTGTTTCTCGGCTCATCATCACTGAGAACGCAAGCTCATCGATGGCGTATTCCCGGTTTCGCAACTTGAGATAGCATCCCTTCACAATCTCAGTTATCCTCGCTCTCGCGTTCTCGAATTCCTCAGGCGACTTGACATCGCTGAGGATCCGAACCATCTCGTAGAAGGCTCTGGACAGGAATTCTGGTATGTGCCGCTTCTTTCCGGTCAGGCCCTTGATGTCGACACTCCCGTCAGGCTTGACACCGAGATAGTTCTTCTTTCTGGAACTCAGGGCAAGATACCGGTAGTTCTTGTCGACCTCCAGCTCCATGTGCAGAGATGACTTCGACCAGTCCACCAATTTCCTGAGGGCCCGTGGATCGGGACTCTCGAGGAAGAGTGAATCGGTGTCACCGTATAGCACTTCGATTCCGAGTTGCCGTGCAGTTTCCAGTGTCTGTGAGATCGCGTATCTTCCGATGGCTGCAGTCGCTTCGGCAACCGGTGGGCAGTATAATGCAAATCGGTCAGCCCCGAAGACGCCGTAGCTCGCGTTCAGCACGACCTTCAGCGCATCCGAGACGACTTTGTACCAACTCAGCTGTGTCTTGGGTAGAGACGCGTCCTTGGAGCGGGGCTTGTACCAGTTCACCCGAATGTCTCTCAATGAGCCTATCAGGAGACTCTCAAGAGCCCTCGTCTTCTTGCATACCCAGTGTGACGTTCCGGGAACAAGATTCTGCCTGCACTGCTCGTCAGTGTGTGGGCATCGGACGGTCTCGTAGCCCAGATTCCAGTTGCGGATTATGGAGGGATACAGGGAAGCAAAGTCCAGAACGGATACGTTGAAATGAACGCCGGGGCGCGGCTCGACGACAATGGCGCCCTTGTATTTCTTGCCTTTGATGACGGCTTCGGTCGTTGTGCCTCCTTTGAGTTCCTGAATCTCGTCGGCCCGCGGGATGAAGTAGTTGCGCTTCCTGTGATGGCAGTACGTCATGCTTCTGATCCAGCTTGAGACGCCTTGTCGCGAGACATCCTCCAGGCTCATGTAGCTGATCCGGGAGAGAGCAGTCATGAGCTTCATCACAAGATCGTCATCAAATCGTGTCAATCCAAGCGTGATCTCGGAATCATTCAGACAGTATGTGGCGAGCTCACCATAGTCAAGGTCAGAGACTGGCGCTGATGTCTCAAGTTTCCCTCTTCCTAGTACGGCCTCGCTGACCGCGCCAAGTGTATTCTCACGATACTTCTGACCAAATGCGTAGATCTGTATCGACCGATTGAAGAAGAACTTGTAGAGATCCAGGTGTAGGCCGTGCTTGAGGTAGCTGACATCGCGCCCCATCTCTATGGGAATCTCATCTTTCCTGAGACCCAGATTCTGAGCTCGATGGTAGAGGTAACTGAGGTCGAAACCGTCGCCGTTGAATGTTACCACAACCGGGTAGGGAAGCATCGCTCTGAAGAACTCCACGAGAAGCTCTCTTTCTGTCTCGTAGAACTCGACAGAGGCTATCTTGGGTAGCGGAGTGCTTCCTTCCGTCTTACCCTCCTTTTTCAGTAAGAAGACGCGTCTGCGATCGTCCGATCCAACGAGGCTGGCACATATCACTTGCTGGTCAGCGAGTTCTGGGTCCGGGATTCGCGTCGGTACAGGAGAGAAGACCTCAATGTCGACGGCTGCGCGCAGGTATGTCGGGACCGGACATTCGAGAAGCCTGACCCAGTCAAGTGCAAGTCTTCTATACTCGTCCGATTCAGCCTTGAGAAGACTGTCCACAAGTTTGACCGCCTTCTCAGGAAGTGAGTATTTGACAGGCTTCAGAAGCCCTCCCTTGACCTCGTAAATCATTCCCGGTTCGAGGCCACGGTCGTAGATGTAGTTCTCAACATACTTGATGTCCGCCTCCCATGCGCGAATGGCATCTCGGATTGAACCTACTGGTCTTCCTCCAATTGTGAGGGGATCTTTGGCCACGATCTTTGTGCGGGTAGCCGACAGGCTTCGCAGCGCATCATATTTCTCAACTGTCTCGAACCTCTCAAAACCGGGGTTCTTGACGATCGCATCATTACCCGACAGCTCTTCGATCGACTTGTCTGTGTAGCAATAGGGCAGGTGCCCGGTCGTGTCGTACCATTCAAAGATGCGATGGCTTTTTGCCTCGTACAGGCGCAGATAGCAGGAATGTTTCTCGCCATCATACCCGATAGAGACAAAATAGGAAGGGGGAACTTGCTGAGGAGCAGCCGGAGCGCCCGACTCGCTTGAGTCCACTGCTCTCAGAGAGTCCGTCTCTGAATGCTTAGGGACATATTGGTCAAGCGTCTGCAACCGGCGAAATGCTCCGGGGTATCTGGGAACCGACTCGGATAGAAAGCATTTGCGTCAGGTCACGCAGCAAGACGCATAGAGTAATAGCGGCCGGACGCCAAGGTCAGATCCTGCATAGTCATGACGAACTGATCCAAGCAGATGAAATGAGTGAGAGATTCTGTTGCCGTAGCCATCGAGACACTGAGCTGGATGGAACACGAACACCTTAGCGAACGAACCGCGTTCGCGAGGACATCCAGACAGCTTGGGGTAGCGGACCCGAGTCGACTGAGGATAGCTCAGATGCTTGTACTCGAGACAACGCGACGACGCAACCTCATAGACCATCTCATCAGCGACGCGGCGGGCGGGCAACTTGATCTCAACTCGTTGCAGCATGGCCCTGCAAGCTTCCTAAGGGTGTTCTGCTATTGGGCGAAGCTGCACAGAGCAAGCGATCGCGACGTCGTCCGCATGGTTCATGCTGCTCGTTCGGTGCTCGGCTGGAGAGACTTGCATCGCACTGAGCTGATACTTGGAAGAATCCTTGCCCTAGACCTGCGGGAGACCGCCGCAGGACTTCCTCCAGGCGAGGCTCCGGCCCTGAGCCTCTGTCACCCGGCATGGTTTGTGTCTGCTTGTGAGCTCATGCTTGGCAGACGAGGGGCCCTGAGATTGATGAGACGGAACCTAGAGGAAGCCTCATCCTACATTCGGATCAACACGCTTCGGGCAAGTGAGGACGCTTGTCTGCATGCGCTGAGCAAGGCGGGAATAGAGGTCAGACCTGTTGAGGATCTGCCTCTGGCGTTCAAGATTCTGTCGTCCAGACGTGCCATCGTGAGAACTGAACCATACAGAAAAGGGATGGTCGCGATTCAAGACAAAGCGAGCATCCTTGCGGGCGCGGTCGCATGCCCGGAGCAAGGGGACTTGGTCGTCGATGTCTGCGCGGCACCGGGCGCGAAGACAACACATCTTGCTCAGCTGATGAAGAATCGAGGGTCGATCTATGCGATTGATAGTTCAGTCTCAAGGATGTCCTTCTGGAGCAAGGAGATCTCTCGTCTCGGAGTGGAGATAGCACAGCCTTTGCTGGGAGACGCCACCAAGCCTCTTCCGGTGAGAGTTGAGGCTGACGTTGTCGTGCTCGATCCTCCGTGCAGCAACACTGGGACTTTCTGGAAGTCCCCCGCAGCCAAGTGGATGGTTGACCCTGCACGCGTGAGTCAGCTTGCTAACATCCAGTTGGCCATGCTAGAGAACGTGTCACGTCTTGTCCGCGAGGGAGGCACGCTCGTATACAGTACCTGCAGTGTTCTTGCCGAGGAGAACGAGCAAGTAGTCGATCGATTCATCCGAGCGAACCCTGACTTCAGGGTCGCCGACCCGCATCCGAGAATAGGCTCGCCCGGACTCTACGGATCGAACAAGAGCCAGCGACTGTATCCTCACACGCACGACTGCAACGGTCACTTTCTATCGAGAATCATCCGAGTCGGCTGAACAGGTGCTCACCCGGCTTTGCTTCTGGCCGCCTCTGTTGCACAAATCGCTTCGAAAATCGCTTTCGCGGCCAGCGGCGCGGTGATCCCGGTGTCATGCTCAGGCGACAATTCAACGAGATCGAGCCCCGCTAGTCTCTCGTCGCAAATTCCCGTTATGATGCTCAAGAACAGGTCGGGCCACATCCCGTCAGGCTCAGGATTCCCGACGCCAGGAGCGAATCCAGGATCCAGTGCATCCACGTCTACTGTGACGTAGAGCTTCCCGAAATCGGAAAGAGCACGTCGAACAATGCGTGTGTTCTCTTTCACATCATGTCGCTTGAGATCATTCATTGGGAAAGACTGAATGTGGTTCTTCTTCATGAAACCCAGTTCCTCCTTGCAGAGCGCTCTCAGCCCTATGTGCACGATCTTCTCCGGGCCGACCATGTCGATCACTCTCCGAAGGAATGTGGCATGCATCAGCTTCTCACCCATGTATTCGTCTCGCATGTCTGCGTGGGCGTCGAAACACACAATGCCAATGTCCTTCGGAAATGATCGGATCGTTCCGTACGAGATCGTATGTTCGCCTCCCAAGGCCACCGGTATCTTCGAGGATGAGAGGATGTCACTCTCCACAGCAGATAGCCGACGCATCGTTTCATCGACCGCGTCCGTGACATGCAAATCGCCGATGTCACAAATCCCGATGTCCTCAAGGTCGAACTTGGAACGGAGGCTGTATGTCTCTATGTTCAACGACGCCTCTCGTATGGCCGACGGGGCAAACTTCGAACCCGCCCGGTACGTGCTAGTCTTGTCAAATGGAACGCCAAACACGACGAACCTTGCCTCGCTGAAAGGTTTCTCAGACCCTGAGAAGAGCTGAGATTGAGAGACGTGCAAGCGAATCTGGTCCGGGATCAACGGCATCATCCAACTCGCGCATGTGAATGCCTCTCCGTTGGCCTTGACTCTAGCTATTTGCTTATCCTCAGACTCCATGGATTGCCCCAGATCCGGTCTCCAGCCCGTTGCAGGGGCTGGGTCTCTGCAATGACGAAGAGGATATGAGGACCGAAATGCCGGCTTGTCAGCTCCAGCACTGCTCTTTCAAGGCATCCTGCAGATTCAACAGCGGGAGTTGCTCTCTTGGTCAGGCCACAAGGTTAAATATACTAATATTATGATGTTTAAGACATTAAGGTGGCACGAAATGACGGTGACGGAAGCATTAGGCAAACTCCAAGTTCCTTTGGCAAACGCCGCGGTGTCCGTACTGCTGGTCAGACTATTCCTGGCCTACGAGTGGATCAATTCGGGGACCGGAAAGGTGGAGAGCATCTTCGGCAACGCAACAGCCTACTTCGACGGTATGTCGAAAGTGTTCGGCGCTGTCTGGGCGAGATCCAATCCCTATCCATTCATGGTAGAATTCCTAACGAAAACCGCAGCCCCGAACGCGGCGACGGTCGTCGCACTAATAGCAGTCCTCGAAGTTCTTGTGGGCATTAGCCTACTCTTCGGATTCCTGACTCGTCTTGGCGCTCTCGCGGGCATAGTCTTGAATTCGATCTTCTACCTGGCTGCAGGTCACACCTCACCTTCAACAGCAGGCATCAATCTCGTGATGATCGGCGCCCAACTGGCAATGATAGCTGCGTCAGGTGGGAGAGTGCTCGGACTCGATGCGATTCTGCACAGAAGATTCGCAAGAATACCGCTCTGGTAGGAGACACCCGACCTCCCCCTTTTTCGATCCCCGTGATGCATGGCGTATCGGCATAGGGGATCCCGACTCCCCCACTCACGCCCATTCCTGCGAAAACGCCTCACTGGAATCACCAAACCTCCGCGGGCTTGCATCACAGGGTCAGAGAATCCGCAAAACATTATACATGACCCTGCGTTATGCCAGCGACCGTGAGTTGAGAAGGTTGGCCGTAGAAGGAAGCATCGAACGCACTCATGCCACTGGACTCTTGGTCGCGAGTGCAATATTCATACTCCTAGGGGTTTACGGGCTTGCCTTCTCCGCCATCTACGACGTAGGATTGATTCCGCTCCTGATCCTGAGCTTGGCCTCAGTCGTTACAGGGCTCGGAGTGTTCCTTGGACGGCGATTTGCGTTGTGGCTCTCGCTGCTTCTGTTTCCTCTCGCGATCGTCGAGACTCTCTCGACGCTGTTCTACTCAGTCACAATGTCAGGCTGGTACTCAAGCGACATGGTGACTCTGTTCAACGCATCCCTCATCATGTACGTCATAGGGCTGGTAGTCGCGCTACTTCTAGTCATAGACAAGCGAAGCGAACTCAAGTAGGAAGGAATCAAGACCGAAGCCCAAGGCGTAAGAGGGTCTTCAGGAAATCAAGAATGTCCCCCTTCGTCAGCTTCGACTTCCCCACCTTTCGCTCATAGAACGTGATGGGAACCTCTTGGATGAGGAACTTGTGCTTCTCGCACCTGTGTAGCATCTCGACCTGGAAGGCATAGGCCTTTGTGCCCGCTTCTTCAAATCCGATCTCTGTGAGAGCTTCACGGGTGTAGGCTCTGTACCCGCTTGTTGCGTCTTTGACGCGCAGTCCAAGGATCATACGTGTCAGAAGGTTCGCACCCCAGCTGACAATCCTTCTTCTTCTGGACCAGCCCTCCACGCGCCCTCCCTTCACATAGCGAGACCCGAGCCCAATTCCGCCTGACTGTTGAGCGGCGTGAACAATCGACGGCAAGTACGTAGGGTCATGTGAGAGATCGGCGTCCATCTCAACTATGATTCCGGTTTCTGCATCCATCAGTGCTGTGTTGAACGCCTCCTTGTAGGCACTGCCGATCCCAAGTTTCGCCGTTCTATGGATGACTCGAATGTTCAGATGTTCGCGGGAAAGAACATCTGCGATCTCACCTGTCCCATCAGCGCTTGAGTCATCGATAATCAGAACCCATCCGTCGATGGTGTTGTCGCGAAAGACTCCAAGGAGCGCAGGTACCAGTCTGGAGATGTTCTCGCGCTCGTTGTAGGTAGGAATAGCAACGCAAACCTTCGGCATCTGGTTCATCCTCAATCACCCGTCCGTGACGTGGCAGCATCCCCATCCTTCGGTGTCCTGTAGAAATATGCAGCTCTGTTGAGAAAGCCATTCAGTACAGCCCTAGCGCTTGTCAGGAAGATCGCCACGGAGACCACTCCCAGATAGACGAGATCCACCAGACGCCCCGCCCTCCGTAGCCACCCAGCCGTAGACCTGAAGGCTGCAACCGCAAACAATGCAAGCGGTGCCGTGTAGATAAGCGCTGACATCAGTACTGTGAAAGTGACGAGCATATCGCTCCGGTATCCATTGATTATGAAGTTCAGTGGAAACACCAAGCAGTACAGGATTGCAAGGACGACTCCGACTGCAATAAGTGGAGAAGCAACATAGTCAGTCAAATACACCACTGCCTCCGCCTTCTGCAAGAGCGACATCTGCTCTGTCGTGACCAAACTGCGCATGTGCTTCTTCAGACATCCTGCAAAACCGCTGGCCCACCTGAATTGCTGCTGTCGAAGTATGGAGAATGACGCCGGCACTTCTCCCGGGCAAGTGACTGACTCGTCGTACACATAGTGCCATCCTTTCAACCGCAGGCGTATTGACAGATCAAGATCTTCGGCGAGTGTGTCAGAGCTCCATCCTCCAACGCTAGTCACGGCTTTCCTTCTGAATACTGCGCCGCCACCGCTGAAGTGCGTCAAGAGGTTGGCTGAGAATCGAGCCTCTTGATCAACGAAGGCGTATGAATCTGTCCCGAGAGTCAGAGCGCGGGTCACCCATGAGTCGCCGTCTCGCAGGTAGGTCGGACGCGCCTGCGCGAATGCCACCGTGTCGTCAGAGGACAGATATGGGATCATCCTCCGAAGGAAGTCCTTGGGTGGTATGTGATCGGCATCGAAGACCGCGAAGAACTCGCCTTTGCTTCTTGCCAATGCGGTCCGCAGCGCGCCTGCCTTGAACCCATCTCGATTCTTGCGGTGAATGACGGTGACGAGTCCCGGGTGGTTCCTCTCGTACGATCGAGCAAGCTCAGTCGTGCCGTCGCTTGAATCGTCGACGACGATGATCTCGAACTTGTCCCGGGGGTAGTCAAACGCAAGAATCGAATCAAGCAGCCGGGATATGACCGACTTCTCGTTGTATACTGGAACGTGAACGGATACGGAAGGCCAAGCACTGGGAGGCGAGATCGTTGGTGGCGCCCTCCTTCGAAACGCCAGAAACGTCAGAATCCAGACATGCATTGCGTAGACCCCAAGAAGTCCGGAAACGATCGCACAGAGAACTAGTATGACCTGCTGCGAGAGGCCGAGGAGCTCAGGCGAGAACGGTGACAGTTGACTCCACCAATCTGCGGTCGACACATGTGACCTCGATGGTTTCTACATAACTCTTGCCTGCGCAAGGACAAGCTTGAGAGAGACCCGTTCCGGCAACATGGACAGAGCGCAGTACTGTATATGTTTGTGCCTTGGAAGGAATGGCCTTGATCGCGTAAAGGCACTGCTGCGACCGATGGTTCGTGAAGCTGCATTGCACCCGTGGAGCATCACCCGATATCCGCCGGTGCCAAAGCCAGAAGCGGTCGCCAGAATACTAGCTCCGCGGGATCTTGCCACAGGCAGGCAATACATGATGCAGGGGAGAATTGGAACCACAGAGTGGCTGCGTTACTTGCTTGCATAGCACATTTGACATGTGATCAGAGGGCGCCTTCCCTTTGATGTGACCTTCACCAATTGGAAGCCGCACTTGCTGCATCGCTGATCCATCAAGCTCAACCTCCCGAGTTGTGGAAGCGGAAGAGTGAAGCTGCACCCCGCGTCCCATTTCCCGACGCATCCGATGAAACGTTTTCCGCTCTTTCGGCTTCTCACCAAATGCAGCGCGCGTCCGCACTTGGGGCATGGAGCGGAGAGAGTCAGCTCTGTAGGTTGGACTTGTCTGATCCTGGAACTGAGCTGCGTCCCGACCTCTTGCTCATGGCGCTTGAGCTCGCTCATGATCGGGCGCAGGTGATTGATGGCTTCTGTGACTACTCGTTGCTTCTCCTCTTTTCCCAGTTCGATGTTCGCCATCATCTCTTCGAGTTCCCTTGTGAACGCAACATCGAGGACTCTTGGGCAGTACTTCTCAAGCACCTCAACGATCTGGATTCCGAGCGGTGTCGCCCCGATTCTTTCACCCTTGATGTATGCTCTTCGCGACAGGGTTTCGACTATCTCGGCTCGTGTGGCCTTTGTCCCTATCTCGTTTGCTTCCATCTCGCGGAGGAGACTGCTCGGGTTGTATCTGGGGGGCGGTTGCGAGAACTTCTCAACGGCAGAAACTGACAGGAATTTCACACGTGTCCCTTTCCTGATTGGGGGAAGAGTGAATTCTTCGAATTTCGCGTACGGTCGGTAGAAATCTGCCCAACCGGCGTCCAAGATGCGGGAGCCTCTCAGGCTGAACTTCAAGTCGTCGACTTGGATCGCTGCCTTAACAGTTTCTCGTCTTGCGGGCGGGCCGAAGACTGCCATGAACCGCTTGACAATGAGGTCAAGAACCTTGGCCTGTCTGGGCTCAAGAGGTCGTTTCGGAGTACTTCCCGTTGGATATACCGCTGGATGAGCAGGGTCGATCCTCTTTCCTTCATTCGGCAGAAGGTCTCGTGTGCCCAGAAGCCTGGCTGCGAGCGATTTGTAGGCCGTGTTCTTGCTGAGGAGCTCGAGAACCTGACGATAGTTGATCGAGGCCGGCAGTTTCTGACTCGAAGTCCTGGGATATGATATCAAAGCGTCGAGATAGAGGCGCTCCGCGACTCCGAGGCTCTCACGGGGAGCCATTCTGAAGTGCCTGTACGCCTCTGCTTGGAGAGTCGAGAGATCGAAAGGAACAGGAGGCGAAATTTGAGCGGCGCGGCACTCGATATCTTCGATGAGGCCTTCCTTTCCATGCGACCTTGCGGCAATTCCCTCGGCTTCTGCTTTGATGTCGAGCCTAGGAATCTCATATTCGGCTTGGAGGACTTGCCCATTGACCTCCACGTCAGCTCGGATTTCCCAATATGGAACGGGTACGAATGTCTCGATTTCTTGCTCGCGCTCGACGACAAACCTGAGGGTTGGGCCTTGGACTCGCCCTGTGCTGAGGGTAGCGTATCTGTTGCTTGATCTCCTGGCAGACTCCGTCAATGCGCGAGAGAGGTTGATTCCATATAGCCAGTCGACTTCGTGGCGACATAGGCCTGCGTTCACGAGCGAGAAATCAAGCTGCGGGAGCATGTTCTCATATGCGTGTCGTAGCTCTTCTGGAGTCAGAGTGCTGAACTTCATTCTCTTTGCTATCGAGTCGGCTCCGTTGCATGCGTATTTCAGTACCATGTATCCGATTAGAGACCCTTCCACATCGAGGTCGCATGCATTGACGTAGGCATCGGCTTCCTTGGCGAGTCCGGTGATGGCGTCCAACCACTTTTCCTGTCTTGCACGGCCCTGTTCGGCCGAATGCATCGGTTTCCAATCATAGTCCCAGACAGGATACTCTCTGCGCGACGCATCTCCGATTTGATCTACTTTGTAGAGGTGGCCGAGCGCGGAACACACCAGAATTCGCTCATCGGACCGTTCTATTTCGTAGATTGGTACCCCCTTGCGGCTGGACCTTCGCGGTTCACCGCGAGGATGAAGCGCTTCCGCAACGTGTAGCGCCGCGTCTGGCTTCTCGGCGACTATGAGTGTAGTCCTCACGTTGAATCCTTCTCCAGAAGGAAACGCGCCACCTCACGCGATATGTTGCCCGTCTCAGAAAGCTGCAGGAGCCGCTCAAGAAATGTCCTCTTCTCAAGCTGACTCCCATACGCATGTCGCCATTTTCCGAAGGCTGACTCCAATTGCACGTGTGCTCGGTCGTGGGCCTTGCAGAACAACGACCCCTCAGCCGTCGCATTATTGCAGATCGGACAGTTGTGCTGCATGGAGACGCGTCACTGGATTCTGTCGAGGCTCTGCCCAGAAACGGATGGGTCAAGGCTTAAGGCTTGTTCGTCTGGGCAATCTTGCTCTGGAACGGAGACTATTCCCTCGTTTTGGGGCTAGTCGGAGGATACCTCTTGGAGAAGCATGCCTTCGATGCTGATCGGTGCTAGCTTCACAGCTAGACTGTATGCCTCGTCGACGCGAGAATCCCTTTCCCCAATGATCTCCATGATCTTCTGCCCCTTTGAGACCTTGTGCCCGTCCTTTCCGTACAGGATTATGCCGGCCCCCTTCTCGATTGGCGCCCCTGCGGCACGGGCGATCTGGTTGATGGCGGCGTTGGATACGTGTGTCACGTAGCCATCACATGGGGCAACTATCTCTGCCTTGCACTGGCCGACTGGGATTCCGCTTGATTGGATCTTGCTGTCTCCTCCTTGGGCGTCGATTATCTCGCACATCTTCTCTAGGGCTTTGCCTGACGCAAGGATTTGCTTTGCCAGTTCCTGTCCTCCGCCCCGAACAGCCTTGCCACCGAGTTCGAGGAGCATGCCTGCAAGTGAGGTCGATTTCTCAATTAGACTGGCGGGGCCGTGTCCCTCAAGTGCCTCGAAGGCTTCTCGAGCTTCCAGCGCCGGCCCCACGGTATAGCCAACCGGCTGGCCCCCGTACGTGATTCCGCATCTCACCTTGATTCCCAGTTTGTCACCCATGTTGATGAACTTGAACGAGAGTCTCCTTCCCTCATCCGATGACGGTATCTTTGCTTCCTGTCCTACCGGGAGATCGAGGACCATGAAGTCAACGCCTACGGCCAGCTTTTTCGCCATTATGCTTGCGATCATTTGTGGCTCTGGGTCAACTCGCAATGGGTGCTCAACATTGATGAATATGTCATCGGCAGGCGCAAGGTGAAGGCCTCCTCCCCAAGCGATCGCTCCACCGGTTTTCAATGTCATCTTCTTCAGTTCTGTGGCTGAGAACTCGATCGGGGCGAGGACGCTCATCGTGTCCGCGGTGCCAGATGGACTCGTGATTGCTCGGCTGCTGGTCTTCGGAATGAGAAGACCTGCCGAAGCGACAATCGGAACGATAAGGAGGCTGACCTTGTTCCCTGGAACGCCGCCTACGGAGTGCTTGTCGTATACTGGCTTCTCAAAATCGATCTTCTCTCCGGTGTCTGCCATCGCCTTTGTAAGCCACACTTCTTCTTCGTCCGTTAGGCCAAGGAAGTGCTGGGCCATGAGGAACCCCGCCATTTCCACGTCTGTGAGCACGCCTTTGACTGCATCCTCGACTATCGAGTAGATCTCATCCTTCGAGAGCTTCTGCCCCATTACCTTCTTGCGAATGAATGACGCGGAACTGGGGGCAGGCAGAAGAGATACGTCAATGACATCGCCCTCATTCACGCCCAATTCTGGTACTAGATCGTTGGTGATTCCTATCTCGCCAACGTCGACTATCGTTGTGGTGGTGTCGACAGTCGCCGTTGCGCTCTTGTCACCTCTTTTCAACTTGACTCTGTCATGAGCACGAATGTCTACAAGCTCGCAGTCTTTCCGGGTCAACAGAACGGTGCGACGGCCGGTCAGAATATCGATCTTGCGACAAGTGAACTGAACCATTCGCGAATCAGCGGGAATACCTGGTGGTTGGTTTCATATAGACAGTTGCTTGCACGACGAATCTATCGCATCCGTCTCATTCGGCGCTGATAATGCCCTATCAGCCCCGAGACTGCAACCAGCGCCGCGGCTCCGACGTTCTGGGACAAGGCAAGCTTCGTCAAGCTGTCCAGCTCCGCAACAGGTTGGATAGAGTCGAAAAGGCTTTGCAGGGAACCTGCAAGTTGTGGGATAACCTTCCCTACAAGCCCCATTTGTTTCCAGAATGCGCTCGCTCCGACGATGTACGGTCCGAACAAGACCGCACTGAAGAGGAAGATCGCGACTCCTGCGGCTCTCAGGATACGCAGGTTGTCAAGTTGGGGCATCTCTCTCGCCACTGAGATGGGGACGCTTGACATGTTGAACCACGCCGCTATTGCCACAATCAGCAGTCCGACGAAAGTCAAGCCCAACAGAGGAATGGAGAGCTGGTAGTTTGAGATCTGCACCGGGTAGAGCTTCGGCTCAAGTCCGTGTGAGATCAGGTAGTCCAGAAGCACGTAGTCCAGAAGAGCAACAATACCGACGAAGACAATGAGAGAGAGCCAACTCCTTGGGTTTGCCATCTTTGACATTTCTCGAATCCACCGACCGTGGTTTCTGTTGGTTGATCCTTATCTCGCTACTCCAGGCGTGAGATGTGCGCTGTTAGCGGCTGGCTTCCGCTAAAAAGGATTTCCTGATCCATCATGACCGGCTTGGTCCCGAAGATGCGATTGTCGGGTTTCATCAAAGCTTTATGATTCGCAAAGCAGATAGGAGGCATTGTTTGGGAGCGCATCGCATGTCGAGGCAGATCATTGGAAGGGGGACCTGGCTCGACCTGGTTGCGCAGAGAGTCTTGGAGAGGGAAGACCAGCTGGGCAGGAAACCGGCTGTGATTCGGACCGAGAGCGGGCTGGGCGCTTCCGGAATCCCACACGTTGGCAGCCTGGGTGACGGCGTGAGATCGTACGCGATCAAGCTCGCGATAGAGTCGCTGGGCAGAAAAGCCGAGTACATAGCCTTCTCCGATGACATGGATGGATTGAGGAAAGTACCGACAGGGATGCCGGCATCACTTGCGACATATCTGGGCTACCCGGTCACGTCGATACCAGACCCATTCAACTGCCACGCAAGCTATGGGGACCACATGAGTTCACTCCTCCGCGAAGCGCTGGACAGATGCGGAGTCGAGTACACGTCCATGTCTGCAACGAAAGCTTACCGTGATGGACTGTTTAACAATCAGATTCTGAAGATCCTGGAAAACGCTGACAGGGTCGCGAAGATCATAAGGGATGAGCTTGGGCAGGAGAAGTATACGGAGGTTCTTCCATACTTTCCGATTTGCGGAGGATGCGGAAGAATCTACACAACCCGAGCATACAAGTACACACCAGAAGAACACAAGGTCCTCTACTCATGTGAAGGGCAAGTTGAGATCAGGGGCCAGGAGCTTGAAGGATGCGGCTTCAGGGGCGAGGTTGACGTACTCAGTGGCCTTGGGAAGCTGAGTTGGAAGAGCGAGTTCGCCGCTAGGTGGGAAGCGCTCGGAATCAACTTCGAAGCATACGGCAAAGACATCATGGATTCGGTCCGAGTGAACGACCGCATCTGTCAGGACGTGCTAGGGTATGCACCGCCATATCACATCAGGTATGAGATGTTCCTCGACAAGTCAGGAAAAAAGATCTCGAAATCAGTTGGCAACATATTCACACCTCAGATATGGCTGCGATATGCCTCGCCAGAGTCCCTGATCCTCCTCATGCTCAAGCGAATCGTCGGCGCTAGAACACTGTCAGTAGATGATGTCCCAACCTACATGATGGAACTTGACAACTTGGAGGACATCTACTTCGGAAAGAAGGCGATCGCAGAAGAGTATGAACTCGCGGAACTGAGAGGCCTCTACGAGTACGTCTGGCGCCTGAAGACCCCCGAGCGGCCGGACATTCACGTCCCATACAATCTCATGGTGTATCTCGTGAAGGTCGCTCCCAAGGGCAAAGAGAAAGAGTACGTTCTATCGAAGCTGGAAGAGTACGGCTACCTGTACGCAGACCAGCAACTTGGCCTCGACGCACGGCTGGAGTATGCACAGAAATGGGCGGAGGACTTCGCCGAGATATCCGAACACTTGCCCACGCTCTCAAGTACCGAGGCGAATGCGGTCCGTGAGCTCACAGGTATCATAAGAGGGCAGATATCTGTGGACGCCCTTCAAAACTCGATATTCGAGGTTGCCAAGAGAAACGGAATCGACCCGCCGGAGTTCTTCAAGACCCTCTACGGTATACTTCTTGGATCACCGAAAGGCCCGAGGTTGGGCCCCTATATCGAAGCGATGGGACGCAGGAACGTTGCCGAGGCCCTGGAACGAGCGACAACCTCTATCAGCACAAGCGAATCGAAGGAGATTCCGAAAACCACATAGGCTCAGGCTGATCACCTAGGAAGCTTCAGCACCAAGGATGCGGCGATTCCGCGTCACTGGCTGCCCGGGCCCGTAGTCTAGCCAGGATTATGACGTTGAGGGGAGACAGGATCTCCTCGCGGAAGCCTGCGGATGAACTCTCGGCAGAAAGCCAGAGGTCGTGGGTTCGAATCCCACCGGGCCCGCCAAGAACTTTGTCCGAGTCCCTTTTCTCCCGTCAGAACTTCAAGCGATTGCTGGGTTCAAATCCAGTCGCCCGCACCAAGTGACCCGCACATAGAATTGGGATCCCAGGTTCGGTCTTGCTGTATTGAGCCTCTACCGAATTGCCGGTCTCCATTCTTGTCATACGCATCTCTTCGTGCCCACACGCAAATGCCTGATGCCGACGGATTGGCAGAACTGTCGCCTAGGAACCCATCCTCCTGTGCTCTGGTGCGCGTATGGAGAGTCTTCTCATGTCGACATCTCAGTTCAGATCGCAGGTAGTGTAATTAGGCAAGGCCCCTGCAAAATGGCAAGGCGATCATCTTGAAGATCGGAGGGAGGCTGTCAGCAATCAAAACGATACTCGATTCAGGCCTAGACGCGAGCGGAACCTGTGAAGCGCTCGAACTCCTAGGTGCATGCGGTCTTTCGTCAGACATCTTGAGCGAGTTGAAGCTCTACAGCGAGTGCTTGCCGATGGTAGATGAAGTGGGCTACACTCCACCGCAAAGGTACATGCATTTCTTGTGGGATGCATTGGACAAGCTTCCAATAAGCATCATCGTGGACTTCTCTATTCCGTTCAGAAGGATGCTTGCCAAGAGATTGTTTGCGGGGTGTGGGCGTAACTTCATTGCAGAGGAGAATGTGCGATTCAACTTTCCGCAGAATCTTGAGGTCGGTGACGATGTGTTCCTGAATCGCGGCGTATTTCTCGACACAAAGGGTGGCGTTACGTTGGGGAACTATGTCGGCCTCGCTGAAGATGCCCGAATCTTCACACATAAGCATTCGGAGTCAGACCACATTGTCAGGAAATACGAGAAAGTGGTCTTGAAGGATTTCGTCATGGTCAACTCGGGCGCAATGATCCTGCAAGGCGTCACCATAGGTGAGCAGGCGACTGTTGCCGCTAGGGCCCTTGTCCATGATGACGTGCCACCTAATGCGGTGGTGGGTGGGGTACCTGCGAAAGTCTTGCGTGATCGCAGGACAGACGGAAGAACTCGAAAGGAACTAAACCATATCTGGCTGCACAAATCAGCCTTCCAGGATGAGCAATAGAGTCGTCCGCACGACCAGATAGCTTCCACGTAGATCTCTAGTGATTTTGTATGCGGTCGCTTGGTGTTTGCGTAAATGTGATTGTCAGTAGGCATGACGCGCCATTGAAGGGAAGGATGACTTCCCCGTCGGACAATCTGAGGTCAAATTCTCTCTTCTCATTATCTGAATCCACGTGAAGTATGCCCGGGAGGCCTTCGGAGTATCCATCGTATGTGTTCCTGTGCGCCCACACCTTAAGCTCGCGTGACAGGCTCGCTGGAAGTTGGACAGTGGCGCAGCGTATCGAAGAGAAAGAGGAGATCTCTCCGGATGCAGCTTGGAGCTTCTCTTCTTTGTCGGGGTATCGGAGTGAGACCTCTGCCGCTCTGGGTTGGCCGGCCTCCGTGATGGTGAAGAATGCTCGTCCACTTTCGCGTTGGTCTTCCAGCAGTTCCAGAACCGTCCGCTTGACAAAGGCGCCCCGGCGCATCATCACTATAGTCATGCCCACCGTCACAACTGCAACGAGAAGAGCCGAAGCGCGTGGTAGGGCGTCTTGCCAGATAACCAGACCATGGAGGAAGAGCGTGGCAAGAAACAGGAGATATACGCCCGTGGTGATCAACGGATGACTAAGAAGACCGTAGGTTACAGATGGCAGACGCTCGCCTTTTCTCCGGCTAGCGATTATCAAGAGATCCGGGAAAACTCCTCCTAGCAGCGAAACGAGAATCACGCCCATGAAGCTGAGCATTTCAGTAAAAGAACCTGTTCCGGTCACGACGAGCCACTCAGTCAAGAGGAAGGCGCAAATCGCCGGGATCAGTGGTAGGTAGGAACGTCCGAGTCTACTCAGGATGACTTCCGTCACCCATCGAGAGAGACGCCCTTTTCCAACAAAACCGGCTTCCGTTCTTACTGATGTCTCTCCTTTCTCCAATGCTTTCCAGATTTCTTCAGGAATCCTGCGTCCTCTCCTGAGCGTGAGACAAAGCTGATAGTGGGGTTCACTGGTATGGTCGGCGTCTTCCGACACCTTCACGAGGCCTTCAGACACCAGTGCATCCAACATATTGCGAGTCTTTATCTCATCTTGGCCGAGATGCGTTGCGGCCTCGGTCGCGGTCACTGCTTGCCGCTTCGTAGTCCCCTGACGCAGAAGCCAGTTGACAAGCCGTCGCTGGTCTTCAGGCAGGGCGACGAGGTCGGCTATGGTCAGGCCAACAGTGTCCCACTCTCCCCTCGGGGTTAGCTTCAATGACGAGTCAACATGCACGAGAACGCTTTCTTGGCTTGCCTCCTGAACTTGCAGAGTCAGGAAAACATCATGCTTGCGGAGCTTCGGCATCCGCTGGAAGGTTGCGGTAGCGTTCCAGTTTTCCGCGAATGACATGTGTGTGCGGTGAGTGACACCGTCTGCTTGGATGTCGAGGCGGAACTCGGTCTTGTCATCAGTGAGCCCGAGATACGTCAGGCCAAGGCGAAGCCCGGCTCTTTGGACCCTACCCTCAGCGACTACGCCCTCATTGCTTCGTAGGAGCAGCTGACCTCTACGGCGGGGGAGTCTCACAACCACGTGCCTTCTTGTGGGAAGCCACTCGCGAGTCAGATTGAAGAGACCTAACACCATAATAATCGAGCCCATCCCGACCCCGAGTATGACCAGTGTCGATCCAAACAAGTACACGATGGGACCGATTACTGCAGTGAGCGGAACCAGTGCTGTGCCTGATTCTCCAGCTAATGCTTGCGGTGCCACTGCGCCGTTTACTGCCAACACCCATATACAATAGATGACTACGGCCGTAGCCATCCCACCGACTGCACCCCACATCAGAGAGCGACCGCCGGGGTCGCGGCGGAGTACGACCTGAGCGCAGCTGCCCAACGATGTGTGACCGAAATAGGCTGACAAGACAACGCCAAAGATCAGGTACAAACCCGAAGGATCGAACGTGCGCCCACTCAAGACGGGTAGATTCACATAAAGTAGATTTGCTGGTTGCAGATGGCCGAATGCAAGTAGAGACAGGATCAGAATCAGAGTAATGTTGATCGCACCGACTACAAGTGCAGAAGCCACAGTGGCACCAAGCGATTTGAATCGCACAACATAAACGCCGACAAGGAAGAGCAGCCCGACCCACAGCTCCGCGTGTATGTTTGTGGCATCTGCTAGGGTGACTGCGAAGCCGATGTAGTTTGCAACGAGGCCTAGCCAACAAATAGCGAATAGGCTCACTGCCAGTATGAAGCTGCCCAGTCGCCCAAGGTAGTCTTCTACAAGACGACCAATGAAGGCGCTGCCGTAGCGAACGCCTCCGTTGCGGGTGAGTGCTTCGGACATAAAGGCAATCGTCAACACGTTGACTAGGCCCAACGCGAGCAGGATTGCTACTCCAGCCAGAGGGCCGATACTGGCCAGTGCGATGGGCAAGGCCAGATAGCCTGCTCCCACGGTCTCCGCCAGCGTCAGGGCGAAAGCAGTCCAAAATGGCGGTAGGGAGTCAAGCCGATTTCCCAACCGAGTCCAAGCCCATTGAATCGAATCAGTTGCTCTACTGCGTGTGGCAAAGACCGTGTGAATCGGTTGACCGTACGTTTGGCTGTAGGTCCGCTGAACTTCGTCTGCGTCCAGCCCCAATGTCGCCCGGATTCTTGGCACAGCCCGACGGGTTGGTCTGTACTTCTTACCCAGGATGTGAGCGAGAGCAGCCCGAATCTTCGGGCTATCTGGTACCAGGAACGCCCATTGCGGCGCGTACCGTTCCAAGTCTTGGATTGTCGGACGCAACGGAGGCTCACGGCCCAGAGCTAGAGCCTCCAAGAAGGCGAGGTTGCGCTCATCAGCCGCGTCTTGTGTGAGAAAACGCTCCATCATTTGTCGGGATTGCGCCTTGTGTTGCGCCGTCCAGCTCTCAATGGCGAAGAGTAGCGTGCTCGCTCGCTTCGCCGAGAAGCCCTGCAACAGCTCTTCACGGCTGAACTCGGGCTCGCCGGATGCCACGATCACCATCACGCCCTTTCCTTCAAGAGATCAACTGATAAAATAGAGCTTCCAATGATCATTCACTATCATCAATTCCGTGCTGTATGCAAGTCTTGTGTGAGAACTCTACCGCAATGAACGCTTTCAAACATCCTAACGGCTTCGAACAGAATGGAGCGCCTACAGACGCTTGAATGCCGAATATCATCGGAAGTTATCCTCTCCCCGTGAAGCAGTGAGGACCGTCAAATCCGGAGACAAGTTTGTCCTAGCGAACTTGTGCGCCGAACCTCACGCGTTGCCGGATGAACTGATGAGAAGACGCAGCCCCAGACAGGTCTCAGATAGATCTTGTCTCGGTCGCAAGTCGCCCGGAATCCTCCAAACGACTGGACGAACCGTGTCCTAGTCAAGATGAACGTGAGGCATCTGAAGGCGCCTTGCAAGTTCTCTGAGGGTTTTCCGGGATTTCTCGATCCGCCAAGTTTCCTCAAAGAACCCCTTCCACAAGAAGGCCCATTGAACCGTAAGTCAACATCACCAACTTCCGTGCAGTGATCTGAGCCCGTTTGAACGTGGATTGGAATCTGGTAGATGGTGACAAACATCTTGCGGGCAATTGCAACTTCTGCCGTGTTCTCTCCGCGTCTACGGACAACACGTTCGAATAGGCTTCTATGTCGTTCATCGTTCCGGCACGCACTATGTATGGTCTGAATGAGAATCCAACGCAATGTTCTGGAGCACCACTTGGCGATGCTTCCACATTTGATTCTGCTTCCGGATTGTTGGATGCTAGTTGCGAGGCCTGCCCAGCTGACGGGGTTCTTCGCGGATGGGAACCGTGCTACGTCCCCGATCTCATCCGCGATGACCATACCCGCGCAATAGTAGTCACGCCGGAGCCAAGGCTCTACTCTCAGAATGTGCTGACTGACCACGCTCTGATTTCGAGACTCACTGTCTGCATCTGAGAGCGAGAGACAAGAATGACCGAATCTGACAAGCATGGATTCACTTGCACGGCAGTCCATCGAACTATATCTCAAGATCACTGACTTTCGGGGCGAGGATCTTGACGTGATTGAACTTGGCTTCGAAATAGTGGACCTAGCGGGATCTGGACCTGCAATCTCTGCGGCTTTCGATGCAGGGTTTCATGCGAGGACGCTCTTGTCCAGTGCTTGGAAGAGTATCTGCCCCCAGTTAGGGGCAAGTCCCACCGGGCCCGCCATGATCCTTATCGGTGGTTTCATGTCAGAGGCAGAGCTTCGCACGCGGGGAGCTAGAAGGATCTATGTCTAGCCCGTGCAATGATCTCGTCTTGCAGTGCCTCGCCGAGATCGCAGAAGTAGTCACTATAGCCAGCAACCCGGACTATGAGATCTGTGTACTCCTCTGGATTTGCGACACCAAGGCTCTATATGCATGGAGATACTGAGACCACAAGTGAATCGTGATGCTGATTTCTGAACTCTCTCCGCGGCAATTGAGAGCGGAATGTGAACCACTTGAATGCCATACGAGTGGGGACCTCACCCCCCTCGATGGCGTCATTGGACAAGACCGCGCTCTCAGGGCCCTGAATCTCGGCCTGGGAATGGGAGACAAGGGATTCAACCTATACGTTGCAGGTCCGCCTGGCACAGGCAAGACCACAGCCGTCCGGGACTTTCTCGAGACGGCAGCGAAAACCCGCCCACCTCCTCCCGACTGGTGCTACGTAAACAACTTCCGAAACCCGTACGAGCCGTTGAGCATAAGGCTCCCCGCCGGCATGGCGAGAACTCTCCAGAAAGATCTTGACAACTTCGTCGAAGAAGCAAGGCGGGCAGTCCCGAGAGCACTTCAGAGCGACGAATTCCAGTCCAAGAGAGACAGGCTGGTAAAGACCGCAGAAGGGCACAGGAACAAGATACTCTCTGACCTCGGGAAGGATGCAGAGCGAGCCGGATTCTCTATCCAAGCAACACCCATAGGCATAATGCTGATACCGATTGTAGACGGAAAACCGATTGGTGAAGAAGAACTCGCGACCTTGTCTGAACGCGCGAGGGAAGAGATCGACAAGAGACGTGAAAGCGTTGAGAGCAGATTCGCAGAAGCTACGAAGCAGCTAGCCACCCTAGACAAAGAGACCAGAGTTGCACTTAGGAAACTGACAAGCGACGCAGTCCAGTACGCCATAGGCTTCCTAATGGAGGCACTTGCGAAACCGTACCAAGATATCCCGCAGGTCAAGAGCTACCTGGAGGACCTTAGAGCCGACATCCTTGAGAATTTCGAAGTATTCGCGGGCGTAACTGAGGAGCGCTCTTTGCAGGGTCAGGTCTTGGCCCCCTGGATGAAGGACTTGCCCTTCAGAAAGTACAAAGCCAATGTCATTGTGGACAATTCGGAACTCAAGGGCGCGCCGGTCGTCTTCGAGGAGAACCCCACTTACGCCAACCTGTTCGGAAGAATCGAGAAAGAGGCACAGTTCGGGAGCTTCACAACTGATTTCACGCTGATCAAAGGAGGCTCGATACACAAGGCCAACGGCGGATACCTGGTCATTCCGGTTGACGAGCTACTTGGAAACCTGCTGTCCTATGATGGGTTGAAAAGAGCTCTGAGAAACAACAGAATCGTCATCGAGGAAGCAGGTGAACGATTGGGCTTCATCTCCACCAAGAGCCTGACCCCCCAGCCAGCCCCGTTGAATGTTAAAGTCATCTTGGTGGGAAACCCGTTTGTCTACCAGGCACTCTTCACCTACGATCCCGAGTTCCGGGAATTCTTCAAAGTCAAGGCCGACTTCGATACCACAATAGAAAGAAACAAGGAGAACATGCGGCGATACGCTTCCTTCGTGTGCACTGTCTGCGAGAAAGAGGGACTGCGGCATCTCGAGTCTCTGGCAATCGCCAAAATCGTTGAGTATGGTTCGAGACTTGCGGAAGATCAGACGAAACTCTCTACCAGATTCGCAGAAGTTTCTGATCTCATACGTGAAGCAAACTACTATGCTTCGCAAGATGGATCGAAGTACGTGAGCGCTGGGCACATCAACAAGGCTCTTGAGGAGAAGGTCTATCGATCGAACCTCATCCAGCAGAAGATCGTCGAAATGACTCAACGTGGCCTGATACTCATAGACACGTCAGGTGCAAAAACCGGCCAGGTGAACGGTCTTTCTGTGATTGGCCTAGGCGATTTCGCTTTCGGCAGGCCTTCCAGAGTGACGGCGAGTATTGCTCTCGGAAGGGAGGGTGTACTCGACATAGAGCGCGAGGCCAAGATGGGTGGACCAATACACACCAAAGGAGTCCTCATCTTGGGCGGATATCTGGCACACAAGTACGCCCAAGACAAGCCGTTGAGCCTCTCCGCAAGGCTTGTGTTCGAGCAGAGCTACGAAGGAGTCGAGGGAGACAGTGCATCCAGCACCGAGCTCTACGCCATACTATCTGCCCTCTCCGGCCTTCCCGTCAAGCAGAACATTGCTGTCACAGGTTCTGTGAACCAAAGAGGAGAAGTTCAGGCAATCGGGGGAGTCAACGAGAAGATCGAGGGGTTCTACGAACTCTGCAAAGCGAAAGGGGTCAAGGGCGACGAATCCGTGATGATTCCCAAGAGCAATGTCCAAGACTTGATGCTGAAGGAGGAAGTCGTCAAAGCCGTGGCGAGCGGACGCTTCCACATCTATCCGGTAAGCACCGTCGATGAGGGCATAGAGGTCCTAACCGGAACGAGAGCGGGTGAAAGAAGAAAGGATGGTGGCTTTGAACCTAACACAGTGAACTCCAAAGTGGACCAGCGCTTGAGACAGATGGCTGAGAGCATGGCCAAGTTCCCCGAGGCCGCCGCGCACAAGAAACCCTCCCATCCGCGCAGAAACGAAGAATGAATGCCACAACATAATCGGGGAAGACCGCCGCCGGGCTTGTCACCTGAGCTCCAGACCGGCGGCGCAAGAATCGGGAAGAGCCAGATAACCTCCTTCAATCGGGCGTTTCGTCCCGCTTGATCCTTCTCGAATCCTCGAGTCTCCGAACCGCAGCCTCTAGCTCTGGGATAGCCATGTGCAGATCAGCCGATGCCTTTGAGAGCGATATCTCGCCTTTATTCTCTACAATGTATTGGTACACTTGAGCATCGTTCTCGCTGACTCGAGGAGAGAGGGGCGGAGGCGGCAAGGGCCTCTCTGTGGGCTGACCGAATTCTGCTCCGCAGTGCGTACAGGATGGGAGTTCTCTCGGCGTGAGTGCTCTGCATACAGGGCATCGCAGAACTGGTGCCTGTCGTTCTACTGTCGGGGAACTTCTCACATATACCATTGGTGCGGGCCTGCGCGGGGGAGGCGAGAAGAATCGGCGAAGACTCTCACTGGCCTGTCGGACTATGGCTTGAAGAGACGGTCCCTTTCGTGGGCTCATGGGAACCCTGCAGATGTCGCACCACCAGTATCCACGCACCAACCTGAGTCCGTAACCACAATTCGGGCATCTTGGCAAGAGGTGCGCTATGTCGGACGCGGAACCCACTTCCTGAAGGTTGGCTGCACGGAGAATCGAAGTCATTTCCTTCATAATACTTTGCAGGTCTTGCCCAGAATGCCTAGTTTGCGGCTGATTCCTTGATCGCCTGAAACCTTTCTTCCAGGTACGCTGAGGGGGACAACTGACGTCTTTTCGCGACGTCGCGAATCACTTTCTCAACTCCAGAGGCATGCTGGATCGCCTTCTTGGGCCTAAGAGCGATCTCAGGGGGCATGCCAAGCTTGGTGGCTACATCGCGGAGAATCCATTTGCGGAGTCCATCAGAAGGTGACCGCACTTTCATTTTCAGCGGCACCCGTAGACCAAGTTCTATCATTCTTCTTGTTGCGAACGGCAGTCTGAGCTCGACTCTGAGAGATGATACGGCCTGCTGATCTCTCTGGTAGTTGACTTCGTAAGCTTGACTGATGCTCTGAGAAATGGCGTCCTTGCAGGCCTTCGCCCCATGCTCGCCCAGGATTGTGGCGAATCTCTTGTATCCGCCGAACAGCTCGTCGCTTCCCTGACCGAGGAGAATCACGGGCCTCCCACTTTCGGCGGCGATTCGCGCAGTCCAGTACACTGCGACGGCGATGCTTACCTTCATTGGGCTTGGGTCCTCAACAAGCCAGAGCACACGATCAACAGACTGCTCCACATCTTCCCTCGAGAGTTCTCGCACAACGATTGGCAAGCCAACCGCTCTTGCCGCCGATTCGGCTTGGACAATCTCCCCTGTGCGACCAACTCCAATCGTTACCAGTAAGGTGTCTATTCCTGCGCCCTTCGCGATCTTGGCGATGATCGCGCTGTCGAGCCCTCCGGAAAAGCCTACAGCAACTGAGTTGAGCCCTGCAGTATGAATCGAGACCGACTCCACGAGCAATTGTAGGAGATCGTTTGTGCCTACCTCTGCGGCCTGTCGCCTTGCCGGGCTCTTTGCCGGCGGCTTGAGGATTGTTCCTTCTTGGTTTGCTATCAGAGAAGCTCCGGGCAAGAAACTCGCGATCTCACTCATTCCAATGGAATGCAAGGCTTTGCGGTCAGATGCGACAGCAACCAAGCCGTCGCGACTCGCAATGAAGAGCGGCTTCAAGCCAAGCGGATCTCTTGTGACGAGCAACTCATTGTTCCTGCAGCAACAGATCGAGTATGCCCCGTCTATCTCGAATTGAATTGAGGGCAGCTCGACCGGCGTGAGTCTGTCTTGGAGGCAGCGAGCTGCCTTTGCTCCTCCGACCATCATGCGGTCGGCCACTATTCTCCCGTCGAGGCAGAACCATCCATCCTCCAGTCGGACCGGCCGTGGGCCGTCGTCTGGCAATATCCTTGTGAAACCGTACCCGACTGCCGTGTGTTGTGTGGATGATGACACGCTAAGAAGGTCGGGCGAGGGCTCCGACTCTAGGCGCTCGCCCCAGGCCACGCCCGCCGTGTCCTGCGCTCGATGCGGCATCGCACACAGCATCTTTGCGACTAGGCGAGGCGCATCAACTCGTGACTTCGAGAATACCGCGGCAACTGCACCCAATGGCCGACCTCGCGTTGGCAGGGCCTTTATACCTACACGGTTTTGATATGTCTGTCCCCAAGGCGGTGTTCAACAACGATTCTGCCCATCGATTCCGGCCGCTACGGTTCACCTGAAATGAGGCGCATCTTCGACGAGGAGAATAGACTGCAGTGCATGCTCGATGTTGAGGGCGCTCTCGCACGAGCGCAGGCAAAGGTAGGAGACATCCCGACAAAGGATGCCGCAACTATCTCAAGGAAAGCGTCCACCAAGAGTGTACGTCTTGATCGCGTAAGACAGATCGAAGCCAGGACAAGGCACGAGACAGTCGCTATTGTCGAAGCCTTGTCCGAGGCTTGCGGAGAGAGCGGACGATTCGTGCACCTAGGCGTGACTTCTAGCGACATATTGGACTCAGCGACAGCACTGCAAGTGAGAGACGCCCTGGAGTTGGTGAGGAAACGGTTGGACCAGCTTGAGCACACACTCCTCTCGCAAACACAGAAGTATGCGAAAACTGTCTGCGTTGGCAGAACTCACGGTCAGCACGCACTGCCGATCACCCTCGGCCTCAAGTTCGCGGTTTGGCTACGCGAGATCTCGAGACACATTTCGCGTCTACGTGAATGCACCCCTCGCGTTGTTGTGGGCAAACTGACAGGAGCAGTTGGCACTATGGCAGGCTTGGGAGATCACGCACTCGAGATACAGAGTTCTGTGATGAAGGATCTGGGACTCGGGAGCCCCGAAGTGACGACTCAGATAGTCCAGCGTGACAGGTACGCCGAACTCGTCTGTGATTTGGCGAACCTCGCGAGCTCAATCGACAAATTCTCAACCGAAGTCCGGAATCTACAACGCACTGAGATCGGTGAGGTGCAAGAACCCTTCGATCTCAAGGTTCAGATCGGCAGCTCCGCGATGCCGCATAAGATGAACCCGAAGACATCGGAGAACATCTCCAGCCTCGCCAAGATCGTGCGAAGCCTTGTCCAACCTTCTCTCGAATCAGTGGTGACATGGCACGAGCGAGACCTAACCCAGTCTGCAACAGAGCGCTTCACGATCCCGGAGGCATTCATACTTGTCGATCACATGCTTCTGAGCATCAATCGAGTCCTATCCGATCTCGTCGTTTCGGCCGACCGCATGGCAGGGAATCTTGACCTGACAGGAGGCATGGAGTTGTCCGAGGCACTCGTGACTGCGCTCGTCAGGAAAGGAATGGAGAGGCCTAGGGCGTTCAAGTTGGTGAGATCAATTGCCATTGAGAGCGCCACTCGGAAGAAGCAGTTCAGGGCTCTCGTTCGAGAGAACATGGAGATCACGAGGCGGCTGAAGGATAGCGACCTGGAATCGGTTTTCGACGCACGCAACTACCTAGGAAAGACTGGAGATCTAATTCGCCTCGCGATCGAGAATACTAAGCAGGAACGGCGCATGAGAGGGCTGACTTCCTAGCGCAATCTCCTAGTACTCCGTCAGGAGGCTCTGTTCGGTTTCTTCACGTGTTGAGCTGAGTTCCTGCCATTCCTCGGACTTGATTAGTCCACCCGCTTGTTCCATGATCTTCTTGGCCAACTTGGTCCCGATGAGAGGGATCGCAGTCAGATCTGATGGGGAAGCTTTCCGTATGTCTTCTATCGTCTTGAATCCCGCGTTGTGCAAGGCACGAGCTCTGACTCTGCCCACTCCCTGTAGGCTTAGAAGCGGCATCACGTCCGCCATGGCTCCCTTCTCGACTCTCAACCTCAAGTGACCTAGAGGCTTGCGAAGGTCCTTGTGTCCGAAGAGTTCAGCAAGCTCATAGGCGGAGTATAGAAGCCAAGTAGAGATCTGCACTAGCCTCATGATGTCACCTGGTTCGACCCTGTGTGTGTTCAGTATTGTGTCCTCTGAGGTTTCTTGAATCCAGTCGAGAAGAACAGCGGCGGTTTTCACTTCTGCAAGGAAATCCTCGTAGCCAGGGTCGAACGACCCTGCAAGCTCATCTGGGGTCTCACACATGAACTGTTCTGCTCTATCAGCTGCCATGGCTGCGAGTTTCTCATCTTCGCCACGTCTGGGGTAGATCCTCGGCGCAATGTCGGGGGTCCGTGCGATGAGGTGTAGGAAACTGAAGTCCTTGAGGTCTGCGGCTCTTCTGTAGAGCCCATCCTTGATTATGACGGCAGAGACCGGATCGATATAGAGCTCTGAGACCCTCTGCCCGAACCTTGTTGCCCTCAATTCCTGGCCGTCGTATTCGATCATCTCTTCCTTCCCCAGGTACATCAGTATGTCACCCATGCGCGAGCCTATCGCTCTTGGACCGTACTGGTAGGCATAGAAGGTGCTTGAGAAGAAGTCGCGTAGCCCTTCCTCAGTGTGCGCAAAGCCAGTCGCGATTGTCGAGAGAACATGTGGCCGCAGAACCTTCTCGACCCCGAGCTTTGACCAAAGACGTTCAGGTTCAGCGATTACGTAGTTCTCAAAAAGCGCTTCTCGTTCGTCCTCGGTTCGGGCGATAAGCACGGCTTCTCCATACTCGTCGTATTTGGGCCGCCCCGCTCTACCACAGAACTGTTTGTACTCCAGAACCGAGATTGGATATCTCCCATATCCAGCCTCATATCGCTCGTGGCTAGTGATCACGACCAAGCGTGCCGGCAAGTTGACTCCGGCAGCCAGTGTTGGTGTGGCCGCGAGAATCTTGATCTTGCCTTCCCTAAACGCATCTTCGACGATCCTTCTGTGCGTGTTGTGAAGGCCTGCGTGGTGAAAACCAGCCCCGTGAGCGACCTGGTCCGCAAGCATCTCGCTGAGTCGCGTCTTTTCCCCGCTTGTTCTAATCCTCTGCGCCAAGAGACCGCAGGAGCGCTTCTCCGAGGGCGAAGCCGCTCTACTGAGAACCGCAGCTGCTCTTCTTCCAGTCTCGACTGCTGATCGGCGAGTCTCCGTGAATAGGAGTGCCTGGCCACCTTCCTTGATCGTCTGCAGGGCGATATCCATGATCGGGTTTCCGACGATAGGCTGGATCGTCTTTGAGGATCCATCCCTGAAATGGATCTCGTTCTCGCAGTATACGCCTTCCTTGAGGGGAACGGGTCTCCACTCAGTCGTGACGGCAGATGCTCCGATCCAGTCCGCGACTTCGGCTGCGTTTCTTACAGTGGCACTGAGTGCTAGTAGCTGTATCTTCGGGTTCAGCTTTCTCAATCGCGTCATGACGACTTCGAGAGTGGGACCTCTGTCCGCCTCGTTGAGCAAATGAATTTCGTCAGCAACCACTAGGGCAACGTCGGAGACCCATTTCGCTCTGTGACGAAGAAGAGAATCAGCCTTCTCATTCGTAGCGATCACAATGTCGAAGCCTCCGAGGTGCTCATCCGATCGGTCATAGTCTCCGCTTGTGATCGCTACTCGCACTCTGAGTCCGTCCTGCTTTTCGAGTTTCGAGTACTTGCGGAACTCCTCGTACTTCTCGCTGGCCAGTGCCCGGAGAGGAGTAAGGTAGAGTGCCTTGGCCTGTTCGTCCAGGACCTTCTTCAAGACAGCAAGCTCGGCCACGAGCGTCTTACCTGAGGCGGTTGGACTAGCAAGAACGACATTCTTGCCAAGCAGTGCGCCTGCGGATATAGCATCTGCCTGCGGTGGGTACAGAGTATCGTACCCATTCTCGGTGAGAATCTGTTTGACTTGGTCCGAGATTGGGAGATCTTCAACTCTCAATGCGTGGGGGCTTCCTGGGGCTACGCGGCGGTTCGCTTCAGGTGACCGGGTTTGGGCGAATACAGGATTCCATCTCTAATGAGCTGATTGACAAGAGTCCTTGCTTCACCCTCAGGCAACGCTGCCGTCTTCGAGAGTTCTTCGAAGAGCTTCGACTCCTGAACGCTGCCGGTTTCACGTTCGAGCACGGCTACTGCGCTGAGGATCGTCTGCATCCTGTCACGTAGACTCTTTGGTTTTCCAGTCATTATTACGTCGATGTCCATCTTGCCCGTCGTCGTGTCGATTCCGACATCTTGCAGCGCGATGGTCATCAACCTAATGATCGCGTCTGTATCTTCGACTGTGACCTCTTTCCTCAGAAAGGAGCGGGCTCGGCACTCTGAGAGTCTAACGAGTGCTTCGAGTTGCCGCGGCGTGATGGCGATTGGCGACTCCGCTGTGGTGGACGTTGAACGCATCTTGAGGTAGAAGTCTTTCAGCTCCCTAGAGGCCTCCTCCGTGATGACAGGATCCGTGCGACGAGCATAGCTGATGTACTTCCTGAACATCTCGGGCGTCAACGGGACCTCTTCAGGGGTGCTTCCTGTACGATGCAGGGTCAGAATGTGCTCGGACATCCTACTATCCAAGTCAGAGTCGGGAGCATCTCTCATGACAAAGATCAGATCGAATCTGGAAAGAATCGTGACTGGTAAGTTGATGTTCTCAGTGATGTTTCTATATGCGTCGTATCTCCCCAGAGCCGGGTTGGCGGCAGCCAGCACCGAAGCTCTTGCATTCAGCGTCGCTACGATACCGCCCTTCGCGATGCTGACGGTCTGTTGCTCCATTGCTTCGTGGATCGCCACACGATCATCCGGCCTCATCTTGTCGATCTCGTCTATCGAGCAGACACCCTTGTCCGCGAGGACCAACGCGCCCGCTTCGAGGACGAGGCCTCCGGATTTCTCGCGGACGACGGCAGCGGTCAGACCTGCCGCAGTGGAACCTCTTCCGCTGGTGTAGAGACCCCTCGGGGCGACGCGGGAGACGTATTGGAGAAGCTGGCTTTTCGCCGTACCAGGATCTCCGATCAAGAGGACGTTCATGTCGCCCCTTATTGTGACGCCGTCGGGCAGCGTCTTAGGCACTGCTCCGAAAAGCAGGTAGAGTATGGCTTCCTTGATGTTCTCGTAACCGTAAATTGATGGCGCGAGCGAGGATAGCAGCTTCCTCTGTATCCATGGATCCTTGGCCATCTCAAGTATCTGTTTCTCCTCCTCCGCACTAATCTCGACAACTTCGGCTTCCCTTCCTGCCACGTCAACGTGGTTCGTGTCAAGATAGAGCTCGAAAGTCCGAAGACGTGTGCCGCGACCGAGCACTTCCTGCTGTGCGCGCACGATTCCCGTCAGTGAGACCCTGTCACCCGGCCTTGCAACATCAACCAAATCCTCGTGGAGCTTCACATCCACAGCGCGGGGCAGCTGACCAGGAGGCAGGTCCTCAGGCCTCTCCTGGATTCGGAATTCCTGGGTGTTTATGAAAACGGAATGCTTCTCACTGAAGTCTAAGATCTCTGAGCGGCAACGTCCGCACACGGTCGCCTCACGCATTGTCAAGCCGGTCTGTTCCACGGAGGTTACGGAGTTGCATTTCCTGCATTGGAATGCAGCTCTGGTAATGAGAGGCTTGACCGGCGTCGCTCGAACGATTATTCCGTCAAGGAGCAGAAGCTTTCCCAGATGTTCAGCGCCAATGCGTCGAAGCGAATAGCGCTCGGGAAGTTTCCTGAAGCGGACCCTCACCTTCTTTGTGAGCTCTGCATATACGGGATCCTCGATCTTCAGCTGCGCCCATGCTGAGCGCTCAATGTAGGGAAGGTACTCATCAGGTTTGTCAACGAGCAACTTCGCAAGTTCGGAATCAAAGGACATTAGATCCTCAAAGTCAACGACCACGTGGCGCAGCCCTGAGCTAGAAAGCTGACCGAGCCTCTTCCTGTACTTGTGTTCCTCCTCCTCCGTCTGGAACGTGCTGAGGAACTCCTGAAACCTCTCCTCAGGCCCGGTCAAGACTGTCAATCAGCTTCACTTTCCAGTATCGATTGCTTCCATTCGCCTATCGTAGTCCTCAATTCCTTATAGAGAGTCTGTTCCTCAGCCGTCATGCTCTTCATGAGATCACCAGGGGGCCCCGGTGCGGCAGCAAAGGAGACAATCTTCCTGAGTCTACAGTTGATCACATCTCGTGAGAGGTTCTCGGCCTTCTCGTACTCTCTCTGCTTTGACGGATCGCGCTTGCCTTCAGCTTTCAGTCTGGCCAAGAAGCGCCTGAGAATGCAGTAGAAGGTGGTCTGGAGCGAAGGGAGTTGGGTTGGTGTTGGCATCGTCTCTTTCCAGTGGATCTTGGAGAGCTTGGCGAGGTCCAGAACATCATCATCACGATACTTCGCGAAACCCGCTATGACCAACTGATCTGCGACCCAGTATGGAACTTCCACTTCCTGACCTACCTTAGCTGACTGCAGTCTCTCGGTTGCAGGATGAGCAAACGGAATCTCGCGAGTGAGGACTACTCTCACCGGCAGGTTCTGGAAGTCAAGGTCGACATCTGCTATTGAGGGCGATCCGTCCAAGAACCCGTCTCCGTCATTGCGAAGAATGCAGTTTGGCACATAAGCTCTTCCTCATCAGAGACGAGTGGAAGTGATTCCTATTTCAGCGAGCCGGCCGCATCCCATCGCTTTTTTAGGCTTCCCAGCCCGCATGTAAGCATCTGCCCCAGATTCCGCTGAGCGCGTTGAACAATTGGTGTTTCGTATGGAAAGTGCGATGTGGTCGGAGAAGTATCGACCGGCAACCCTTGCTGAGATGAGAAACCAAGTCGAAGTGGTGAGCCGCTTGAAACGATTTGCTGAGGGCAAGACGATGCCCCACTGTCTCTTTGCAGGGCCCCCCGGAAGTGGAAAGACTACCGCAGCGTTGTGCCTAGCCCACGACTTGTTCGGAGAGAGATACATGGACGCATTCATGGAGCTGAACGCAAGCGACGCACGAGGCATAGACGTCATCAGGACCACCGTCAAGGAATTTGCAAGAATCGCCACTATCAGCGAAGTTCCATTCAAGATCTTGGTCCTTGACGAGGCCGACAACATGACGACCGACGCCCAACACGCTCTCAGGCGTACTATGGAACGCTACACAGACACCTGCCGCTTCATAATGAGCTGCAACTACTCAGGGAAGATAATCGAGCCTATCCAGTCCAGATGCGCAATCTTCAGGTTCGTCCCTCTTGACGAAGAGGATGTCGCGGCCTACATCAAGATGGTTGCCGAGAAGGAGAATGTCCACCTAGAGGAGCAAGGACTGCACGCGCTGACCACCGCATCTGAAGGAGATCTAAGAAAAGCCGTCAATACGCTTCAAGGAGCAGCGTCGGTTGGGAAATCCATTGATGAGAAAGTGGTCTACGAAGTAGTCGGCAAAGCCAAGCCAGGAGATGTTCAAGAACTCCTCGAAACAGCAACCAAAGGAGACTTCATCAAGGCGCGGGAGAAACTCCGGTCACTGCTCCTCCAGCAGGGACTCTCAGGGAAGGACATCCTGAAACAGGTTCACTCAGAGATACTTCGCATGCCACTTCCCGAGAAGAACAAGATAGAATTGATTGACGCAACGGGGGAAATAGATTTTAGGCTCACTCAAGGCGCCGACGAGGAAGTGCAGCTCTCTTCACTCCTAGCTCGACTGTCATTTATCAGTTCGCAGAAACGGTCGAGCTGAGCCGTCCAGATGAATCCTCCCTGGACTGTGAAGTATAGACCGAAGAAACTGGCCGAGGTAGCCGGTAACAAGATTGCGATCCAGCAAATAACGGATTGGCTGGATGCTTGGTTCAAGGCGATTCCGAAGAAGAGAGCTGTGCTCCTTCATGGTCCTCCGGGAACGGGCAAAACGGTCTCCGTAGAAGCCTTGGCAAGGGAACGCGGCCTCGATCTCGTGGAAATAAACGCTAGCGACGAGAGGAACGGAGATGCCCTAGATCGAACCGTGGGAGCCGCGACCAGACAGTCGGATCTCTTTGGAAGAGCCCGCCTTGTACTCATCGATGAGGTCGACGGCATCAACCTACGCGAGGATCGCGGCGCCGTCGACACGATTGTGAAACTGATCCAAGAGACTCAGGTTCCGGTGGTACTGACGGCGAACGACCCCTGGGACACGAAGATCGGCCCGATCAGAAATGCAACTGTGATGATCGAGTACAAGAGACTAGGCCTCAGAGACACCCTGCCCTACCTGAAGAGGATCTGCCAGACAGAGGGCGTAGAGGTCGACGAACAGGCACTCAGATTGATCGTCGATAGAAACCGAGGAGACATGCGTTCCATCCTGAACGATCTGCAGACCTTATCCTCCGGGCGCAAGAGACTCACATATGACGAGACAACTTGGCTCGCATTCCGTGACCGAAGAGAAACAATCTTTGAAGCTCTGCGCACCGTCTACTCGTCGCCGACATGCCTGCAGGCACGAAGAGCAGCGGACATGTCAGGCACCGACTTGGACATGTTCTTCGAATGGGTCTATGAGAACACACCAAGACAGCTGAACGACCCACGTGATCTCTGCCAGGCAATGATCGCCTTGGCTGATGCCGACTTTTATCGGGCAAGGATAGAGCGCAATCGGACATGGGAACTACTTCCGTATCAGATCGAGATGGAGACCGCCGGAGTTGCCATGTCAAGAGAGTTCACGAAACCCGCATGGGTTCCTATGAAGTTCCCAGAACGCATACAGCTCCTCTCAAGAACGAGAAAGGCAAGATCGATCGAGGCCGAGTTGGGCAGGAGCATTGGCGCACGTTGTCACATTTCGTCAAGACGCGCCATTTCCCGGTATCTTCCGTACGTCAAGTACATCCTTGACAAGAACCGCCCCGCTGGAGAAAGGCTTGTTCAATGGCTTGGGGTGAGTGATGATGCGATGGAGTCCCTTGGTGTGAAACCGCCATCGGAGGAGACAGCGGACACCGAGAAGGCAGAGAAGAGAAAGGCAAAGACCAAGACTCGCACAACGGCCAGGACGACGCGGAAGAAAAGAGCTTCTAGCGCTTCCTCTGTCTAGAGGTCGAAAGCACATGTCCCAGCTCTGGAAGTATGAGCTTGCTGACAGCAGTCGCAACACCATCTGGAGACCCCGGGAGGCAGAATACCGCCTTTCCCCTAACGACACCTGCGACTGCCCGAGACATCATCGCGGCTGACCCAATCTGGTCATAGCTGATCTTTCGAAACAACTCCCCGAAGCCGGGAATCTGTTTCTCAAGAATCGGGGCGACAGCTTCAACTGTGACGTCTGATGGT
>Ga0208047_1000022_pt1 | contig 54901 bp, 47 predicted proteins | sample Kivu_220m_FD_184162 | JGI IMG/M metagenome (GOLD analysis project Ga0208047, IMG submission 184162) | Freshwater microbial communities from Lake Kivu, Western Province, Rwanda to study Microbial Dark Matter (Phase II) - Kivu_220m (SPAdes)... | ecosystem: Environmental > Aquatic > Freshwater >...
CAGGTATCCTGATTTTGGAGTAAATACAGAAATTTATACTAATCCAGAAATACTGGAGGTTGAAACACTTGGAGGTATGAAAAAAGTGCCTCCCGGGGAATCTGTTGAACATGTTGAAAACTGGTTTTTATTAAAAGCCACACTCAATGAAGATGAAGAATTTCTGGAAAGCGAGTTAGCCCCCATAATACGGAAGACAGACGCAAAATTTTAAAGGATCATTAGTTTTTGATAATTTAGACTGCTGAAAAAGTGTACGAATTATTATTACGGATTGTTGTAACTTCTTACTACTTTTATTATTTCTTTTATGTGTTCAGGTGTACTTCCGCAGCATCCTCCAACTATTGATGGCTTATAAGGAAGAAATTTCTCTATATTGGAAGCCATGATTTCCGGAGTCTCGTTATATATGGTTTTTCCCTCTACCAGAACCGGTTGTCCGGCATTAGGCTGAAAGATAAGCCTGGAGTTTGCATCAGCTTCTCTCATTTTTTTAACCACATTTAACATTGCACCTGAGCCAACACTGCAGTTTGCCCCAACTATATCACTGCCTGCATTAATTAACCTGCTAGTAACATTTTCTGCTTTATTTCCCATTATAGTTACGCCATTTTCACCAAAAGAAAGAGTGCAGGCAATGGGAATATCTTCCGATATTTTTCTGGTTGCTTCAATTGCGGCTAAAGCTTCATTTAAGTCCATTATGGTTTCGATTATTATCAAATCTACTTTTTTACCTATCAGTATTTCTGCCTGCTTTGAAAATGCGCTAACGGCATCTTCATATTTTAAGGTACCTACGGGCTCCAGCAGTTTTCCTAAAGGTCCTATATCGCCGGCAATAAATAAGGGCTTCTCATCTCCGGATTTAGACCTGTATATGCTTACAGCCTCTTTTGCGGCATTTACTGCATTCTCGTTTATTTTTTTAGTTTCATTTTCCAGCCTAAAAGACTCAAGTTTGATGGGAGTAGAACCAAAGGTATTGGTTTGAATAATATCTGAGCCTGCTTCAAGAAAACTTAGATGAATATCTATTATCTTTCTAATATTGTTGTTGCCTATGTTTAATGAATCAGGGTATTCGGAAATACCGACTGAAAGCAGGGTTGTTCCCATTGCCCCATCGCTAACAAGAATTTTTTTATCGATAATATCTAACAGTTTTATTTTGTTGATATTGTTGTCTTTTATCATTTATTTCTTCTTTGCCATCTTGTTTTTTTAAGCATTTTTTTATGCTTTTTCTTTCTCATTTTTCTTCTTCTCTTTTTAATAACCGAACTCATAATACTTCCTTTAAGGTTAGTGTCTTTATAAAATAAAAAATTTTTTTATAGATTTTTAAAAATGTTATTCTTATAACAAGTAAGCTATTATACCAGAAATAATTCTGTTATTACATTAATAACTTAAAAAAATTTAATGCAAAACTGGAATATTTGTAGCTAATGCTATGGTTGATTTACCAAAATGGCCTTTAATATTTATCAGAAATATAATTTAAAAATGAATTTCTATTGACATACAATATATAGTGTATTAATATATAAAGGTACACAATATAATGAGTTAATTAGCTTAATTTATTGAATTGTTTAATTATAAATTTGGGAGTATTAATTAATGGAAAACGTTAAAAAATCCGATAATAAAAAAATTCAGGATAATTATTACTTCAATAAAAAAATCAATCTATCGGAAAATGCCATAAAAGTTCTGGAAAGAAGATATTTAAAAAGAGATGAAGAAGGGGTCCTGCTGGAAAAACCCATAGATATGTTTGTAAGAGTTGCCAGAAACATAGCCTCTACAGAAAAGAAGTATGGGAAAACAGAAGAAGAAGTAAAAGGGATTGAAAAGCAGTTTTTTAATATTATGACAGACCTTGATTTTCTTCCAAATTCTCCGACGCTTATGAATGCCGGGAAAGAACTTCAGCAATTGGCTGCCTGTTTCGTTCTTCCGGTAGGAGATTCTATGAATGATATTTTTGAAGCGCTGAAGGAAACTGCGCTGATTCAGAAATCGGGCGGCGGGGTCGGGTATTCATTTTCCAATATAAGACCAAGAAATGATGTAGTTCTTTCCACCAAAGGGGTTTCAAGCGGTCCCATATCTTTTATGACTGTTTTTAATGCTGCAACTGATACTATAAAGCAGGGTGGAACAAGGAGAGGCGCAAATATGGGGATACTGAGAGTAGACCATCCTGATATTTTGGATTTTATTACATCAAAAGATAATAATGAAAAATTGACTAATTTTAATATCTCTGTTGGAGTGACTGAAACATTTATGAGAGCAGTTGAGAATGATGACGAATATGAGATTATAAACCCGAGAACTAAAGAGGTGGTAGATAGGTATAGGGCAAAGGAAGTGTTTGGTAAAATTGTTGAACATGCGTGGAAGAATGGTGATCCTGGTATTATATTCCTTGATAGGTTAAACAAAGATAACCCAACTCCAAACCTGGGGCAGATTGAAAGCACCAATCCGTGCGTTTCGGGTGAGATCCTGATCTCCACAGACAGGGGATTTATTAAAGCCGGAGACTTGTGTAAGAGAATTGAAGCCGGTGAGGATATAAAAATACTTTTTGACAGGAGAGCTCTGGAATATAAGGTTTCAAAGGAGTTTGCAGATAAAAATTTAGATATTTTTGAAAGCGAAAATATAAAATCCTGGAATAGAGGCAAAAAGGATATCTACAAGCTGGTTACCTATTCGGGTTATGAACTCGAAGCTACTGCTGAACATAAAGTACTAACTACTGGTGGGTATAAAAAGCTTATAGAACTTGTTAAAGGCGATGAGGTTTTAATTCAGCCCATGGGTAGATTTCCGTTAGATAAAAAAATATTTAATAATGGAAAAGTTAAAGAATTAAATAATTTTACCAAAAGAAAGACTCTTAACCTGCCTGAATATTGGTCCGGCGAGCTTGGAGAAATTTTAGGGTGGTTGATTGGTGATGGCTGGCTCAGGGAAGACAGGATGGGGCTTACTTTTGGGTATGAAGATAAAAAACTTTCTTCATATTTTAACCAGATAATAAGAAAGTGGTATAAATGTGATATAAAGGAAATAATAAGAGAAAATGGAGTAATTCATCTCTCTTATCATTCAAAAGGATTTATTGAGTTCTTTAAAGAATTAGGAGTAAAAGTGTGTACTTCCTGCGACAAGGAAGTTCCTGTGAGTTTACTCAGTGCTACAAAAGAAGCTGCAGCCGGGTTTTTAAGAGGAATTTTTAGCTCAGATGGCAATATTGATGATACAGATGGAACTATAAAAATTAGCTCATCTTCTAAAAAACTGTTAAAGGGTGTTCAGATGCTGCTACTAAACCTGGGAATTAAATCCAATATTTTAACCAGAAGATATTCTTTTTCAAAGAACTTTTCTTATGTTAATAAGAGCGGGGAACAAAAAAGCTATAGAGCCAAGAATGATAATTACTACGAATTATTCATATCGGGAGGTATATCCAAAAAAAGATTTCAGAAAGAAGTATGTTTCCTTCAGGAAAGAAAGGAGAAATTACTAGGTTCTTTTAAATTTGAAAAGCTTTCTTTTGATAATTACTATAATAAGTTTATTGATAAAGTAGAAGAAATAAAATATACGGGAAGGAAGGAAGTTTTTGACTTTAATGAACCCATAAGTAATTCCTATATTGCTAATGGAATCGTAGTTAGAAACTGCGGAGAGCAGCCCCTGCTTCCTTATGAGGCATGCAATCTGGGATCCATAAATCTGGCACATATGGTAAAAGAGGAAGAGGGTATAAAAAAGGTGGATTATGATAAATTAGGAGGAATTATTCGCACAGCAGTGAGGTTTTTAGACGATGTTATTGATATGAGCAAGTACCCCCTGGAAAAAATAAAGGAAATGGCGCATGGAAATAGAAAAATAGGCCTGGGGATTATGGGATATGCTGATCTTCTTATAATCCTTGGCATTCCCTATAACAGTGAAGAAGCTCTGGAACTTGCACAGAAAATTATGAGTTTTATTCAGGATGAATCCAAAAACGCATCAAAGGAACTGGCAAAAGAAAAAGGAGTATTTCCGAACTTTAAAGGAAGTATATATGATAGCCCCGATGGTTATGAAATTAGAAATGCAACCACTACTACAATTGCTCCTACCGGGACTTTAAGTATTATTGCTGACTGTTCAAGCGGGGTGGAACCACTGTTCGCAATATCATTTGTTAAAAATGTTATGGATAATGACAGGCTTTTGGAAGTTAACAAATATTTTAAAAAAATTGCAACGGATGAAGGTTTTTACAGCGAAGAAGTGATGGAGAAGATAGCTGAAAGCGGTAATCTTAAGGATATTGATGAAATCCCCTCGGGATATAAGAGGGTATTTGTTACGGCGCATGAGATATCTCCAAAATGGCATGTAAGAACTCAGGCTGCTTTTCAAAAATTTGTAGATAATGCGGTCTCAAAGACGGTTAATTTTCCCAACAGTGCTACAGTTCAGGATGTAGAAGATGTATATATGATGGCTTACAGGTTAGACTGTAAGGGTATAACTATTTTCAGGGATAAGAGCAGAGGTACCCAGGTACTCCAGGTGGAAGGAAAGAAAAGAGGTAAAGAAAAAAAGGTAAAAGCTGGTGCTGACGGGAAAGAAACAAAAAAAAGGGTAAAAAGTTATCTGGAGAAAGAATCAAAAGAGGAGAGAAAAGAAAAAGAGGTAAAATTAAAACCCAGGCCAAGACCGGAGGTTACCCGCGGTATGACAAAAAAATATAAAATAGGGGGCTGCGGGAAACTTTATGTAACTGTAAATTCGGATGAAAACGGCATCTGTGAAGTATTTATCAATACCGGTGAAGAGGGATGCACTGCCTTGACTGAAGCTGTGGGCAGGCTTATAAGTATTGCCATTAGATCGGGCATTGATATTGAATCAGTAAAGAAACAGGTAGAAGGAATAAGATGTATAACCTGCATTGCTGATGCAGAAACCCATGTGCTTTCCTGCCCGGATGCAATGGGAAAAGCCATAGACTTTTATCTAAGCGGATCCAATAAATTTGATTTATCTAAGACAAGCGGTCCAAGATCTATTATGATATGTCCTGAGAATGGATGCGGAGGAATAATGGAACCTGAGGGGGGCTGCTATGTTTGCAGAAACTGCGGCTTTTCCAAGTGCTCTTAACCTGCGTACTTAATCTTTTAAAATCTTTTCGAGAGATGATTTATAGATGTTATAGTCACCCTCGGAAAATAGGGCCATCCGCACAAGTTCAATCTCAGTATGTTCTTTTAAAAAATCAATGATGGTTTTAAGGGCAATCATAGAAGCTTCCTTTACAGGATAACCAAAAACCCCGGTGCTTATTGAGGGAAAAGAAATACTTTTAATATTCTTCCGGGAAGCTAATAATAAACTATTCTTATAACAATTTTTTAGATCTTCGGAATCATCTGCGCTGCCGCTGTAAACAGGACCAACAGTATGAATAACATACTTTGCTTTAAGGTTATATCCTTTGGTTAATTTAGCCTCACCGGTATAGCAGCCTCCAAGAGTTTTACTCTCTTCCCATAACTGCGGCCCTGCCGCTCTATGGATGGCGCCTGACACGCCTCCTCCAGGTGAAAGTCGTCTATTTGCTGCGTTGGCTATTGCTTCTGTATCCTGAGTGGTTATGTCTCCAATGATAAGCTCAAGAATTGAATTTTCAATCCCGTGTTTAATAGTCATAAGTGTATCTTAATGCTTAATTTTTTAAATTATAATGATATTTTTATAATCAATCAAGGAAATGTTTTAAAATAACCATAAAATTATATTGCAATATTTATGTATTTGTATTAGTATAAATGCTAAATAATTTTTCCAATCCTATTTCTAAATAAGGTCATTATTATGGGGTCAAAAACAACATTTGTTATTAAAGATGAGATAATAATGCAAGTTAAAGAAGCAGTCAAATATGGCTATTATAAATCTCTCACATCCTTTGTTGAAAATGCATTAAAAAATGAACTGAAAGCATTGAAGAAAGCCGAGATAAAAAAAGAAATAATTGCAGCAAGCAAAGATCCTATATTTTTAGCTGATATTGCTGAAATAGAAGAAGATTTCAAACATTCAGATTATGAATAAGTATAAGGCAAGATCTTAATGGTTTTAAAATGGAAAGTCTTTACCGCAGATTTAAATCCTATCATTGGGTCAGAACAAAAAGGAATAAGACCTGTCTTAGTAATAAGTGATGATGATTACAGTGTTACAATGCCTCTGGTAACAATATTGCCAACCACTTCACTAAAACCTGGTAGAAAAGTTTATCCAAATGAAGTTTTAATTGAAAAACAGAACAGTAATAAAACAGGGCTTGCCAATGACTCCCTAATTCTTGCACATCAGATCAGAACCATTTCAAAGAAGAGATTACTTAACCTAATTGGAAGCATCGAAGATATTGAAATCCAGGAAATTATAAATGATGCTTTGAGGATTCACTTGAATTTATAAATATTTCTATTAATCTTTCAATTGTTTTATATAATTACAATTTTATAATTTTAAATAACTTTTTCAGTCATACATTATCTTATTTCTGATAAATTTTTACTCTTTATTGGTTATACTTACTGATCTTTTTCTTCATTTTCTTCTATTATCTTCTTCATTCTGAATTTCTTGACAAGATAATTTTTCATTAATCCCTAACTTCCTGAAAGTTAAGTAATAGGCAGGGCTATGTCCAGCTTTTCCATCAGCATCCGGGTCTGCATAGGTATCTCAAATTCTGGTTACGTCGACTTTTAGCTGTGTATAGCCCAATGATCCAGAAGCAAATTATTATAAATTACTCACTATAATCCACTGATGAAAGCATTAATAATAAAAGATTTGAAGAAAGCAAACAAGGAAAATTTTTTTGAAGAATTTTTACAATTATTGAAAATCCTATTGAGTTTTATTTAAGTTTTGATATACTACAATTGTAATAAATTGTATAACAGAAAGGAGCGGATGATTGTTTTTGATGCGTCAACACTGATTCTTTTGGCCAAAATCAATCTTCTTCAAGTTGTTCTTTGTCAGTACAAGGGGGTGATGCCAGAATTAGTGAAGGAGGAAATAACTTATAAGAATACAATGGATGCTAAACTAATTGTTCAACAAATTGAAGAGAAAAATCTTATTGTAAGTAGAAACCCTGCGCAAGAAAAAATGAAACTTATTCTTAAAGATTTTCCACTTGGCAGAGGTGAAGCCGCAGCTTTTCTTATTGCAAAAGAAAAAGGTGATATCCTTGCAACAGATGATGGATTAGCGATTAAAGTTTGCAAGATATTTGGTGTGGGGTTTGTTACTGCAATTCATTTTTTAATTGAGGCACATCTGGATAAATCTAATGCTTTAGCAAAATTAGAGTTATTGAAAAATTATAGCCGCTACTCTGTACAGATTATCAGTGATGCACAAGAAAGAATACGAGGAGGTTGATAAAATGAGTGTGATAAGTTTACGTTTAAGCAAAGAACAGATAGCGCAGATATCTAAATTGTCGTCACAAAAAAAAGAAGGAAAATCAAAAGTTGTCAGGGAATTATTGCAGGAAGGCTGGATACTACACTGGCTTAAACAATATCGTGCAGGAAAAGTTTCTATAGGAAAAATGGCAGAAGAACTTGGTCTTTCTGTAAGTGAAGTATTAGACTTACTTGCCGAGTTTGGTATAGAATCTCCAATTCGTTACGATGATTATCTTCTTGGTCTTCAAAATCTTAGAAAATTTTATTAATACATTTCGCTTAAAATTTGTCAATTACTATTCCCAGAGTTGATGCTTTAATATAATTCTCGTCCCTCAATAATTTACTACTTGTTTCTTTTTCTCACCATCTAAAACATAATTTTCAGGAAGATAGTCTACAGCCGACATATTATTTAAAATATCTTCACTTTCCAATAAAGATAACGGAAGCTTCTTATTTTTCCTGCGCAAGTCTTTTTAGCTATTTAAGGCTACTTTAAAAAGTCAAGAGGCTATTTTATCTGACTCGATAGCTTCCAGATGAATAATAGCTTTTAATAAAGTATCCTGAACAATATCTTCAGCGTCGGTATGACTGCAACCTATTTTAACAAGGTACCTGTAAATAATGACCATTTTGCTTGTAAATAGTTCGTCTAAAAGCTTACGATCCATCTCTATCTCTTTATTACTTGCTTATATAAACGATTCAGCTCTATAAAAAGTATACAACTTATTAGCAAAATCTTCTCAGGGTATCGGTCGAAGTAATATTTATGAAATGAAAAGTGCTTAATTCAATTTTTCCCTTTATAGAAATGGTTTTTATTTTTATAATAGAAAAAATGATTTTTGTAAAAAGCTTTTTTGAGGAGAAGATAAGTCATGGAAAAGCATAATACAAAACAAGACATAGAAAGATTCATTCCATGCACCGTTGCCGAAAGGACAAAATAAAACTACCACCTTTTAGGTGATATAATCGCTGAATATTGACAGTAAATGTTTTTTTAAGATTTTTTATAGATTATTTCGTTTACAAAATTAATGATTAGAACCGGTATAACCGAGCTTGCTATAATAAGCAGCCAGTGGCATAGGCTCAGGCCGGCTGTTTTAAACACACCCTGGAGCCAGGGAATATAGATTATTCCAATTTGCAGCAGGATTGATGTAATTATTGCGAGATTAAGATATTTATTCTCAAGAACATGCCTTCTGAAAATACCTTTATTTTCAAATCTGAAGTTAAATGTGTGAAGCAGCTGGGTTATTACCAGGGTGGTAAAAACAGAGGTCTGAAAGATTTCCCTGTCATGGAGGAGGTCATGGTTATTGAAAAATAGAGGACTGGCAAAATATATAAAAAGCGCTCCGGAAGTTAAAACCAGTCCCTGCCATAAAATCATTATAAGTCCTCTTCTGCTTAAAATCTGTTCCTTTCTTCTGGTAGCTTTTCTGTCCATAATGTTCTTTTCAGGCGGGTCTATTCCCAGCGCCATTGCCGGCAGGCCATCGGTTATTAGATTCATCCACAGGATTTGCACTGGCAGCAGTGGTATGTAAAGGAGTCCTCTTTCTCCGGTAATAATGTAGAATATATAATCCCCGATTACTATGGAAATAAACATAAGAAGCACTTCTGAAATATTGCACGACAGCAGGAATAATATGAATTTTTTAAGGTTATCATATATTACCCTTCCCTGTTTTATAGCCTTTACTATGGTGGCAAAATTATCATCAGTTAAAATCATATCGCTTGATTCTTTACTCACATCGGTTCCCACAATACCCATAGCCACACCAATATCAGCCTTTTTTAGTGATGGAGCATCATTTATTCCATCACCTGTCATAGCCACTATATGCTGGTTTTTCTTTAAAGCTTCAACAATACCTACCTTATTAGAAGGGGAGACTCTGGCAAATATTCTTATATATTCTATTTGTTTTTCAAGCTCCTCTTTGGTCATAAGGTCAAATTCTTTGCCATCAATAATTTTGTCTTTCGGACCAAGTATTCCCAGCTCTTCACCAATAGCCCTGGCGGTTAGTTTATGGTCTCCGGTTACCATAATGATTTTAATATTGGCTCTCTTGCATTTTTCAATGGCATCATATACTTCCGGCCGTGGTGGATCGATCATTCCTACTATACCCAGATATACCAGATCTTCTTCCACCTCTTTTATTCTTTCTTCATCAGGGAGATTGTCCAGATACTTGAAAGCAAAAGCCAGGTTCCTCATTGCTTTGCCGGCAAGTGTATGATTATTTTCAATGATTTTTTCTTTATCAGAATCAGTTAAATTTTCTATTCTACCATTTTTAATTATTCTGGTGCATTTCCCTGCAATTACCTCAGGAGCTCCCTTTGAAAAGAGCATATATCTTTGGTTACGGTGATTATCGCTGGTTGATATTTTACTGATGGTGGTCATCATCTTGCGTTCGGAATCAAAAGGTTCTTCCAGTATTCGTGGATAATCTTTTTCTAATTTGTTTTTATCTATTGAATAAAAACTGCCTAGTTCAATAAGTGCGACTTCTGTAGGATCTCCGGTAATCTGCCCGGTTTCCTTATTTATGTAATATGCATCATTACATAAAACAGCATTATCAATTAAAAGTTTCAATGCTCTATTGCTGTCTAAATTCTTTGCGGTTAAAGTTTTTTTAACACCATTATTATCTGCCTTATTATATTTTTCGATGAAATTATTATAATCTTTAACCTCTTTCAAGCCTGAATAGATTCTGCGCACCATCATCTTATTTTTGGTGAGGGTTCCGGTTTTATCAGTACAGATAACGGATACACTACCGAGAGTTTCAACAGAGCTTAATTTTCTGACTATAGCATTATTCTTTGTCATTCTCTGAACGCCAAGCGCCAGAGACACTGTAACTATAGCAGGTAAACCTTCAGGTATGGCAGCAACTGCCAGCGCTACTGCAACTAGGAGCATCTGGGCAACTGAATTACCTTTTAGTATCCCGGATAAAAAGACAATCGCGCTTACCGCCAGGCATATTATCCCGATCTTTTTACCAACAGTTTTTAATTCAATCTGAAGAGGGGTAAGCTCCTCTTCTTCCTGAATCATGCTTGCTATTTTCCCAATTTCAGTATTTTGACCTGTGCCTGTAATCACTGCAGTGCATCTTCCCCTGGTAATAGCAGTAGCACTAAAGAGCATATTTTTTTTATCACCAAGGGGAATATTTACTTTACTTAAGGGTGTGGTTATTTTATTGACTGGCAGGGATTCACCGGTGATAATTGATTCGTTGGCCTGCAGATTTATCTGGTCTATAATTCTGCAATCTGCCGGTACAAGGTCACCTGCGGTTAATTTGATAATATCACCGGGCACCAGTTTTTTGGAATAAATACTGTTTTCCTGGCTATCTCTCATAACCAGAGCGCTGGGAGAAGCAAGCTCTTTTAGAGCCTGAAGGGCTTTTTCAGCGCGGAATTCCTGGACAAAGCCTAAAACTGAATTTATTACCAGTATAATCAGTATTACTATTGCATCGGTGATCTCCTTTATAATTATACCGGAGATGAAAGCAGCAGCAATAAGTATCCATATCATAAAGTCATTAAACTGGGAGACGAATATTCTTAAAGGGGTTCTTCCTTTTTTTTCTTCCAGTTCATTATAGCCATAATTTGCGATCCGATCTTCTGCCTCTTTTTTACTTAAGCCGGTTTTAACATTGGTCTTTAGGGTTTTTACAACTTCTTCGATGGACTTTGTGTGCCATGATACTTCATTGGAAGAAACAGGATTCAGCCCAGGTTTGTAAGTTTTACTTTTTATTTCTATTCCCCCTTTTTCTATTTATCCGCCAATCACAGAACTGATAAAATTCCGGGTTGCCAGATATTAAAGCATATATGAAAAAGTGAGTAAATTATAAATGAAATGAAACTATTTTTCACTCCAGATATCATGAAACATTTCCCATTCGGAAATATTATTTCTGATGTACTTTTCCATAACTTCCAGCACTTTTTCCATATTTTTGTTAACCAATGTTTCTTTATCTCCCTCTCTTAAGAGATCAATGGGTTTTTCGACTATCTGAAAATGGTTATACTTATCCTTTTTCCAGATAAAACTTGGTATTAATGGTGCCCCCGATTTTAATGCTATCATGAGAGCACCTGTGGGTAGATACGCTGTTCTGCCAAAGAATTTAAATGGTCTGGTGGCTTGCCCTGTAGGTTCCCAGTCTGATGGTATGGCCACTATTTCATTATTTTTTAATATTTTAAAAACGTTTAACATCCTGTTTATATAAAGAGTTTTAAGCCCTTTTGATAGCCTATTTGACTCAAAAAAATTCCCCACAAGCCTATTTTTTCTAACCAGGCTTAAACCCCATATCTTATATCCTTCTACTGCTATTCTACAGGCACCCCATTCAAAGTTACCAATGTGTGCTGTAATAATAACTGCACCCCTTCCTTTTTTTAATGCATTATCTAGATGCTCAAGGCCCTCTATTCCCACCCTTTGTTTTAATTTCTCTTTTGAGATAATAGGGTGTTTTAAAAAGTCAACAATATTTTTTGCCCAGTTTATAAAAATCCTATTTGCTATTCTATGAATTTCCTTATCATTTATATTAAGGTTGAGTACCTTTGAGACGTTATTTCTAATAATCTTAACGTTAACACCAGTCAGTATCCACAGCCTGGCACCAAATGTTGCAATAAAGTATGTAATAGGGTAAGGAGTTACAATAGCAATAAATTCAAGGATTTTATATCCAATATATCCAAGCATTAATACTCTCTTTCTTGAATAGATATTGTATAATAATAACAATAATAATAAATTTTAGTTATAAATTAAAGTTTTTAGAGCAGCAATGTACATTGGAATAATAAAAATTGTATTTATCACACTAATACAGTAGTGAGAGGAGTGGTATTATTTATGACAAATTCAAGCAATGAAGTTTCGGGCCTGGAAGAAATACTAAATTTCGTTCCTACAGGGAAGCCGGTAGTAAGTGTTTATCTTTTAGTAGATAGGTCCAGGATTACGAAAAGAGATTACCAGAGTAAATTGAATTCTATGATTGCCAGCGGTAAAGAGAAACTGGAGGCTGATACTAATATTGATAAAAGCCAGAAAAAGGAAGTATTTGAAATCTTTGAAAAAGTGAAAGCTTTTGTAAATGATAAGTTCAGAACTGATTCAACAAGGACACTTGCAATTTTTTCTTCAGGAGATGGCCTGTGGGAAGAATTTAGAATACCCATAATAATGAGATCCAAAATAATTATCGATCCCAAGCCGTCTACCCAGAATATAAGGTCTCTTATTAATAATTCTAAAAAATACGGTGTACTGCTTATTGACAGGGAAAAGGCGCAAATTTATTCTGTATATCTTGGTGAGATTAATGAGTATCTTGCAGCTTTTATAAGTGATGTCCCTTCAAAGGTTAATTTTAAAAGTCAGGCTGTTTTGAGAGAAAGAAAACTGTATGGCAGGTTAGAAGAGAAGTTACATCATTTCTTCAAACTGGTAAATGACAGGACAATGGAACTATTCAAAGAGAAAAAATTTGATTACCTGATTCTAGCAGGAAGGAAAGAAATAATTCCTAATTTTTTAAATTATCTGCATAGTTACCTGCAGTCGAGATATATTGGCAATATTGATGCTGAGCCGGATTCAAATATTTCTTTAATTAGCAATAAAGCTCAAAAAGTTATTGATGAATTTGAGGCTAAAACTAAAAATGACCTGACTGGCAGGCTAATTAATGAATATAACCCAAATGGAATGGGTGTGCTTGGAATTGATGCTACCATAAAATCGTTATTAATTGAGAAGATAAGAATTTTAATATATGACAGACAATTTACACATGAGGGTTATATTTGTGATTCATGCCGCTACTTAACTATAGAATATAAAGATAAGTGTCCGTATTGTGGAGGAAAGCCGGTATTTTATAATGATATAGTTGATGAGATTGTTGAGGATGCTTTAAACCAGGGATGTGAAATAGTGGATATAGAAGGGAATGAAAAACTAATAAGAGCTGGAAGTATTGGTGCTGTGTTAAGATATAAGTTATAATACAATTGGTTTTATTTTGATTTTTGCAATTCCGATAATTCTTTGGTAAATTGCTTGATGCTATCGAATTGCTTGTAAACAGAAGCAAATCTAATATATGCAACTTTATCCAGGTTCTTTAATCTTTTAAGAACAAGATTTCCTATTTCTTTAGATTGGATTTCATTAGAAGGCATATTGGAAATTTCGTTTTCTATATCGTCTACAATTTTATTTAGTACTTCTGTGCTTATGTTTCTTTTTATACATGCCCTGATTAATCCGCTGAGTATCTTATTTCTGTCAAAAGGCTGTCTTGTATTATCTTTCTTTATAACTGCGATGGGCTGATTTTCCAGCCTTTCATAAGTTGTAAACCTTTTACCGCATTTTTCGCACATTCTTCTTCTTCTGACACTATCATTAGAATCAGTTAATCTGGAATCTATAACCCTTGTATCAGGGTTAGAGCAGTAGGGACATTTCATTTTTTACATTCCCTTGAAAAATGGTTTAAATATTTTTTTAACTACCGGGTGTATATCTTTTCTTTTTTCAGTATAGTATGATTTTATAAAGCTGTAGCATTTTATACTATACACTATGGTTACAAGGAACCCAAAAATAACCCACCAGAAGCTTCCTCCAAAACCATGGAACCACAGTGCATGGAGAAATCCTTTGGAGACCCAGAGGAAAAATGAAAAGAAAAAGAATCCAACAGTAGTTGCAAGGTATGAATCCTTGATAATGAACAAAGCAATAGGTATAAATAGAAGGTAAAGAAAAAGGAATGATATAGGTGACAGGTAAAGTAACCCGCCTAAAAATGTTGAGACTCCTTTTCCACCTTTAAAACCGATGTATACCATCCAATTATGTCCTATCACTGCAAAAACAACAGCAAGCAGTGGAATAAAAATATGGTCTGAAAATCTATCGGCAAGGTAAGCTGCAAGTGCTCCTTTCCCTATATCAGTAATTATTACTATCACTCCTGCGAATTTACCTACATTTGTGATTGTGTTCATCCCGCCAACATTTCTGCTTCCAATCTTACTTATATCATCAATGCCTTTTATTTTTCCTGCAATATACGCGGATGGGAAGGAGCCAATGAGATATGATGCAAGTAGAATAACTATAGTATTTAAGTAAAAATTTTGCAGAATCATACCTCTCCTACGTTTATTGACAATATAAACTACAGCTGAACAGTAAAATTAAAAGTTATTTACTAATAATAAAGTGATTATATCATAAAGAAAATTCATTAAAAAATGATAATGTATTAATGCATTAACCAGGCTAAATTTAATATTAGTTTTGTATATTAATGTGTTATAATTAAAAATAATGTTAATTGGATATAAATTAATTTGCCTGGCGGTAAGTTCTAACATTATATATACTATTAATATAAGCAGAAAGAAAATAATCCTGGAAGAATGTTGCTTATTATAGTAAAAAGTATTTTGACAAAGGTAGTAGAATTGTTCTATAATTCTTATGCTAAGTCAAATTTTGATACCACAACAGAGATAGTATCTCTGTGCTGAGGCCTCTTTATTGAGGCCTTTCTTTTTTTGGTGAGGAATTATGAATGAGCGAGTAATTTTTTATATTGATGGGCTTAATCTTTATAATGGTTTGAAAAAAGCTAATCTTAGAAAGTATTATTGGCTGGATTTAAGAGAATTAGCCAGGAAGCTCTGCCTCCCTAACCAGAAGTTAATTAGAGTGAAATATTTTACCAGCATGGTCTCAACAAAATTTGATGAAGACAAATTTCACAGACAATCTTCTTATATTAAGGCCATAAAGACTCTGCCTGATATGGAGGTTTTTCTGGGCAGGCATCAAAAAGGCATGACAGTATGCAACAGATGCGGAAAAATTTTTAAAAATTTTAATGAAAAAATGACAGATATGAATATAGCAGTCGAAATGTTTAAGGATGCTTATCAAGAAAACTGCGATACACAGATATTAATATCCGGCGATAGTGATCTGGTGCCGGTATGCAAGGCTATGCTGGAACTATTTAATATAAAACTGGTTATATTCTTTCCACCATACAGAGGGACAGACAGGTTAAAAGCATATTGTCATTTTAGCGCTAAGATTTTTACTAATTATTTTAAAAAAAGCCAGCTTCCGGAAGAGATAATTGACAGTAGCGGAAATAAGATAACAAAGCCGGAATACTGGCGGTAGATAAGAAACAATCTAGACTTTTTAAATTGTATCAATTTGTTTGCAGTGAAAACCGGTCACTTTTCTTGATAAGAAGCCAATTTTTCTCGCCGGCTTTTCTGATTCTAACAAGTGCAAATTCACCTTTTAGTTTTTTACCATTCAGGATAAAACTTATACGTCCCCTTTTTAAGCCATTTTTGAGAGACTTTTCACTTTCTTCTCTGTCTGTAGTTTCAGGTGCTTTGTAAGTTCCTTTATCCCAGATATTAACTCTACCTGCCCCATAATTTCCTTCAGGAATAGTGCCTTTAAATAACCGGTATTCAAGTGGATGATCTTCAACCATAACTGCAAGTCTTTTAATGGTGGGATCAAGGGAGGGTTCTTTAGGAATAGCCCAGCTTTTTAAGACACCTTCCAGTTCAAGTCTCAAATCATAATGCAGGTGAGAAGCAAAGTGCTGGTGAATGACAAATTTTAAATTAGTTTTATCGGCTCTCTTATTTTTTAGTTTTGCCTTTTCCTGAACTTTGCATGTTTTAACCACACCTTCCGGTTCGGAGGTTGAAGAAAAATTCCTTTTTTCCCTGTATTTTTTTAGCAATATTTTTTCTTTCTGTTTTTAATTTTAGAAAACTGATTCTTCTGTCTCAAGGGTGATGAATAATCAATTATATATGGAATTATTTTAACATAATAGAGAAATTTTATTATATAAGGAAAATGATATTGTGGTTATGAATTTAGATAAGTATGCTTCTATTGCAAGTATATAATAATAGAAGATATAATTAAGAATTTTTTCTAATATTTTCAAAATATTTTGATATAATATTTAACCATTATGGGTAATAATTATGCTTTTATAGATGGGCAAAACTTTTTCGAAAGCACGAAAAGATTTCATTGGCGTTTCAGTAAAAGGCAATTCTTTAATTATCTTAGAACTAAATATAAAATCAAAAAAATATTTTACTTTGTTGGCTATAAGGAAGAGCATAAAGACACAGTATATAAAAAATTGATAAAACAAGGTTTGTGTTTATGTTTTAAAAAAAGAATAGAGTATAAAGATAAAGATGGTAATTGGAGAACTAAATCAAATGTTGATGGAAAACTTATAGCTAAAGCATTAATTAAATTTCCAGAATATGATAATGTAATCATTGTTGCTGGAGATGGAGATTATTACTTTTTAGTCCAATATCTTATAAGGCAAAAGAAATTATTAAAAATATATATGCCAAGCAAAACCAAGGGTTCGAGTATTTATTATAATAAATACGTAAAGCCATACATTTCTTTTATAAGTATGAGGAGAGATTTGTTTGAATATAAATAAAAAGGATAGGGCATAAGTATTAAACTTATGTGCCTATCCCAGAAATACACTAATAATTTAACAATATTTAAATGTAATTGTCAAATTTGTCATAATACTCTTTGAGACTTTCTATGTTACTGTTACCATAAAATTTAAATCATTCAATCTGTTCAACTGTTTACTTTCCGAATAAAAAAGGTGAAATCTAAAGACATTTTTTATATCCTTAAATTTCGCCTCTGTCTAGGTTTCGGTAAGCGAATTATTTAAATGTTATTTAGTCCTACTTAATAATAAATTCCTTTTCTAACTCTTCTTTATTTTTGCTTATTTTTATCAACTTATTAAATATTTCTTTTAATAATTCTAACTGTTTATTAATTGTTTCCAATAAAGAGTCAATAATATTTTTAGAAGTTATATTAGAATATCTGCTAATTATTGGGAGCCCTATAATATCATTTATATACCTATCATATAATGTTATTATATCGTTTTCCTTTAAATATACTTCTAAGTAATCCTTTAATATAGTTTTATCTGGTAAGATAATACCACTATTTTTGAAATTCTTTAGAACGTTAAAATCTGATTGTATTAATCTTGTTTTACTCAAGTGGTTTAATGATTCTTTACCCTTTATTTCATCTTCAAGAATCTTTTTTGACTCCTTTTTAATTATAAAATTTACTCTTACTTCCATAATAAGTGAATATACCCAATTTTGTTCTGCATTTTTAATTTTATTTTTTTCAATTTTGTAAAGAGTGAAATAAGTTATTATCCCACCAACAACAGAACCCAATAAAACAGAAATTAATGTAATAATCCAAGTAATATAAGACTGCATTAATACCTCATTTCCTTCTAAGTCTCATCATTTATAGCACTTACCATATTCTTATTTCAACTTTATTTAAAAATAATTCTCATGTGTTCCCGGTTTTATCTCCTCCTCAGCTAACCATACTACCTCTTTTAATCCATCATATGTACTTATTGGATAACCTACTTTACTCTTATTAAAATTATACTGAATATGGCTCAATATTTTATGGTTAATTTTATATTCATCCTTCATAAAACCAACAATTTGTCTTGATAATACTTTAAAATATAATTCTTTATTAATTTTATCATTCTTTATTAACTCACGAACAATTGTAAAATAATCATAAAAATTGTTGAAATATTCTATGATTTTAAAACTTTTTTTTAAATCATGAATTATAAATTCTCCACTTAAAACGATATCACAAACTCCTTCTATCCTTAGAGTTAACAGTTTTTTATCGTAAGACCATTCTTTAATTAATTCATAGGTTAATCTATCCTTCTCAATTTGAACTGTTGTTTCAGAGAGCTTTCTAGAAGCTTCGACAGATTCTGATGTTTTGTTTGCAATTCTTTTAGTTGCTAGAAAATATAAAAAAGTTACATATGCTATTATTCCTGTTGCAATGAAGCTATAAAAAACTGAAAATTCTTTTATGGAAATGATGAAACTTCTTCTAAAAATCCAGAAACCAAAAATTATTAACAAAATGATTATTAACAGAATAATGATGTGTAGATATTCTTTTATCTTTTTCAATTTTTCACATCCTTTAATATCTCATCTGACTGAGTTCCAATAAGCGAATTATTTATCTAAAAGTTTTTTTCCTTCTGCTATAATTTTTGAAAGAGATTTTATATCTGGTTTCTCATATTTACGATAGTACTTTTTTTCTTTGATATTAAAATCAGATTCAATTATTAGCCCTTCAAATATATCTTCTTTTAATTGGCCAATAGTTAATAAACTTCCAAATGCAATTACATAATAGAAATTGTAATCATCATTTTTCCCTATATGCTTTCTTATATACTCATTGTATAATTCAACATTTTTTTTAATTTCAGATATCTTACTATAATAATTTCTCAATTGTGGATTTAAATTCTCATTGTTAAAATCATAAGTTAAACTATGCTCAAGATAATTTTTATAAATAACATCTTGGAAGTCTGGATTAGCAATCCCTATGGGATTGTCTCCTTTATCATTTGTATGAATTTGATCTTTAAGTTCATCAATTAAATAATTGTTATCTTGAACCTCAAACAAAAGATGTTTAGCTAAGGATTTTTTTACTTGCTCTTTTTTATTTTCTTCAATTTTTAATGATGTATCAATAGCCTTTATAGAAATTCGGTTTTGCTCTTCAAATTTACTAATTGTTCTCCTTGAATAAAGAGTATATATTATTGTAGCAGCAGCAATTACAGTTGCACTCAGTGCTGAAATTATTCCAGAATTATTATTAATCAAAGCTACTAACTCATTAGCATTCAATTCTTTTACTTCTTGAACACCTTATCTTCAATATACTCAATACATTAATCTTGCAATGTTTAATGAACAAAATAATCTGACCATTAGAAATTCTATTAATTCTCTTCCTGGAGTTTTTCCGATGATTCTATCTTCTTCACTATTTTCTCCGATATTTTAAGTATATCATTTTTATTTTCTTTGTTAATATTATGGACTTTTACAAAAACATATTGTTTTATATCTTGGGAAAATTAGAATATAATGCTTGAGCTTTTAATTGAAATATCAACCAAAAAATGCTTTTAAGCCTGAAGTTGATACTGGAACTTGTAGAGTTTATAATAAATACCCTGTAGTTTAAGCAGTTCCTGGTGTGTACCTTTTTCCACTATTCTGCCATGAGATAGGACTATTATTTTATCCACATTTTTTATAGTGGAAAGCCTGTGAGCAATTACTATAGTGGTTCTGTTTTTCATTATTTTAGCCAGGGCATCCTGAATTAATGCTTCTATTTCTGAATCAATACTTGAGGTGGCTTCATCAAGCACCAGAAGGATTTCCGGATTGAATACAAGGGCTCTGGTAAAAGCAATTAGCTGGCGCTGGCCTACTGATAATGTCTGTCCTCTCTCTTTTACTTCATAGTCATATTTGCCAGGAAGTCTTTCTATAAATTTATGGGCATTTACATATTTTGAAGCCTCTACTGCCTCCTCTAATGAAATATTCTTATTTCCAAGACGGATATTATCCAATATGGTACCGGAAAAAAGAAATACATCCTGCGTTACAACTCCGATATGTTTCCTTAAATCTTGCAGGTCGAACCTTTTAATACCTATGTCATCAAGAAAAATCTTTCCTTTATTAATATCATAAAATCTGTTTAGCAAGTTTATAATAGAAGTCTTGCCTGACCCGGTTGCTCCTACAAAAGCTACGCTCCTCCCGGTTTCAAGTTTGAAAGAAATATCCTTAAGCACGTAGTCCTGGTTATTATAGGCAAACCATACCCGGTCAAATTTAATATTTCCCTTAACCTCCTTGACTTTTACAGGGCTGGCGGGAGATACAATGGCAGGTATCTCGTCCAGAAGTTTGAATATTCTCTCTGAAGCCGCTATGGCTTCCTGAAGGATTCCAAATTTTTCGCTCAAATCGCTTATGGGATGAAAGAATTTTTCTATATACTGGATGAAGGCTACCAGAGTTCCCAGTGTAAGAAAATTCTGTATGACTTTTTGTCCTCCATACCAGATTATTAAAGCTATTGCCAAAATACTTATAAAAGTTACTACCGGGAAAAATACAGCATAATAAAATATGGTTTTAAGGTAAATATCCAGATACTGCTGATTTAGGGTTCTAAAATCCTTATTGTTTTCCTTTTGTCTGTTGAATAATTTGGTGGTATTGATTCCGGAAATTGCTTCCTGCAGGAAAGAGTTAATGTTGGATATTTTTGCTCTGATGATTCTGAAGGTTATTCTGACTTTGGATCTGAATATAAATGCGGCAATAGCCAGTAAAATAAGTACTGAAAAGGTGATGAGTGATAGTTTCCAGTTCAGGAAAAGCATCATGACCATAATGCCCAGTATCATGAATACATCTCCTAAGAAGGTTACAATTCCCGAGGATAGCATTTCGTTTAAGGTCTGGACGTCAGTGGTAACTCTGGTCATAATTCTGCCTACCGGGTTTTTATCAAAGAAGGACATTGGCATTTTATTTATGTGTGAAAAAATATCCATTCTCATATCATACATTACCTTCTGGCCCATATATTCGGTGTAGTATCCCTGGAAGTACCTTATTATGAATTCAAATAAAATAATCATACCGAATAAAAATACTATATAAGGAAGCCCTTCAAACTTTCCGGGGGTAATATAACGATCAATAGCTATTTTTATCAGGAATGGCCCCAGTATTTCCAGTCCTGCCGTAAAAAGAAGTAAGAAGATAGTCAACCCCAAAAGATACCGGTAAGGCTTGATATATTTTAAAAGCTTTAAAATTATTTTTTTATCTATTTGTTTCTCTGTTAGATCTTTTTCGTAAAAACTTTCAGTCATATTTTATTTTCTCGTTTCTTTAAACTTCCTCTTTAAGTTCTTCGAATAACTGCTGTCTGTGATATAAACTCTGATAAATTTCGCTTTTTTCCATAAGACTGCTGTGTTTTCCTATTGTATTTATCTTTCCCTCATCTATAACAATGATTAAATCCGAATCCCTTATGGTGGAAATACGGTGTGAAATTATTATGGTAGTAATACCTTTGATTTTTTCTCTTAGATCTCCTAATATTAATTCTTCTGTATCGGTATCCACATTTGAAAATGAGTCGTCAAAAATTAAAATCCTGGGTTTCGAAAGCAAAGCCCTGGCTATTGCCAGTCTCTGTTTTTGTCCACCGGACAAAGTAACACCACGCTCTCCGATTAAAGTTTCATATTTTTTTGGGAACAGGATTACATCTTCATGAAGATGGGATATTTTTGAAACTTCTGTAATTTTATACATGGTTTCAACTTTATTAAGATTTGACAGGAGATCTTCTTTCCCAAAGAGGATATTTTCTTTAATTGATTTTGAAAAGAGGAAAGGCTCCTGGGTAACATATCCAATATTTGAGCGGAGAATTTCCAGGGGATATGATTTTATATCATAACCATCTATTAGGATTTTTCCTCTTTGCGGGTCATAAAGACGGGGAATTAAGCTGGCAATGGTTGATTTTCCTGACCCTGTAAATCCTACTATTCCTACCTTCATTCCTGCTTTAATATCAAAACTTATATCTTCTAGTAACCAATTATTTTTATTACTGCGGGGGTAGGTATCTTTGAAATCAATAAAGTTTGCTCTTATTAACCTTGATGTATTTTTACTGAGTGCATACCTGAAAAAAATATGATTGAAACTGATACTGCCATTTAAAGGTTTTAAGGGCAGCGGTTTTTTAGGGCTGGTAATATCCGGTTTTATTCTGAATATATTGTTAATTCTACCCATAGAAACGGAACCACGCTGGATTAAGTTAATGACCCACCCCAGAGATATAAGAGGCCAGGTGATGGAACCAATGTAAGCGGCAAATTGGACAAACTGGCCTATAGTTAAAATTCCATTTATAACCTGTCTTCCGCCTACCAGCAGTACGACCATTATTCCGACCCCTCCAATAAAAATCATTGCGGGCCAGAATGCACTTCTAACCCTGGCAAGGGATAGGTTTCTTTTCATATATTCAAGATTTAATTCAGAAAATATGTTTTTTTCATTTTCTTCCTGGGTAAATGATTTTATAACTTTTATCCCGGCAATACTCTCCTGGGTTCTGGCTGAAAGGGAAGCATATTGTTCCTGAGATTTCTTAAATCTCTGATGGAGCATAGCGCCCATTTTACTTACCAGTATTGGAAGTATTGGGATTGCAATAAGTGAATAGAGTGATAATCTCACATCTATGAGAAACATCACTGCAAGGGTAGTTATAAAGACAAAGATAGTATTAAAAAGATTTAGAATTCCCGGTCCCAGAAAATTCCTTACTGCTTCAAGATCATTGGTCATAAGAGCCATGATACTGCCTGTTCTGGTATTGGTGTAGAATGAAGAATCCAATTTTTGCAGATGTGAAAAGAAGTCTATCCTGATACTGTATTCAATTTTTCTGGATATGCCTACAAGAATTTTTCTCATATAAAATCTAAAAAAACCCTCAACTATTGACACTCCTACCAGGAGTGCGCTGTACTTCAGGAGATTAGGGTTTGAAGGGAAATTTTCTATATTGTCTATGGCAAGCTTGAGTATCCAGGGTATAAGAAGTGCCAGCGCATCTGTTAAAAATATAAATATAATGCTTCCCGTAAGATAAGATTGGTGTTTTTTTAGGTATTTTGATAGTGTTTTTAGTTCTTTAACTTAAGGCTCCCTTGCTCATGTTTTACTCATTGAACAATGATTATATTAAAATAAAATAGGTAAGTAAATTTTTTACCAGGGGCTCTTATTGTTATTATAGATTATATTTATCAGTAAAAATATTTTTACTTTAAAGTGTAAAAATAATTTTATAAAATTTTAAAAAATTTTTATAATATAGTTGACAGCAATATTATTATCTAATAAAATTATAGCCGAAAGTAAGGTTGGTGGGTATATTGTTTGATGAATATGATAAAAGTTATCCTATAGAGTTAGTAGCTGATTTTTTAGGAGTAAACAGCAGGACACTTTATTATTATGAAAGATTTAGCCTTGTATGCCCACTAAGGAGGGGCAGAAAAAGATATTATTCTAAGGCGGATATCAGGTGGCTGGAGTATGTGAGGGAACTTATGTACGATGAGGGAATGAATTTAAGGTCAATAATCATCCTGATAAGAAGGAGAGATAATATAATTCTGGGGAAGTGTCCAGAAGACGTGGTTGATTGTTTTAAGAATTACCTGATGCAGATTAGTAAAGAAAGAGAGTAACCGTTAATATTAAATTTGAGTTAATTTGTAAAAATAAATGAAAGGGAAAGGATGTATATAATATGGCAAAAGCAGTAGGAATTGATCTCGGGACAACTAATTCATGTATAGCAGTTATGGAAGGTGGCAAACCAATAGTTATAACCAATAGCGAGGGCGGCAGGACCACACCTTCTGTAGTAAGTATAACTAAAAAGGGAGAAAGGCTGGTAGGACAGTTAGCAAAAAGGCAGGCAGCCTTAAATCCTGAAAATACTATCTATTCTATTAAAAGATTTATTGGCAGAAAGTATAGTGAAGTGGAAAGTGAAAGAAAGATAGTATCATATGATGTAAAAAAAGGCAGAAATGATCTGGCTGAAGTAGAGATGGGAGGTAAAACTCATACCCCTGAAGAGGTATCAGCTATGATACTGCAGAAATTAAAAACAGATGCAGAAAGTTATCTGGGAACTAAAATCACAGATGCTGTAGTTACTGTTCCTGCATATTTTAATGATGCTCAGAGACAGGCAACCAAAAACGCCGGGAAGATTGCAGGACTTAATGTCCTGAGGATAATCAATGAACCAACAGCTGCATCATTAGCCTATGGACTTGAAAAAAAGAAAGAAGAGAAGATTTTAGTATTTGACCTGGGAGGTGGAACTTTTGATGTATCGGTGCTGGAAGTTGGTGAAGGGGTGTTTGAAGTAAAAGCAAGTCATGGCGATATGCACCTGGGTGGAGATGATTATGATGATAGGATTATGAATTATGTTGCTGATGAATTTAAAAAAGGGCAGGGAATTGATTTAAGAAAAGATAAACAGGCCCTGCAGAGATTGATAGAGGCGTCGGAGAAAGCAAAAGTAGAATTATCTGCAGTTATGGAAACAAATATAAATCTTCCCTTTATTACAGCAGATGAAAATGGACCAAAGCATCTTGAAGTAAAGATAACCAGAGCTAAATTTGAGCAACTGACAGCAGATCTTACTGAAAGGTGCAAGGAACCTCTGGAGAAAGCCTTAGAAGAATCTGGTCTTAAGACTGCTGATTTAGATGAAGTTATACTTGTAGGTGGGGCAACCAGAATGCCGGTTATACAAGAACTTGTAAAGAATTATACCGGAAAAGAACCTAATAAGAGTGTAAACCCTGACGAGGTAGTTGCAGTAGGAGCAGCCATACAGGCTGGGGTGTTAAAAGGAGATGTAAGGGATGTAGTACTTCTGGATGTAACTCCTCTTTCTCTTGGTATTGAAACTTTAGGTGCGGTTATGACCAGGTTGATTGAAAAGAATACAACTATCCCTACCAAAAAGAGCGAGATATTTACCACTGCAGCCGATAATCAAACCAGTGTAGATATTCATGTCCTCCAGGGGGAACGGGATATGGCAGCAGACAATAAAACTATAGGGAGATTCAGGTTAGATGGAATTCCACCTGCTCCAAGAGGAATTCCGCAGATAGAAGTAACGTTTGATATTGATGCTAATGGGATTGTAAATGTTTCTGCCAGGGATACTGCTACAGGCAAGGAGCAGAAAATAACTATTACTGCAACATCGCATCTGAGTGACGAAGAAATTGAAAGAATGGTTAAAGAGGCAGAGGAGCACGCAGAGGAAGATAAGAAGAAGCGTTCTCTTGCTGATGCAAAAAATAATGCTGACAGCTTAATTTATTCTACAGAAAAGTTGATGAGAGAGGTTGGCACTAAAGTTCCAGAGGATATGAAGAAAAAAATTGAGGAGCAGGTTAGTTCTCTAAGAAAAATCATGGGAACAGATAACACTGACCAGATAAAGAAAGAGACAGAAAAATTGCAGAACCTGCAGAATGAACTGTCACAGAGGCTTTATGCACAGGCTGGAGCAGGTGCTGGTCAAGGTACAGGACCAGGAGGTCCCGGAGCTGGGACAACAGGAGGACAGAAAGCAGGCGGCAGGCAGGGAGGTAATGGAGAAGAAGAAGTGATTGATGCCGAATTTGAAGCAAAAGATGATGAGAGCAAATAAGAGAGCAAATAAGAACAAAATAGGAGAAAATAAGAAAACAAGTAAGGACAAAGAAGAATACAAATAAAAAGAATAAATTGAATTATTTTTAAAGGAGGTGGATTTAAATGCCAATAATAAGATGGGATCCATTTAGCGATATGGTTCAGTTGCGTGATGAGATAGGTAGATGGTTTGAAGGTATTACTGAAAGAGGAAAAGGCAGGAAAGCCGCAGCATGGGCTCCGGAGGTAGATATAAAAGAAACTGATACAGAAATACAGGTGAAAGCGGATTTACCAGGCATGAAGCTGGAAGATATTGACGTGTCTATAGATGAGGACCGCCTGATAATCAAAGGAGAGAGAAAAATAGAAAAGGAAGAGAAAGAAAAAAATTATGTCAGAGTTGAAAGGAACTATGGATCTTTTTACAGATCATTCGATATCGGAGTTCCAGTAAAGGCAGATGAAATTAAAGCCTCTTACAAAGATGGTGTACTGGAAATTACTCTACCTAAAACAGAAGCTAAAAAACCAAAGAAAATAGAAATAAGTGCTAAATAGAAAATATAAGAAATAAGCGCTAAATAATGGTATTATTTTTTAGCTTAAGAAAATATGTTTTTTAATGCCTGCCCATAGCTTTATTTAGAGGTTGTGGGCAGGTGTATTTATAAAGTGTATGCAGGTGTGTATGTAAATGGTTGAATATAAAGATTATTATAAAATATTAGGTGTAAATAAAAGTGCATCACAGGATGAGATAAAAAGAGTATTTAGAAAGCTAGCAAGGCAGTATCATCCAGATGCAAATCCAAATGATCCCCAAGCAGAAAGTAAATTTAAGGAAGTTGGAGAGGCGTATGAGGTGCTGAAGGACCCTCAGAAGAGGTCAAGGTATGATACGCTTGGGGCAAACTGGAAGCAATATGCTCATGCAGGCACTGGCTGGCCCGGAGGGGGCAGAAGAACTTATACATATGACTTTGGAGATAGAGGTTTTAGCTTTAAAGATCTTGGAGATTTTGGCAGTGGTTTTTCTGACTTTTTCGAGACGTTCTTTGGAAGAGGATCTGATGATAGATTTTCTGGTTTTGGTTCAGATTTTGGTCCGCAGTTTGATAGAGGGAGCCGTACTAATATACAGAAAGGCCAGGATATGCAATCTGAACTCAGTATAACTTTAAGGGAAGCTTACTCAGGCACACAGAGATCACTTAAATTGCAAACAGGAGGCAGAACCAGGACTGTTAATGTAAAAATCCCTAAAGGAATTAAGGATGGCGGGAAAATCAGAGTAGCAGGAGAAGGCGCAAAGAGTCCGGCTGGTGGACCGGATGGAGATTTATATCTGGTAATAAATATTGTCCCCCATAATTTTTTTACCAGAAAAGGAGATGACTTATACTGCGAAGTACCGGTTACCATAAAGGAGGCTTTTTATGGAGCAAAGATTGATATACCAACTTTCAGCGGGAAGATTATGGTAAAGGTCCCGCCAAAAACCCAGGGTGGAAAAACTCTCAGACTTAAGGGTAAGGGAATACCGAAATTAAGGAGCAGCGAATTCGGCGACCTGTATGCCAAAATTAAGCTGATACTGCCAGAAAAATTAAACAGTGAACAGAAGAAGCACTTTGAAGAATTTGCAAGGAGTTATGACGAAAATCCAAGGGAAAATATTGTAGTATGATTTATTCTATAGATTAAGAATCCTATTTAAATGTTATAAATAAAAGAATATCAAAATTAAAATTACGCGGTAAGAGTGATTTAAATATATGCAAATAGATAAATTTACTATAAAAGCGCAGGAACTGCTGTCCTGGGCTCAAAGAATTGCATCTGAGAATGGACATCAGAGTATTGATGATATTCATCTAATGTCTGCTATGCTCCAGCAAAAGGACGGGATAATTATACCTATCCTTAAAGAGCTTGAGGTTAATATAGATGATTTCAGCAGCAAAATAAATGATGCGCTGGCAAAGCAGCCAAAAGTTTCCGGGCAGACAGCTCAAATATATATTAGCCTGGAGTTAAATGATGTATTAAATGGCGCCTTCAACGAAGCTGAACAGTTAAAGGATGAATACGTTTCAACAGAGCATATTTTAATCTCTCTGGCTCTGAGCTCTGGAAGAGTGGGACAGCTTTTAAAGCAGTACGGTGTTACCAAAGATAGAATATATCAGATTCTGGTTAGCATAAGAGGCAGCCAGAGAATAACAGACCAGAATCCTGAAGACAAATACCAGGCGCTTAAGAAGTTTGGGAAAGATATTACCGAGCTGGCAAGAAAAGGAAAACTGGACCCGGTAATAGGAAGAGATAATGAAATAAGAAGGGTGGTACAAGTACTATCCAGGAGAACTAAGAATAATCCTGTTCTTATTGGCGACCCCGGTGTGGGTAAAACAGCTATTGTTGAAGGGCTGGCTAATAGAATAGTATCAGGGGATGTTCCCGAAAGTCTTAAGAATAAAAAAGTGGTAGCTCTGGATATGGGTTCTCTTGTAGCCGGCTCTAAATACAGGGGCGAATTTGAAGACAGGTTAAAAGCAGTGCTGAAAGAAGTGTCCAGGGCTGAAGGCAATATAATCTTGTTTCTGGATGAGCTGCATACTGTGGTTGGAGCAGGGGCAGCAGAAGGTGCTGTTGATGCTTCAAATATGTTAAAGCCAATGCTTGCTCGTGGCGAGCTTCATGCTATAGGAGCAACAACAGTGGATGATTATAGAAAGCATATTGAAAAGGATGCAGCGCTGGAGAGAAGATTTCAACCTATCCAGATAGACGAACCATCAGTGGAAGATACAATTTCAATACTTAGAGGGCTTAGAGAAAAATATGAAGTACACCATGGGGTCCGGATAAAAGATGCCGCTCTTGTTTCCGCAGCGGTTCTATCAGACCGGTATATATCTGAAAGGTTTCTGCCGGATAAGGCTATTGACCTCATGGATGAGGCTGCTTCCAGATTAAGAATTGAAATAGACAGTATGCCTGCAGAAATTGATGAAGTAGAAAGGAAGATAAAACAACTTGAAATTGAAGTGCAGGCATTAAAGAAGGAAAAGGATAAAAATTCTGTCGCCAGAATGGAAAATATAACAAGGGAGCTTTCTAATCTTAAAGAAAAAAGCAGTTTAATGAAAGTTCACTGGCAGCAGGAAAAAGAAATAATTAAGAGTATTAGAAATCTAAAAGAGGAAATTGAAAAGACTAAAATAGATGCTGAACATGCGGAAAGAGATGCCGATCTGCAAAAAGCAGCAGAGCTTAAATATGGAAAACTGCTGGAACTTCAGAAGAAACTGGGTGAAGAAAATAAAAAGCTGGAGCAGCTGCAGAAGAGTCAGAAGATGCTAAAAGAAGAAGTAGATGAGGAAGATATTGCAGAGGCTGTTTCCAAATGGACTGGTATCCCGGTTACCAGATTGATGGAAGCAGAAATTGATAAACTAATTTCTATGGAAGAAAGATTAAGAAAGAGAGTTGTTGGACAGGATGAAGCTATATCTGTAATCTCCAATGCTATAAGAAGAGCCAGGGCTGGTCTTCAGGACCCAAACCGTCCTATAGGTTCATTTATATTCTTAGGACCCACCGGGGTGGGCAAAACTGAGCTTTCAAAAGCCCTTGCCGAGTTCTTATTTGATGATGAAAGAGCTATGGTAAGGATAGATATGTCCGAGTATATGGAAAAACATACTGTATCAAGACTTATTGGTGCTCCTCCTGGCTATGTTGGATATGAGGAAGGGGGGTATCTCACAGAAGCAGTAAGGAGGAAACCTTACAGTGTCATGCTTCTGGATGAAATTGAGAAAGCTCACAGCGATGTTTTTAACATATTGCTTCAGATAATGGATGACGGTAGGCTTACGGACGGACACGGAAGAACGGTTGATTTTAAAAATACGGTTATTATTATGACTTCCAATATCGGCAGCCAGTGGATAACTGAACTTGGAGAGAAAGACGAAGAAGAAATGAAAAAGAGAATTACAGAAGCAATGAAGAATAACTTTAAACCAGAATTTTTAAATAGGATAGACGACATTGTTATATTTCACAGGCTGGGAATGAATGAGATAGCTAAAATTGTTGAGATCCAGATTGAAAAATTAAAGGAAACTTTGAAAGGTAAGAAGCTCGGTCTTGATATAACAGATAAGGCTAAAAAGATTCTGGCAAAAGAAGGGTTTGACCCTGTTTATGGAGCAAGGCCGCTAAAGAGGGTTATACAGAATGAGGTGCAGAATGTACTGGCTATGAAACTCTTAAATGGAGAGATAAAAGAAGGGGATGAAGTGACAGTTGATGTAACCAGCCCAGAAGGAAGAGTGCTGGATTTTAAGGTTAAAAAATAAAAAATCCTTATCTTTATAGTTTATATGTGACAGAAAAGTTATAATATTTAAATATGAACAAAGTACTTCGCAATATATGACAATTTGAGTGCATAAGCAAAGTACTTCGTTTATTTTAAGTTAAGTAAAATTGCTCCTTAAGGTGATTTAACATGAAAAAATACGAAAGGATCATATCAAATATAAAAGAAGAAAGTCCTTTGCTAAAAATGATTGAATCAGGGCTGAAGCCAGAGGAGGTAAAAGAAGCGGTAATTGAATCATTAGAACTGTATTTTGATAATAAAGGTATTCTTGAGCAGTTTGCTATAGAATCTCTCGTTCCTGAAAGTATAAACCTATTAAAGCTCCAAAAAGACAAATGGCTTTTTAGAATGTTTGAGAAGTGCCTGCTTACATATCGCTTAGCGAAAAGTAAAGATTCACAAAGTTGTTATGAATCATGCACACTATGGCAACCCCAAATTTTTCAAAGCTTATCGGAATACTGGAGTGTTCTATATTTAGAAGTCGATAAGAACAATCTTGAAATTGAAGAATTTTTGCACGAGTGCCTTAGGAATATCGGAGACATAATAGAAGGTTTAACAAAGCCTTATTTAAAAGCTCTTCTTCATCAAATAAGGATTGCAAATGGGATTAAAACTGTTTTAGGAGACATCAATTCCTTAGATTTAGGCACAATTGTAAATGAATTGATCCAAAAGAGCGGATATGCTAATCTTTTCATGCCGCCACCGTGGAACATTACATTGAGCCAATGGCGAAATATCGCTTATCATCATACGGCAAAAATCGAGAACAATGAGATTATTTGCTGGTATGGAAGAACTCCAAATATAAAAGAGATTCGACTTTCTAGAAGCAAACTTCTGCAAGTAGTGCAAACCGCTTTAAACGTCTATGGGGCTATAAGATTAGCTCATACTTTATTTTTCGTGGATAACTTAAAGGAGATCAATAGATTCTCTCCTCCTGTGGAAGTACGAGATAAAGCAGAGTTCCTTAATTTTGCTGCTGGTTTAGCATCTCAAGGATTTGAAATAGTAGAGTACAAAAAGAATGCTGATGAAGTAAAACTTGTGGTGAAAGATGTGTCTAATCTGAACCCAAAACAACGACGATTCCATGCTTCACAGTTTTTATTCCCCCTTTGGCTTCTTACAAAGTCAAAGCAGATGATAGTAGAGTATCGAGAAAAAGACAATACACCTAATCTTCTTGTAAGCGTTAACTCTATTATTTGCGAAAAAATCTATAACCAAGAATTAGAGCCCCTAGCTTTAGCAAATATGATGAAGATGGTCGATTTGAAAACAAACAAAGTAGTTTCTTCAATGGAAGACAATAAATAACAAAGGACTTTCATGTATTTTAAAGTGGAGCAACAGCAGATAACAAAGCATATACGCTTCGGGCTGACGCCATTGCCCTTCGGGACATTGTTCCTTTCGGTCGCAACGTCGTATATGTTGTAAACGTTATATGAAATGGTGATATTAATGTTAATGAGGAGATAAGATAAAAATGGCAGAGAACAAAAAATATGTGGAACTGCTCTGGGCAGAAAAATATGACAGATACGAGAAAGGTGAGAAGATATCGATTGAGAAGCCAAATCTACCATTTCAGGTTGTTGAAACTGTGAATAAACCGAGACTTAAAGATTTGGAAGGTGGACTCTTTGACCCATCACAATTTTATCCGGAAAGTAAATATCCTGAAAATTATCCAAAAGATTGGAAGAACCTCCTTGTCTGGGGCGATAACAAACTTGTAATGTCGTCACTCATAAAGCAGGGCTGGGCAGGGAAGATAAATCTAATTTATATTGACCCGCCGTTTTTTACTGGAGCAGATTTTACGATAAGAACAAAACTCGGCGATGAGAAAATAGAAAAGGAGCCATCTATTATTGAAGAGCGGGCTTATAAAGACACATGGAGCGGTGGGATCGCGTCTTATTTGAGATATATGTATGAGCGGTTGGTTTTAATGCGAGAATTCCTAACTGAGAATGGGTCTATTTACGTCCATTTAGATTGGCATGTAGGACATTATGCTAAGGTAATGATTGATGAGATTTTTGGGTATGAAAATTTTAGGAATGAGATAGTAGTAAGTAGAGTGAAAAAAAGTGACCCAAATATTAAGCGTTTTAATGTGGCTACTGATATACTTCTTTTTTATTCTAAAACTTCAGAGATAATTTTTAATTTTATACCTTTCAAGAAATTAGAAAAGGAGTATTGGCATTCTTTAGATGCGCCAGGACAGGGAGAACCAAGAATATTTTTTGGTAAAGAACTTTCACCTCCTCCTGGAAGGCACTGGATGTGGGATCAAAAGAAAATTGATAAAGCAATTCAAGAAGGAAGATCGAGGTTGAATCCAGCCACAGGGAGACCTGAATATTTAGTTTCTGGTGGAAGATCTCAATTTTTAGACTCTAATTGGACAGATATTCCAGCCTACTCTTTTCTTAATAATTTTGATACAGAAAAAAGCGAAGCTCTCCTAAAACGTATCATCCTTGCCTCATCTAACCCTGGCGATATCGTGGCTGACTTTTTCTGTGGCTCAGGTACAACCCAGGCATCTTCAGAAAAACTTGGCAGAAGATGGATAGGCTGTGATTTATCTAAGTTTGCCATACAGGTTACGAGAAAAAGACTTTTAGATATTCACAATTCGAAGGATTTACAGAATGAAGGCAAACGATACGGGAAACCAGCAAGACCTTTTGAACTCTGGAATATCGGAAACTACGAAACTGTTTACTGGCAAGAGAAGGAAGATGAGTACCTTGCCTTTATGCTTAAACTCTATCAATCTCAACCTTTAACAGGATTTAGATATTTGCATGGCAGAAAAGGAGACAGAGCAGTTCATATTGGTCCTTTAAATGCCCCTGTTACGATGGAAGATGTAGAGAAGGTAGTAATTGAATGCAGGGCTAACAAATTCGATAAAGCTTATGTTCTTGGCTGGGAATGGAGTTATGAAGTAAATGAACTTGCTAAGGAGTTAGCAAAGAAAAATGGAGTTGATTTAAGGCTTGTCCAAATACCATCTGTAAATGAGATAAAATCTGCCCTTGTCGGTTTTGATTTACAACTATTAAAGATACCAGACCAGACGTTAGAAAAGGAGATAGCGAAATATGTAAAATTCCCAGAGGTCGCCTATTTAGAGATTGAAACAAAAATCAAAGAAAACAAGGCAAGGTTGAAGATCACAGACTTTCAACTTGCACCAACCGCAGAACTTGCAGAGATTGCCGGTAAGGTAAAGGATTCGAGAGAACTTATCGATTACTGGGCCATAGACTGGGATTATAAAGGTGATACCTTCCATAATCAATGGCAGAGTTTTAGAGTCAAGAATAATCCGAGAGTAGATTATGAGGCTGAACACAGATATGAAGAAAAAGGTAAATACCAGATAATGGTTAAGGTTGTAGATGTGTTTGGGAATGATACGAATAAGGTTTTGAAGGTGAGGGTAAAATAATGGGAAATGTGGACGCTGTATGGGAAGGTCTTATTCACCAATACAACCAAAAAGCACGCCCTATTCCCTTTGATTTTAAGAATATTGTATTGGAAGATTTTGGTGAGAGGCGGTCAAACAAGTATCCACATTATATTCATTATTATCCTGGGAAGATATTCCCTTATATTCCCCTATTCCTGCTTTCTTTAGATGAACTATGCCCACCAAAGGGTATAGTTCTGGATCCATTCTCAGGCAGTGGAACTGTACTTTTAGAATCAATTATAAATCCTGTACATAAGAGAAACGCTTGGGGAGTAGAAATAAACCCTTTGGGTAGGTTGATTTCAAAAGTTAAAACAACACCCATAGATATAGAATTTACAAGAAACATATTAAAGCAGATATTCCGCTATAATGGTAGTTTATCAAATAATATAAGCTTACACATTCCAGAGTTTAAAAATATAAACATCTGGTTTTCAGAAAAGGCCATTAAAGGGTTAGCAAAGACACGGTTTTTAATAGAGAACTTGAATGCTGAAAAAGATTATAAAGATTTCTTCTGGCTTTGTTTTTCATCTATTGTAAGGAAAGTAGCAAAGGCGGATCCTTTTATTCCACCCCCTGTAATCCTAAAACCTTATAAATACAAAAACAATCATAAAAGATATGAGTATCTTCAGAAATTTTTAAAAAATGCCGAGGATCCCGATGTTATTTCTTTATTTAAAGATGCTGTGGAAAATAATCTAAAAAGTATAGATACCCTCAATGGTATTTGGGAAGTGAGCAAAAAGAAAATAAAAGTTAAAATCATCTGGGATGATGCAAAAGACATAAGGTTTAGCGGATTGGCTGATCGAGGTAGAATAATTAAAAACGGTACTATTCGCCCTTTAGATTCTAACAGTATAGACTTCATCATTACATCACCACCTTACTTAACTGCTCAAAAGTATATAAGAACGCATAAATTAGAGTTGTTATGGCTGGACTTACTAACGGAAAAGGAGCTTCTAGGATTGGATAAAGAACTTATTGGCACAGAAAAGGTTTCACTCAAACAAGTAGATTTCAATAAACAGCTGGGGATAAAATCCATTGATCGCCTAATTAAATGGTCTATTACCGTTTCTCCTGAGCGTGCTGCCTTAGTTTACAAGTACTTTCACGATATGCGGCAAGCTATTTCGGAGATGTATAAGGTTCTAAAAAACGATGCTTATGCCATATTAGTAGTGGGAAACAATACAGTTTTAAAGAAAAAAGTAGAAACTTACAGACTTCTTACAGATATTGCTACTTCAGTGGGTTTTAGAGAAATTTTGATACTAAAGGATGATATTAGAGTTAAGGGTATGATAACCAAAAGACATAACAGCGGAGGATTAATAAAAGAAGAATATGTAATTATACTTAGAAAGGAAAAGTCCTAATGTTCCAAGTTATAGCTATGTGGAATTTGGCCCGTCCAGATTTGGAGATGAAAGATAGTGTAGAAAATATAAAATTGCGTGGATACAATTCAAATCCTGAAGATAAGGTATTTCTCACAGGGCAATTTGCTTTTAAAATAAAAAATAAGGAGCTCAAGTCGTTATCGGTCAGCGATATAGCTGATAGATATTGTCCTACTCGCAGGGATTTATATTACAAGAAAGGAATAAACCAACCAAGTAGAAGTAGGAGATCAACCTGGGGAGGAACAGCAGGAAGAATTGTAGAGAGATTCCTGTTTGATTTATTTAGTAAAGAAATGTCTAAGAAAAATGAAAAGACATATCAGAATTTACGAAAGGTAATCGGCAAATTTTCTGAGAATTTCCAAAATTCAAATAAAGGAGATTTAGAAAAATTATCACAACTTAAGGAAGGAGATTATGAAAATCCAGATTGGCTCCTGAAATTATTGAATAGCAATGGAAGGGCAGAATTAGGAATGAAACTTTTACATTCCCTTTTATTTAGCAGTAAAAATGTGAATTTGAATCATCTTAGTTTAAATACTGCAAGTTCTCTTAAACTAAAGCCCAAACCAACAGAAATAGGAATCAGTAGTCCTGTTGAACCAGATTTCTTAATTGAAGAATATAAAGTCATAGGTGATATCAAAAGCGGCACAGAATTTAAGCCTTTTCAACAGTTTACATGTACAGGCTACGCACTTGCTTATGAGAACGAAAAAAAGAAGGACATAAACTGGGGAATTATATACTTCTTTCCTACAAGGAACCCCAGCGCTTATGTCAAACCCATAACTTTTGCTCAAATATATATCTTCCCGATAGATGATGATTTAAGAAGATGGTTTATTGATTTTAGAAATCAGGATTACGGTATTATTTTAAAAGATAAACCTCCTAAATTCCCCAAAGTAAATGATCGACAACATTGTAACTACTGCCCATTTAAGAGACAATGCAAAAGTGAGGGGCTGAAAATATGAAGGTTCCTCTGATAAAGGAAAACAGGATAGAAATGTTGATAAAAAACATGAATTGTATAGACGAACATGCTTTTGATAGAGAAGCACAAAGAGAATGTATTTTGAGCTTATATCCTAATAAAAGTGAAAAAAGTGTTTTCAGGGGAATGGTTATTCCATCTTTGAGGCATCTCGGATTTATAGTAGGTTATAGCGATTTAATTAGACTCAGTGCAAATGGGAAACTTTTATTAGACAGTAAACAGCAAGGGAATAAAGAATTCAACAGAGTTTTAAGAGATGTTTTTTTAGAGATAGACAGGGATAAATTTAAATTTATTGGAGAAATTAAAAATTTGATACTAAAAAACAATAAATTGACACAAGACCACTTTATGCAGATAATGTCTAAAAAACTTAAATCCCCTTCTCAGAAACAAACAGAAGAACGGATAAAGAAATGGCTTAAAATATTAGAGCAATGCGGTTTGCTAAAGAAGAAAAAGGACAACATTAGTATTAATATACATTTGGTATATCGAAGTTTGGAACAGGCAGAAAAAGACCTTAATTGGCAAGCCAAATTGTCTTTGTTTAAGAAATTTTTATTTGAAGGCTATTCATTCCTATCTGATAAAACAGCGGGTATTGTGGATATAGTCGATTTACGCGAACATGTGACCTTATCGTTATATAGAAAAAAGAAAGGGGTTTTAACAGAGAGCCGATTCGATGAACTTTTGAGGTTACTTCCCATGGTTACAGATGATTGTGTAATCTCCTTGGGGCATCCTATGGGAGCAGAGGAGAAGTTATTCGTATATAGAGGCGAATATTATAGGACTTTAAGTATTACTTTTTTTAAGGAGGGTACTGAACATGGCTAAGAAATCTTTTATGGAAGAAGAATATAAGCTAAAACAGCGGCCTTTTGAGGGAATAGCGGCGACAGAGTTGCTATTGAAATCATGGGTAGATAGAGAAAAGCACGTAAAAGAATGCAATGATTTAATTGAAAAAGCAATAAGCTCAAAATCTAATTTTTTGAGTTTTATCATTGGTGATTATGGTATGGGAAAGACGATGTCGTTATTAAAAGTTGTAGAGGATAGCAATGAACATAAAGAAATTTTCCCAGTTTACTTGAATTTTTTTGGAGAACAAAAACCGAGAAATCCTGGGATAGATTTCATCCAAAAGATTTTTAAATCAATTGATTTTAAAAAACTATCTATTAACAAAGAAAATCAGTTTTTTACAGGTATTTCTTCTGAAACAAAAAGCGTATACGAAAAGATTCTCTATGGAGAAAAAGAAATAAAAAAATTAGCCCTTTATTTTCTACGGGGAGAAGTAAGACCTAATCAATCTCAATTAAAGAAACTGGGGATAATAAGAAAGATTGACGATATTGAAGTTGCAAAAGAATATCTCACAGGCTTTCTTTATCTTCTTAAATCTTCCAGCTTTTCAACTTTGCTTTTAGCTATAGATGAGTTTGAGTATCTCTTTAGCCTTGTTTCCAAGGCAAATCAGTCAATATATCTTGCACTTTTAAGGGGTCTATATGATTTAACAACGCAAAAACCCAAAGCAGATAGCATTGCTAATATCCTTTTCTTAATTGCAGTATCTGTAGATGGCTCGAGACGTATGCAAGATTTAGAAAAAAGGGAGGCAAGTATTGGTGGCCCAATAAACCCTCTTATGCGAAGAGTTTATAGTAAGTTAACACTCAAACCGTTTAGCAAAGAAAACACCGAAAAACTAATAGAGAAACGATTAAGTTTAAACCGAATTACAGGAGAACTTGTACCAGAGTCCCTTATCCCATTTACCAAAGATTTTGTTGATTATCTCTATAAACTAACAGGTGGAAGACCTAGCGATATAATAGTCCGGTGCGACCATGTATTAGATGCTGGCTTGGAAGCCAGAGTTAGGAGGCTTACAGGGAATTTTGCAAAGCAAGTATTTGAAAAGAGAGGATTTACATATTGATATGAAACCAGCTGAACTTTTACAGCCAGAACATAGGCGCCTCAGCAAGGCGTATCTGTCTAATGAACTCCGCAAGGCTGTATTTACATGGAGAGAACAGGGCTATCCCAACATAACAGACACCACCTGCCGGTTGTTGCAGTTCTGGTTTGGGGAAGATCATATTATAGATGATGAGCCCTTTGAGTTTTGGTTCTGCCAAAGGGAAGCGATTGAAACGCTGATTTATCTTTATGAGGTGTTGAAGAAAAGGAACTTCATAGATATGGCAAGAGACTTTGGAGCGGGACCCATACAAGGGTATGACCCCTCCTATGACCGATACCCACTTTATGCCTTTAAAATGGCGACAGGTTCAGGTAAGACTTTCGTGATGGCATTAGCAGTAGTTTGGTCTTACTTTAATCATAAGAAAGAAAACAAAGAGGATTATACCTCTAAGTTTTTAGTTATCGCTGGCGAGAAAAATGTTATTTACGATAGACTCTGTAGAGATTTTAAGGATGGAAGGATATTTAAAAATCGGCCATTTATCCCGTCAGAATGGCAGGAAGAATTTGACCTTAAGGTAATCCTTAAGGAAGATCCAATTCATATTATTCCTGAGGGTGTGCTATTTTTAACTAATATTCAGCAGTTAGAAAAGAGAAAGAAGCAGGAGGAAGAGGTTAAAGAGTATATTGATAAAGTTTGTGAGTTACCTCCAGTTTACAATGTCCGGGATATTTATCAGGAGAACAGAATAAAAGAGGTTTTGACAACTTGTCCCAATATAATGATTTTAAAGGATGAAGCACATCACATCTACAGTTTTGAAAAGGCGTGGAAGAAGATACTTCTTGATCTTAATAAAAATCTAGTTTCTCAATATGGCAAGGGCGTATATATGGAACTTGACTTTTCGGCTACGCCTAAAACTGAGACTGGAGCTTTATTCCCGTGGATTATTGTGGACTTCCCACTTAAAGAAGCCATTGAAATGAATATCGTAAAACTACCACTAAAGGGTATAGTCAAGAAGGCTGAGGAGATTGCTTCAACTAAAGCTGTTGAGAGATATAGAGCATGGATTGATGCTGGAATAAGAAGATGGCGAGAATATAAAGAGAAACTGGGACCCTTACTAAAGAAGCCTGTGCTTTTCTTTCAATGTCCCGAGAACAAGGAAGCAGACGAAATTTTTGGGTATGTTAATTCTGCCGTTCCCGATCTTAAAGATAAAGTATTATTGATACATACAGATAGCACTGGAGAGGTGAAAAAAGCAGACTTGCCTAAGGCGAGAGAGTTTGCAAAAACTATTGATGATCCAGACCCTGAAAAAAATCCCTACGAGGCGATAGTAAGCACATTGATGTTAAATGAGGGATGGGACGTGAAAAATGTAAATGTGATTGTAGGATTGAGGTCTTATACTTCAAAAAGAAAAGTGCTTCCGGAACAGGTCATTGGGAGAGGCTTAAGAAAAATGTTCCTAGAAGAGGATGCAAACATAGACAAATCCATAAATGTGCTCGAAGTTATCGGACCTCCAGGATTAATAGATATTCTTGAGGAATTGGAAAATCAGGAAGGTATAAAGTTTGCCGAATTTGACACAGGAAAATCACTCAATTTAACCACCATATTTGTAGATGAAAATAAATTAGATAAGGACATTGAAATACCTATCTTGAGTCCAAGAATTCTTATAAGAGAATTTTATTTAGGTGAAACAGAAGTCGATAATTTACTTTCTCTGACTGTCCCTTTAGAAAATAAAGTCTTAGAAATGGAATATGTTGCTGTAGATATGCTCAAAGGACTGGAGGTTATAAAAAGGAAATGGGATTTACCTGTGCCTCAGGATTCTAAGAGCGTGATTGCTTATTATGCAGATCAGATACTTAAGCAACTAAAGATCGGTGGTGCATTTGCAAGTTTTTATCCCGTGGTAAAAAAATATGTCGTGGAGAAATTGTTTACTGAGAAAGTTGACTTTGAGGACCCAAGAGTTCTTTATAAGTTGAGTTCTCCTGAAATTCAGGAAAAATTGATAAACTTGTTTGTTAATGCGCTTAGAGATAGGACTTTTACCGAAAGGGAACCCCAAAAAGTAGATACCACAAAACTCTCTAATATAAAGCCATTTGTCTGGTCAAAGTTAGTATACCCAGCTGATAAATCTATTTTTAATTATGTCCCCTGTGATAGTAATTTTGAAGTAGATTTTGCTAAATTTTTGGATTCAGCAGAAGATGTGGAAGCTTTTACAAAGATAGTAGTAAAGATTGGTTTTTTTATAGAATACATATCCGAAGAGAATCTTAAAAGATACTATTATCCTGATTTTTTAGTAAAACTTACTAATGGAGAATACTGGTTAATAGAAACAAAAGGATTAATTGATCTAGAAGTAGCTCACAAAGATAAAAGGGCAAAACAGTGGTGCAAGGATGCTACAAGTTTAACGGGAAATAAGTGGTCGTTCATAAGAGTTGACCAGGAAGATTTTGAAAAATACAGATTCAAAACGGTCAGAGAATTAATCTTGACTGTAGGAGGTCAATGAAGATGACGGATGCCGCCACATCATATAGCACAGCATAAAAGGTTCGTGCTCTTTCAGGCAATCACCCAAATTCCGCCTTTGACGGAACTTCTTTTATGCTGGAGCCGTTATCTGAAGCATGAAACAGAAAGCCCAAGCCAATTTCTATTATCTTGATTTTGAGGATCATTCAATCTTTAATTATTATGATTGGAGTTTCAGTAAAAAAATCTATTTCTTTTTGTGCGATAAGATTCTCTCCTTCTAATACTTCCATTTTTTTCGGTTCAATGTAATTAGACTCATTGAAGATTAAGCTGAATTTCTCTTTGTCAGCTTTACCAATTCTAAGAACTCTTTAGGAGTCATAATAGTTATAGGCAGGTTTGCTTGCCTTATAACTTCTGTCTGAAGGTGTTTTTGGTCCAGAGTAATAAGAAAAGCAGCTTTGCACTCCAGAGCGCTAGCCAGCACATGGCGATCCTTTAGAGCAATAATGTCATCATACTGGCTCAGCCTTTCCTTAGCTGGTGGTCGAATAATCTCTGGATTAAGATTAGCTATTTCTTTATAGAAACGCAGGAGAGCTTCAGAAGATAGCTTTCTTCTAATGTTTTTCCGAGCCTCTAAAAGAATCCTGCGGGTTACAACTGCAGAAAAGTGAAGTCCTCTACAAACTTCCAAAATTAAAGAAGAACCACCACTGGCAGACCCTGCGGCGGCAATAAAAATAGAGTCTTCTAAAAAAACTTTCTTCTTTCCAGCCATATTATAGTTTCCCTTCAGAAAGAAGCCTTTTTACAGTTCTTGCTGTGTCTTTGTCTATTTTATCATCCTGTAGAAACTGAGAAATTTCCTTATCAGTGTATTCCCTTAGTTCTTCCTCATTAAATTCTCGAACTACAGCAGGTGTAATCTCTATTTTATTTCCCTTTAGAACAAGATTTAGAATAGTATTGGATCCTATTCCTAGTTTCTTGCGAAACTCTATCGGAATAGTGATCTGCCCTCTGGATAATGGTTTAACGATTTTGGTCATAAGTTTTTCCTGTTCAGACAATCTTAGCACCTCCTTATTTCAGATTATCAGTAATACATATTTATTGTAATACAGAAATACTGTTTGTCAATAATCAAGATTTTGATTATATCCCCTTTCTGATAATTTTCTATCTGAGGAAAAAAGCAGTTTTCATAAGATGTCACTCAAATCAACGGAAATCAAAAAGAAAAGGGTTTAACTAGGAATTTAGCTTCTTAGGGTTTTCAGTAAGATTATCTACCAGACCGTCATCTACCAAGTTATCATCTACCAGATTAGTCCCAGAAGTATCTTCTTCTTTAGAGGTACCGAATAAATCATTAGCTTCGCTCTCCAGTTCCAGAAACTCTTTTTCCAGAGCCTCATTGATATTATCAATGATCTTTTTATAAGTTCCCGGATCGGTAAAATCCTTAAAATCCTCTATAATGGTTTCTGCCATTGGATTTATAGGCTCGCCTATAAATACATTTACTTTTCTAAAAGCATTAATAATAAGTGAGAGTATTCCTCTGGTTATTCTATTAATCCAGATCCATTTTTTACTGTCAGGGCCCCTGTTTAAATTGTGCATATAGATAGGAATTATTGGGAGTTTTGTTTTATAACTAAAGTAGGCTGCGCCTTTATAAAATGGCTTAAAACCAGCTTTTTTATTGAGCTCACCTTCCGGAAATATTCCAAAGAATACATTTTTTTTATTTAAAATATAAAAAAGTTCTTTAAAACTCTTAACATTTTTTGTAAGTTGTTCTTTAAATACAGGCACGCAATTTGCAAATTTCCTCATAAAGAAGCTGGTAAGCCAGTTACCAAAATTTTCGCTTTCTGCTATAAAACATATTTTCTTTTTAATTGCGGCCAGCAGTATTATTGGGTCAGCATCTGCAGTGTGATTTATAGCTAGTATTACAGATTTATTCCCGGTTAATCTTTTTTTATTAAAAACTCTGGTTCTGGTGAAAAGTTTGTAGAAGTTAATAAATAATATCCTCGGAACACTATAAAAGAAATCAGATATTTTTTTTATTAAGTTTCTGGCCATTTTTATTTTTATCTAATATTAAAAAAACTATAGATAATTAAAATCTAAAAGATTTACTTACAATTTTATTATATATGTTATGTGTAAAAAATTCTACTTAACCGGACAACCATTATTATTTTATATTTAGAAAAGTGCTTTTAATATTTTGGTAATGAGTTCCTCTCCAATAATATTTGTCACAATTTTTACAATATAGGAAATTTTGCTGTGTTTTGTATACATACGGAGGTACTTTGTTTTTAACATCTTCCTTTTTTACTTTTATTAGTTTTTCATTGCATTCAATACATCTTACAAGATTGGGTTTTAAAGATACTTTGAGGTCTAATTTTATCTGGTCTAACTGATTCTCAAGTTTATCTTCTTTGATATACAGATATTTTATAATTCCTTTCTTGAATTCTCTCCTTGCAAGCATTAGAGAATCTCTGGTTAAAATAATTCTATTGGTTTCTCTGGCTATTTTTATTATCTCGTCATCGCTGGCAGTGTTTATATACATAACATCATATCCTGCCATGCGCATATATCTAGCTAGTTTTCCTACCATTATGTCTGCTATAAATTTCATGGTTAAGCTATGTCCAGTGAATTAATCTCGGCTCCCAGAAGGAGGATAAAACTTGATATTCTTCGCAAATATCTGAAGGCATTTATAAAAAAATTTTTTGTTTTACTTGTTCTGTGCAAATTTCTGTGCAAATTATAAGACGAAAATTAGTTAATAACTATTTTCTCAATTTCTTTGAATTTACTTAATTCTTCAATTATCCTGGTAGAAAATTCAGAATCTTTGCTAAATAGATTTATGGTAAAAATTCTTTTATTATTTTCATCATCAAGTTCATATTTTTTACTTTTTACACTTACAGACATTTTTTCAAGCAGGCTTATTATTTTATTCAGGTCTGTAAAATTCTCTGAAGTCGTTATTCTTACCAGGTAATTTGGCAGCTTGATCACTCTATCCTCAATGTATTTTAAAATACTCAGAGTTATAAATCCCAGGATAGTTGCCAGTATTGCAAGGTAATACAATTTAGTACCTAACGCCAGACCAATGGAAGCAACTAACCATATGCTGGCAGCAGTTGTTACCCCTCTTACAAGTGATCCCTGCCTGAAGATAACCCCTGCTCCTATAAAGCCGATTCCGGTTACAATACCTGCGGCTATTCTGCTGGGGTCTACACCATCCTGTAATGAAAACCCTAGATAAGATATCAGGGTGAATACTGTTGAACCAAGGCATACAAGAGCGTGGGTTCTAAGTCCTGCGGGTCTTTCAGCTTTCTCTCTTTGGAAACCTATTAAGCCTCCGAAAATTAGTGCGAGTATACAGGGTAGTAAAATATCATATATAAATGCAAATGAATTAAACCTTATTTCTGATAGAAATTTTTGGGTAAATTCCATTTTTTTATAACTTTTTATAATTTTTTACTTTTTTCATTTTCATGAGAATATATTTTATCATATTTTGGGGCAGCTATGTTAATCTCAGTGGTTAAAATAGTTATTCTGCAGTTATAAATATGCTAATATGTAATTATGATATACTCCTGCCAGATATTTTTAATTTTTTACACTAAATAGGATATAATGTAAATGCTGGAAATATCAGTAATTAGAAATTATTTTTTTAATAAAAAATGCCAGGATGTAAGTGCTCAAAACTTAAGGGGGAAAAGTTAAATGTTTAGATCCTCGATAAAATTATTTAAGGTTTTTGGAATAGAGATCAGGCTGGATTACAGTTGGTTTATAATATTTGCGTTATTTGCCTATTTTTTTGGATTTATTTATTTCCCTTCAGTTCTTCCTGGATTGAATAAGGGTCTACTGGCATTAATTACTGTTATTACTGTAATCTTTGTCTTTATTTCGGTATTAATACATGAAATGAGCCATTCTCTGGTTGCCAGGAGGAAGGGCACATCTGTAGAGAAAATAACACTTTTTCTGTTTGGAGGAATGGCCCAGATAGAGAAAGAGCCGGAAACCCCTTATAGCGAGTTAATTATGGCCATTGCTGGTCCTGCTGCAAGCTTTGTAGTTGCTGCAATATTTGGCGTTATATGGTTCTTTACCAAAAATATTGCCTTTGTGAGAGAGCCGGTCGGATATCTGGCTATTATAAACACCGTACTGGGAGTTTTTAATATACTGCCAGGTTACCCACTCGATGGTGGAAGAATACTGCGATCTATTATATGGAAGACGACTGGTAATTTAGAGCGCGCAACCTTTATAGCTTCTACGGTAGGAAGAGTAATAGGATTTATGATTATAGCAGTTGGTATCTTCTTTATATTTATGGGTAATTTCTTAAATGGGATATGGCTCGCTTTTATAGGATGGTTTATACAATCATCTGCTCAGATGGGCTATCGCCAGCTTATTTTTGAAACTTCCATCAAGGGAATTAAAGTAAGAGATGTTATGAATGAAAATATTGTAAATGTCACAAAAGATATAACTATACAGGATTTAGTAGATGATTATTTTATGAAGTACAGGTTTGGAAGGTTTCCAGTAATAGAAGATGAAAAAACCCAGAGGTTTATAGGTGTGATTTCATTACATGACATTAAGGGAGTTTCAAAGGAAGAGTGGCCGGAGGTTAAAATAGGAGATATAGTTAAATCAGTTTCAGAAAGTGAAAAAGTAGATATGTCTATGGAAATATCTGATGCAATTAAGAAAATGGGTAAAGATGATCTGGGTCACCTCGTAATAATGTCAGGTAATAAATTAAGAGGAATAATTACAAAAAGTGATGTAATGCGTTTTATAAAAATCCGGTCTGAATTTCACTAGCCTTCCAAGATATTAAATATCCGGACTTGAAAAGAATTTATAATTACTCCATTAAAACTTGAAGAAAATGAACTTCATCCTATCTTAAAGATAGATGAATACATTAATTGTAAAAAAATAATTTAGAGGTAGAAAGGTAGAGAAGGTGAAATATAGATTATTTAGAGATAGTAAAAAAGAGATTAAAGAAAATTTAAAAGATTTAAAAGTTATATATACTGATCTTGACGGTACTTTATTTAATGACAGGGGTTGTATTATTAAAGATGAGAAAGGTGGTTATTATTTTAAAGCAGTTAAACTGCTGTCTGAGATAGTAAGAAAAAACTGGGATGTTGTTCTGGTATCTGGAAGAAATAAGTTCCAGTTGAGATATAATGCTCAGATTATTGGACTGAAAAATTATATTGCGGAGTTAGGTTCTGAATTAGTCTATAATCTGGGCAAAGAAGTTTATGCTACGTTTGACAGACAGAAGATAAAATATGATCTGACATATGAAGGAAAAGATTTAATAAAGATTATAGAATTATTTAAGAAAAATTTTCCAGATAAAATAGAAAGTAAGATGGAATGGAGCAGGTATAGGTCACATACTGTATTATTTTTTGGAGAAATAAATCTGAATTTGGCAAATAAGCTGCTTAAAAAAGAAGGATATGGAGAGCTTGTTCTGGTAGACAACGGGCTTTCATCATTAGTAGAATTAGGTCTGGATATAGAGAGATTGCATATTTATAATTTAATGCCCGAGGGAGTTAATAAGGCAAAGGGGATAAAGCTGGATAAAAAAATTAGAAATTTTGATATCAATAATTGTATAGCACTTGGCGACTCATTGGAAGACTTAAAAATGGCAGGTGAGGTCAAATATTTTTTCCTTATGGGGAATGCACTGGAGCATAAGGAAATGATACTGGATGAACTTGATAAATATAATAATGTATATGTAACCGACGGTGTTATGAATAAGGGTTGGGCAGAGGTTATAGAGTATCTGGTAAATTAAGCTAACTACTTTACTTCCAATTTTTTATTATGATAATGATATTATTTTCAATATGACCATTAAATAGTTTATAATAAAGACGTAAATAAATTAATTAATAAAGGATGTATCAATAATGTGTAATAATAATTCAGGTCCTGGAAGTGGTGGACATAATAAATCTGTTGGGGAGGGTTTAGCAGAGGTATTAATAATTGTTTTGATTTCAATTTTTTCTGGATTTATATTAGGATTATTATTTGCACCCCAATCTGGATTAAAAACTAGAAAAAATTTAATTGAAAAGCTTAAAGATATAATAAATAGAGGAAAATTTACCCTGGTCGAAGCAAAAGTTATGGGTGAAGAATTATTGGAGAAAGGTAAAGAAAAAGCTGGGAAAATATCCTCTAAAATTAAAGGTAAAAGTCAGGCAGATATTAATTGAAATTTAGCCGTAATATCCTGCTTTCATCTGTTGACAATGATTTTTTACTATAGTAGACTTTACGTTTGCTAATTTAATTGGACAGCTAATGGCTACGGCAGTTTTAGTTGTTGTAATGTTGAATTAGCAGGGGCCGTTAGCTCAGTAGGTAGAGCACCGGACTTTTAATCCGGGTGTCGAAGGTTCGAATCCTTCACGGCTCACCAGATTTATTAACTGGGCTAAGAAAACTCAACCGTCTTTAGCATTTGAGATGAATTAGCAAATGTGATGTAATAATATTGTCTGGTTTTGGAACGCAATCGGACATTAAACAAAAACGCGGTGAGGCGTTGACATCGGTCAAGTCTATGAAACGCGAAGCTGTCAGGTCTTTAGCCCGATAGTAGTTCACATAAGTAAATGGTAAGTACGGTGGAGATAATTTGGGCAAACATGCCATTGGTGCATGTTTGCAGGATTCGAAAGGACGGACCGAAGCGATAGCTGAGGGAGTCCGCGTCTCTGCAGCGAGCAGAGCGAGACGAAAGAACGAATCCTTCACGGCTCACCAGATAATGGCCTGTTCGTCTAGTGGTTAGGACAGTAGGTTTTCAACCTACCAACAGGAGTTCAATTCTCCTACAGGCTACCATTAGATGTGGGCGTTTAGCTCAGTTGGGAGAGCACCTGCCTTACAAGCAGGGGGTCGCAGGTTCAAGCCCTGCAACGCCCACCATGTATTAACAGTTAAGAGGAGCTGTCGTCTAGCGGTTTAGGACACATGCCTGTCACGCATGAGATCGCGGGTTCAAATCCCGTCAGCTCCGCCATGAATTTACAGAAGTCTGTATGATTCAGTAAAGTTTAACTGTGTAAAATATGCCACAAGTGCATATTTTACGGGATTTGAAAAGACGGACTGAATCTTTAGATGAAGGAGTCCGCGTTTACGTGAGCGAACGGAGTGAGACGAAAGAACAAATCCCGTCAGCTCCGCCAGTTTTAATTAGAGGTTGGCGAGATAGCTCAGTTGGTAGAGCAGTGGACTGAAAATCCATGTGTCCGCAGTTCGATTCTGCGTCTCGCCACCATACTTTATCAACAGCTGACATCTTTCATATCATATATTAAATACCGTGTTTATTGGAATAGATTCTCTATAATTACCGCACAGAGTCTATCAAGTTTTTTAATTGTAATACTTTTCCCTTATAAGTAGTAAGTGGAGAAACTTTTAAATTCAAGGATATGTATCCTTGTATGATTGAGGATGCCAAAAATGAAAAAAGATCCAGTTTCATATAGTATGCAAAAACTGGATCTTTTTTATATAAGTTTAATTTGTTAATCAAATGGCGGTCCTGTAAATGTCAATTAAGTTGTGTTAAAATATTAAAATATTTATGTAAATAATTTATGAAATTTACACAATAAATAATCCTATTATGATATAATAATATATTATTTTTAAAATGAGGTATTAGGATGGTAAGGATAAATCTAAGTATTGATGAAAAGGAATTACAGGAATTAGATTATATAAGGGAAAAGGAAAATTTAAGTAGAAGCAAACTTATAAGGCAAGCTATCCAGTTATATAAAAGAAAATTTGATAAATTAGATTTAGAAAATAGAAGAATAGAGAAGATTAAAAATGCAATAAGGATTCAGGATAGCTTGAGAAAATATTCAAAGGATTGGGATGGAGTATCAGAAATTAGAAAATGGCGGGAAGCAAGATAAGCTTAAACTCTTAATAAAGGAAAACCCCAAAACATATGTTATAGATGCATCAGTCTGTATAAAATGGTTTTCTATTGAAAATGAGGATGATGTTAGTATTGCTTCATCATTACGGCTGCAGCACATGAATAGGAATATTTTTTTAGTGGCCCCGGATATTTTGGTTTATGAAGTTATAAACGCTCTTGCATATAACCCACTATTTAATGCAGATAAGGTAAACATGGCTATTCTAAGTTTATATGAAATGGATATTAAATTTGTAGAACCTTATGCAGGAATATTATCTGAAAGCTCAAAATTACACTTCTCCAAGAATATCACAATATACGATTCAATCTATATTGCTCTGGCAAAATATATTAATGCTCAGTATATTACCGCAGATGAAAAACTATTTGAAAAAGTTAAAGATCTTGGAAGTATAATTTTACTTAAAAATTATAATATTTTTTAATAACCTATATTTTTAATTATAGAATTTAAAACCGGTAAGGCGGAGGGGAAAATTAAAGGAACTCTTTTTATTTGCGCAACTCCGATTGGTAATTTAGAGGATGTCAGTTTCAGGCTTATAAGAATACTGGCAGAAGTGGATTTAATCGCAGCGGAAGACACAAGGACCATAAGAAAACTGCTTCAAAAATACAATATTTTAAAGAAGGATATTGTAAGTTACCATGATTTCAGCAAGGAAGGCAGAATCAATTATATAACCGGTAAGCTGGAAGCAGGGAAAAACATTGCTCTGGTTTCGGAATCCGGGACGCCGTCTATTCAAGACCCGGGATTTGAGATAGTAAATGAGTGTATTAAAAGAAACATTACTGTAACTACAGTACCGGGTCCAAATGCTGCTATAAGTGCTCTGGTTCTTTCAGGTCTGCCGGCAGATAATTTTTTATTTATAGGTTTTCTGCCAAAAGCAGGAGCCAAAAGAAAAAATAAGCTTTCAGAACTGGCAACTTTTCCATATACCCTTATATTCTATGAGTCGCCTAATAGGATCGAAGCCCTAACTGGGGAGCTCATCGAAAGATTTGGCGACCGGAGAGCAAGTCTTGTAAGGGAAATCACTAAAATATATGAAGAAGTCATAAGAGGAAGTTTAAGTGATATCTTAACCAGAATAAAAGAGAAAAAAGTAAAAGGCGAGATTGTGCTGGTTGTTGAAGGATATAAAAAGGAGCTTATAAGAAGTTTCTCTGAAGAAGATATAAGAAAAGAACTAATCCGTTTGCTAAAAGAGGGTATTTCAAAAAAGAGTGCTCTAAAAATTGTATTATCAAGATATGACATAGATAAGCAAAGATTGTATAATATTGCAACGAAAATCTAAGGGTGATTACTCCCCACGACTAAAGTCAGGGGCTTCTACGGATTTGATACCGAGAGAGTCTAATCCAACTCTCAATATATTTAAGGAGGCATTATAATCACGATGCAAATGAACATTACAAATAGGGCAATCATGCCAACGATTAGAAAGTTCTTTTTTAACTATCGTTCCGCATTGGCTACATCTTTGGCTTGTTCCTTTTGGGTTAATTGCTATGAATCGCCGACCAGCTTCTTCCGCTTTGTGAGACAATACAATAGCAAATTGACCCCATGCCACATCTGCAATACTTTTATTGAGTTTATGACCAAATACTTTGATTTGGTTACTCATCATATTTCTGGTATTAAGTTTTTCAATACAAATAATACCAAAACGATTAACAATCTTTCTGGCTTCTTGATGAATAAAATTATGACGCCTATTAAAAATTCTTTCGTGAATATGCACTACAATCTTTTTAGCCTTCTGTCTTTCAGGAGTTCCTTTAGTCTGTTTAGACAATTTCCTTTGAGCTTTTGCAAGAGCCTTTTGGTCAGTCTTAAAAAAGCAAGGATTAGCAATTTTATCTTTGGTAGAAAAAGTAGCAAAGTTTTCCAAACCAACATCAATTCCAACAGCTTTATCAGATGGGGACAATGGTTTAGATTCATACTCTACCGAGAAACAAACATACCATTTGCCTTCTTGTTTTTTAATGGTGCAAGTTTTAAGAATTCCCATTATGGAACGATGAAGTTTAATTTTAATAGAGCCTATTTTAGAAAGCTCAAGATGTTTGTCTTTAATTTTCCAACCAAAACCAGCTTGCTTATAAGTGAAACTATCGTAACGGTCAAAACCTTTAAATCTTGGATAACCGACCTTTTTATCACCGTTTTTAACTCTACTAAAAAAACTTTGAAAGGCTTTATCTACTTTATCAGCAATATTTTGAAGTACTTGAGAATAGACATTACTAAGAGATGGTCTTTCTTTTTTCAGAGCAACAATGGACATACTTTGCTGAAAGTAGCCAATGCTTTTTTTATCCTTTTCCCAAGAGTTTTTTCGTTCCTCAAGAAAGTGATTATAAAGCCAGCGACACTCATTAAGTTGCGCCTGAAGAAGTCTTTTCTGTTTCTTAGCTGGATACAAACGATATTTAAGGGACTTAATCATATGTTAGATTATCCCTTAAAGAAAGAATATTATCAAGGGCAATTCATCTCCTATTTAAAAACAGGGGCTTTCTTGCCTAATATTAGGTAAATAATTATTTAAGAAAAGAATAATAAATACAATAAGGATATTATGGGTAAAGAAAAATTTTACATCACCACAGCAATTCCATATATGAACGCGAAACTGCATTTAGGCCAGATCTACGAATTCATACTTGCCGATGTAGTAGCTAGATTTAACAGGCTCAGCGGTAAGGATATTTTTTTCTTGACCGGCTCTGATGAGCATGGTAAGAAGGTAAATAAAAGTGCTGAAGAGAGAGGGGTATCTCCACAGGAATATGTTGATGAAATGGTTAAGGATATGAAAAGACTCCTTAAGTTATACAGCATCAGCAATGATAGTTATATCAGAACCACTGATAAAAAACATGAAAAGATAGTACAGAATATACTTATAAAACTAAAAGATAATGGCGACCTTTATAAGAGCACTTATGAAGGGAAGTACTGTGTACCGGACGAGACATTTCTGCTTGAGTCTCAACTGGTGGACGGCAGGTGTCCCCAATGCAACAGGGAAGTTGAGTTTGTGAAGGAGGAAAATTACTTCTTCAAGCTATCTGAATATAGAGACAGGTTAATTCAACATATTGAAACCAATCCGGATTTTGTGATTCCCGAAGCCAGAAAAAATGAGGTTCTTGGAGTCTTAAAGCAGGGACTTAAGGACATAAGTGTTTCCAGGACTGCAGTAAAGTGGGGAGTTCCCATACCTTTTGATTCCGGCCATTATTGTTATGTATGGGTAGATGCTCTTATCAATTACATTTCAGCTTTAGGCTACAGCTCTGATGACCCGGGATTATTTAACCGGTACTGGCCGGCAGATCAGCATCATATAGGAAAGGATATTTTAAAATTCCATGCCATAATCTGGCCTGCCATGTTAATGGCTCTGGGTATTGAGCTTCCAAAACATATAGTAGTTCATGGCTGGCTTTTAATGGGAGAGGAGAAGCTATCAAAATCAAAAGGAATTACCCTGGATCCCGATGAACAGTTAGATAGATACGGAGTAGATGGTATAAGATATTTTCTGGTTAGAGAAGTGTCATTCGGCCAGGACGGTTCTTTTACTCATAAGGCTTTTGTGAGGAGATATAATTCGGATCTCAGTAATGATATCGGAAATCTGGTTTCAAGAACCCTGGCTATGATAGATAAATATAGGAATGGTATAATTCCTGAGAAAGTTTCAAGCCCGGTTTTTGAGAAGAAATGGTCTAAAATAAAAGGCGAAGTAATAAAGCATATAGGTGATTTTAAATTCTCTGATTATCTCGTCAAAGTCTGGGAATTTATAAATATAGCCAATAAATATATTGAAGATAGCCAGCCCTGGAATCTTGTAAAAAGTGAAAACGAAGATGACCTTAAAAAGTTGGATGCAATATTATATGAAGTAATAGAAATCATCAGACTATCCACTATTTTATTAATCCCCTTTATGCCATCAACCTGTCAGAAAATATTCTCTCAACTGGGGATAAGTGAGGACATTGATGAAATAATAGTTGATAAAGACGGGGTCTGGGGTAAATTTGAAGGTGGAACAAAGATCGGCAAAAGGGAAATATTATTCCCCAGAATATTCCCGGAGTAGCTTAAAAGCGATTTTATTAAGAGTAGCGGTTTTATTAAAAATATCGGTTTTAAAAATAACCAATAAAATATAATATTATGTATTTTATAGACACACATGCCCATCTAGATATGTTAAAGAAATTGACTCCTGATGAAGCTGTAGCCAAATCTGAAAGCGAGGGCGTCAAATATATAATAAACGTAGGTTCAAGTCTGGATGGCAGTAAGAAATCAATAGAATTTGCTAGAAAATTCAGCAATGTATTTGCCAGTATTGGTATTCATCCCCATTATGTCACGAATTTTGGAAAGAAAGAAATTAAAATTCTCCAGTCACTAATACAGGGACACTCTGGTACCGTTGGCGCAGTTAATGACGTTAATGAAAATGTAAGTGAAAGATATAAAAAGGTTGTGGCAGTAGGTGAGACAGGTTTTGATTTTTATAGAAATCTCAGCCCCGGGAAGGATATGGAGAGAGCCTTCGTATCTCATATAGAACTGGCCATTAAATATGATATACCGGTAATAATCCATGATAGAGATGCGCACAGACAAACACTGGAAGTTGTAAAGAAATATATTGACCATAAAAAATTCAGGGCTGTTGTTCATTGTTTTTCAGGGGATGTCAATTTTGCCATGCAGTGCCTGGCTTTAGGGCTGTATATTTCCTTTACAGGTGTGATTACCTTTCCCAATGCCAGGGGCATATTGAAGGCTGTGGAAAAGGTTCCTGTTGAACGTTTATTTATGGAAACCGACGCGCCTTTTCTGGCCCCGCAGGCGAAGAGAGGCAAAGAAAATTATCCCGGATATGTGAGATATGTTGCTGAAAAAATTGCAGAAATTAAAAATTTAAGTGTTGAAGAAGTTGCGGATATTACTTCAAAAAATGCACAAAGATTCTTTTCTATAAATTAAAATTAACTATTTTAAAATAAAAATGCATTCTTATATTAGCTCTCCCGGAAAGACAGTCCAAATTTTAAGCAGGTATGGAATAAGGCTTAAAAAAAGTTTAGGGCAAAACTTTCTAATTGATACAAACAGTGCCAAAAAAATAATTTCATATGCAGGTGTTAATGCTGATGATGTAATTCTTGAGGTCGGAAGCGGAATTGGGAGCCTTACAGAAATTCTGTTTCCAAAGGTTAAAAGAGTTGTCTGTGTTGAGATAGACAATCTTTTAATCGAAGCTTTTAAAGATATTTTCAGCGAAAATCTTGGAGAAAAAATACAATTAATAAAAGCTGATGCTCTAAAGCTTAATTATACTGATATTGCCGGAAAGTATAAAATAAATAAAGTAGTTTCAAATCTTCCATATAGCATTGCAGCACCTCTAATATTAAAAATTCTTATAGAAGCAGAAAATATAAAAAAATTATTCATAACCATACAGAAGGATATAGCTGAAAGATTACTTGCTTCAGTGGGAGATAAAAATTACAGCTCTTACACTGTAAAATCCAATTTTCTTGCAGATTTTAATTTTTGCTTCCAGATTTCACGTAATTGTTTCCTGCCCAAACCTTTTGTCGATTCAGCAGTTGTAGAAGTAAGCAGAAAGGATAATAAAGTTTTAATGGACGAGAATTTTAAGACCGGAGATTTCTTTGATTTTGTAAATAGTTGTTTTTTACACAGGAGGAAAAAGCTTATCAATTCACTATCTCAAAGCAATACAAGATATTGCGATAAATTGGAATTGGTTATAAAATTGCTATCAGAAATCGGGAAAAATAGGGACGTAAGGGCAGAAGAGCTTTACTTAAAAGATTATATTTCCTTGTATAAAAAACTTAATACCTAATATCGAGCATTTATGTTATCATATAGCAAAATGAAACCGAAAAATGTTTTAAAGCTCAGAGCTTCGGGAAAAATAAACCT
>Ga0208047_1000023_pt1 | contig 53209 bp, 64 predicted proteins | sample Kivu_220m_FD_184162 | JGI IMG/M metagenome (GOLD analysis project Ga0208047, IMG submission 184162) | Freshwater microbial communities from Lake Kivu, Western Province, Rwanda to study Microbial Dark Matter (Phase II) - Kivu_220m (SPAdes)... | ecosystem: Environmental > Aquatic > Freshwater >...
GATGTGGAAAGCGGCCGATTCGATCCACTGACTCTGATTGAAACCTACACCATGGAGTATGATAGCCCAGGCGACAAGAAGAAGGTCCTAGTTCGAGAACGAGGTTAATTTCCGCAGGAACTCCGCGATCTCTTCGAGCAAACAGGATTCCACATCGACCACATTTGGGGTGGGACCGCGGGCAACTGGGGTCGACGCAGAATCAACCTCGACGAAATCGAGATCATGGTTGTGGCCAAGAGAAGATGATGGCCGAGCAAGAACAGCACGATCGAGAGGGGCAGAGGGAGGAATCCCCTATCGACTCCTTTTCTCTTCTTTTCCTGACCCTGCCCTGGGAGTGATCTCGTAGAACATGCTTGATTCGTCTACCTCAACGATCTGCACATCCACCTCAAGATCCGCTGTCAGGGCAAGGAGATCATTGTCCCCTACGGTCGTCGTGACGAAACCGTCTTTGCAGGTGATGACGCCGTTCTTTGTCCTCTCGTAGTCGATCTCTCCGAGAAGTCCTGCCGCAGACTGGAGTTCGAACCACTTCAATCGGTGTTTCCAGAACTTGTCTGAGTAGCTCGAGAAGAGGATGATGCCGTCTGATTTCGCCACGCGGAGACTCTCACTGATCAACCCTCGTTGGTCAACATCGAACGCGGAGATCCCGTTCTGGATGCAGACCACGCAGTCGAAAGCCTGATCAACAAAACCGAGTTTGACTGCGTCCATTCGAGAAAGCGAGCAATTGGCAACTGCGCCAACAGTTTCCATGGCAAGCTCTAGGGTAGGCGCGGAGGTGTCTATCCCGACCACCCACCCTGCTTTGCTGGCCAAGTCTGCAAGAATCCGCCCGTACCCACATCCCAATTCGATGACGATGTCACCGGGGCGAATCCTCTCCAGCACATGGTTCAATTCGGCATCGAGGTACTGTCTGACCCTTTGAGGTGCGATATCGTAGGCCTCTCTGAGTCGGGCGCCAGACAATATCTGGGAATAGTATTGACTCAAGCATGTCATCTCGCTGTCAACGCAGCCAATGCAATCGGTCACTATCTAGTAGGTTGGCCATTCTTCGATTCACCTGGCTTTGCCATCGGCATAGTGTTTCTTGTGATCGGTATTGCCGCCGCCAATATGAAGCGATCGAATTCCTGAGACACGTCTCTCTGCGCTAGCGCTCCTCGTGTCAGCTCTCTTTCTGTGTCGCCTTTCGTGCAGAGATCGTGACTTGAACCGCCGTTTCGGTTTTCACATGTCGAGCAAATACGAAGCGCACGCATGTTGGGGAGGCAGATGTGATCATACGCCATGATGAATACTTCGATTCCCAGATCTTGGGTCTTGTGCGATGATTCGCAATGCGCGAGACTGAGTTGCTGGATCGAGGGGAACACGGCACAGGCGCAAGTCCTGTGTTGATCAGACCGGCTTTCGACCCTTTTCCAGAGTCTTCTTTAGAAAACACTTGCTATGTCCTTCGACGTAGTCACTGAGCATTCCGAACAGTTCGTATCCGTTTCTTTCATAGAACGGTCTTGCTTCGAAAGTGTAAGTGTCTGTGTGAGCGTATTCGCACCCCAACTCCATTGCCTGCTCTTCGGCCATGTTCAGCAGTCTAGTGCCGCAGCCCTTGTTCCTGAGCGATTCCAAAACCCACAGTTGGGCAACGTAGACGTATTTTCCAAAGACATCACCGACTATCCCGCCGACAACCTTGTTCTCTTTGTCTTTGGCGAATATTCTGATTGATTTGCCGAGTTCGACGTCTCCGAGTCTCTTGGTGATGTTGCTGCCTAATCCTTCCAGGACGGCCAGGGATTCATTCCTAGTCGCTTCCATCTCGGTTAGGGTCCTGCATATGTGGACTGAGAATACACAATCATGAATGCCACGGAACTCTGCCATCTGCTTCCAACCGCTCCTCTGACTGCGACAGCATCCATAGTTAAGAGTTCCCGGCCGCGAAGAACCGCTGCTCCTGCTCGTGGTTCAAGAACCTTGATGTGAGGTCAGATTTTCGTTTCGGCCTTGACTTCGTAGTGTTGTGAACGTTGGTCAAACTTCGAAAGCAGAGCTCTTGCCTTCGGAGGCACAACTGCCGCTTCGTAGTCTTGTCCGGCGAAGGCTCGGACAGCCTCCATTGAGTCGAACCACATGACTGTGACGAACTCCACCTCATTGCCCAAGTTTCGCCGAAACAAGTGGACTCCGCGGTAGCCCGCTATCTGACGGTTCTTTATGCCGGTGAGAACCTCGCTCTTCAGGAGTGACTCGTAGGCGTCAGCGTTAGCTAATGCAGTCCACCCATGCCAGACTCGACTATACATGTTCGGCTCCTTCTTGGCAGCTGATATGCGCGATCCCAGTCCCTTCGCTAGGTATTCATGTCTTGTGGAAGTCTCCTGAATGGTAGGTGGGGTCAGAGAGTTGCTTGCGCAAGTGACTACTCACGAGCCTACACGCCCACTAGGCTGGATCTTCCAGCACGCTTGCCGTCATAGATCAATCCGGCCTGAATTGGATGTGACGAAAGACGGAGGAACTTGCTTATGCGGAGAATTCAATACGAAGAGACGCCCGATGTATCCCAGGCAAGATGGGCTCTTTCGATAAGATTGGTGACTGAGCTTGGTTGGCGCCTGTAACTTCTGGGTCTCGTCCGCCATCGTTGTGGCAGATCTTGCGATTCTACTCGCCGGTTTTCTCATGGATCTCCGCGTGAATGGTTGGCGTTTTGTGAGAAGAGCCGACCGCGACATTCGAGAAACGTTGGGAGAACGCGTGATGCTGTACGCTGGCGTGTCCCTCATTGCGATCCTCGTTCTCTACTGGTTTGGCATTCTTAGTACACTGCTTTCGTCTCTGGGGTGCCAGTAGCCTCGGACTCACACTAGACCTGAGAAGAGACTGCTGCCACAAAGGAAGTAAGCATCCTGAACTAGATAGAATGCATGAGCAAATCCAAGGACGATGAATTCTACCTGTACTTCATAGTCAGATCTATAGTCATGGGTCTGCTGGGCGCGTTGATCTTCTCGGTGACCATATGGCTCCTGAATACTTCCAAGATACTGTACGTGCTTTCCTCGTCTGTCGTGAGCTTCTTCATCGTGTTGTTCTTCACGAGACTCTTCGACAGACAGATGAAACAGTTGGTTGAGATCGTGCTGGAGAAACTGGAGAAGTGGCCTAAGGCCAAGAACTTCCTCCTGAGAAACTTCTAATGTTTAGCTCCACGAATGGGAGGAGAAGACGGTGCACACCCTCTCATCCCGGGAGCCGGCAAGCGACGACTGGGGAGCTACGTGACTAAGTGCCGCACTGATTTCTGCCACACTAGGGCTGCAAGATATCCTCCTGCGAGCCCACTAATGGTACCCAGGATGAGCATGCCGATCTCAAACATCATGTTGCGCGGGATCAGCTGAAACAGAAAGACTGTTGTGTAGTAGCTGGCCATCCCGATGAGCGCTGTGCTGGTCGTTACCGCAGCGATCAATCGGGTCCGATCGACCTCTCCCTCTCTGGATCGCACCCGCAGCACGCTGCAGAAGCCATCCACCAGCAATCCATAGATCATTGCATATGAGACTGTGTAGATTGCCATCGGTGCCCGCCAGCCGGCAGTCAGAAGCCCGCCAACGACTGCAACCAACGTAGCCCCGAAAGGCGCCAGCATGATCGCACCCAGACCCAGAAACATCGCCTGCACTACGACGAGGACTTTGTCGAAAGGTGATGGAAGAATCGCCTTGGAGATGAATACGACCGAGCCGAAGAGCGCCGCCAGAGCTGCCCTTCTACTTCGACTCAAACCACCGCTCACTCCATTATTCGGTCGACGGGATTGTCAGCCCATAGCCCAGCAGTCATAGAAGCACTCCCTAGGGAATTGCCCCTCTTCGCAAAAGTCGAGTCCAATCAGCTAGCGCAGCGAGGAGATCTCGAACAAGTCCGCGCGTGGTTTCATCTGCAAGTCGCCCGCTGGCATCAAACTTCTCCTGAGCACGCATCACTAGCACCTCCGGCTCGTTCAGAGGGAGCATGTTGCAGCCGACGCATACGTGCCGAAGATGCATTTGGGCTCGAACCGTGCCGAAGCTTCCTGTGCTCGCACCCATAATCGCCACAGGCTTGCCGTCGAGAGGATAGTCCGGTGGACGCGAAGCCCAGTCGATCGCATTCTTCAGGACACCCGGAATAGAATAGTTGTATTCCGGGGTGGCAATCAGCAAAGCGTCGGCAGCAGCAATGCGATCCCGGAATTCCCTAACCGCCTTCGGATATCCAAGAGAACGCACATCCTCGTCATAGAGTGGGATAGACGAGATATCGAATATCTCCAGAGTCATGCCTTCCGGCAAGAGCTCAGAAGCAGCAGCTAGCAGTGCAGTGTTGTAGGAGGATTTCCTCAGACTGCCTGAGACACCAAGAACATGAATATCTGCCACCGCAATCATTCTCCCCGCTTGGTTTGCTAGAAACGCATCGAACTCCAAGGCTACGGCAGCGCCGAGCCTCCATATTAGGCCAGTCCCGACAGTACTCTTCCCGAACATGAAGGCAGGTGGATTTGGTGAAACTGAGTGCGAGATATGTATTGAAGGGCAAAGTCAAGAGACCCCAACACGGCGCCGTATGGTCTGAAGTCGTCGTGCAGCTAACTTGCCCGGGACCGATAGCCTATTCCGCGCATGTGCCGTCTATGGATACGTGTCCGTGAATGTCGAGCAGACCCATCATCGCGGTTCCATTCGCTGTACTCACTGTTCTGGCGGTGTTCTTCACACTAGGCTACTTGATGACGATCTGGTTACGAATACCCCAACAGTTTGGGTTTCCACTACCTGTACGTTTCATTGGATTAGTGTTGCTGTTGTCAGGGCTCATTCTCTTTGGCTGGCTTCTCACATACAGGAGACCTAGAGACATACTCGTCTCGACGTATGTGACCTTCTCGAAGGTCGGAGGAGAACGGACACGTCTAGAGGAACGGTCACGCAGAACTGAGCCTCTCGTTGTGAGGGGTCCGTACAAGTACGTTAGGCATCCACTATACTCGGATGTTCTGCTAATGCTTCTTGGCTGGTGGCTCCTGCTCGACTACAGCTTCCTCCTCATCTCGACGCTGCTTCTACTGCTGTGGTTCGAGTTTGTGGTGACGCGTTTCGAGGAGAGAGAACTGAGAGCCATCTTCGGCGACGACTACCACGAATACGCAAAGCGAGTCCCTAGGATCGTTCCATTCACGAGCGGACTGCGCAAACTGCTAGGACGCCTCGGAATCCCCTAGCAACTCCTTTGCCTAGTGCCTCTGCAATTCTCTCGTTCAATAGAGGAGTTCGAGGAGTAGACCATGTCATGAGCGACGACAGAACTGCCTTCCATGCTCACGTGCTGTGATTCAAGCATTGAACACAGGTGAGGCAGGTCCCGTCACTCATCCAATCGCGGCCCGCTTCATTGTGGTGAAGCGTACCTACTCCTTGTCCATTGGGGAAAATGGGGTCATTGAAGGAGGGGAATCGAGAATAGCCCAAGGTGTAGGCCTTCGTGGGTTCGAATTCCCCTCCCGCGCAAAGAATAGACTCACCCTTAGGCTCGTGGCGGCTCTGTCCTCTGAACCTACTCTACCGCGTGGGTCTAGAGCGGAGAGAGTGGCTCCTGAGATCTAGATCTGCTGCTCGTACGGGCACCATTCTGAGGCGCGCCTGTCTATTCTCGTCGTCTCAGAGCGTAGACTGCGCCTGCGATTATGACGATCGGCACGACCGCCACAATTGCGAGCATCTCAGTCGGGAGTCCTCCACCTGCTGGAGAAGGCTGTGTTGTTGTGCTCGTTTCAGGTTCGACCACGACGGTTGTTGTTGCTGGCTGAAGGGTTGTTTGCGTTGTCGTTGGTGGCACAACAGCTGTCGCAGGGACGGTGGGCGATTCAGTTGTGCTCGTTACGGCTTGCGTGGTTACTGATGGGCCGACAATCTCAACGGTCTGCGTGAAGCCGGGTCTGGGTACCATTTCGATCCCGGGTCCGCTTGTTGGATGAGCAGTTGATGGAGCCCACATGTATGTGCCGGGGGTTGAGGGGTTGATGAGGAAGCCCTTCGCCGTTGTGAACTCACCATAGCAGTCGCGATTCACAAGCGAATACCCTTCGGAGAATGTCACCTCCATCTTTCCCTGTGCCGTTGCACCGGGCGCAACAATGGCGATTCTGACTTCTGCTATGCCCCTCCAGGAAGCTGAAAACAAGCCTGGGGTGGTCGTTGTGGTGACTCCCGCCTCTCCGCTGCCCTCGGGGCACTTGCCATACACAGACATCGCTTTGACTCCGGGCTTGTTTGTAATGAAACTCTGACCGATGGAATACCCGGCCGGGATGGCTATCGCAAGGGCGGACGCATCTTCGGATTCGTCTCGGTTCTCCGCTCGGAGAGTGTAGACCGCGTCTGTCGCACCAGCCAAGTTGGACGAGGTCGTCAAGTCAAATGTTGGAGTCTTGGTGAAGCCGGCGCTCGCCTGAGACATCAAAACAACAAAGACTAGCATGACCACAACTAAGGAAACCAATTTGGTCATCAAACCACCCAGACGAGCGATCTGAGCCACAGGGAATCAAGACTTCGCACCAACTCAGCCTAAATGCGTTTGCGATCAGATATTGCAGACCATGTGACTGCCTGCCAGCGTACTAGAAGAATCGACATCCGCTGCATATGTCAAGCTGCCGAGCCGTCCAAGGCTGCAACTGCAGGCAGAGACATCAGGAGATTCCTCCACCCATCCCACAGGAAGAGAAGGATAGCCTAAGCGCTATCGTCGGGAGATACTCACGCCTGGCTTAATACATTCTCCAGTTGCGACTACTCCCGGAATCGCGAACGTGGTGTCCGCTTGAGGAAAACAAACAACAATCCCAGCACGCTTCCTATCAGGATGGATTCGACGGGGAATCCTGGGACACCACCGCTGCCCCCTGCCGCGATGGAAACTGGAGAACTCTTTACTCCCTGCGCGTCAGCGCGGAACATGAACAGTCCGCTGCTGGGCAGTGTCCATGAGTAGCTGAAGGTCCCGTCCGCCGCGCTCACGATTCGCGATATCTCTTGATAGCTGGCACCTTGGGTAGTGCTGTACTCAAGCGTCACGTTGACGGACCCAGATGGTACGGGATTGATTGACCCTGTGATGATTGCTGTGGGAGGATTCGTAGAGGTATCTAGACTGACATTGAGTGAGACAGACGTGTAAGGCTCCAACGGTGGATTCGTCAACGAGCCAGCGTTCTGATAGTACCATTGAATCGTTTGGTCGAATACGAGCGCGTACGAGCCTGCTCCCACCGGAGCCATTTCATACCGCTGGCTCTCCGAATTGTACACCCAGTAGGTCCAGTACATGTTGGCCAATGGGTTCTGGCTCACACCGTTTATGCTAGTGACGAATGCACCTGGAAGGCCGGGGCCTGGAAAGCCAGGGAAATTGGTGAACTCCACAGTTGCGACTCCGATGGTTGCGTTCAGTAGGAACTCGCCCAGAGGCACGACGGTCGAGTTGTGCCATTCAACCGCCCCGCTCCCATAGTCTATTCCAATGTTCACGCTCACTGTCGCGCCCTGCTCCGTTGTCACACCATGCACGCCACCTATCATCCCAGCCACAACTACTAGAGCCACTATGAGAGAGCATGGCCAGACCAAACGCGCCTTCATTCTTCCACCTTGCCGAGATGTAGGTTAATTAACCTACATCTCTATATGTCTTCCGAGCGGTCGCGAAATACTCATTGACGCCCAGCAGAAGCACATCATTCGCTAGGAACCTGACTTTGACGGCATCGCTGACGGGCCTGAGCGTGGCATCAAGGATCGCATTGGCAGGCGGACCACCCAACGTGAAACCTGTCGCCTTCCTGTGCATCATCGCAGGCGTCATCGGGGGACCAGTAACAGGCTTCGTCGTTGGCGCACTCTCGATGTTCATAAGCGACCTGTACTTCGGAGGCGGACCCTGGACCATCACCGGTGCTGCATCTATGGGAGCGATAGCGTTTCTCGCCGGACTTCTATGGAAGAGGCGAGTGAACATCGCTAGAGCTGAGCTTGTGGTAGCCGGATTCCTGCTGACGGCTGCGTACGATGTTACGACGTCTCTGGCTTCGGCTTGGATGTTCGGTTACAAATGGTGGATCTCGATATTGCAGCTCTATGTGCCCTTCTTTCCTCCATTCGGCGTTCCGTATTCCTTCGGGCTCGCGCATGAACTCACCACGGCTGTCCTGATGGGAACCGTCGGGCCGACTTTGATCACCCGCTCCAGGGTGCTCATCGGCCAGAAGGGACGTGAGATGAGACATACGACGCCTGAGCCGGGAACGTCAGCGACGTGATGTCCAGTCAGTCATGTGCCTTGAACTTTCCCGTGCACCGCGCACAATGTTCGGAATCTCGGTCCAAGAAGTCACCTTACGTATGACCGACGACATGTGAGCGGCGCGGTTCCATGGCCGCGCGTACAATATCCCGAGCGCTATCGACTTGGAAGCGATCAGCTGCATCAGCCTCGGAGAATCATCAACAAACACGTCATAGTCGAGCCGGATCTTTGCTTCAGTCGAGTCGGTGCGTATGAATCTATCATATGGGATGGAATGCGCCTTCAGCCATTCCTTCGCCGACACTACCGTTCGAGCGCTTCTCCCAGTGACGATGTCCACTGCTCCGAATTCGCGCAGAAGTCCGACCTGTTCCCCAACGCCTTCCTCTGTGGGAGGCATTCGTTCCCAAGCCAGCCAAGCGTCGTCGAGAATCCTGAAGAACTCGTCACGTGGGATCTTGACGATCTTCCAGACATCCCACGCTCGAATATCCTCAATCGACAGAGATCTATTGTACCGCTCGTTGTACAGTTGACACCAAGCGATCATCGCCTCTGCGAGAACGCCGTCAAGGTCAACTGCAATCTTCAAGCCGATCCCTCAAGCCTCTCACGTATCTACCGAAAGGAATTCTTGAAAAATGTTGGGATAGGCGGGATCTGTGATGCCCGCCCTACTCTCTCTACTCTATTCGTATTTCTTTCCCGCGTGGTCGAGGCTTTGTCTTTCGCAGTATCACTTCGAGTACGCCGTTGTTGTAGCTTGCCTTGGAGGTATCGGGATCAACCGTACTTGGCAGCTCGACTTCTTTGCGGTACTTGCGTGATGGAGTATTCACTGAGATCGTAAGTAGATCTTCTGCGCATTTCATCTGGATGTCTTTCTTCTCTACACCGGGGAGTTCTGCGAGGACTCTGACGCTTTCTGTCTCATCGTTGACGTCGACAAGGGGCTCGCGAGCGTCGCTCGGTTCAAGCTTAGCCTCTGGAAGACCGAACATGCCGCGTCTGTGTGATGGTTTCACGTTGCCGAATTCGCGAACGACAGGCTTTCCGTCTGGACCCATCGTCATTGAGTAGCCGTAGATGTAAGGACCGAATTGGCGCACTGTGCTCCCGTCGGGAAGCTTCTTCTCGGTCCACGCATCCTTTGGCAAGTCCCTTGTCATGTCCTTGAACATGCGTTCGAACATCTCATCGAACTGTTCGAACCACCTCTCCGGCATGAAGAACGGTGACGAGCCACGCTTCCTTCTTGAAGAGAACGGCCATTCTGGGAATTCGTCCCAATCTGACATGTCTATGATTCACCTCCTTTCGATTCGTCGGTTTCCCTTTCCATGACTCGCCTCACACGCTCCAAGAACGCCAAGTACTCACCGAGTAGGTCCGATCCGAATTGCGTCAGTCGGTAGCTTTCGTCCTCAGCCTCATCGATGATTCCTCTCTCAAGGAAGTTCGAGAGGTTCTCGTAGAGCAGTTTCGGATTGATGACTCGTCTGTAGTCTCGCTTCCTGAATCCTCGCTCCATGAGCGGGGTTAGCATTCGAACTCTCGTCTGGTTGGCGAATAGTTCGACCATTTCCATTACTTGTCTGAATGTTGCGTCGACCTGTTCGTCGAGCCAAGGAACGCGAGCCACATCCAGTTTCCTATATTCTGTCTTCGTCCAGGGAAGGCGCGTGAGGCTTGCTGAGAACGGGTACAGGAGGATGGCTCGGGCGTTGGTTGCTTTCTCGACGATTCTGAGTTTCTCGATGAGGTCACTCGTTGGCGGAGAAGTCTCGCAGAACGCGAGTGTTAGATCGTCGCTTGTGACTCCGCAGATGTCCGCGGTGATCTTTGCTTGAGATCCTTCAGGATCTCCTTCGGTCCTCAATGGGACCTCGTTGTATACGTGTTCGTCTCCTCGCTCGAAGAGGATCTTGGCGGCGTGGAACCTCTCGGCAAGGTGGAGTTCAGATTCGTTCTCGCTCTTTCCGAATCTCCTTCGAAACGCGCAGTAGTCGATGATGTCCCGTGGTCTGATTTCGGAAGGCGCTGGCGTGTCGATTGCGAGCTTCAAGGGATGTCGAGCGTTACCAGAAGTAACACGTCGAATATAAACGTTACCGATGGTAACATTCATGCTCGGGTAAGCACGCTACTTACGGAACCCGAGCAATCCAAACGTCTCAGGAAATAGGGTCGGATCTTGGTGGGGCAGGTACATTGAAGCCGCATACTCTCTCGAGAAGTCTGCATCGGCGCCAAGCTCGATGTACTTGACCTGCTCGCCGATCCTCTTCGCCTCGCTCCTCGCCTCCACCGAGCTCAGGCACATCTTGGCGCCTGCGATGGCCGTATTGCCAACAAACTTGACGGTTTGAGTTGGAACCTCGGGAATCAATCCCAGCAATCTAGCGCTGGCAGGGTTCACATAGTTCCCGAAACTGCCAGCAATGTAGACGCGCCTCAGGTCGGAAGCCCTGACGCCGGCGTGCCGCATGAGAATAGCACATCCTGCATGAATCGCGGCCTTGGCGAGTTGGACCTCGCCTATGTCTTTCTGGGTGATCATGACTGCATCACCCGTAGATGTCTCCTCCGGTTGCGTTAGGACGAACGCGCGATCACCTGCGACTTCGGTGAGGCACCTGTTCTCGATCTTCTGGAAGCGCCCCTTCGAGTCAATTACGCGACACCTCAACAACTCGGCGACCGCGTCCAGCATTCCTGAGCCACAGATGCCCACCGGCTTCTCGCCACCAACCGTCTCGCATTCGACGTTCAATGTGGTTGGATCGATTCGAACCCGTTCAATCGCTCCGTACACGGCCTTCATTCCTTGTCTGATGTGGGCGCCCTCGAAGGCGGGGCCCGAAGCACATGAGCATGAGACGATGCCCTTCCTGTTCCCGACGAACAGTTCCGTATTCGTCCCAATGTCCAGCAATAGTGAGAGTTCGTCTGATTCGCGCATGCCTGACGCAAGGACGTCTGCGACTGCGTCTGCACCAACATAGCCGGCCACCAGCGGGAGCATGTGAACGTTGGCGTGTGGATGGGCGAGGATCCCAACATCATTTGCATGCAGGTCGAGAGGTGCCTTCACCGCCGGCACATATGGTGAAAGCGCGAGGTGCCGTGACTCTATGCCGAGGAGGAAATGATGCATCGCAGTATTCCCGACAATGACCAACTCGTAGACTTGGCTTGGCGTAATTCCAGCATCCGCACAAGATCGTTCCAGCAACTGATTGATCGCGGACAGCACGCTCGATTTGAGTTGAAGTGAATTCTCATGGGCTTTCATCGCATAGGACATGCGGGACATTATGTCTTCGCCGTAGACGAGTTGGGGATTCTCCACAAACAACGTGCTGACAGTCTTGCCCGCCGAGAGATCAACGAGAACACCGACCAGCTTTGATGTCCCAATATCCACGGCATACCCGTAGAGCTGCGATGTAGTGTCACCGCGTTCAATCGCGCATACATGGCCTAGAGTTGGAAGAACGGCCGTGACATCCCATTCGCATTCCCGAAGAAGCCTCGGAAGAATGGGAAGAAGATCGGGATCAATGCAAAGATCTGGGAGATTACCGTCCCGTCGCAATGCTTCAATGAGACGCTCCGAGTCGGGGAGGACATCCGAGAGCGTCGGCTCAGTGATCTTGATGTGCACCTTCTTGACGCTCGGGTCGAGAAGCGTCTCACGCTCGAGGCCTGTTGATTGAACCTGTCTGATCCTGAGACCGGTCTCTTCCGGAATCCTAACGACGAGATCCTCCTTCACGCTGACTTGGCAGGCGAGCCTGTACCCCTGCCGAACCTCCCGCTCTGTGAGGAGATCCCGCTCCGAGTACGTGAGGTCACCTAGACTTACGCCATGCTCAGCAACTATCACACGGCACTTTCCGCAGGTTCCGTCACCGTTGCAGTCCGAGCGAATGAAGACACCGGAGGAGTTTGCCAGGAGGCGAAGGTTCTCACCTCGCTGGACTTTCACGATTCGTCCTTCAGGTTCGAATCTGATCGATACCAAGGGCGTTCCCTCGCTCGCCGTTTGACACGACTGCTAAGACAGAGAGATCCGGAGCCCCCTAGCCTCTCAGTGTGAGATTAAGACTCCGTCGAGGAGAAACAGCTTCGGAGCCGCCTTCACGCCAGAACCTTCGGCGCTAGCGCCACTCCAGGTCAATTAGGGTCGGGGATTGCTGCCTGATGCGCCTGATTGGGCGGGGTTATTGTCGCACGAGCTGTTCCTGCCTATTCGGAGGGCCAAAAGCGCGACCTGAAGGCTTGTGTTTGAATCTGCGCCCGGTTTCTCCCCCTCAGAGCACTCCGGCTTCTCAGAATGCAGGTGAAAGACGCTGAAGACAACGCCGAGTGCACGACTAGGGCGAGGAGCCTGAAATTGGCCAATGGGGCAAGGGTTGACCTAGGCGACGTGGCGACGGCCATTCCGACCGTCCTGTTTGAGCTGGGATTGGCCAGAAAGGCAAATACCGGGCTATTTCCCGTGAACATTTCTACGCAAAGCGAACAAATAATGCGCTCAAGACTTTAATAGTACATAAAACGCACAAATTGTGCAGACAAAGGTGGTAGGTTTGAGTCTATACACCGAAGAGAAGAATCCGCGGGAAGAACTGCGAGGACTGATGGCACCGACTGACACGAGCGTCGCCTCACAGAAGGCTCAACCGAAACCCGAGAAGACCGAGCAAGAAGTGCAAGTCACCAAACACGTGGAAGTCGAACCTCAGCTTCTCATCCAGCTCCGTAAGTCGGAAGCCATCTACGAAGAGGCAAAGAAGATCCTCCCGTCCGGTGCCTCATCAAACGTCCGAATCCACAAACACGAGCCCTTCCCAGTCATCTTCTCAAAAGGAAAAGGTTCGAGGGTCTGGGATGTCGACGGAAACGAATACGTCGATTACCTGCTCGCCTATGGCCCGCTCATCCTCGGCCACTGCCACCCAGCCGTAATCAACGCGATCAGAGAACAAATCCAGAAAGGAACGATGTTCGGAACAACTACCGAACTCGAGATCGAGGTAGCGAAGAAGGTCGCGAGCATGGTCCCTGGGGCTGAGATGGTCAGCTTCAGCAACTCGGGCACCGAGGCTACCATGGAAGCGGTCAGAATCGCACGCGCGTTCACCGGCAGAGACAAAATCCTGAAGTTCGAAGGCCACTACCACGGCCACCACGATTATGTTCTATTCAGCGTGGAATCCCCATCCACCGTTGCTGGGCTCGAATCGGCGCCGACGAAACTTCCATTCTATCCAGGCATACCGGAGGAGATCGCACATACAGTGATCGTGGCCCCGTGGAACAACCTCTCTGCACTTGAGAGGACGCTGAAGAAGTACGCGAACGACATCGCCGCGGTCATCATGGAACCAGTTGTGGGAAGCTCCGGCGTGATTCCACCAGCCGACGGATACCTCAAAGGTGTCCGCGAGCTAACACAGAAGTCCGATGTTTTGCTCATCTTCGACGAGATACTGACAGGTTTCCGAATCGCAAAGGGCGGCGCTCAAGAGCACTATGGAGTCACAGCAGACCTTGCCTGCTTTGCAAAGGCTCTTGGAAACGGGATCCCAATTGCAGCGATCACAGGTCGAAAAGACGTGATGGGAATGATAGGCCCCGGCAAGATAGGCTATGGAGGAACCTACAACGCGAATCCACTAAGCCTAGCCGTCTGCAACGCAACCTTGGACGTCCTGTCGAAGAACGACGGAGAAGCCTTCGCTCGCATGAACTCGACCACCAAGAAGCTCATGGATGGACTCCAGCAAGCTTGCGAGAAGAGCGGACACGACTCAATAGTTCAAGGGGTAGGCCCAATGTTCCAACTCTATTTCACGAGGCTGAAGAAGATCAGCAACTACAGGCAGAGCTTACAATGCGACTTGGAGAAGTTCAAAGACTTCCAAGAGATGATGCTCGAGAGAGGCGTATACTTCCACCCAGACGGCACAGAGAGGCTCATGGTCTCAGCCGTACACACACCAGAAGATGTTGACAAGACAATCGCGGCTGCCGAAGACTGCCTCAGCAAGCTGCCGAAGAGATACTATCGATCCCGCTCCTCAAGGTAGGACAATCCCGGCATACAGTTGCGGAGTTCTGAAGAATAGCGGAGCTCAGCCCGAGATCTTGTCCAGTTCTCCGAGCTGAGTTTCAGGTTCTTTCGACTGTGTGGGTCTCGCCAAAGTACAGGCCGAATATCCAATCCCAGTTGCCTGAGAGTGTCTGCCAGTACAATCTTGCGAAACCCTTCTTCATCATGTAGCGTATTCGTGTGGGTTGAATCTCCTTGACCGGCATGTCGTAGGAGCCGATGACGAAGGCTGCTGTGCCTGAGCCCATCTCGAACGGGCAGTGGATACGCCCATTGTACTTGTAGAGCTGGTTCTTCTGATGAACCGATGACGCGATGTTGTTCGCAGCTACTATGGATTCAAGATGTGCCGTCACGCCTGTCTTTGAGACGGGGATGTTTGTGGCGTCTCCGATCGCATACGCATTCTCGTAGCCAGTGATTCGCATCGTGTTCTTGTCAGTCGGTATCCATCCGTCCGCGTCCCCGATTCCAGATTTGGTTACCACATCTGCGCCCCGGTGCGGAGGAACCATCAGGAGCAGATCGTATGACTGCGATTCACCTTCGAGCGAGTAGATCATTCTTTTCGTTGGGTCCACTGATTCCACGTTGAAGAAGGTGACAACCTCTATGTCGCGTTTCTGGAATCGGGGCTCAACGACCCTTGACATGGGCTCTGCAGGGTACGGACGCGGGTAGGGCGTTAGAAACGTCAGTTTGACCTTGTCGCGAATTCCACGTTTCCTCAGATAATCATCCGCTAAGAAGGCAGCCTCGTTGGGGGAGGGTGGGCACTTGTGCGGGACACCTGCGATTCCAACGACTACGTGGCCTCCATCGAATCGCTGAAGCACATCCCAGATCTTCTTCGACTCCTCGGGGCTCGTGTGAAAGTTCAGCGCGGCTTCGCTGAGTCCTGGGATCGCTTTCGGATTCGGGACGCTTCCAGTCGCGACAACCAGGTAGTCGTACCGAAGTGTCTCTCCTGACGCCAAGGTTACGGTTTGGGCTTTGAGGTCGATTCTCTCAGCAGACTGTTCAATCATGTGCACATCCTTCCTGACCAGGGTATGCTCATCCCTCTCGAGTTCCGCGGGCCCCTGACCCGCGAAAGCGACGTGCAGGTAGCCAGGCTGGAAGATGTGCCGTTGCGACCCTGAGACTAGATGGACCGTGACTTGACGAGCGTGGATCTCGCCTGCAAGGTGCTTGGTGAGTAGGTTGGAGGTCAGCGTGCCTCCGGATCCGCCGCCGACCACAACGATACTCACTGAAGGCATAGCCATTCCGACTCTGCTCTACTGCTTGCCCTTCCTGATGACACGTATCTGGATACGGATGTGATCCTTCTCGTCGATGACTGCCACGATCTCGTTCCCGCTTCGCTTCGCCCAGGCGTCTGTGTCACTCTTTGCTCCGGGGTCGGTCGCCAGAAGTTCGATGACATCGCCGACGTTCGCATTTCGGTACGCTCGGAATAGGTCAGTAATCGGTCCCGGACACATGGTTCCACGTGAATCCACAACAGTCGTCGGCTTCACGCCGGATCCCGTGCTTGCCAATCTTCTCTTTGCCTCCTAGATGAACAGGGTGATTGCGTCTTCTGAGGCCAAGTCCAAGTACGTGGCTGCGCCGATTATGTCGTCGACTTCCGGAATCAGGTCCTCTCGTTTCAGACCCATCATATCCAACGTCGGCGAGCAGGCGTGGAACTTGACGCCAGATTCCTTCGCTGTCTTAATCATCTCTGGGATGGTTGGCATCTTGATTCTGTTCATCTTCTTTTGCATCATGGATGTTAGCATGCTGGTCATCCCTGGCAGCATTCCGAGAATGTTTGGCATCGGGAGCGCCGAGTTTCCAACCGGAGAAATCTTGAGTGAGCCAACGGTTTTCTTCGATATCATGTTGATGCCCCAGAATGTGAAGTATAGGTGGACTTCCATGCCCATCGCTGCGCCTGTTGTTGCGAGCATCAGTGGTGGGTATGCCATGTCTAGGCTTCCTTTCGAGCAGACGATGACGAGTTTGTTTCTCTTCTCTTTCGAACTCATATCTTCTTCATCTCCTACGAGCGGTTTGACGCTGATACCAGCTGAACCAGCTTCGAGCCTTCACTAGCTTGACGAATCAGAACATCACGCATGATGTCACAGGCTTTTGTGATGCGCTTGTCCACGATCCGATAGTGCACAGTGTTCCCTTCACGCCTCTCGATGACCATCTTGCGATGACGCATCAGAGCTAAATGCTGTGATACATTCGCCTGTCTCAATCCCGTCGCCTCGCAGAGCTCTCCCACGGTCTTCTCACCCTCTCTCAGCGCGTGCATAATCTCGAGGCGTTTCGGGTTCGCGAGCGTCTTGCATATCTCTGACTGCATTCTGAGGATTTGTTTCTCGGCTGGTGCCAGCATGCCGTTCGCCGTATATTCGAATGTGCGAATGTGATTATATGTTTGCGGTACTTACTGTCTATTCCACGATGCAGGGGGCGGATCGTCAGATAGGCTTGAGCGGTCAAGAGCGACAATCTCGCGCAAGCTAGGGTTCCGGATGTGCGGCGATGTTCTAGGTCTGGATGGGGTGGTGGAACAGCTCGCGGCGACTCAGGTCACGATTCTGAGACCGAAGTCTCATTCATGCATGTTTGACATCTCACGACAGCTCCTACAATCCGGTGGTTCCAACCGCTGATATAGCGTCCATTCACAACGACATCTTAGGCGTTCGGAACATGGTTCAAACGATGAAGGTCGTCTCCGGCGTTCTAGCGATAATACTCGGGATAGCTGCCATAGCGTTCCCATTTGCAGGTCTGCTAGCCGCTAGCATGCTGGTAGGATTCGGGATCCTCTTGATTGGAATAGTGCTGTTGGCATTCGGCGTGGCCGAGATGAGCTCAAGCAAGACTCTCGGCACAGTGCTCTTGGTGATCGGAATCCTTGTCTTGATAGCAGGAATCGGTTTGTTTGGCCACATACGCGCGTTCGAGATTCTGACGAGCTTCTGGCTCTATCTCAGCGGCCTCGTCTTGGCAGTATCCGGAGTCATCTATCTGTTCTCGAAGGCCAAATATGCGAGGGCGGCCGGCGTTCTTGGAATCGTCATGGGAGTAGTGTACATAGTACTGGGCACGTTTGCACTGAACCCGATGGCGCTTGCAGCGCTCATAGGGATCTGGCTTGTACTGACGGGCATCACTAGATTGCTCTAGACCCACCCGCGAAGGTAAACCGTACTGTCGAGAACGACATTGGTGTGACATCAACGAGCGAGTCTCTTCGCGGATCAGCCATGGGGAAATGTTAATACTCTCTCGAATCTGAGCTAGCGGCGGTGCCTGAGCAGATGCCTGTCGAGCTGCACGAGGAAGAGATACCTTTCTTTGCGGAAGTGATTGCTGGCGGACGAATAACCATCCCTGAAGAGATTAGGAAGATCTTCGAAGTTCGAGATGGCGACCACGTCTTCTGCAGGATCAGAGTGGTTCGGAAAGAAGGCACGACTGTCAACTCTAAACAGACGAAAGCCCCATGAATGGCCCCTAGCTTTTCTAAGCAGACCCAGTTCTTGGGTCCGCGCCTTCACGATTCCGTCTAATCAGTGATGGAAGACGCCTTCGTCTTCTTGCGTCTGCTGAGGAGCACAGCGATTGCCACGAGTATGATGAAGATGAGTGTGATTCCTGCCATGATCACAGGGACGGTCTCGATGTAGAAAGCCGCGATTGTGATGTGCCCACTCGCCGCCTCGGGCGTAGAGTAGAGCGCGCCTTCCGCGAGATCCAAGTGGCTGAGCGCCTCCTCTCTGAGAGGGAGAAAAGGACCGTACCATGCAGCTTCTGCCCGCAATTCGCCGATCCGAGTACTGAGACTTGTTATGTCGAGAAGGTCGAATCCCCACTCACTGAACTGCGGAAACAGATTCGCTTTAGCTGCAAGACCTAGCTCATGCACAGCAACATTGGTGGATCTCAATCCTCCCTTGAGCCCGGGGAGGTCTCGAAAGAAACTCGCGTACAACGCGAGTCCTCCATGTGCGTTCCCAAGAGTCTTGAAGACATCGTAGCTCGCCGCATAGAATTGGAACACCGTGGAGACAGTCACTCCTGGTTTCCAGTACTGGATCATACCGTACTTGCCGTCCAATTCAGCTGCGGTGGCCTCAAGATCCCTGTCAGTGGAGGCAGAGTCATAGTCGAGCAGTCTTCCCATCTGGACTGCGACGTAGTTGGCGAGGCCTTCGTGAATCCATAGGAGATCAGGGGAGATTCCCACTTTCGCCTGGTATTGGTGAGTCAGCTCATGAATTGCGATTGTCTCCACTATGCCAGGCGATGTGCGGAAGTAGAAGAGGTTCAGATAGATGGCTCCTACTTGGAAAGTGGTCGGGTCCATGGGAGTGTAGCCGCCCACACTCATGTCAGGCAGGGTGAGCGGCGCGAAGAATCTCACCATGATTCGGTCTAGAGTGTCGTTGAAGAGATCGTCCATCATCGGGGTTGCCTCTCTATAGAGCGCGACAATCTTCTCCCCCAGGCCCGCGTATCGGCTTGGCACGTCAGCATCTATTCGGTCTTCATGGAGGTGGCTTGTTTGCTTAGCCCATGGCACAGTGAACGTGACTGCGATTCTTGATTCCGGATCGGGATTGAATTGGGCCTCCAGTCGCTAACCGACGCTGTCGATTCGTATGGGATTCGGCTCGATCTCACTCAAGCTCTCCACGCCATCGGGAAACACCAGTCTCACTTTCACTCTGGCAGAAGATGGCGTCCCGATCTGCGGAGAGAAGAAGAACCCGTTCGGTTCGACAATCATCGCTCCATTTGACATGTTGAACGTGGCACGCATCGAGAATGGTTCGTCGCCGGAAGTATAGGAAAACGTCAAGTTGTCATAGAACGAATGGACGTAGGCACCACCGCTCATACGATACGGTGCACGCATCATCGACGTCATCTGGCCCTTAACCGGGCTCACCATGGTCTCGGTGAAGTTCTTCGGGATCGCAACCCAGGATGTGCCTGAGCCGATGAAACCGCTATCGTAGAGTATCACAACGGTAGTCAAGCCGTCGTGGTCGAAGGTCATGTTATACGCAAAAGTTTCGGTTGGGCTCTGAGCGAACGTAGGGACTGATGTGACCAAGAGCATAGAGACTGCGATCAGTGCAAATAGCGCCGTTCGTTTCTTGAGTGCAAGCATCATCGACATTCACGCCATCAATCATTCTCGGGCTTTCATGCATCTGCGAACCCGTTCGTTCGAGACAAGCCCCAATATGAACGTATGGGGATCTAGCTCAGTACCATTGCGAAGCGCAATGCGTGATTCATGCTTGAAAAGACCGAAAGACAGAGCATGAGAATCTTGTTATTGACAGGCGATGATTCAGGGCGTACTGTGTCTTGGGAAAATGCATCTCTGGATTGTTGCAGTTTTGCTCGGTTCAGCCTTATAGTGGTCATAGGCTCCCCTCCATTCACAGTCAAGTGATGTTTCATGGCCCATAGATCAGGTCTTGGAATAGCCATGGTGCTAGTGGTGTTACTGATCGGTCTCCTGTTTGCAGTTTCAATGTTCGGGATGATCTACTGGGGGCCGACCATGATGGGCGGCGGAATGATCGGCGGGTGCGGTTATCCGCTTGGAGCCGGCTGGGGAGTCATGCTCACGGGCATGCTCATCCCGCTCGGATTCCTCATTCTACTGATAATCGGCGCGTACTTCCTGCTGATGCCTCGAACCGAGGCTGCGGGAAATGAAGGAGCACTTGCGATTCTGGACGAGCGTTTCGCCAAGGGCGAGATAACCAAGACGCAATACCTCGAGATGAAAGAGCACCTAACTAAGAAGTGATAGGGATTCACCTTGAATAGACGCAGAATCGGGCTGATCCTCGTCATAGTTGGAGTTGCTGGACTTCTTGCGTTTCCAGTCTACGCGACAGTTGTATGGTGCAACCCATCAGTGGCATGCCAAGACGGCAATCCGTGGGGCTTTGGCATGATAGGACAAAGACCGCAGACTGGACGTGTTCAGATTTCATTCGATGAAGCTGTCGCGCGATTCCAGGACTACATAGCCTCAACAGGAAACAAGGATCTGGCACTCTTGGAAGTCATGGAGTTCGAGAACAACTTCTACGCTATCGTGTACGAGAAGAGCACAGGCATGAAGGCATTCGAACTCTTGATCTGGAAACAGACTCCGTCTTCGCAAACCATGGGTGGCATGGGAATGAGCGGCAACATGATGCATCGTGGCATGATCGCAGGCGTCGTCACACCGGAGCCTGGGCCCAACATGATGTGGAACACGAGGTATGGCATCATGCGAGGAATGATGGAGGTGAACTGGCAGAGCAGTGCGTCGGGCCAGATGCGACTAGCCGAGCAGGATGCCCGCTCGATCGCAGAAGGCTATCTCTCTCAGAGGTTTCCGGGAGCACATCCGGAAGGCATCGCTCGTTTCTATGGATACTACACGATCGACTTTGAGCGGGACGACAGAAACATCGGCATGCTCAGTGTGAACGGATATTCGGGAGACGTCTGGTATCACAGCTGGCACGGCGACTTCATCCAAGAAAAAGAGTACGTCTAGATAGATGCGAGCCGAGGCCGTGAGTCCTTATAGACTCACCTGACGTACTGGGCGATAGCAGGAACACTGGCTACTTGCATGGGTTGGTTCGTTGACAGCAATTCCAGACTCGACGCGTGTTGTGAGGAGTGAGGACCGGGAACGTCGGAGTCTCAGTGAGCCGAAGATTGGCACCCAGAGGATTGACGTTGAACTGGTCGAGCAACTATGCTTCAAAGCCTCGTTCGGCAGCTTCAACTTCACGATTGACGAGCCACCAGAGAGAGGCGGAACAAACCGGGGGCTTCCACCACTTGCACACTTTGTAGCAGGTGCCGCATCGTGCCTAATGACACAGTACGCAAAACTCGCCATCGTGAAATCCGTTCCTCTGACGTCGATGAAAACTGTTGCTCGTGGGCATTTTGACAGACGAATGGGCGGGGCCTTTACTGATGTGATCTACGAAATCGCGATCGAAAGCCCCTCCAGTGAAGACGAAATCAGGGAAATTGCCCAAGAAGCAGAGTCAATGTGCTACGCGCACAACACTCTCAAGAAGACGGTTCGCATGCAGACAATGTTGACGTTAAACGGAAAACGTCTAGGTTCCTGAGAGTCATTCTTTAAACTTCAGGTCAAGCTCGATGCCTAGGTCTTCGAAGGCGTCGCGAATATCTTCTCTGAGGCTCTTTGCCAGTTCACTGTCAGTCTTCGCATTCAGGCCTAGAGATATCTTCTTGCCCCCTTCCACTGTCGCGCTCTCGAGTATCTTAGCAGAGATTATGTCAACTCCCTGAATCGGATCAAGCACGCCGCGGAGTATCTTGTTCACGAATCCCTCGTCTATCTTCACGCGTCCTCTCTTCGCTTCATACTTGAGGAAAGCAGTCTCGAGTCCCTGCCTTGACAATACAGCGCAATGCAGTTTGATGCGCGGCAGCCCGCCAAGGGTTTCTGAAATGTCCTTGAAAGTGACTTTCCTAGCTTCGTCGATTGTTTTGCCTTTCACCATCTCGGTCATCATTGAGCTCGTGGCAATGTTGGCGGCGCACCCGTATGACTCGAATCTTATGTCCTTGATCTGATCCTTGTCCGGATCAAACTTCAGGTACAGCTTGATTAGATCGCCGCAAGCGACGCTGCCCACCTTTGATGTGATGTCAGGATTCTCCATGATGCCGACATTTCTCGGGTTCTTGAAGTGATCCATCACTTTCTCGGAATACCCGAACTTCTTCGCCAAAGTGCTTTCCGGCATAGCTGCTACCTCCCCTGAGACGCCCTCCTTGCGAGTGGACTGTGAGCTCTAAGAACCTCGACGACTTGTTTGACCGTTTCGGTTGCGTAGGCCACATCTTGCCCGGTCGTCCACTTTGAGAGGCTCAGACGGGTCGAGCTATGAGATTCTTCGAGCGTTCCTCCGATGGCGCGAATCACGTGGCTTGCCTCAAGCTTCTGACTGTAACAGGCAGAGCCCGTGTTCACGACGAGCCCTCTCAGATCCAAGTGCATGAGAACCGCCTCCCCCTCTACGAATCTGAAAGAGACGTTGACGTTGTTGCAGAGTCTACGTTCGCCTCTCGGCCCGTTCAGACGGGAATCTGAGATCGCCAGGAGCGACTTAGTCAATTCATCTCTCAACTCTCGCATCCTAACCGCGTCCTCATCCGTCATGAGTTCCACTGCCTTTGCGAAACCAACAATCCCTGCGACATTCGGCGTCCCAGGTCTCAATCCCTTCTCTCTGTCGTCACCGTAGAGAACAGGCTCAAGCTTGACTCCGTCTCTGACATATAGCGCTCCCACACCTTTCGGTCCGTGAATCAGATGCGATGACATTGAAAGCAGATCGACCTTCATCGCTTGGACGTCAAGCTTCTCCTTAGCGAACGACTGGACGGCATCGCAGTGAAACAGAACTCCGTTCTCCCTCGCGATCCGTCCGATCCCACCCACATCCTGCAGTGTCCCGATTTCTTGGTTGGCATGCTGCACAGATACTAGCCGAGCATCGGCTACGTTCGCTTTCACATTCGCCGGATTCACGAACCCTTCACGATCAACGTCGAGTAAGACCTTTTCGAATCCTTGTGCGGCGAGGATGTCGGCAACCCGAAGAATGGATCTGTGCTCGATCTTGCTAGTGAGGATGCGCTTGCCTTTGTTGTAGTTGGAGCGGGCGGTCCCAAGGATCGCTATGTTGTTGCTTTCCATTCCGCCTGAAGTGAATATGATCTCCTCTGGGCTCGCGTTGATTCTTCTCGCGATCTTCTCTCTTGCCTGTTCGATCGCTTCGCCAGCTTCTTCCTCAAGCCCATAGCCGAATTCGCCAGCGGGCACACCGTATTTGTCGACCATGAAATCCTTCATGCAATCGAAAACGACTGGGTCCAGTTTGGTCGTCTCTGCATTGTCCAAGTAGACGGGCTCTCGTTGTTGTGCCTCAGGCTCGAGAGATTTCGACAAACCAGATCGTGTTGGAGGAGCACGATGAGGCGTTAAAACCTGTCCCTTTACAGAGCAGCGGATTCTCTGCCACCCTTCTGGCATTCGATTCGACTGTGGCTTCTCGGCATTGTAATGCAAGCGGTATCCTGATTCGCGTCACTGGTAGACCGTCGGGATGAGCCTCGCTACGTTCACATCTACAATGCCCTTGTCCGTCAGGCGGACTTCAGGGATCACGGCTAGAGAGAGGAATGACATGACCATGAACGGTGATGCAAATGTGCAGCCCAAGCTCTTTGCCGCTTCGGACAGTTGCTTCTCAGCCTGGTTCACTTCCTCGATTGATTGATTCGACATCAGGCCTGCAAATGGCAGAGGTAGCTCTGTGAGCACACTGTCGTCCTTGACCGCGACTATGCCCCCTTGAAGCCTCGCGATTTCGTTTGCCGCCGCGGCCATGTCGGAATCGCTGGCTCCGACGACGCTTATGTTGTGGCTGTCGTGAGCAACGCTGCTCGATATCGCTCCGGCCTTGATGCCGAAACCTTTCACGAATCCTCGGCCAATGTTGCCTGTGTGTTTGTGTCTCTCAATGACGGCGATCTTCAGAATGTCGCGTTCAAGGTCGTTTTGGATCTGGAAGTCCCGGACTGGCAGGCCTTCGATTGTCTTCTTGGTCACTATCTCGCCAGATGTCTCTATGACTAATGCTCGTGCGGTGCCGTTCTCTGTCTTGGATCTGACGATGAAGTCTTTGGGCTGGAGTCGCCGTTTCAAGTGAACCGTTCTGAGGGACCACTGCGGAAAGCGGGGCGAAGGTATCCTACCTAGCAGGGCGCCATTTCTTGCGACAATTTGCCCGTCTGCGATCACGGCTTCGGCCCTCATCTTGGAGATATCTGGTGTGAGGATTATGTCGGCGCGCTTGCCTGGAGCTATCCCGCCGATCTCTGTGTCGACTCTGAAATGCTCCGCTGTGTTCAGCGTTGCCATCGTGATAGCGTCGATAGGGTCGAGGCCCTCCTCGATCGCTCTTCTCACGTTGTGGTCCATGTGGCCGAGTTCCATGAGGTCGCCCGCGTGACGGTCGTCGGAGACCAAGACTGCGTGTTTTGGACTGAGGTTGTGACTCTTCAAAGCATGGATGAGGGTTGCGAGATTGTGCGCGGTGGATCCTTCTCTTACCTCAACGACACAGCCAAGGCGTATCTTCTCTAGCAGCTCAGGCTCGGTTGTGCTTTCGTGATCCCCGACGATTCCCGCAGAAAGATATGCGTTCAGCTCTCTTCCGAGCAGGCCCGGTGCGTGGCCTTCGACGACCTTCCGCGCTCCCTTGGTTTCTTGGATCATCAAGAGCAGTCTGCGGTCGCCGCCGAGTATTCCCGGATAGTTCATGACTTCGCCGAGCCCGACGATTCGTGGCCAGTTCAGCATCGTCCTAACTTCCTTTGGCCCGATCTTTGCGCCAGCGGTCTCAAGGTTGACCGTGGATGGGACGCATGACGGTGCTTGAACGTACACCTTCAGAGGAATCCCCTCTGTCCGAGATAGCATAAGTCGGACACCTTTCATGCCGAGTACGTTGGCGATCTCGTGGGGATCGATGATGACCGCCGTTGTTCCTCTTGGAATCACGACTTTCGCGAATTCCACGGGATCCAGCATCGTGCTCTCGATGTGTATGTGGCCGTCAATCAGGCCGGGAACAGCATAGAGCTGACTAGCCTCGATGATCACGGTGTCCGAGCCGACGGACGGTTCGAAGTAGCCCACAGAGGCAATTCTTGAGCCCTTGATCGCTATCGTGGTTCCGGGACACAACTCTCGTGAGTAGACGTTGACGAGCGTGACCCCTCCAATGACAAGATCTGCAGGCGCTTTCCCCAGAGCCACATCAATTAATTCCACGCCTTTGGGCATAGCTCATCCGTGCGGAGACTGTCTGTTCAACTCATATTTCACAGAAGCGCAAGCGGCAAACCTTTTCTCCCAACTGAGCTGCCTAGAGAGAGTGTCTGTCTTATGACACGAAGACTATTCTGGGAAGATGCATACGCGACAGAATTCGATGCAATAATCGTATCAATCGATGGCAATCAAGTCGTACTCGATCAGACTGCATTCAACCCTCGCGGCGGGGGCCTCGTGAGCGATACGGGGACGTTGGCGGGAGTGAAGGTTCTTGACACCATCAAGGTAAGCGAGGATTCCATCGCACACGCGCTTGAGTCAACAGCATCCTTGACGATTGGAAGCAATGTTCACGGAGTCGTCGACTGGAACAGGAGACACAGAATAATGAGGATGCACACTTCTGCACACCTCCTCAGTGCCATCTTCCACAAGCAGACCGGCGCACTAATCACAGGAAACCAGATAGAGCCAGAGAAATCGAGGATCGACTTCAGCTTAGATGATTTCGACAGAGAGAAGATGATGGTCTACTGCGGCCAAGCCAACGAGGCGATCGCCAAGAATCCGCCTGTGAAGACGTATTTCATGAAGAGAGAGGATGCACTTCAGATTCCGGGTATCACAAAACTGGCAAGTGTCATGCCACCCGACGTCAAGGACCTCAGGATAGTCGAAATCGAGGGCTATGACCTGCAAGCTGACGGCGGCGTACACGTGAAGAACCTCGGCGAAATCGGCAAGATAGACCCCTTGAAATTCGAGAACAAAGGCAAAAGCAACCGAAGAATGTACTTCACGATCCCATGAACACGGGGACGCCGTCCATTTCCGGAGTCACTGGCGAATGATAATCCGATGGCAGGTCGTGGCAGATGGGTCGATCTCTTGAGCGGGATTATCTCGAGTCTCGACAGCGAGTCCTGACCGCGATGTCGATCAGTGGGCCGGACAGAGTCCCCATGGCACTTTCTTTCTATCCCACAAAGCTTCCTCAAACGGACGGAAAGGACACGGACGAAGAGCTCGGTACGGACGTTCGATTCGTGGAGTTCGACCAGCCAGTAGGCCAAGTAGGCTTCTTGAGGTATTTGGAGACCCTACCCGCCAAGATCACTATAGGAGACCTCAGAACCCTACGAACCTACTTCGAGTGGGGATATCATCCGGAGAAACCAGGACAAGAGCCGCTATCGGACGCACGCGACATACACGACCTAGAATCCTTCCGCTTTCCTAACCTTCTCAACGGGCGACGATACCGTCACTTGGCAGAGAGAGTCCGAGAGATTCATGCGAGAGGGCTGGCCGCGGCTGGTGGCCCGCCACATCTGGGCGGGGAGATTTTCGAGACAGCTCAGAGGCTGAGAGGATTCGAGCAGTTGATGTTCGACTTCTTTCACAACCCAGAGCTGGTTGACTATCTGTTCAGACAGCTTGCCACGATCTCCTCGGAGAGCGTGGAAATTCTAGCGAGGGCAGGGGTCGATGTGATTTGTCTGGATGATGATGTGGGTGAGCCGACACGAATGATGATTGCCCCTGATCTCTGGCGTCGATTCCTGAAAGACCACTTCGCCCGAATGATCAGAACAGCGCACACCATTGATCCGACTGTGAAGATTCTTTATCACAGCGACGGCAACATTGAGCCGATAGTTCCGGATCTGATTGAGATCGGCGTTGACGCGATAAACCCTGTCCAACCAGACGTCATGGACCCGGCGAGACTGAAAGAGGAGTATGGCAGGAAGCTCGCCTTCTGGGGAACCGTTGGAACCGCCTCAGATTGGACCTATGGGTCACCTGACGCGATCACATCAGATGTGAAGGAACGCATAGAAACGGTCGGTAATGATGGAGGACTCGTGATAGGCCCTGCGTACGATCTCGAACCCAGTGCCAAGTGGGAGAACGTGCTGGCTTTCGTCGAAGCCGTGAAGAAATACGGCTGAGGTCGGGCTACTGCACTCTGAGCATGGGCGGTTGGTAGTAGTAGAGCTGGCCCGGTGGCTGGGCTAGGTACATCTGAGGCGGCGGCTGATACACGTAACCAACGGGTGGAGGCTGGTACACGTATCCTTGGGGGGGCGGCTGATAGTAGACCTCAGGAGGCTGAGGAATAACATACTGCATCGGCAATAGGTATGTGTACGCAAGCGGTGCTTTCGGGACGTAATAGTAAGCCACTGTCGATTACCCTAATCGCAGGTTCAGGCAAACGGGGAATAAACCTTCCCTCAGGAATCGTCGGGCATTCCACTTGTCATGGCAAACATGGGCTTGCCATGGGCCAAATTTCGCAGGAGATTGTTCAAAGGCTGGCAGCTAGGGGATGATCTCGCAACTGTTGTATTTCGTGTACTCGAAGTCATGTAGCTGTATCCTCCCATGCTCAATGAGGTGCCTGACCTCAGGTAGCACTTCGCGTAGCGAGTTCACCATTCCCTTGACACTGTCGCAGACTTGTCGGAATCCTTCTTCTCCCCAGAGCTTGGTAGCATTGGCGTAGAGGCATCGCCCACCGCAGATCCCGTAGATATCGCAGCCAGTGCATGGCTCGGACACGAAGACGGCATCTCTCAGACTTTCTGGCGAGGTCTCTCGAATGCTGCCCAAGTAGAAGTCCTTCATGCCCGCCATGACTGGGCAGGGGGTTATGTTCCCATCCGTCTGAATGTTGAACATGATCCAGCCGGCGCCACAGCGGAGTGAACTCGTCTCATCTACGAGAAGAGACTGCATGACCCCGACCAGAGGATAGAGTCGCAAGACTTCCCCGTCAGTTCGCATGCGTTCTACCCATGACTGTATGAGGTTTCTCAGTCGAGGGTTGTAACTCTCCGTGACCCATTTGGCGAAATGCCGTTTGGGGAAATCATTCTGCCAAAAGAGCGCGTCAAGTTGCCAGTGAACCGAAGAGACGGGCAAATCCTTGACGTGAACCAACGCAAGTACCTCACGATCGATCTCAGTCTCTTCTCCGACCGTCATTCTAGCAATGATCTCGCCTCTGAATCCATTCTCGAGGATTCCTTGCACATTATCCGCGACTCTCCGGTACGTTCCCTTTCCTCTGTAGTGGTCCGTTAATGCCTCGTCACCGTCTACAGAGACAAGGATTGTCTCAAACCTGTTCGCATACTCAGGCTCTAGTCTGTCAAGCAAGAGCCCGTTCGTCTGAATCATGAACCTGCTTCTCTTTGCTCTATCCATGATTTCCCTCAGCTTGTCCATCCGGAGGAGCGGCTCGCCGCCATAGAATACAAGAACCGTATCTCGATCTTTCTCCAGAAATGCCTGCAATGCATCTGTCTCATAGGATATGGAGCTGGGCAAGGAGTAGTCGACTGCAAGGTCGTGGAAGTCGCTGCCGAAATCCTCGCAGGATCTTCCGTAGCAGTATCTGCACTTGAGATTGCAGTTGTTGGTCAGTGTCACGTAGAAATGCATCATTGACCTCTTCCGTTGTCATCATCGTGGTGGTTGCAGGTGACGGGCATGCAGTTGATGACAAGGCATTTAGGCTTTACATTGTGCGGAGTGCAAGGGTGCTGACGCAAACGATCATTGGGTTAGGCCTTCATCGGACTGGCAAAGACGGTGTAGCGTGACGGCACTCGGGAAGAGACTTGCACTTCTTCACACGGTGGGCGGGCTTACGGCAACTCTTCAGCAGTTGTCCGAAGAGCTCAAGCCTCAATGGCAAGGGTACTTGAGACCATGAAACCCACCGAGATCCATGTACCAGTCCTGTCGAGTCCTCGCTTGGGGATCCACTACATGATCGGCATTCTAGATCGCGCGGAGAAGAAGAACTCGCCAATCAAGTAGGCTATGCGGGTCTGATGAATATCTCGGGGTTCTTGTCAAACTCCTGTTTGCACATCGCAGAACAGAAGAAGTAGGTCCTCGCCTTGTGTTCAGACTTCCACTTCGCACTCTTTTCGTCTACTTCCATATTGCATGCTAGATCAATTGCCATCTTACAGTCTCCTTTCCGAATCCCACAGTAGTGAGATAGATCAGCCTTGCTCCATGCAAATAGCAAGAGACTATCGCTAGCTCTCTAGTTCTTTGGCACGTGCTTCGATGAACTCAGCGACTTTCTGCTCACTGTACTTCCTTTCTTCCTTCTGCTTCTTCAGATGCTTGTTGACCAGTTCGAGGAGGACCTCGACGGCGAATGGCTTGACTACGTAGCCGTCTGCACCCCTGTTGAGGGCTTCAATGGCGTTCTGAAGCGACGGGTATCCGGTGACAATGATCTTGACCATGTCTGGAGTATTCTTGAATGCTGTCAGGAGGTCTGTCCCCTCCATGTCCGGGAGGCGTATGTCGATCAATGCCAGGTTGTAGGCTCTTGTCTTGGATTTCTCGATCGCCTCTTGGCCGCTTTCTGCTGTATCAACAAGGTAGCCTTTCGCCTCCAGTACGGCTGCCACTGACTTGCGTATGCTTTCCTCATCGTCTATAATTAGGATCCTCGCCTGTTCTGTTTCTGTCATTTGGGTTTCACCTCCGCTTGGCTTGGGATCAGGGGAAACCGGAGAGTGACGGTCGTACCTCTTCTTGTTTCGCTCTGGAGGCTGATTGTACTTCTATATGCTCCAACTATTCGCTTAGAGATTGGCAACCTAGCCCAATACCCTTGTCTTGGTCGTCACTAGGGGACCCCAGATTCTCTTATACTCTCTCTTGCGATGCCCGTTCTAGTATCAGTCATGCTGACCTGCAAGTTGTCATCTGATTTCCCACCTGCGATGGTGAGAGTGCCACACCATCGTGTAAAAGTGGTCTCGGAGAAGACGGGCAAAGTCTGCGGAGCTCCTCACCATGTCCAGCCTCGATAGAAGCATACCCAGAAGAGCCTGTGTCAGCTGTGGTCATCTGTAGTGGCTCTCCACGGCTGTAGCCCAGGCGCTCGCATAGCGCTCGACTGACCTCGAGAAACTTGCCTTTCATGTCGTGGATCGCAATCGCGCCACCTGCGCTGTCGAAAAGAGTCCTGTAGCGATTCTTCGACTCTTGCAGTGAAGCCACGAGTCTCTCCAGACAGGTGTGCTTTTACATTTGCACTCTCGCTGGTTTCTGCGCTGCCCCTTTCCACCGGTTTCTCGCGATGCACATGGCCTTTCTCAGTCCCCTGAGAGTTCAGCTTGGATTCTCTGCCGCCAAGACTCTTGAGACGATTCCTCGGTCCCCGCCGGTGGTCTCTCTCCTTCACGCTTCCTGAACTCACGATCATGATCCGTGAGCTAGATCGCATAGCTCTCCACGATCTGCTTCGACGCTTCCCCCAGTTTGAGTTCTGCGAGTGTGCTTGCAGTTGGCACACCGTCGGCGGTCCATCCTCTGAGCTTGTAGTATTCGTCGAGCATAGGAGCCAGCGCGACCGTCGTGTTCTTTGAATGCCCTTCCGATAGGGGCGTCTCTAAGAGCCTCGCCGGCAGCGAATCGGCCTTTCTGCCCAAGCCTTCTCTTGTGTTGAAGACGCGTTCCAAGTTGTAGACCCTCTCGCCGATGTTGATCAAGTCTCTTGCTGTGAAGGGAACGCCTGTAGCAGTATGAAGCAGGCCTGCATAGTGGTCTGGATTCATGGCGAACTGCGAGAAACGACAAAGAACCATCGAATCTATTGCGGCTGAGATGTTCTGAAGTAATATTGTGAGGCTGGCCTTTCCCTCTATCTTGAATCGGTCGATGAGGCAAGGGTTTCCCAGTACCTCGGTGGAGATCATGTACGCTCGAAGGTGACATGCTCCCCGATTCGACGTGGCAAATGCCAACCCCATCCCTTGGATACCACGAGGATCATAGGCTGGAATCTCAAGCCCCTTCACGCTCATGGAGAACTCGGGGCGGCCGTACCTCTCAGCAAGCCTGAGCGAGCCTTCGGAGAGGTCCTTTCCAATGCCATGCTGCTCGCCGATCAGGCTGACGAGACTCACCATGGCCTCAGCGTCTCCGAATGCCGGACCGGATGAAAGATGCCCGGCAGATGAGAGTTCCATTGCACATGCTATTGTGCTGCCAGTTGAGATTGTATCGAGCCCGTACTCGTTGCATAGGTAGTTTGCCTCTGCGATGGCTTCAAGATCGCGCACTCCACAAGCGGCACCGAAAGCCCACGTCGACTCGTATTCCGGTCCCTCTCCTCGTCTGTCTCTTCCCGGAATCTTGGTCTCTCTTCCACAAGCGATTGTGCACGCGTCGCATGCGACCCTCTTCTCGAATATTCGCTCCCTGATGGTTTCTCCCGAGATCGCGTCTGCGTCCTCAAAGTATCCTCTTTGGAAGTTCATGGTCGGCAGTGCCCCGATCTCGTTCATCACGTTCACAAGAACTGTCGTTCCATAGTTGGGCAGCGAGTCCTTCGTCACTGGATTCTTTGAGATCGCTTCGAGGCTGACGCGCGAAGTCGCCGTGAATTCGTCTCTGCTGGCTATGGTCGGCTCATGAGTTCCCAGAACTGCGATCGCTTTGAGTTTCTTTGAACCCATGACCGCTCCGACGCCTCCTCTGCCGGCGGCCCTGTGCTTGTCATTGATTATGGCGCTGATCAGAACTTGTCGTTCGCCGGCGGGGCCGATGGAGGCCACCTTGGCCTCCTTGTCGGTCTCCGACTTGATGGCATCTTCTGTTTTGTGGGTGGTGTATCCCCAGATGTGATCGGCTTTTCGGATCTCGGCGGATTCATCATGGATCCACAAGTAGCTGGGCTTCTCCGACTGGCCTTCCACTATCATCGCGTCCCAGCCACAGCGCTTCAGCTGAACTCCGAAATGCCCTCCCGAGTTCGAATCGAAGATCGTTCCGGTTAGAGGAGATTTGGTTATGACGGAGTATCGACCTGAGGTTGGTGCACCTGTCGCTGTGAGTGGGCCGGTCGCAAAGACCATCTTGTTCTCAGGGGACAAGGGGTCAGTTCCACGTGCAACTTCGCGGAAGAGTACGTCAACGCCCAGGCCTCTCCCGCCCAAGAAGAGCTGAGTCTGTTCTCTGCTGAGAGGTTGCGAGGAAACCTTCTTTCCCTTCAGGTCTACTCTAAGGACCTTCCCCATCCATCCGTCCAAGATCTCATCACCTTCCTCTAGAAATCCTTGAATTTTCTGTAGCCGTTGTTCGGGCATGTCTTGCATTTCTTGACGTACACTGTTTGGATTTCCAAAGGTTGCTTGGACACATAATTGCTCGGGCATATCCTGCAGGGAACCTCTTCCGTGAACCAGGAGTCATCGTATTTGGCCCAGCTCAGCGAGTTGACGATGTTGATTCCGTTGCTCGTCCCAATCCTGAACTTGTCAGGACGGAGGAGATTCGGTGCGTTTGCTGCTGCGTATATGGATCTGATTGCTTCCAGGAAATTCGTCACGCCACCAGCCGCCTTCACTCCCAGTCTTTCGCCGACTGTCTCGCGCATGAGCTTCAAATGAGCAGGGTAGGCACTCATGGGTCCGAAACCGGTAGAAGTCTTGACGAAAGCCGCACCCGCATCCTCAGATATCCGACAAGCTTCCACAATCTCCTGATCTGTGAGGTAGCCTGTTTCGAGGATGACTTTCACCGGGGCACCGTCTGCTTTCTTGACTACCGCGCTAATGTCTTCTCGAACGAAGTTACGCATCGTCCGGCTCTCGTCTGCAGACGAGGCGGCGATCTCTCGAACTTTCCCTACGTTGACTACCATGTCAATTTCGGTCGCTCCCTTCGCAATTGCGTCTGATGCCTCAAACGCCTTCGACTCGGTTGACATTTGCCCGAGTGGGAAGCCCACGACGCTCGCGATGCCCACCCGGCTTGACTTGGATCTCAGATGCTCAGAGGCTTCGCGCACCCAGCATGAGTTGACGCATACCGCCGCGAAGCCATGAGTGTCCGCCTCGTCGCATATCGATCGTATCTTCCTTCTGAGGACGTGGGGCTTCAGCTCCGTGTGATCGATCAGACCCGCAAGTTGTTCCTCCACCAGCAGGTCGGCGACTTGGCGAAGCGATTGACTGGAAATCCTCACAAGCGCTCTCCCATCAGATACAGGGTTCTGAAAGGAATGAACCTTCCTGCTGCACCATTGCCTTGTGCAGACTTGTTGAGTGTGATCCGAATGGGGTACTAGTCTCGAATGACGCCTTCGGACTATGTATTGTAGACCAGCAGGTTTTTAGGCGCCGGAGCCTCCTGCGCGTCCAAGAAGTGCTCACGGCTGCGTGGACATCTGCGTGCCTTTGAGTTCTTCACGAGATGACCAGAAGCCAAAGCAGTAAGATCGCGGAAGTCTGAGAACAAGTCCGAATTCTAGTTCCCGTAGCTGCTCACAGCAGGACAGAACGGCGGATCGAGTTTTCGGCCTCTAGTACTGATTTGCGACCTTCAAGCAGAGGCTGAGGAGAAAAAGACAATGAGTAATTTCGAAGAACTGGGCCTAAGCCCAGAGATATTAGGCGCTGTTAAAGCGCTAGGATTCGACGTGCCGTTTCCCATCCAAGAAGCAGTAATTCCGCTTCTCTGGAGCGGAACCGATGTAATTGGTCAAGCACACACTGGAACAGGAAAAACCGCCGCGTTCGGCCTCCCGATCCTTGAGATCGTTGATGAGAACAACCCGAAGATTCAGGCGTTGGTGCTCGTTCCGACACGCGAGCTTGCGATGCAGGTAGCTGATGACATCAACTCGTACGGCAAACTCACTCGCAAGCACGCGTTAGCGATCTATGGTGGACAATCAATCCACGCTCAGATTGACGCGTTGGAAGACCGGCCGCAGATCATCGTCGGAACACCTGGTCGAATAATCGACCATCTCGAGCGCGGAACCCTCCGCCTCGATAGCGTCCAATGTGTCGTGATAGATGAGGCGGACAGAATGCTGGACATGGGTTTCATAAACGATGTCGAACGCATTCTCGACAAGACCGGAAAGCGCCAAACAGCACTCTTCTCGGCGACAATGCCCGAAGAAATCCTACGACTCGCCCGCAAACACATGAAGAACCCACGCGAGGTTCTAATCGAATCGGACGACCTTAACGTCAAAGAGATCAAACAGTGCTTCTATGAAACAGACAGAGCAAGAAAGCTCGACACACTCGTGGGTATCCTACGAGACGGAGGTGTCCAACGTGCCATAGTGTTCTGTCGAACCAAGCGAACCACATTCTGGCTGAGCCAGATGCTCAGGAGAATCAACGAGCATGCCACTGCAATAAACGGAGACCTCTCCCAGAGTCAACGCGACAGAGCAATGGATGAGTTCCGGAGCGGCAGAAGCCGCATACTAGTTGCCACAGACCTAGCCGGTAGAGGCTTAGACATCGACGGCGTCACGCACATCATCAACTACGATGTCCCTGACGACCCGTACACATACTTCCACCGGATCGGTAGAACAGGACGGGCTGGCAAGACGGGAACAGCGGTGACGATCGTGTCCGCGGATCAGAGCGCAGACTTCCGAGCAATACAAACGATGGCTGACTATCAGATCGAGCGCCTACACCTCGCCAAGTCCGACACGCACATATTCCCTACCATAAACAGAGGCAAAGAAGAGTTCCACAACGATAGACGGCGCAGATTCGAAGAAAGACCGCGCCGATACTTCGGACACACCCGCGGTTCGCCCCTCCGGGGGCCACACCGCCAAAGCGGTGCGTTCATAGAGGACCGACGACCCTAAGGGCGAGAGGTCACATGCCAGTAGCCGTCAGAACCCTTGGCAGCAGGCGAGGCCCAGATCGGGACTTCGTTTATCTTCTGATGCTCGCAAGAAAGTACGGCCTAGAACCTGCGGCTCTGCACAATGCCATGCTGAGAGCGAAGACCAGGAAAGAGGCGACCTGCGGTCCTCTGGAGATAGAGCTGCGAGACCGCGGAGACAAGACCTTCTGTTTCATGTTCTCACAGAACGAACGGTCGGTTGCTCAAGCTTCTGTTTCCGATGCTTCATTGGCGAGACTGACCAATGTGCCTCAAGAATTCAAGCGGCTGCTGAGCAGCAAAGAAGGGCCGACGACAGACGACCAAGCCGAAACGGAAAGACGAATTCGTGACCTCCAAATCGGCTTGAAACATGTGAGTCTGAAGGCCAAAGTGACAGCCAAATCTGAGGTCAGAGCCGTTGAATCAAGAAACGGCTCACCGCTCGTTGTATGCGTTGCGACCCTCTCGGACGGCACAGGAGAGATACGACTCCCCCTGTGGAACAAGCAGATCGACTCTGTGAAGAAGAATGACATGGTGATGATTCGTGACGCCGCCGTCAAGAACTTCAGGGGCGAAATGCAGCTGTCCCTGCCGTGGAAGACTGGAACCATCTCGGCTATGCATTCGACGGATTGAATTCTGTGGACAACGCACGAGGGTTCTCAGCACGACCTAAATACGACGAGTGCGCTCCCTCCCACATTCAAGCGAGTCTATGAGACATGCCGGAAGACAGCTCAGAGACCAAGGTTTTGACGAAACTGGATGTCGACCGGCCTCAGGACTTCAAATTCCATCTCGCGTATGGGGTCTATTCTCGAGCATGGGATGAGAACCATTCTGATGCTACAAGGGCCAGGCTGAACGAACTGATATCGTCCCTGTCAAAGGATGACAGCGACGACGGCTACCATTCATTCTACGCTGGGATACAGGAATACCGAAGCGATTCCATGGCATTCAGATCTGGAAGAATGAGGATTCAGACTCAGAGAAAGAGAGACTGGCAGCAGAGGGACACAAGAGATCGAAGAGACCGCCGGCACAGATGAGACCTGCTGCCGACTATCGGGCTCACCTCGCATAAGCGATTGCGACCACACCATAGGGACGCACACTCGTTCTCGCAGGTGCCTGCGAACCGATAGAGAGTCGCTGCTTCGATCTTGCTTTCGCCTCTTCGCGGTTGCGGATTGACACGACCGAAACTCTTTTCACGCCAGCAACGAAACGCGTCCCCGACCATCGATGCCGACCACTGCCAAGCTCTGCAGGAGATGTGGGACAGCTCTTGATTCGAACTCAAGGTTCTGTCCCAGCTGCGGCGCATCTACCGATCAGACGGCCTCGACGGCGCCTGAACATGCAAGTCATCCTGCACGTTGGCTTGCTCTCGGCTTGACCGTGGTGTGGATCGGGGTCCTGTTCTATCTGTCGCGGGGAATTGTGATGGCTGCACACCTGTGGTTGGCCTATTTCGTGGCGGGCCTGGGAGCCATCCTTGTCATCTCTGGATTAGTGCGCTACTCGAGAAGACATCTGACGCGAGGTGGAGACAAAGCAGTTGCACCCAGAGGACACGTCGAGCAGCCACAGAAGATCAAGTTCTCAGGACAGCTCGGAATCACACATGCTGCATTGACAGGGAAGAAGATTCTGCTTGAGTTTGATCCCTCAATGCCGTATCAGACGGTGGTACGAGACTTCACTCTCGAGTGCACTTCCAACAAGGAGGCAGTGGTCATCCTGACGCCAGCCGGAAGCGTAGTGGAACAAGCCACACGTGACGATGAGAATGCCGAAGTTGTAGAGCTAACCCACGATCTGATGCTGTCTTCCGTTCTGGACAAACATCAGGAAAGGCCACTGAATGTCGTCTTCGACAGTTTGACTGATTTGGCGCTGTCCGCGGACTCCAGGACAGCGTACAAGTTCGCATTGAATGCGTTGAGGCAACTTTCCGACCCGAAAGTCACTGCTGTCTTTCTGCTCAACCCTTCAGCCCATGACCCGAAGGATGTCAGCAGCTTGAGGGGGCTTTTCAGCAATCAGGTGGCCTACGCAAAAGAAGGAACAAGCAGCATCAAATGGACATGATTGCATCGTCTCCGAGAAGTCATCTCGTTCCTTCAAGAGGAATTGACCAACCCCAGCGATTGCCATGCGACTGCTCGTCGATCAGTCTTTCCGCCCTAAAGACTGTCGAGAGAAAGATCGCTGACATTCTTCATGCTCTGAAGCTGTTTCGCGCAGTCGTCGCAGACTCGTTTCTCAAACTCCATTTTCGCAACGTGCTCCTCAATCATGAGAGGGGTCGGTTCCGAATGAAGGAAGTGGGCCGTGAATCTCGCTTTTCGCGTTGCGGCCTTCCTCTGGCAGACTTCGCAATCTCCGCCCGAGTCCCGCCTTCTGAGCATTGAATCGATCATCGTTCCTCAACTCAACTAAGGACTGCTGGGACAGTTCTACCCCCATGGTCTGAGGATAGTTGAGTTCAAAACGGTTGCGACCACTTAAGGCCCTCCTGAAATGCCGCATCGGCAAGTGAGATATCTCCCTCACGCCAAGGTGATGGCGATCTCCGTTGGGGCCATATGTCCTCTCGCTCGATCAAGGAACCACAAGCTCGCGGGCCGTCCTCCTAGACGAACAGTGTCGGCTGCTGAAGTCTCCAAAAACGGAGTTTCGCCAGATCTTCCCCCGCCCCGGCTGGGTTGAACACGATCCAGAGGCGATCTGGTCAACTCAGATCCGCGCGGCCAAGCAGGCCATGGCAAAGCATGTGAAAGAGATCGCTGGAATCGGAGTAACCAACCAACGAGAAACCACGATCGTTTGGAACAGACACACTGGCAAGCCAATCCACAATGCGATAGTCTGGCAGGATAGGAGAACTGCCCCAATGATTGATGACTTGGTATCGAGAGGGTACGCCTCATATGTCAGAGAAACGACCGGACTCATTCCTGACGCATACTTCTCTGGGCCGAAGATCAAGTGGCTCTTGGACAATGTCCCGAAAGCCAAGACGAGGGCCAGAAGAGGAGATCTTCTTTTCGGAACAGTGGACACCTTTCTAATTTGGAAAATGACAGCGGGCCGAGTTCACGCCACAGACTATTCGAACGCCTCAAGGACCATGATCTACGACATCAACCGAAGATCTTGGGATCGGAGACTGCTCGATCTGCTCGGAATCCCATCAGACATGCTACCTGAAGTGAAATCATCGAGCGAGATACTCGGCTACACCGAGAAGCACCTCTTCGGCAGAGAAATTCCGATCAGTGGTGTTGCTGGTGACCAGCAGGCGGCTCTTTTCGGCCAGGCGGGCTTCGAGAAGGGCGCCGCCAAGAACACGTACGGTACAGGATGCTTCATCCTCCTGAACGCCGGAGATCACCCTCCGAAGCCAGGTGTGGGGCTGATCTCCACAATCGCTTGGGGCCTCAACGGCAAGGTCACCTACGCACTGGAAGGAAGCGTGTTCATTGGCGGCGCGGTCATTCAATGGCTGCGAGATCAGCTTGGCATAATCAGGAAGGCCGCAGAAACTGAGAAGATTGGACGCGAGACACCGACCAGTTGCGGTGTGTATTTCGTTCCCGCACTCACAGGCATCGGTGCACCATACTGGAACATGTATGCGCGGGGCCTCATAATCGGAATCACCCGCGACACGACGAGAAACCAGATCGTCAGAGCCGCGTTGGAGTCGATCTGCCTTCAAAGCGTGGATGTTCTGGAAGCAATGACAAAGGCCAGTCGGAGTCAGATACGATCGCTCAGGGTTGACGGAGGAGCGTCAGTCAATAGCTTCCTGATGCAACTCCAAGCCGATCTGCTTGGGATTCCCATTGAGCGGTCAGCGATTGCTGAGACAACCGCGTTGGGAGCAGCATTCCTCGCCGGCCTAGCTGTCGGAGTATGGGATGACCTGAGAGAACTTACACGCGTAAGAAAGGTGGACAGGATCTTCAGACCGAAGATGCCTGCCAAGACACGCGAGCAGATACGCGCAGGATGGAAGCGGGCCGTCGAGAGATCACTTGACTGGGAGAGACAGGACTGACTATCGAGATCTTCTGGTCCTCCTTCGCCGAGCAAGAGCTCTCTTGTGCGGCCTAGCTGTAGGTTCCGATGGTTTCTTCTCGTATGCGTGACGCATGGCAATCTCGTTCTTGTATGCTGCAATCTGCGAGGAGACCTCACGATTGCTCCAACGCAGCAGCTTGCCCATCATCTTCGCGACTTTGGTGCAGCAGTCGAGACCTTCACACCTCCTCCAGGCAATTAGACTCCTTCGGATCATGAAGTCGCTCAGAGTGAATGCGGACTCCTTCTCGACGGCGTGAGCGACCTCAGCCATGATGTCAGGATTTGTCCTACATATCCGCTCACGCAGGCGTCTGTCCTTCTTCGCATAGTCCAGGACTTCTTTGCATCGGGAACCATAGAGCGAGACCAAATGGTTGAGCGTCTCGGCTGTGACTCCATGTTCTCTTGCGATCGACCTGGCTTGGGTCTTGACTCGTTCGAGTTCGGCCGAGTCGGCTCCTGGAAGGCTCTCCTTTGCAGTTGTGCAATGGGTGCCTGTGCCCAGCTTGTCACAGACAGCATCTACCACGTCTTGCGAGATGCCTCGGTAGGCCGTCAGCTTGCCACCGATCACAGAGATGAGCCCTTTGAAGCCTTCCCTCTTTTCGTGGTCGTAGATTATGTGGCGGCGGGTGACAGACGACTCCTTGAGGCCTTCGATTCGAAGGAGTGAACGTACGCCAGCGATTGTATAGAAGACCCGATTCCACTGTGCTCTTGGGAATGCCTTCTGGACCTCGGTTCGCAGATACTCGACATCGTCGACCTCAGCTTTCACGGCGTCCATATCTTGTCCATAGTCGGTGTCGGTTGTTCCCACAAGCGTGAATCCGATCCAAGGCATCACAAAGTAGGCTCGCCCGTCAGATGCGAAAAGGGCTACGGCATTGCCTGTCACTTTCGGGGTCACGAGGTGAATTCCCTTAGTTGTTCGGGCCAGTGGGCGCTCGTTTGACCTCACTTCACGTACAACCTCGTCAAGCCAAGGACCACCAACGTTTACTACAAGCCTGGATCGGAACTCGGACGTCTTGCCTGAGAGCACGTCCCTGACTCTCACTCCGGAGACTGAACCGTTCTTCTTCATGAGACCAACAACCTTCGCATGATTCAACAGCATGGCTCCGTGCTTTCGTGCGGAGAGCACGTTCTCCATGCAGAGACGTTCTGTGAGCGCGATTTGGGAATCATAGTATACGTATGTGCCCTTCAAGCCGTTCTCGGCGAGCTCGGGCTCCGCCTCGAGCACTTCCTTCTTGCCGAGGTAGCCGTGATTCGGGAGCGATTTGTCATAGGATAGGAGATCGTATAGGATCATGCCGATCTTGAGTTTCATCCTGTGGAGGAAACCTCCGTAGAGTGGGATGAGGAATCTCAGAGGATGAACGAGATGCGGCGCAAGCCTGAGGAGGATCTCCCGTTCCCTAAGTCCCTCTCTGACGAGACCGAGATCGTAGCTAGCTAGGTAGCGTAGACCGCCGTGTATCATTCTACTTGAGCGGCCGCTCGTTCCGTAGCAGAAATCCTCCTTCTCGAACAAGACTGTTCTGAGACCTCTCATCGCTGCATCCCGGGCGACACCAGTCCCGATCATCCCTCCACCAACAATCGCTATGTCGAATTCCTCTTGGGCAAGTTTGGAGAAGTCTCTGCCAGAAAGCATAGGCATCGAGTGGAATGCTAGACCTGGCTTGCTTATACGTTCGAGCCATAATCAGTATGTGTGGATGAGTCTTGTCGAGCGCAAGTTGGAGTCATTATGAAGGTCACTTCGAAGGTGCCCGTGACATACGAATATGCTATCAATCGTGGACGCCGCCTGGGAAGCCGAAAGCAACACTTGTGTTGGCTCATGGAATCGGTGAACATACCGGCAGATACGGACACGTAGCTGACTACTTGGCGCGAAACGGTTTTCCGCTGTTGGCGTGCGATCTTCGCGGACACGGCAAGTCCGGCGGCAAGCGAGCGCACGTTGTCAGCTTTGACGATTACCACTCTGACATCGGTCAGATGATACGCATCGCTAAAGAACACAACCCTACCCTCAAGACGTTCCTGATTGGACACAGTCTCGGAGGACTCATCGCACTCAGCTACGCGGAGAAGCACGCTGACGAACTTGCCGGCGTTGTCGCGAGTGCGCCCGCGCTTGCAGAGAAGATGAAGATTCCAGCCGCGAAAGTCTTCCTCGCCAAGACGCTGTCAAGCATCGTGCCAACCTTCACGACTGGTACGGGATTGAACCCGAAACATCTCTCACGGGATGCAGATGTGGTGCAGAAGTATGTGGACGATCCGCTGGTTCATGCGGTGGCGACTGCACGATGGTTCACCGAATACCGTCGAGCACAGGAAGAGACTATGCAAGGCGCAGACAAGCTAACGTTGCCTTGCTTGATAATGCAGGGCGGCGCCGACGAGATCATTGATCTTTCTATGACAGCCAGCTTCTACAAGAAAGTGGCTTCACCTGACAAGACACTGAAAGTCTATGACGGCTTCTATCACGAAATACTGAACGAACCTGGTAAGGAAAGCGTACTCGGTGACATAGGTGGGTGGCTGTCGGCAAGAATCTAGAACTGCCAGACCCTGAAACGACAAAACCGAAATCAGCATGCTCACTTGACGCCCGTGTTCCACGAGACTTTGCGGGTTCTGACTCACAACCTATTTCCTTGGCGCCACCGCGACGAATGAAGCTCCACACGAGTCGATGACTTGGACGCAAACGTGTGGGGTCAGTTGCCACTGGAAATGTGAAAACTGAAGTGTTTTTTCCAGTGGAACTCTGATTCGGCAATCAAAGGAGAGCGGAGGGTGTGGGTGCGATCCGTTGGTGGGATAGAAGAGCGGAGATCCTCAGATGGTCACGCCTGTACGACGAGAAACAGCCCGCCCTCGATCTGCGCATGGAGAGCGAGGTGGGATCCCGACTGCGAAATACACGAAGGCTCTCCAAGAGAGACCTGGCGAAGATGGTGAGCTGGAAATTCGGAAGCCTGCCAGGAAGGAGAAGCCTCGTCATGAGCCGTGTGGAGTCTATTGGGGAGCGAGAGATCCAAGAAGCATTTCGTCAGGCTCTGGATTCAAGTAGCGAAAGGATCAGAATCTCAGAATTGCTCAGACTGCCAGGCATAGGACCAGCCATGGCAAGTGTGATCCTGACTTTCTACGATCCAAAAGAATACGCCGTGCTTGATATTCATGTGTGGCGCGAGTTGTTTGGGAAAGAGCCCCAAGGTCTGTTTCAGGGACCCAAGCACCTCCTAAGGTTTCTCCAAACGGTTCGACTCATCGCAAGAAAGCATGACCTTGACGCGCGAACGGTCGAAAAGGCTCTCTTCCAGCGGAATCTGACACATCACAACCCTCAAGAGACATGACAGACCTTGGACGGAAGGCCAAGGCTTGTCCTTCTGGTTCCCCCTCTCACGATTGTCCTTGAGTTGTGACTTGGCAATATTTCAGAGCCTTCTCTCGAGCCTAACCTCGGCCGGGCTCGTCGACGGCGGAGGATTCGGATCCCTTGGCTACAAATCCATTTGAGCCTACACTGGTCTTGGTTTCAAGTACAGCAAAGCGGAGAATGTGATTGCTCCCACAAGTGGTGCTGTGACAGGGTTTGTTTCACCTTCGGTCATGAAGATCCAGCCCATTACTGCAAATCCAAAGATTCCGCTCACACCGCTGACGGCTGCGAAAAATGTGGCGAGTGCCTTCGAGAGAGGAAGTATGAGTGCTATGGCGATTACGATGCCGACTCCAATACTCACGTAGTATGAGACGGGGATGTCAGAGTGGACTGTATAGTGCGCGACTGTTCCTTCAAGAGTCCAAAGGAGCCTTGCTACCGCGGCGAGGACATAGACAACCGCGACGCTGTTGAGCTTCAACTTGCATCTCAACATCCGCAGGGCGCTCTACACATATTGTTTGCGCAGCGTGGTACATGAGGGGATTCGTGCCCCGAACCTTATGCTCTAGTGTCACTTTGCTGATGTTCGAACTGGTTTGGCTAGCTTGATTTTCAGGAGTTCTCTTGCTTCTCTGTTAAGTATCTGCAATTCCTCGAACTGCTTGTCATTCATGGAGATGCTGCTCGCAATGTCCACCGCATCTTGCTTAGTGAAGAAGTCTAGATCTTCCAGTTGCGAGATCTTCTCTGTAAGCTCCGGTGTGCAACAGTGGTAGATGGCCTTTATCTTGCTCGATAGGCTGGCATACTTTGAGATTGTCTCTTCGTCTATTGGAACTGTCAAGCCGATTCTGTTTAGGGCTTCCAGAGCCTCCTTCGTTCGGCCTTCCTGATACTCCGGGTCACTTTCGCCGTAGGTGAAGTGGAAGATTTCGGCTGCTGCCTGATAGTATGTCTCTATGATGTGGTCTACTCTCTCTTCCTTGGCGACCTCTATGAGGCCGGCTTCGAGGAGTTTGCGTATGTGATGGTAGATGGCCTGTGGGGTCATCTCAAGTTCGTCGGCGATTTGGCTGGCTGACAGCTCTCGGGCCCTGAGGAGGTGGATTATCCTACGGCGTGTGCGGTCTGCAGCGAGCTCGAACGCTTTGGCATCCTTGAAGATCTTCAGCGTTCTCATGGATGTGTCACTCAGTACAATGCATCCTTCATGCTTAATATACTTGTTGTACTCAGTAAAAGATAGATTTTAATAACCCGACGCTAATACATAGTTGGGTGATGAAAAGATGCATTTGAGTAGACCAAGGTCCGAGTTGAGAAGCTCGCGAGGACTGTGCGAAGGTTACTGCGACCTGCAGCCTTCCCAAGTGGAGCAAGCCCACTTGGGCCTTCTGAGCAAGATCACACGCATCACAGAACAGATTCCAGGAGCCTCCGAGGCAGCTGCCTATCAAGAGATGAGGCACGCACGAGCCGACGCACAGTACGCCAGAGAGAACACACTCGCAAGAATCCAACTGACCAGACACCTCCCCCGCTAAGCCAGAGACACCGAGAAGCTGCGTGATACATCTTGAGCGAATCCACAGAGATGATAGGCTATTGCGGCTACAACTGTCACCTCTGCGCGGCTCGATCCGAGGACCCTGCCGTCAGGCAGAGACTAGTTGACGGCTGGCGGAAACTCTTCGGACATGAAAGCTACACCGCGGAGAACGTGAGATGCGACGGCTGCCCAAGCAGCGGCCGAGTCGCAGACACGACATGCAGGGCCAGACCCTGTGCGAAAGAGAAGGAGGTCAAGAGCTGCGCCCACTGTGAAGCATTCCCCTGCGAGAAACTGAAGCCTCTGATCCCGACGATCTTCTTCGCCAAGGAGGCAGAATACAACCTCTGCATGAGGCAATTTGACAGCAAACCGAATCTCACAAGGGCGCTTGTTGAGAGAGGAAAACCTCCCTTCTGGGTCGGCGGGCGGTCAAGCAACTAGATCGACCAGGAAGCTCCTACGGTCCACAGGCTCAAGCCGTCCAGCCGATACTCATTACAACGTGGTCTAATCGGCAGAAGGCAGCAAAGATAGACTGTCGGTAACAGTGGTCGCCGCCGCAATGGTTTAGTCCAGCTTTCCCCAACAAGAAACGTCGACACCTTTCTTGTCAAGGATCCCTGAGGAATCGGGCTTGGCTGGACCACGCGATTGGCTGGGCGCTGCTGAGAAGGCGGACAAGATCCTCCAGAGATTTCTCCAGTTGCGGAAGTGCAAGTTCTGCGGAGCGGCGATCTCGGATAGAGCTGTCTTCTGCGATGGATGCGGAAGATCGCAAGTTTAGTTCAAGACTGGCCAGATTTCTTGTGGCATCACCATTCATGGTCGCTTCTGTTCCGACGATTCCGACGACGACATCCGGGAGGCGGCCTGTGGCAATGCGCTCGTTCGATCTGTGAAGAGATCGAACAGTTCAAGCGCTGGCCTCACGGCTCGATCCTTCTCGATCGCTGAGCCGCAGAAAACGAGGCAGCGTGGGCAGTCCTGGGCGGAAGCACAGACATGACGCTCTATTGCGGCCAGAATTGCTTCTGTGCAGCTGGGTCCGAAGATCCCACCGTCAGGCGGGGAGTGTCCGGTCACCGGCGGAACACGCCGGCAATCGCTTTGGCTGCCTCCGCTAGTGTGAAACCTGAGATCCCAGCCAAAATGACTAGTGGCCAGTCTCCCAGAGCTATGGGTGAAACATCGAAGAGAGCGGCAATGCTCGGCGTGTACAGAATCAGGAACAACAACGCCAATTGCGACATCACGGCGACGGCGAGGTACCTGTTTCCCATGACGCCCAGCCGGAAGATGGTCTGATCTTGCGATCTGCAACTGAACGCGAAGGCCAACTCAAACAAGATAATCGATGCGAAGACGAGAGACCTGGCTTGGGCGAGGCTTCCGGACACTAGGCCATGGGCGAATAGAAGCGTCATGGCTAGGCTCAGCAGCAACGCGAAGCCCATGATCCAGCCCCTCAGACCCGCAAATATGCTGAGTCTTGGATCTCTCACGCGCTTGCGCATCAGATCCTGCGCAGGCGGATCTATGCCAAGAGCCAACGCAGGAAGGCCATCAGTTGCCAGGTTTACAAATAGAATCTGAACGGGCACGAGCGGCAATGGATACCCAAACAGACCAGCTGAGAGCATTATCAGAAGTTCGCCGATGTTTGCCGACAGGAGAAAGGTCAGGTACTTTCTGATGTTGTCGAAGATCGCTCGACCTTCTTCCACGGCCGCAACGATAGAAGCGAAGTTGTCGTCTGCCAGCACGATGTCTGCAGCTTCTTTGGTGACATCGGTTCCTGTGATGCCCATGGCCACGCCGATATCTGCGCTCTTCAGCGCGGGGGCATCGTTCACTCCGTCTCCGGTCATCGCAACGGTCTGCCCCTTTGCTTTGAGCGACCTCACAATCCGCAGTTTGTGCTCTGGTGAAACCCTTGCATAGACGACCACATCCTCGACTGCTTCGTCGAATTCTTGTGGTCCGAGAGAGTCGAGTTCAGTGCCTGTCAGAGTTCTCCCTCCCGAATGTAACAGACCCAGTTCCTGAGCTACTGCTTGTGCAGTCTCCTTGTGATCGCCGGTTATCATGATGACTATGATGCCCGCGTCGTGGCATTTCTGGATAGCATCCTTGACCTCCTCCCGCGGCGGGTCCATCATGCCCATCAGCCCCAGGAAGGTGAGGCCGTTCTCTGAGACGCTCTCATCCGGGACCTGCAACCCTTCTGGAGTGGTTTTGTAGGCGAAAGCAAGCACTCGTAGCACATCTCTTGCCATCTGCTCGCCTGTGCTGTGAATGCGACGCGTCGCAACCTCATCTAGAGGCAAGGATCTGCCTTCGAAGTACACGGCTCGACAACATGGAAGAACGGCCTCAAGCGCGCCCTTCATGCAGTACAGCAACTGACCATCGGATGTCTTGTGAACTGTGGTCATGCGTTTTCGTTCAGAAGTGAATGGGACCTCGTAGATTCTCGGATGAGCGCTCTTCAGCTTCTCTGCCCTAATGCCCGCCTTGGCTGCCACAACGAGCAGGGCAACCTCGGTTGGATCACCCACGATATTCCCTGCGCTCGCAGGGTTCAGGGAAGCGTCATTGCAGAGGGTTGCGATTCTGGCTATGAGAGCTAGATCATCGTTCAGGACAGGTATTCCGTCTTTGAGTATGTCGCCTCTCGGCTCGTATCCTGCCCCGGTGACCTCGTATGTGTCTCCTTCAACACATACTCGGCGAACGGTCATCTCGCCTTTGGTCATTGTGCCGGTCTTGTCTGAGCAGATTACCGTTGTTGAGCCTAGAGTCTCGACTGCGGGCAAGCGTCGTACGATCGCGTTGCGCTTGGCCATTCGTCTGACTCCTATGGCGAGTCCTCCTGTTACGACGGCTGGCAAGGCTTCGGGAACGGCTGCAACTGCCAGACTGACGGCCCACAAGAACATCTCCAGCAGCGGAGAGCCCCTAGCTAGACCCAGCAGCAGGACCAAGACCGCTACGAACACCATGACTGTTCCGAGAAGGCGACCGACCCTCTCGATGCGCAATTCCAAGGGGGTCTTCGCTTTCGGAGCGGCCTGCATCATGGAAGCAATCTTGCCGAACTCTGTTCGCTGGGCTGTTGAGAATACGACTCCTCTCCCTCTGCCGTAAGATACCACGGTTCCCGCGTATGCGACGCAGAGTCTCTCGGCCAACGGTGCATCTCCAGGAGCTGGACTGATCCCTTTCTCAGAGGGAACCGACTCGCCGGTGAGTGCTGATTCATCAACTCTCAGGTTGACTGCTTCAGTCAACCGCAAGTCAGCTGGGATCTTGTCGCCTACCGAAAGGACGACTATATCTCCCGGCACAAGCTCCCTTGCTGAGATCTCCCTCTCCACCCCTCCGCGAATCACCGTAGCGGTAAGTGCAGCCATGCTTCTGAGGGCCTCAAGCGCTCTCTCCGCACGATACTCCTGAAAGAACCCCAGCAACGATACGGCGAAAACAATTCCGAGGATGACCACCGCGTCGACTGTCTCTCCTACCGCGAACGAAATCGCTGCGGCCACTAAGAGAATTATCACAAGAATGTTCTTGAGCTGGCGAAGGAAGATCAGTAGTGGTGACGCTTTCTTCTCTCTCTCAAGCTCGTTGTATCCAAACTGGCCAAGCCTTGATTTGGCTTCCTCTTCCCGCATCCCGTTCAGGTCTGATCCGAGTTCGAGGATTACGTCTCGGACTGGCAGCGAGTGCCATGATTTTGACTGGACGGAATCTGAAATCATGGAACTCAGCTCATCTGAAGATTACAGTAGCTGCATAGTTCACCATTGTCATGAATAGGAAGCCTATCATGAAACTGGTGGTGGCTGCTCTCTCGTAGCCGTGGCTGTGACTTTCGGGTATCATCTCGTCGAAGATGACGTATAGCATGGCACCTGCACCGAAGGCCAACGCATAGGGAAGCAGCCCGCCAAACATACCCACAAGTGCCAGTGCTACGATGGCACAGATCGGCTCCACCACGCCGGAGAGAAATCCCGCAAGGAAACTGCTACGTGTCGAGTAACCCTGACTTCTGAGAGGGACTGAAACAAGGAACCCCTCAGGTATGTTCTGCAACGCTATGCCCAAGGCTACGGTGCTGCCGAACACAGTGACGCCTGCAGAGTAGGCTGTGCCTGTGGCAAAACCTTCCGGAAAATTGTGGATGACGATCGCAGCGATCACCATGAGAGTCGTCCTCATCCCCTTCGTAAGAGGCTTGTCGGGGATGATCATCCCGTGGATGTGGGGGAGGTAGTTGTCCACGATGAAGAGCGCCGTGGCTCCAAGCGCGATACCGACTATGACTTGGATGTAACTCCCCTTGTTCGGTCCCAAAGCCTCCGGAATGAGACTGAGAGTCGTGACAGACAGCATGAGTCCTGCTGAGAGTCCCATCAATGAGTCACGCATCTTGTGACTCGTTGCCTTGACGAAGAACACGAGTGCGGCGCCCAAGCTTGTACTCATGCCAGTGAGAACACTGAGCAAGATTACCTGAAGATCCAACGATCATGTCACCCCTCCAACACAGAGAGCACAATCCGGATGGCTTGGCATCGTTTGTGTCTTTCTCATTTTGGGAACGCTCGACTGGTCACCAATCACGAGAGTTCGGCGCTCCACGGCGCCTTCCTTTCTCCATTCCACGGGAAGCAATGCGACGAATAGTCCTAGCGCCACTATCAACGTGGCAATGAGTGCTGGAGTTACAGCCATCCAATAAAGAAGAAGGCGGAGGTCGTCTCAGGGTCGCCCAGTTGCGAAGAATCCCTGCCACTTGAGACAGGAGACTACTACTGTTTCTTGAGTTCCTGTATTCGCTCGGCTACCCCTGCTGCCTCTTGTTCCAGTTCTTTCTTGTACTCTTCGAGGTACTCGATCTTCTCTTCACGCGTCAGATATCTCCTTCCGTGTCCGCAACATGACTCCACACGTTTCACCTCCATTCATTTCCCGGGGATAGAGGATTCGGATGCGGCTGTAGCGGCTGAGGATCAGGCTCTATTGGTTTCCAAGCCCTCACGGTACCCAGTTCGCTTCGACAAACCGTCTTCATGATGAATTCTCTCCTCATCCTCTCACGCCTATAGTAGATGGGAGAGGCACGGCATATTGACTGAGGATTTGGAAACCAAGTCAACGATTCACGTTCGCAGAATCGGGCGAGCTAGGAGGCTGCCTGTGATATTGCGCTTGTTCGATCTGTGAAGAGATCGAACAGTTCAAACGCTGACCTCACGGCTCGATCCTTCTCAATCGCTGACCCATGGATGGCGTCTATCATGAGCGTGTTGTTGAGAAGCGTGGCCCGAAGTTGGACGCGCCCATCATCACTTATCCAACTCATCGTGAGGCTCGAGGGAGTAACTGAATATCCGAGCCAACGGAATTCGCTGAACCATCTTCCCTTGAGACTTCTCAAGAGGAAGGTGGGGTCCACTTCATGCGGGAGATTAGCTGTCACCGCTCTTGTCTCTGTCGACGCGGACCCAGCACCGCCAAGCTGAGAAACGTGTCTGTCGTAGTTGATTCGATATCCATCCTCGGTTCTTTCAACAAGGTCCTGCTCTTCAAGCCGGTCCAGTGTCCTAGAGAGCATTTCCTGATGCAGACCGAGCTTCCTGCGGAGCCCCTGAAAAGAGTACGTCGCTTTCTGTTCCTCAGAGAGTGCTGAAAGCACCTCACGCTGGCGATAGTCAAGTCCATCATCAGAGGACAGTCCGCACCGCTGGAAGTGATCGATGACACTCATTACGAAGCCTGCTTCTTCGCTTCGAATCCGTCCTATATATTGACTAACTAGACACAACGAGACTAGCTTGAGGCTTCTTGGCAGTTCTCGCGAGTCTGCCTTCGCTTCCGCAGTCTCTACACCACCTGTCGATCATGTGTCTACATGGGCCATGACAGGGCGGACATGGAGTCGCGTAGGGGCCGGTCGCTCAACTGGCTTCGATGAGTCTATGGAGCGAGACTGCCATCACTACTGCTCCTGCGATGGAGAGCGCCACAACAGCGCCAAACACAAACGAGTAGAGGAACGTGCACAGGGGGCTGACTCCGAGCCCGACACATTGGTACTCAGAGTGTGTGGCATACTGGTATTCGTAATATGTCCAATACGACCCCGAGGATACAGTGTAGACGGAGACGAGAACACCAGAGAAAGCGTACAAGAACACCCCCAGAAGGATCAAGCCGATTCCTACGAGTAGAGCCTGCTGAGGTCTCATGGGAGAACACACTAGACAGGGGCCGAGAGCTATTTGGCATTTCTCCGAGAATCTACACCCGACCTGCATAGAACCGCTCTTGCCGAGGGCAAAGAGAGGAAGACGAGAAAGAAGAATCGCCTCATACCGATGACCATACTACCTCTGAGACAACAAGCTTCAATCACCGAGCCAAGCCAGCCTAGAGGGAGAGAGTATGCCCGTAGCTGAAATTAACCAGACCCGGCTGGAACTCGTGCAGGCCGATATCACGCTTCAGGATACTGACGCAATCGTCAACGCTGCCAACAACTCGCTGCTCGGTGGAGGCGGCGTGGACGGCGCGATCCATCGCGCAGCCGGGCCGGAACTGCTGAGAGAATGCCGCAACCTTGGCGGCTGCGCGACAGGGGACGCCAAAATCACCAAGGGGTATCGCCTCAAGGCACGCCATGTCATCCACACCGTCGGCCCGATCTATCGTGGCACTCCGCGAGACGCCGAACTGCTAGCCAGCTGCTACCAACGCAGTCTGCAGGTCGCATCGGCCAACGGGTTGCGCAGCGTGGCTTTTCCCTCGATTAGCACGGGCGCATATGGATACCCGCCAGAGAGAGCCGCATCTGCAGCCTTGCAAGTCGTGGCAGAGTATCTCAAGGCGCACACAGACATCCGACTTGTGCGGTTCGTATTGTTCGACGCACGCACTCATCGAGCCTACCAGAATGCGCTCGAGCGATTTAGAGAGCAGGGCACGTGTATGAAACACGCCGGCAGCGATGATCCCGGGTAGGCAGGACAGTCGCTAGCGCCCTGTCGACGTGAATTTGTATTCGGCGAAGTCACATACGCTGCGATAGCCCATGCGCTGATAGATGCGATTTGATGTTGGATTCGACAGGTCCGTAAACAGGCAGCAGAACCTCTTTCCGGAATCTAGCATCACTTTGCTCGCGGCGGCGACGCAGGCGCTGGCATATCCTCTTCCTCGAAACTCAGGTGGTGTAAACACAGCGCTGATGCGGACGCCATGAGGCGTTGGACCGGCCCACACCGCCATCGAGCGTAACCCTCTGTCTTCCCACACATAGAGCCGTTTGTCGCTAAGCATGTATCGAATCGATTCCAGGACCTCTTCCTCGCCTAGCGGCTCTCCGATATCCACGCCGAAGCTCTTCAACCATCGTGCCAACATGTCTGCGTCTCCTTGAGACGCCAAACGAAAATGACCGCTCACAGACCGCGGAGGGATGACGTGAACGAGCTCGTAGATCCGCAACGATCTGCGAAGCTGAAACGAGCCGCCAGTTCTTCGCGCCCACATCTCTGCAAATAGCTGCGATGTCTGCGCGGGACCATTTACACCTGGAAGAATCATGTCTCTGCCAGAAGCATGTTCCACAATGGCAGCCAATGCATCTCTACAAGCACGTGAGAGCACCATATTGTGCGGAGGCGTCATCATAGCCACCGCTTCGATCTTTCCGTCTTCTTCTACAGTTACAAAGTAGGGGGCCTGCTTGATTCGCTCAGGATGAGTTGCCAACCATGAGCTGGTACCCAGCATAAGCGTGTTCTCTGCCTCACGGCTTTCTAGGCAACTCCCTGCGCGCTGCAGAAACAGCGTAGGGTCGCTGTGTTGGCGTACCATCAACTTCGGTCACGGAAACTCCTGTCTGGAGCGCGTTCAGTCTGGCTATGACTTGTCAAGAGAATCGAAAACATCTGCATATGATGCGATCGCGGAGCATGAACTTCATCGTACGCTTGCAGTCTTTACTGAGTGGGGACGATTGCTGGACTTGCTGATGTACCTGATGCTCAGAATGAACCCAAGAAACAGAAGGACGGTGCCAGCTAACTCAAACTCGAAGAAGATGTCCGCATTGTTGAAGAACCCGAGGGATGCGCCGCCCAGTGATGGCAGTATTCCGCCAAAGAATAGAGGAATGTTGTACGTCCTACTTCGATCTCTCGCGTAACTGAATAATGACCCACCGATGAGAAACACTGCTCCTGTGACGTTGAGGATAATCGTCGGGATGCGAGCGGTCATAGGTAGCTCTTTGACTATCGTTCGGAAACCCTGAGGAAGCCCCGAGTCGAATGCTAGCTGTATCTCCAGAGACGGTATCTCCGCAGAAACGGTGAACAGCACCACGATCGCACTCAATGCAAGCACTAGCGCAAGATACATGTTGCTCCAACGCTTGGGTGCAAGTAGATACAGTACTCCTGCACCTAGAAGCCCTACCATCGGTCCTGTGCCCGAATAGTAGAGCTTGATCAGCGGCAAGCTTGGACCCAACACGTCGGGATTCGCAAGATATTCCATGAGTGCAGTCAGACTGTAGAGCGCCAGAGCCACGGCCCAGATGAGCTGATGCCTCTTCTTCCTATGCATGTATTGCCGCAGAAGGAGAACGGTGAAGATCGCTGAGACAATAGCAGTCATGAGAGGAATCTGATTTGTCATGAATCGACACCCTCCGAGAGTACACCCTAGGCCTGCTGTGCTCGCTCAAAACCTTTGGCGCGGGAGGGGTGTCTCCAATCCCAGATTGGGTACGCACTTGCTCCTTCGCCCGTACATTCTGAGACGGCCAAGCATCCGGCTTCAACGTGTTTCAGAGCTGCCCACGCCGAGCCAAGCATTTGACTGGTGACTAGTGCCACCGACTTGTCCGCTTCGCGCAGCATCTGATGCGCGGTGCAGGGAATCACACTCTGTTATATCGAGGCCCTGAACCAGAATTACCGTGTGAAGTGC
>Ga0208047_1000025_pt1 | contig 52398 bp, 43 predicted proteins | sample Kivu_220m_FD_184162 | JGI IMG/M metagenome (GOLD analysis project Ga0208047, IMG submission 184162) | Freshwater microbial communities from Lake Kivu, Western Province, Rwanda to study Microbial Dark Matter (Phase II) - Kivu_220m (SPAdes)... | ecosystem: Environmental > Aquatic > Freshwater >...
AACTCTTTCTCATTTTATAAAGAGTATAAAACGCTCCCACTATCATACCGCCTATTGCAATGTATCTTGCATAAGATTTCCAGGCAATTGTGATTTCGTTGTACCAATCTGAAACTCCGGAAGGATTACTATAGTTTGTAAAATATGCAATAACCGGAGCTAACAATCCCCAGGCAAGAACTCCGCCGCTGAACGTAATTGCTCCGAGTCTCGGACCGATAATATATCCTACCGCAAAATATGCCGGTGCCATACCTGGAGAGCGTAATAATATTGCTCCCTTAGTAAAAGTAATTATTTTTTGCCATCCGGCAGCAATTACTTTAAACTCTACCAGAGAAGTAAGAAATGCCCCTACCCCCATTCCGGATAAGAGAAATCCGGAACCTCTTGCACCCTTTTGTCCGGACTTATGAATTTCAGAAGCAGCAATTGATTCAGGGAATGGTAATTCAGAGTTTTCTACAAGTACACGTCTTAGTATCGTTACGAACATAATTCCAAGTATTCCAGCAAAAATTAATATTATCGTGGATATTATGTAATTGGTGATTGTAAAGAAAGGAGTCCATACGGCAGAGATAAAAAATGCTGGCAGCACGAAAATTGCACCGGAGGCAATGTTTCCCCCTATTGAACCAATTGTTCTGGCAGCATTTTCTTCGAGAATTGTTCCCTTTAAACTTTTTAAAACAGCCATTGCTATTACTGCGGTTGTATATGTTGCTGCAATTGTCATACCTGCTTTTAATCCAAGATATGCATTTGCAGCGCTAATAAACATTGACATAAAGACACCGAGAATTACAGCGCGAAACGAAAATTCTTTTATATCCTTGTCTGTACTGACAAAAGGAACGAATTTACTTTGCCCTGTCTTAATTTCTGTCATATTATATTTTTAATTATGATTATTATTTGCAATTTAATCTATAGACCCATCACTCCAAAAATTTACAGCCGTATAGATTTCTTACTAAAGTCAGGGTTTAGAACACATATTTGTTTTTGAGGAGCATATTACTTGATAGTGATTTCCTTCTTGCAGTGAGGGCATTTAAATTTTTTTTCGCTTCTTTGTTTTAAAAACCCCGAGATTATAATTCCCGTTGGGAGCGCCATTAAACCAACTCCCAGGATAGCAATTATTCCAGTAAAAAGTTTTCCCAGTGTAGTAACAGGAAAAACATCACCGTATCCAACTGTTGTTAATGTAATTATTGACCAATATAAGCATTCCGGAATGCTGTCATACTTCCCCGGTTGAACTTCGGATTCTGCTATATATATAAAATAAGATGACATTACTACAAGAAATATAATGAGAAAAAACGCCATAAGTAAATCTTTCCTTTTTTCTTGAATTATTCTACCAAATGTTTTCAAACTATGAGAATATCTTACTATTTTCAAAATCCGTATAAATCTGAGAAATCGGAATATCCTTACGAACTGTGGGTCAAATTGTATTGCATAAGGCAGGAAGAAAGGAAAAACAGACAAAAAATCAACTATTGCAAAAAAAGAGAACATATATCTTATTCTTCCGGTTACTGGATTACTGTATTCGGGATCGCAAGTTATTGTCCATAACCGGAGTATATATTCTATTGTGAATATTATAATTGAAAAAATTTCAAAGTAGTAGAAAAAATAATAAAATTGAAAATAAAAATTTCGGACTGTTTCAAGCAGAACACTTAGAACGTTTAAAAGAATTAATATGCTGAAAAGATAATTGAAAACTCTTTCGGGAAGCGGATCACCTCGGTGAGGGTGCAAATAATCATATATTTTTAATTTGATTTTATCCAAATTATTGAAAAGTATACCTTTTTACAAAAACGTCATTATTATTTCTATTTCTTCTCGTTATGTGTAATTTGGGTTGACCGTGACTATCTTAACTAAATTCAGGTATGCACTCCTGACTTTAGTTTTGTTTTCTGAGTAATACGCAACTAAAGTCAGGTCTTTCTGCACTGTTTTACTTGACTTTAGTTTGGGTTTAATAAAATCAAAAATCTTTCCGGACTAAAGTTCAGATAGATTAACTGTTTGTTTTTGCAAATTAGCAGACTATAGAAAACATTCAAGATAAAACTATATACACTAATTTCTTATTTTATTACCTTACTAAAGCCATGTATACCTGACTTTAGTTCTGAAAACAGTGTAACTTTATAAAATACCTGACTCCTGACGTTAGTTTAGTTAAGTATTTTATAATAGTACTTGACTTTAGTTAAGAATTTGAATAGCAGTCCCTGACTTTAGTTAAGAATTAGGAAACCGAAAACAAAACACCTAAATTAGAAGTGGACAGGGCCGGAATCGAACCGGCGACACATGGATTTTCAGTCCATTGCTCTACCAACTGAGCTACCTGTCCTTTTTTTATCAATATTAAAAATATATATTTTATTTTCCTGTTTCAACTGTAAAAATCATACACCACGTATTAGCTATTGCAAATCCCCCCTGACTTTCAGTTGTTCTAAAAGTACTTTAAATCTATTAATTGTGTCTAAAATTCTACATTTTTTTTTGTTTTTCGTTTTACATTTTTACAATTAATTAACAATTTTTTTACCGTTTTTTAACACACTATTGGCAGATAAATTAAAGTCTGGCCTGACTTTCAGTTAAGTTAACAAATATAATAATTTAATTTAAGTAATATGTTTAGAAAAATCTTGCCGAAAAAAGAAAAATTTTTTGTTCTTTTAAATGAACTTGCAGAAAACATACACAAAGCAACGGAAATCCTCCATGAAACATTCAGCAACCTTGAGCTGTTACCCGAAAACGCTTCTAAAATACATATTCTTGAAAACACATGTGATGAGATTAAATATAAAATAATAAGCGAACTGAACGAAACATTTGTAACTCCAATTGACAGAGAAGATATCCACCTGCTTGCAAACACACTTGATAATATCATAGACAGCATTGATGTAATCGCCCGACGTTTGAGTATTTATAAGTTAAAAAAGAAATCCATCTTTGGTCCTCAATTGAGCGGAATTTTGCTTTCCCAAACTGCATTGATAATTGATGTTGTAAAAACACTTGATCGACATCACAACAATCTTAAAAAAATCACTTCGATAAAAAATCTCGAAACACAAGGAGATTCTGTTTTCAGGGAAGCATTAACGCAGCTTTTTGAAAAACAAAAAGATGTAATTGAACTGATAAAAGAGAAAGAAATTCTTGAAACAACCGAAAAAGCAGTTGACAGGTGTCAAAAAGTGGCTGTTGTTTTGGAAAGCATATTAATAAAAAATGTTTAAGAGCCATTAATGTTCGAACTTACACTATTTATCATAATTCTTGCTCTATTATTCGATTTCCTTAATGGAATGAACGATGCCGCAAACTCGATCGCTACTATAGTTGCCACCCGTGTACTTAGCCCTAAACTTGCAGTCGCTTGGGCTGCTTTTTTTAATTTTGCTGCGGCATTTGGTTTTGGAGTAAGTGTTGCCACAACTATTGGTAAAGGTATTGTTTCAACAGAGATAGTTGACCAATATCTAATATTATCTGCTTTAATTGGTGCTATTATTTGGACGCATTTGTGCACAAGATATGGGTTACCAATTAGTGTTTCACACGCCTTAATAGGAGGCCTTGCTGGTTCAGCAATAATCAAAGCGGGTATTGGTTCTCTTGTCCCTGGCGGACTTATAAAAGTTGCTGTTTTTATTGTCTTATCACCTGTTATAGGATTAGTTCTTGGAGTGTTTTTTATGATAATTGTCACATGGATTTTCAGAAACTCTAAAGGGAAAAAAGTTGATAAAATATTCAGAATCGGTCAGTTAATCTCCTCGGCTGCTTTCAGCCTTGGACATGGAACTAATGATGCACAAAAAACTATGGGAATAATATCAATTCTTCTTTTTACAAACGGCTTTTTAGGTGAAGAGTTTTATGTACCTTTTTGGGTTGTCATAATATCTCATACAGCTATTGGGTTAGGTACCTTAGCAGGGGGTTGGAGAGTTATAAAGACTATGGGAATGAGACTAACCCACTTAAAACCTGTTGGGGGCTTTTGTGCAGAAACCGCAGGTGCATTTGTTTTAATTGGTACAGCAGTTGCAGGAATTCCGGTTAGCACAACACATACAATTGCAGGGTCTATTATGGGTGTTGGTTCAGTGAAGAGATTAACAGCAGTTAAATGGGGCGTTGCTGGCAAAATTGTTTGGGCGTGGATTTTAACAATTCCCGCATCTGCCTTTTGCGGAGCTATAGCTTACATTATAATAAAGCAGTTTATATAATCATCTTATAAAAGATACTTTTAACAAGTTTTCTACTCTATTTTTTAACTTGTAATGTTTATTCTGTTGATTTAAATTTTAATATTAAAACTTCTTGACATACAAAAAAAGACATTTGTGTCTAGTGAAAGGAGAATATAATGACACATGATATATTTATAAGCTATTCTTCGAATGATAAAAATTATGCCGATGCCGTATGTAATTTCCTTGAAGCCAGGGGAATCAGATGCTGGATAGCGCCAAGAGATATTCCTGCCGGAACAAACTGGGCAGGCGCTATAAACGGCGCTATGCATAATGTGAAGGCAATGTTATTGATTTTTACTACAGCTTCTAATGAATCAAATCAGGTTTTAAACGAGGTAAACCTTGCTACTGATTATAATAAACCTATCATTCCGCTAAGAAAAGAAAACTCGGAACTATCTTCAGAGCTTGCATATTATATAAAGAGGCTTCACTGGCTTGATGCCGTGGATAAACCGACAGAAGCATTACTCAATGAACTGTATGATAATATTGTTGCAGTTCTCGGACTAAAGACATCAGATTTGCATCCTATAGCCGCACCTATTATAGAAACAAAATTGAAAACAACTAAAAAATCGAACAAAGCAGTAATTTTCGGTATCGTTGGCTTTGTTGCAGTAGCCGTAATTGCCATTATTTTGATTTTGTTGTTAAGCAATAAGGAACCCTCTAAAGATACGAACAAGCAAGACACAACCCAGACAACACCTCAGGTACAGGAATCCCCTAAAACAATTGAATCTAAACAACCCGAACAATTACAGGAACAGCAAAAAACAGGAGAAGTTGAATCTACTAAGAAAGTAAAAGAAAAAACAGATAAAACCATAAAAAGAGAAACAGAAGTGCCTCAACAGGAAAAAAAGAGTACCCCCACAGAACAGCCAAAAGAAACTACAGAGAAACCCAAACAAAAACCGGAAGAGTTAATAATTAAAAAGAAGGTAAGCACTGAAAAAGATGTGAACAAATAAAAGTGTTAAACGATAAATTTGGAAAGCCAACGCACTCATAAAAGTGAACCACAAAAACATACAGCCATACAGCCACACAACTATACCCACAAACATTTATACGGTATTTATGTTTTTATCCCTTCTATTTACAGAACTGCTTGATAAAGTCATCTGCTTCTTTTCTTCCAAGTTCTTTTGATTTTTTCAAATCTTTACAACCTTCATCAATCTTTCCCGATTCGCATTTTGCCAGTCCTCTTCCTAAATATGCAGATGCCATTTTTAAATCAATTTCAAGAGCGGTGTTAAAGTTCTCTATTGCTTTATCGTATTTTTTTAACCTGTAATATGGCCAACCTCTGTTTTTATATGCGTCAGCATTGTTCGGATTCAGCTCGATTGCGGTTGTTGCATCCTGAATGGCATCATTGTATTTTCCCAGTAAATCATTTACCATAGACCTTCTGTTGTATGCCTCTCCGTAATTGGGATCTATATCAAGAGATTTTGTAAAGTCATCAAGTGCCTCCTCATATTTTTCCAGCTGGATATTGGAATTGCCCCTGTTATAATATGCATCTTTATCTTTTGGATTAAGCGAGATTGCTTTTGAAAAATTATTTTTTGCCAGATTATACTTTTGTAAATTATAATATAAAGTACCTATATTATTATATACTTCCGTGTAATTAGGATTTAATTCTATTGCCTTTAAATAATCCTGTATTGCAAGGTCATTTTTTTGTAGTGCATCATAACATAATGCACGGTAATAATATAATTTGTCGCTTGGTTCTATCTTTAATGCTTCGCCGAATGCAATTGCAGCTTCTTCGTAATTGCTGTTTTTATATTGTTCTATCCCTTCGTTAGTATAATCTTTGACTGTTTGTCCGAATAATATGGAAGATATAGAAACAAAAGTTAAAACAAAAAGAAGATATAATGTTTTGTGCATAGTCTTTATTTAGCGATTAATAAATGTATTAAAAAATTATTATAAATTATTTTTTAAATCAATCACATTGCAAAGGTATAAATATTATTTAATTGTCAGCGCCGTGTTACATTTATATGTAAACCTTGATTTGTAAGTTTGTTGTTTCTATTTTTAAGTTTAATGTTATCTTTTTCCAAAATAGAATGTTTATGACAGACTGATTTTTGAATTTAAATTTAATTTTTTATTCATAATCTTGATTCATAATTTTTTAAGAGTGTCCCTTACAGATAAAGTAATAAAAAACACTGTTTACCACATTTTATCACAAGCGGCCGGATTTATATTTCCCCTGTTGTTAACCCCCTTTATCATTTCCAGAATAGGCAATGTGCAGTTTGGTCTTTATGCCCTTCTTCTCGGATTTCTCGGCACTTTTCACCTTTTTGATTTCAGTATATTTACTTCATTTATCAAGTTTATATCGGAATACTATAATCAAAAAGATTTTAAAAGATTGAACTTTGTTATCAACACCGGCTTTTTTTTCTACTTTGCATTTTCGATTATAATACTTGTGGTTGGGTGGGTTTTTACAAAACAAATCTTATCAATTATTAATATTCCTACAGACCTAATAGAAATAAGTGTTTATTCATTCAGGTTGAGTTTATTTGCATTCTTTGTTTCAAGCATAACTACAATATTTCCTTCTGTACTCATAAGCCTTCAGAGAATGTATATAGCAAGCATAACAGGATTACTAATTGGTATTTTAAATTTTGTACTCGTGATAATTTTTTTATTACTTGGATTCGGACTTAAGGGTCTGATTTGGTGTCAGTTTATAACAGCTTTTTTGACCGGCCTGATTTACATACTATATTCGAAGAAATATCTACCTGAAATGAGAATAGGATTTAAGAACTTTAATATAGAAATTTTTGGAAAAATGGGTAGATTTGGAATTCAAATGCAAATCTCTAAGCTTGCGACATTTGCTTCAAGTAAGTACGATGAATTCCTGCTTGGTTATTTTTCAGTTTTGAATAACGTGACTTATTATAACATTGCATCACGTGTAGCCAGAGTAGGACATTTCTTTCCTTATCAGTTGATTCCGCAAGTTGCACCAGTTGCAGCCGAACTTAGCGCCAAGAGGGAACACCCTAAACTTGTTCGTCTTTTTGAAGACACATCAAAGTATCTGATTCTTGTTTCTGCTCCTGTTTTCTTATATATATTGTTCTTTTCTGATTTGATAATTGAGACCTGGATGGGTAAGGGATATGAGATTTCTGCCTATATTTTAAAAATTATTGTTATTGGACAACTGTTTAATTTAATGGTTTCTGCCCCGGGTAACTCAATAATTCCAAATACGGGAAAACCGAGATACCAGATGTTTGAGGGATTGATTTATTTAATATTAAATATTGTTTTAAGTTATTTTTTCATTAAATATTATCTGATTGTGGGTGCTGCTTATGGTAATACAATAGGAACTATTATTGCCTCAACTTATGTTTTTTTTACATCCTGCAGATTTTTCGGGATATCGAAGACAAAACTTCTATTAAAACAATATGTTAAACCTTTGTTATCGGGCGTTATATCTGCCGCAATTTCGTATCTTGCGTATTTTTTATTGATTAATTATATTTTAAAACCTGATGGCAGGCTGGTAGGAATTGTATATATTTTTGTTACTTTTATTGTTTTTATATCTTTGTTCTTCACAGGTATTGCGAATTTTAATTATATAAACTCAAGGGATAGAGAAATAATATTGAAAGCATTTTTTAGAATAGTACCCGTTAAATTAATTTTCCGAAAAACGATAGAAAAAATTAAGAACTCTCCACGCAAACAATACGAAAATGAATTTGTAAGTATTTATGTTCTTACATACAATCGGTTGGAATTGTTTAAGAAGTGTCTTTTTTCATTATTAAGAACTCTTGAAGGTATTAACTTTGAACTGATATTATGGGATAACAACTCTACGGACGGTACAAAAAATTTTCTCAAAGAGTTTGAAAAACAAAACGGGAAGCTTATAAAAGAAAACAGACTCCGGGTAGTTTATAACGATAAAAATATAGGAACCGCAGGTAAAGGAAAGTCGGTTGAGCTGGCAAAAGGCGAGTTTATTATAGGTGTAGACGATGATGTAATTGAATTTCCCGAGCATTGGATACAAAAAATGATATATGCTTATAAAAATATTCCTTTTATGGGATACCTTGCCACAGATGTGGTTCAGGATGATAAAACCAATGGTGCGAAACCATCTGAAAAACTCTATGTTGAAGAAACTTATGACGGCGGAAATATAGTATTACAGGTTGGACCTACCGGCGGGTGGTGTTTCATGGTTTCGAGAAGTGTTTATAATGAAATTGGAAAATTTTATTTTCCAAAAAAGCGAATATTTTTCCTTGAAGACGGAGATTATGGTGTAAGGACTCTGGGAAAAGGTTATAAAGTAGGTATTTTGAAAAATTGCAAGGTTTATCATGCAGTTGGAGATTATTATAATAAAGCGTATTCCGAAATTATGAAAGGGAAAGCGGCAGACCTCAAAATCAAAGACCCTATCATTTATAAATTAAGAAGAAGGCTAAAACGGATTTTCAGTATAAAAAGATACTATCGAAAATTGATTGACTATGCCTTAAGAATGTAGTTATTTAGTGTCAAAACTAAAACCAAGTAAAGTTATGTAAATTTTAAATCGATATCCTTTGTTTATAACTGAAAGCCAGGTTTGCACACTGGTTATTACCGAAAGTTAGGTCGGAAAATTCATGAAAATCAGCTTCATAATACCGGAGTTATGTATAACAGGTGGTAACAAAATGATATTTAATTATGCCTCCGGATTAAATTCATTAGGACACGAAGTAACAATCTATTGCCCTTATACTCCTCTTTCCCCATACCGCAGAATGTTTAAACCTTTCTATATAAAATATCAAACGAAAAAAACCTTTCAGAGTATTCTGGACAGAAAAAAAATTCAGAAGGAATTTCTCTGGAACAATATAGAATTTAAATTTGTACCTTTTATCGATAATGTTTTTATAGAAGATGCTGATGCTGTTATTGCCAGCGCTTGGACAACAGCAAGTTATGCTTACAGGATTTATCCTTCCAAAGGCAGGAAATTCTATTATATACAGGAGTATGAGAAGTGGAATGCAAATGTGAAATATGTAGATAACAGTTATTACCTGCCAATGAGGAAAATCACAACGTCGAAATATCTGAAAGACTTGCTTTTTGAAAAGTTCGGGCAGGAGTCTACACAGGTGCTTTGCGGTATAGATTTTACAAAGTATAACAATCTTTCAAAGGTTTATAATGAAAAGAAAAAAATAACATTTTATGACCATACACTTGAAAACAGAAATGTAAGTGGAGCTATTTATACTTCAATAAAGTTAAAAGAAAAGTTTCCCGATTTGGAATTTTACTGTTTTGGAAGGGAAAAATATCATGAAATACCAACATTCGTTAATTTTGTCAAGAATGCTGATGATAAAAAAATTATACAACTGTATTGTGAATCAGATATTTTCATTTATCCTGCTTTTTACGAAGGATTTGGTGCACCTCCCGCCGAAGCCATGGGTTGTAAGTGCGTAGTAGTTGGAAATCCTACCGGAGCTTTCCCGGAGTATTCTGTAAACGGAGAGACAGCTATTTGGGCAGATCCATCAGATCCCGACGGATTGTTTAAGGGAGTTTCTCTTTTACTTGAAAGTGATACGATGCTGAAAAGAATTTCTCTTGCCGGTTATAATTATGTCAGGAAAATTTTGGATCTTGACTCATCTACAAAAAGATTTGAGAAAGTATTACTTGATTCTGGTAAAGAATAGCAAAAACTGAAAGTCCTAACCAAAGTCAGGAAGGCAGGCAGGACTGAAAGTCCTAACTAAAGTCAGGAAGGCAGGCAGGGCTGATTTACCTCTGACTTTAGTTCGGCTTATTAGAATGTATATCTCAATATTGAAAGTCCTAACTAAAGTCAGGAAGGCAGGCAGGGATGAACTCTGACATCTTGACACTATATCAATCTTTATACGGGTCGTATATTTCGGGTCCAGCCATTGCTACCCCAATTGGGGTTAATTTATGCAGTATTCTGAGAGTCTTTTGGTGATATTTGAGTACCTCAGATAATTTTTTGTAGCATTCCGGTGCCTCGTCAGCGTCTCCCCCTCTTAGTTCAATGTTCTTTCCTCTCATCATTCTTTTTGTATCGTTGAAATCTATTATTCCTTTTGTCCCATGTCCTCGGGATGAGGATAATAATTTTACTCCGAACTTATTTTTTATCCACTTCTTTTTACCGGCTGCTTTGATACGCGACATTACTCTTCCCGCGCCGTGAACCGTAGAAAATAGAGATGACCGTGATTCTTCGGAGTCTACACCCTCAACTATTACCGATTCATCTGCCATTGTTGAGCCTATAAATGATATTTGTCCCGGGAATGCAGGAGTACATCCTTTTCTGATAACTATAAATTCTGTCCCGAAATGGTTCTCTTTCCATGCAAAATTATGATGATTATGAACAGTATATAACTGTTTTGTCCCTAATATCTGTATGACCTTATTTACTACCGCATCTCTTCCGGCATATGCATATTCTCCTGCAAGTTGCATTGCGTATATGTAATTCTGTCCCAGTTCGGAATTTATCCTGAGCAGTGTCGGAGGAGCATTCATTCTGTTAACATCCCTGGGTCTGTCTTCAAAATTTAATCCTCTTGCTAACGCAAGAAAACCCATTGCGGTCTTGTGCCCGAACCCTCTTGAACCAAAGTGTACACCAACCCAGAGCTGTTCTTTTTCATCTTTGAATAAATCTACGTAATGATTCCCGCTTCCTACGGTACCAAGTTGTTCGTAAGCTAATTTAAAAAGTTTTCTTAATGGTTTAAAATCGGATTTTTCAATTTTGTCAAGTATTGGGTGTTCTATTGGTTCGGGATTTGGTCTTCCAAGTCCAAACCCTATTTGTTTTACTATTTCATCCATTATTTTTTTTATTTCAATGTCACCCGCTTTTAAATTAGTCATAACAGCTTTGTTTCCGCAGGCAATATCGAATCCTACACCAGAAGGACTTATATAGTCTTTATAGGCAACAACACCTCCTATAGGCATACTGTATCCTAAATGATGGTCTGCACATAAAACCGCATATTCGGCTTTCTCTGAACAAATCTTAATTTGTTCGTAAGCCTCAGGGTCTATTTTTCCGTATGTTATTATTTTATTTTTTATATTTTCCCTGACTTTCAGTTCTGTTTTGTTGATTATATAGTCTCTTGCCTGACTTTCAGTCCTGCCTGCCTTCCTGACTTTAGTTAGAACTTTTAGTTAATGTAAAAATTAATAAAATAAAATCAAAAAATATAATGAATTTTTTGGTTTTATTTTTACAAAGACAATAATTAATTTGTCATAAAATCAGTCCTTTTCCTGTTTGCAGATTTTCAGTCCTGACTTTCAGCTTAGGAGGGAAAAGGATGTTAAATTATAAATGTTAAATTACAAATGTTAAATTATAAATTATAATGTCCGGAAGTACTACAATTATAATGGCTTTTGCTTCTATGGTTGCAGCAGTTGTTCCGATGATGATTTATCTTTTGTTTATCTGGTGGCTTGATAGAAATGAACGCGAACCATTCTGGTTGGTTTTTCTCAATTTTTTCTGGGGCGCTACAGGAGCAATTATACTGGGTATTATAGGAAGTCTCATATTTCAAATACCACTTTCAACCGTAATACATGAGTTTAGCTCCGGTAATTCATCTGACCTTGAACAATTATCCGGTGCAATTATTACCGCGCCGATTGTTGAAGAATTTACAAAAGGAATATTTCTGGTTGGAATGTGCTTTTCAAAAAGAGTTGACGGAGCAGTGGACGGGGTAGTTTACGGTGGCGCTATCGGGCTTGGGTTTGGTATGACCGAAAACTTTATGTATTTTCTTACTTACGGTTCCACGCCCGCAGACTGGCTTGTACTTGTAATTATCAGAACTCTATTTTCTGCGGTGATGCACCTTGTCTCTCAGGGCACTTTTGGTGCAATTGTCGGATATGCGAAGTTTATAAGTCTGCCGTTTATGATAATATCAATATTTTTAGGATACATCGTTGCGGTGATTATTCATTTTTTATGGAATTTTTTCGTAAGTTTTGAAGATACATCGATTCTCGGATTTTTATTCTTATTTCTTTATGTAAGTTTTGGATTCGCAGTTCTGCAAGTCGCCCTTTATTTTGAAAGCAGATTTATTGCCAAAGAACTTCAGGAAGAGTCGAAAGAAGGAACTATTCCCCCAGACCACCTTAGATTTATTCCCTACGTCTATAAAAGATACAGGAAAGGCTGGTGTCCATACGGAGTTCACCAGAAAGAATATGTCAGGGACTGTATAACGCTGGCACTAAGAAGAAACCAATATAAGCGCACATCCGGTATCAGAAGAGAAAGCATTTTAAAGGATATTCAACAATTAAGATATAAAATTCAGCAAATGTTTTATAATGCTAATCTCAGATATCATAACTACTATAAAGGTAACTAATATTAAATATTGATATCATTTTCATTAATTATTGTTAACTATAAGTCTTCTGATTATTTACTGAAATGTCTTAAATCGATATACGAAAACGAAAAAGAAAATAATTTTAATGTAATCGTTGTAGATAATGCTTCAAAAGACAATTCAGCAGAAGTAATTAAAGGAGTTTCCACCACATATAAGAACTTTTCATACGAAATCCTTGATGAAAAAAGAAGTTTTTCTTACGCAAACAACCTGGGAATAAAAAGAAGTAATGCAGAGTTTATTGTAATCTTGAACCCGGATATTGTTCTGAATGACTCTACACTTGAAAGATTAAAAAATAATTTTAATATAAACCCGAAGCTTGGCGCTGTCAGCCCTTATTTAATCGGAACAGACAAAAAGTTTCAGAACAGATATTTTCAGAAACTTCCCTCGGTTATTCAGTTTGTACTTTTTTATTCCTTTTTGGCAAAACTGTTTGAGAAATCTAAATTTCTAAAAAATAAATTTTTGTATAACTTACCCGAATCTGATAAGGTTCCGAAAATGAATCAGGCTACTTCATTTGCAGAAGTAGTGCAAATTCCATGTGCCTTTTTTATGACAAAGAAAGAAGTTTTGAACAATATTGGATTACTTGACGAAGACTATAACCTCTTCTTTGAAGATGTTGATTTATCTTTTAGAATCTCCAGCAGGTATAAAATTGCAGTCGATACGTCTGTTAAAGTAACACATTTCGGGGGAAGCTCTTTTTCTGATGAAAATTCGAATAATTACTGGATGTATGGAAGGTTTATAATGAGTATGAATCTTTTTTTTGACAAACATTATCACGCTCTAAGAAATACATTGTTTAAACTGTTTTGCGTTACTAATTCATTATTACTTATTTTTGCTGAATTTGCAAAGGGAATATTTGGAAAGAGAAATTCGATCAGAATTCTTAAGCATAAATTTTTTTTAAAAGAATTTGTTAGACATTATTTTTAATTTCCAATTATTCTCTGAGTTATTTTTATCCATTGTGAAATCGACTTTCTTTTATGTTTTTTTAAACCAAGACACCTGCTTCTGTAAAAGAGTACTTAAGAGTCCATAATTATATATTCGTTATTAATTTTTAATTTTATTCATTATTTGTTAAACATAGTAATTCCAAATTACAATGGTGAAGAGCATATTAGAACCTGTTTAAGTTCACTCTTGAACCAGACGAATAAAAACTTTCAGATAATTATTGTGGATAATTATTCTTCGGATAACTCTGTGAAAATTATAAAAGATGAATTCTCTAATCTGTTGAATATTTATATAATATCTTTGAATTCGAACCAGGGGTTTGCTAAGGCAGTTAATAAGGGAATAGAACACTCTTTACAGGATAAGAATGTAAATTATATATTACTTTTGAACAATGATATCGAGTGTACAAAAACCTTTGTTGAGGAAATGCTTAAGATATTCTTAGAACCTGAAAAAAGCCCCTTATTTTCTTTTCAAAGAAAAAACCAGGCTCTTGGTAGTGACCAAACAATCATACAACCATACCACAATACTTCTTTTTATTCTTCCGGCAAGGTTGGAATAGTAGCATGTAAAATGTTAAATTTCTATGATAGGAAAATTATAGATGCTGCCGGTGATTTTATTAAAAAGAAAGGAGTACCTTATGCAAGGGGATTTGGAGAAAAGGATGTTGGACAATATGATGTACACGAATATGTATTTGGTGCTTGTGCAGGAGCGGCATTATATTCGAGACACGTTTTTGAAGTTGTTGGGCTTTTTGATGAAGATTTCTTTGCTTATTATGAAGATGTTGACTTTAATTTCAGGTCTCAAATTGCGGGATTTGAATGTTATTATAATCCCGAGGCAGTATGTTACCATAAAAGAGGTGCGACTTTTAAAAAGATAGAAGGATTGGAGACTATGTATTGTGAAAGGAACCTGATTTCGCTTAGAATAAAAAATTATCCGGTAAGTCTGTATTTGAAATATTCTGTTTTTTTCTTTCTGGGAAGAATCAGAAGATATTTTAATTTCTTAAGGCATAATTCTATAACCGTATTTATATACGCAGTTAAAGGCTATTTTCTTGGATTGCTTCATATTCCTTCAGCTCTTAAGAAAAGAAGAGAAATCCAAAAGAATAAAAATGTTACAGTTAATTATCTTGATAGTTTGCTTACTTGATTTTATAAAATAAGTTTTTCCGGTTTGATGCTCTGTTTTTTACATTTTTTATATATTCGTTTTTAATTGTTAAATTTTTATAGTTGACTAAATACATTTTAATAATAGTAGTTTACTTTATAATTTTTTCTCTCTGCTTTACTTTTTTGTCTCCTCCATTTGAAGCACCGGATGAAAACAAGCACCTTTCTTATGTAAATTATATTTCTGTTTATAAGTCGCTTCCTGACCAGTATGAAGGGATTAATAATCCTGAAAGATATGTACCGCAGGGACATCAACCTCCTCTTTACTATGTTTTACTGGCGGGCATAAATTTTGTTGCTAACTCGGGAAAACCGATTAAATTTTCTGAAATTCCAAACCCGGAACATTATCGCAACGGAGGAAGCAAAAGCCATGTTCCTGTTTATCTGCACTCAATATCATCACCCTTTGAGAGCGGACAGGATAAATTTATGTTTTACCTGTTCCGAGTTCTCTCGGTCTTAATGGGTGCAGCAACAGTTTTTTATATTTTCCTGATATCGGGACAAATTTTTGGAAAAAAATATGTTTCTCTTATGCCACCTCTTTTTGCAGCTTCGCTGCCGCAGTTTGCTTTTGTTTCTTCAGTGATTAATAACGACAGTCTTGCAATTTTAATCTCTACAATTCTTTTTTATTACTTTATAAAAATCAGCAACAGCAAAGAAAAAATCATTAATTACATTGTTTTCGGAATTCTGGCAGGGGTTGGTATAATAACCAAAAAAACCACTGCTTTTGTTCCCGTCGGGGCTCTAATTGTACTTATCATTTCCTTGATTGCCAAAAAAGCAACGGTTCAAACAGTAAAGAACTCTTTTGTGTCGTTTCTATTCTTAATATTATTCGGGGCTTTTTTCTTCATTAGAAATATTTTAGTGTATAATGAAATTTTTGGAACGAATATGGAAATTAGTACTATGCCATTTTATTATCAACCTAAAAATATTTTTTCTTTTGAGTTCTGGAATTACTTTTTGATTACATTTCTTCCTAAATTAACAATCTCGTTTATTGCTGCATTCGGATGGATGAATGTTAGTTTTGTTCCGGAAAATCTTACTCCGGAGAAAATAAATGCGGAAATATTTATCTATGCCGGATATCTGATTATCTTTTTATTAACTTTGTTTTTTATTGTACGTTATTCTCTTATATCAAAACTTAAAGATCATAAACAAAATTATCTGCTGCTATTTTTTCTTCTCTGTTTTTTTTCGGTAACATATTTCAATACATTTTTTACACAATACCAGGGAAGATACATGCTTCCTGCAATATCTATGATTTCGATTTTGATTTTTTATTCCGTTTATAAACGACGCATTCTTACAAAACTTCGATCTACCGACACTAAAACACAGTATCCTTCAGGCACGGTAAATGGCGAATGTTGCAAAATCTCAATACTTATATTTATCCTGCTCATGACATTGGTAATTTTCTTCGTGGTTTCCGATGTGGTTTCCATCCTGAAAATTATTAATTTTTACCATTCGGCAAACTTTCCCGAACTCCCGGGACAAATTGTATTATCTCAATCACCGGATATTTCACATTGTCAAACTTTCTGTTTTACAACTTAAAGTCAGGTAAGATTTATGAATGATATTTCTTCTTTAAATAAAATTATAAAAGTTTCAATAATAATAATAAACTATAATGGCAGTAAATTTCTTTGTGAATGTATTGATTCTGTATTGAATCAATCCATTGATAATTTTGAAATTATAATTGTTGACAATGCATCTACAGATAACAGTCTGGATTTATTAAATTCCTATAAAGATAACCGTATTAGAGTCTTCCCTCAGCCTGTTAATCTTGGCTTTACCGGCGGAAATAACACCGGCTATAAGTACTGTTCCGGAAAATATATTGTGCTTCTTAATAATGATACAGTTGTTGAAAAGACATGGCTTGATAACCTTGTAAAGATTTTCGAAAATTATCCGGAAACAGGAATAGTACAATCACTTGTTTTAACCGAAGGTATTCCGGATAAATATTATAAAAAAAACGGCAGTATAAATTTTCTGGGACATAATATTATGGAAATTTTTGATATAGAGAAAAATGGCGTGGGAGAAATATTTCAGGCAACCGGTTGTTCAATGATGTTTGAGAAAAAACTTATTGACAGCTTTGGTTTCTTGTTTTTAAACGAATATTTTGCTTATGCTGAAGACACCTTTTTGTGTTTTAGGGTTAAGTTTTGCGGACTTGGGATAATTCATAATGCAAAATCTGTAGTTTATCACAAAGGGGGAGCAACAGTGAAAGCAGTCTCCTCCGGACTAAAGTCAGGTTTGCTGGCATTTTATAGAGAAAGGAACAGAATTTTAAATTTTTTTCTCTTTTTTTCCAAAGGATTCATTTTCAAAATTTCTCCATATTTAATTCTGAATTTTTTTGCTAAATTTATTGCCGGAATATTTATTAAAAAATACTCTTCATTTTCAATTATCAAAGCTTATTTGTGGATAATTAAAAATAAAAATTGGATAAAGAAGAACAGAAAAATACTGAAAGAACAGTATGTTAAAAAGGAGAATTACGTAATAGGTTATCTTACATGCAAATTATTTAATGGTAATAATATTTTCGGGAAATTTTTTAATGGTATTTCAAAGATTTACTGCAGGATAATTGGAATTAGAACAGTTGAATTTATCAAACACTAAACTAAAAGTCAGGACTAAAAATCAAGTAACTTTATTAACTGAAAATGGTATCTTTTATTATTGTAAATTATAAACAGAAAAAATTATTAAAAGAATGTATCTGTTCTGCCTTTTCAAATTTCAGAAGTTACCCGTTTGAAATCATAATTGTTAATAATTCAACCGAAGAAGACCTGTTGAAACTAAAGTCAAGTGTTGACAGTAGTTTTAATTTAAGAATTATAAATAATGAAAACACAGGATATTCCAAAGCTAATAATTTAGGGGCAGAAAAGGCAAAAGGAAAATATATTTTATTCCTGAATCCGGACACACTTATTGAAAATGATTTCTTAAAGCAGCTTGTTAATCATTTTGAAAACATAAAATTTGGAGCAGTCGGCCTTAAGGTAATGTATCCGGACGGAACTTTTCAGGTATCTTTCGGAAAAGAGATATCTGTTCTAAACGAATATAGAAATAAAAAAATTGAAAAACTATATTCTAAAGGTAAATTAAGAAAAATTTATAAACTTGAGAAAAAATACAAAACCGTCAGAAAAGTAGACTGGGTAAGCGGAGTAGCTCTTTTTATAAGAAAAAAGGTATTTGAGGAAGTAAACGGATTCGACGAAAATTACTTTCTTTATTATGAAGATGCTGACCTGTGCAAGAGACTAAAGAATAAAGGCTATGAAAATTATTTTTACCCCTTCTCAAAAATTGTTCATTACAAAGGAGAAATAACAAACAAGGAGTTTTTCAATAATGTATATAACCGCTTTAAAGAATCACAATCCTTTTATTATAAAAAGCACAAATCATTTCTACAAAGACTATTAGTAAAATTACACCGTAAAATAAAAAATTAAAAAATTTACTATAATCAAAACTAAAGTCAGGTATTAATTATTAATTATTAATTGTCCTGTTACTTTATTAAAAAATGAGTAATTTTGAAAAAAGCAATTTAATTGATTTTTAAAAACATTAAGAAAATATTAGTATTTAAATTATGTTGTTTTGGAGATTTGGTCTTTATTACCCCAACGATTAATGCATTGAAACATAATTTTCCTGACGCAAAAATAACAATTATTTCTTCTTCATGGGTTGAAAAAATTTTACCATATATGACAGATGTGGATGAACATATAATTTATGACCCTCCCGAAAGGGAAAACACTATGAAGAAAATTAAATCTGCCCGTTATTTAATTAAAATGCTGAAGCAGGAAAGATTCGACCTTGCATTTCTTGGGCACAGAACAGGGTATTTCGGGCTGATACTTTTTCTTGCAGGTATTAAATACCGTTTTGGATTTGATGTAACTAAATTTATAAATTATAATGAGCACTTCGACCAAACTGTTTATGAACCTTTAAGGTATTTAAATATATTAAAAAAATATAAGTTTGAAATCAATAATGCTTTACCTGTCCTTGTTCAGAAAAAATCACGATACGAGATTTTGGAGGAGTATAATATACCGAAAAATAAATTTATTATTGGACTTTTTCCATTTGGGGGGATAAATCCCGGCACAAGGATGGAGATTAAAAGATGGGGGCTTGAAAATTACTTGCAGCTTATTAACATGATAAGCAACAACTTGAAAGAAATTTCATTCATTATTTTTCAGGGCAAAGAAAAAGACGAAACTATCAACATAGATTTAACAGAGTATAATATCCCGGGTACTCGGTATGAAAACATAAATTTATATAAGTTTGATATAGATAGCGACTTGATTTCGGTCTGTAATATTTTTATTTCTAGTGATACAGGTCCTCTGCATATTGCGGCTGCATTCGGAGTATCTACTCTTTCTATATTCGGTCCTTCTGACCCCAGGATAGTATCACCTGCACAAAGCCAGATATATGGAAATTGTATAAGTCTAAAACCAGCCAATTCACGGCAAATACACTCATATATCTGGAAAGAAATTGAATGCAGTCCCTGTTATACTCCCGAAACGTCGATTGACAGAAGAAATAAAAAATACTGGAAAGGCAATAGTTTTATATGTTATAAGGGAACAACAGATTGTATAAAACAAATATCTGTGGACGAAGTATATGACAAATTGTCTGTAATGATTAAACTACTTAAAAATTAAAAATCACACCTAATATGAGAAAAATTGGGATTTTTGGCGGTGCCTTTAACCCCCCGCATATTGCACATCTGATACTGGCTCAGGATGTTAAAGAACAACTGGGACTTAACAAAATTATATTTATTCCCGCAGGAAATCCCCCACTGAAAAAAAATGAAGTTGTAGATTCTCGTCATAGATTAAACATGGCAAAATTAACTTTTGAAAACAAAAGGGGATTTGAAGTGTGCGATATTGAAATGAAAAAATCCTTACAAACCAGCCCCGAAAAACCGGGAAAAAGTTATACAATTGATACTATTATTAAATTACGAAACATATTTGATACGAACTCCGTAAAATTGTATTTAATAATAGGAATCGATAATTTAATTGATTTTCCGAAATGGAAAGAACCAGAAAAGCTGTTTAACTTTTGTGATATAGTAGTTATGAACCGTTCGGAGTATAACAGTTCCAAAGTCAGTAAAAAATATATTAAAAAGATAATTATGCTGAATACTCCAATTCTCGGTATTTCCTCATCTATGATTAGAAATTATGTAAAAATTAATAAATCAATAGACTTCCTTGTTGTACCCAAAGTAAAAAAATATATTTTTAGTAACAATTTATATAAATAAAATATTATGCCTGACGTTAGTGAAGAACAAACCCTGAATCAGAACCAATCATTACAACCCGACTTTGATCTGGAAGAAAAACCACAGCCTCTTACAACAGCAGAAGCAATGGTCGGAGTTTTTACGGAACCCGGAAATACTTTTTATACAATTTCCAAAACTCCCCGAAAATCATATTGGATTTTACCTTTTATTATTTCAATCGTTATTGGAATAATAGCAACATTAATCTTTCGTTCCGACAGCGAACTGATGGATAAGGTAATGGACGAACAGTTAAAAAAGATTGAAGAAAGATTTGAAAAAGATGTCAAAAGCGGTAAAATGACAAGAGAACAAGCGGATATTACACTGGAACAAACTCAAAAGTTTATGGACCCGAATAATCCTATTATGATTATTACTATGCTGGTTGTTCCGATTTTTGTTCAGATTGCTGTATTTTTTCTATTGAGCCTTTTGTATATGCTGGCTTTAAGGATATTTAAGGGAGAGTTTTTATATGTTAATATCCTTAATGTTCTTGGTCTTGCTATGTTAATATCTGCAATCGGGAGTCTTTTAGCAACCTTTTTATCAATTCTTCTTGGAGAGATATCCAGTGTCGGACTGGCGGCTGTCTTTAAAAAGGAAACAGTTGGTGAATTCTTAAACACGCTTTTTCTAAAACTTGACTTTATTACTATTTGGTACTTTGCAGTTGTTTCAGTCGGACTATCGAAAATTGGCAACGTGAAATATTCAGCTACATTTCCTGTTGTCTTCGGACTCTGGATTCTTTACGTGTTGATTTCGAGTTCTGTAAGTTTGGTTTTTTGATTGGTATTTTATGAGCGAAATACAAAAAAGGGCTAAAAAATATGCAAAAATAAAAACTAGTATTTACTTTTTTAAGTTCGTTTTTAATTTTCTTTTGCTCATATTACTTATTTTATTGGATTTTTTCAGGGGATTGGAAAAGTTTTCATATACGATTGCATCTGTTTCTTATCCGGCTTTTCTGATTTTTTGCTTCATAACGTTTTTGATTTTTAGTACCGTAAACACACCTGTCAATATCTATTCAGAATTTATTCTCGAAACTAAAGTCAAGCATAAATATAAATTATCAAACCAGGCATAGAAGTTATATATCAAGGAGAAACTTAAGTCGTCATTCATTGCTATGATTATTGGAACTCCGATTTTAATTGGGTTTTATTTTACTATAAGTCAGTTTGGGGAGTACTGGTGGTTTATTTTTGGATTATTTATTTTTTTGTTTTCTTTATTGCTTGGCAGACTTGCACCATTATTAATATTTCCGCTCTTTTATAAATTTGAACCACTTGATAACGAGTCTCTGAAAATACAAATATCCGATTTATGTCTGAATAATAATATAAGTATAAAGGGGATTTATTCATTTAATTTCAGTAAGAATACAAAAAAGGCAAATGCTGCCTTTACAGGACTTGGAAAAGCCAAAAGGATTATTATATCAGATACTTTGCTGGATAATTTTACCGAGGATGAAATTTTATCGGTTTTTGCACATGAACCTGGACATTACAAGAAAAAACATATTTTAAAATTAATAGCGTTATCATTTGTTCTTACATTTTCGGGTTTATATGCTGTTTCTGTTTTGTATCAATATTTTGTGTCAATTTCGGGTTATGTAAATATTCAGCAGATTTCCGCATTGCCCGTGCTTGCTTTACTTTTGTCCGGGTATGGATTGTTGACTTTACCTATTTCAAACATACTTTCAAGAAGATATGAACGGGAAGCCGATAAATTTTCTCTTTCTGTAATAAAAAAAGCAGATATTTATATATCAGTTCTGGAAAAACTATCTAAACAAAACCTTTCCTATAAAACCCCCAATAAAATAGTGGAATTCCTTTTTCACTCTCACCCCTCGATTGAAAAGAGAATCCAGAATGCCGCAAAATACACTTATAATTAGTTTATTATTAATCGGTAAACCGAATAAATCATTTATATTTCAACTTTATATTGTATAAATCATAATTCCACCGATAAATCACCGTATAATATCATTTGACTATTACCCCTAATAACTTCTTTTTTTTAGTAAATGATATTTTTGTTTCTTGACAATGAATAATAATATTGTTAACTTTTTATACATTTAATTGTTTAAATAATTATTCATAAACCAAAAAAGGAGAACAAAAATGAAAAAACTATCCTTTCTATTGCTTGGAGTTCTCATTATCGGACTGTTCGGTTACAGTTATATAGTAAACGACGGACCTAAAGATGAGGTTACTTTAAGCGATTTGTCTTCGGCTACAAACACATTGGAATATGCCAATATGACCGGGAGTAAGACACCAATTTCTGTACCCGGTGATAATCCATATGCGGTTCTTTGTGATTCAAGCCAGTTAGTATCTCACCCCGGACAGGGATTTGGCGGTGCAGATGCAAGTGCAATTACTACCGGTGGAACACTATACGGTTTCGGAGCGGCACAGTCAACCGGCTATTCTATGGGTGATGACTTTGTTGTACCCGAAGGTTTTCAGTGGCAGATTGACTCAATTAAATTCTTTTCATACCAAACAGGGTCAACTACAACCTCAACCATAACTGGATGCAAACTTGCAATATTTTCGGGCAACAATAATAATCCCGATTCGGTAGGGTCAACTCTTCACACAACGGATACGAGTGGAAACAAAATGAAGAGTACTTACTTTACCAATATTTACAGGGTAACCGGGACTGCACTTACAAATAATCAAAGACCTATTATGGCAGTTGTAGATACAGTAAATGTTACACTGGGTCCCGGAACTTACTGGATGAGAGCACAGTTTGCCGGCTCTCTAACTTCCGGTCCATGGGCTCCCCCGAGAACAATAGCCGGTCAACTGCAAACCGGTAACTGTAAACAAAAAGGTCCAACGGGTTGGGCACCCGGTTTGGATGGTACAACTCCGCAAGGATTACCTTTTGTAATATACGGAACAGCAATTCCTTCAACTCCTCCTTCCTGGACTGAACAAACGTCAGGTTTAACAACTGCATTGTATTCAGTATCTGCAGTTGACGATAATATTGCGTGGACATGCGGAGCACAAGGAAAAGTATTGAGAACAACCGACAAAGGACAAACCTGGGTAAATGTCAGTGGTAACATTGCAGTAGCAAATCCTCTGTATAATATCTGGGGAATAGACGCCAATAATGCAGTCGTTATTGGAGATCCTTCAGCAGGAGCTTATGTATGGAGAACCACTAACGGTGGAACAAACTGGGTAGAAGTGCTATCACAGACAGGCGGATTTTTGAATGCAGTTTGGATGTCTTCCCCGACCAACGGTTTTATTACAGGTGACCCTGTAGGCGGCAGGTGGTCGTTATGGAAGACCACGAACTCTGGAGCTAACTGGGATTCAACAGGATTATATGCCCCTACAACTCAGGCAGGCTGGAATAACGCGCTGTATATCAGCGGAAGTAAGATATGGTTCGGAACAAATGCAGCATTTATAATGTACTCATCTGATAACGGAGCGACATGGAGCCAGCAAACCACACCGGCAACGAACTCTTATATTATCTGGTTTAATAATGAAAACGTCGGACTCTCCGGAGGCACGTCATTATATGTAACAACAGACGGCGGCAGTACCTGGGGTAATCTGAGCTCACCGGTAGCAACTTCAGTATCCGGTATAACCGGCAGCGGAACCGAATGGTGGGTAACCCCGATGGCAACATCTGTATATTATAGTGCAAATAACGGAGCAAACTGGGCAACTCAATACACCGCACCGGCAGGAAGTTTCTATCATCTTACCAAAGCCAGAACCGGAAATACTATTTGGGGAGTAAGAAGCAACGGTGGAATTTCAAGATACGGTACACCAATCTCCGGAATTACACCAATCACAACAATTAATCTTCCCGAATCCTATTCTCTTACTCAGAATTATCCGAATCCGTTCAATCCTGTAACAAAGATTAACTTCTCAATACCTTCTAATGGTCTTGTTACCTTGAAGATTTATGATGTACTTGGAAGAGAAATAACAACATTAGTAAACGAAGTAAAGAACGCAGGAACCTATGTTGTAGATTTCAATGCATCGAATCTATCAAGCGGAGTTTATTTCTACAAACTTGAAGTAAACGGATTTAAAGATGTCAAAAAGATGACGTTAATTAAGTAATTCAATTCTTTTTATATTGTATCTTAAGAAAGCCCTTTCGGTGAAGAACCAAAAGGGCTTTTTATTTGATAATTGATTTTTTGTTAGAGTGTAATGAATATTTTTAAAAATTTTAAGTTTACATACTAATTTTTAATGTTGATTTTAAATATTATTATTTTAAAATTAGCATATGTTTTAATAATGATATTATATGATTCGGGTTTTTTAGGTAGTTATGTTCTTAATGTTTTTTGAAATATTTTTAATTAATTATTTAATAACTTAAAATAAAAGGAGTAATTATGGGAAAAATTTCCTTTAACTATTTGTTTTTAATCCTTTTGTTAATAATAGGATTAAACAATTGTGCGCAGGCTCAACCACAGTATTATAATTATAATACTGTGGTTGGAGGCAATAATTTTCCTTTCAATATTGCTGCTGGAAAAGTTACACAATTTATTTATCTTCCCGGGGATTTTAATCAACCGTCATCTGCACCATCTGGAAATATTACATCAGTTTATTTTCTATGCTCGGGTACAACTACTTTATATAATCAGTTAACTATAAAATTTGCTCTGGATACTATTACAAACTTACCGGCAGGGACTTTTTATACAGGAAATATGGATACGGTATATCATCGGGATACCATAACACTTGTATCTGTAGCAGGAACTTTTATGCAATTACAATTAGATACCCCTTTTCCTTATGATAATACTAAAACTCTTATAATTGAGATTTCCCAGTGTGGATTTACCGGTACCGGAAAATCCCTTTACCATACTTCTATAACGGGTACATTAAGAAGGGTTTATAATCAAACAGCTGGTGGATGTAATTATGTTTATCAGGGACAGGGTGCCCAGCAGGCGCATTGCGGAATTGATGTAAGTCCTGCCGCTCCTCCAACCTGGACAGAACAGACTTCAGGTTTAACAACTGCATTGTATTCAGTATCTGCAGTTGACGATAATATTGCGTGGACATGCGGAGCACAAGGAAAAGTATTGAGAACAACCGACAAAGGACAAACCTGGGTAAATGTCAGTGGTAACATTGCAGTAGCAAATCCTCTGTATAATATCTGGGGAATAGACGCCAATAATGCAGTCGTTATTGGAGATCCTTCAGCAGGAGCTTATGTATGGAGAACCACTAACGGTGGAACAAACTGGGTAGAAGTGCTATCACAGACAGGCGGATTTTTGAATGCAGTTTGGATGTCTTCCCCGACCAACGGTTTTATTACAGGTGACCCTGTAGGCGGCAGGTGGTCGTTATGGAAGACCACGAACTCTGGAGCTAACTGGGATTCAACAGGATTATATGCCCCTACAACTCAGGCAGGCTGGAATAACGCGCTGTATATCAGCGGAAGTAAGATATGGTTCGGAACAAATGCAGCATTTATAATGTACTCATCTGATAACGGAGCGACATGGAGCCAGCAAACCACACCGGCAACGAACTCTTATATTATCTGGTTTAATAATGAAAACGTCGGACTCTCCGGAGGCACGTCATTATATGTAACAACAGACGGCGGCAGTACCTGGGGTAATCTGAGCTCACCGGTAGCAACTTCAGTATCCGGTATAACCGGCAGCGGAACCGAATGGTGGGTAACCCCGATGGCAACATCTGTATATTATAGTGCAAATAACGGAGCAAACTGGGCAACTCAATACACCGCACCGGCAGGAAGTTTCTACCATCTCACCAAAGCCAGAACCGGAAATACAATTTGGGGAGTAAGAAGCAACGGCGGGATTTCAAGATATGGTTCACCATTAACCGGAGTCACCCCAATAGTAACCACAAATGTTCCAGAGAACTACACACTCAGTCAGAATTATCCGAATCCGTTCAATCCTGTAACAAAGATTAACTTCTCAATACCTTCTAATGGTCTTGTTACCTTGAAGATTTATGATGTACTAGGAAGAGAAATTACAACTTTAGTAAACGAAGTGAAGAATGCCGGTAATTATATAGTCGACTTTAATGCATCGAATCTTTCGAGTGGAGTTTATTTCTATAAATTGGAAGTAAATGGATTTGCTGATGTTAAGAAAATGACATTGGTTAAGTAATAATTTTAACGGATTAAATAAAATATTAGCAAAAGAGTCCTTTTAGTGGTTTACTAAAAGGACTTTTTGTTTTACTTTTTGATTCGTCTTGGCGAATTGAATTTCAAAATTATATTTTATATATTAGTATTGTACTATAAAAGGAGTACTAAAATGGCGACATTAAAAAAATTCGTTGAAGGTAAACAAATGTTATACGTTAAATCGGGAATGTGCGTGTATGATATTGTTAAATATATGGACGGTTATGATATAGGAGCAGTGCCTGTTCTTGATGAAGAAAATAAACTGATCGGTATTTTTTCCGAAAGAGATTTAATGAGAAGGTGTGTTGCCAAAGAGAAAAATATTAAAGAAATAGTAGTGGATGAAGTTATGACTAATGAGGTGATTTTCATTAATTCTGATGATACCCCGGAGAAATGCCTGCGAATACTGCAGCAAGAACAGATTAGGCATATTCCGGTTGTTGAAGGAAATAAACTGATTGGTATGATCTCTCTACGGGACTTGTTTCTTTATGATATGCAGGTGAAAGAGCATATTGTAGATACGGCTACGGCACACATATTCTATGGGTAATGTTTTTGGTTCAGGACTTTTTCGCTGTAACGCTTTTCTTTGATTGTTTACTGACTTTAATTTTTGAGGCGAATAAATAATTCCCCCATGTTAAATTTATTTTTCCTTTCTTGTACTCTTTTGCTTTTCTTATAGCCATATCTGCAACCTTTTGTGTCAGCCAATCAAAATTTTCTTCTCCTATATATGCCGGTTCAGAATAAGGAACAGGATTAAAAAAGTCTATTGCATATAATTCATTATCCTTCAACGCGATTTCAACGGAATTAATGTCGTATCCAAGACTCTCATTTATTTTGATTACCATTTCGGTAATTTTTGCGTTTAGTTTTCGGTCTTCAAGTTCACCGGAACTGACGTATCTTAAATCTTCCGGGTTTTTAGGTTCGTATTTCATTATTCTCACAAATTTCCTGTCAACGCAATGGCACCTGAAATAATCGGAATAATCTATTACCTCCTGTAATATCATTGTAACTTTACCGGATTGATTGTAAGCGTTAAAAAATTCATCCTGATTGTTTACCCGGTATACATTTTTCCATACACTTGGATATAAAGGCTTAACCATGGCTGGAAATCCCACATAGTCGAATATTGATTCCCAATCAAGAGGAAACATCAGATTTCTGAATGTTTGTGAATCTGTGAAATCAGGATGTTCGTTTGAAGGGAGCAGTACGCTTTTAGGTACTTTAATACCGTTTGCACTTGCTATTGAACATTCAAAAAACTTTTCGTCGGCACTCCACCAAAAAGGATTGTTTATAACTATTGTTCCTGATAAAGACGCACTTTTCAGAAACGCACGGAAAAATGGTACATAATATGAGATCCTGTCAATAATGACGGCATAATCTGATTTTGAATCCATAAATACTTTATCAAGTAAAACAGGCTCTGCAGATATTCCTTTTTCGTCTTTGTTGTTTATTTTATTAATTACTTCAAGCGCAAATTCTGTATCATTTCCGAAAATTAAACCCACCTTTTTCATAATAATTTCCTCCTTTGTTTAAATTTTTATAATACAAATTTAGCGAAAATAAATTTGAAACTCAAATAGTATATTTTGTATGTCCTTTTTCCAATTTAGTTAAGAAATCATTTATTGTTTTCAAAAATCCTTTATTACAATGTCATTGCCGGATTTTGTTAATATGGGCAGAATTAATATTTATTTAGTAATTATTGTAAAATTTTAAAAAAATGTTTTTGAAATTTATATTCAATAATTTCAATTTTAAAGTGCCATTGGAGATAATAATTTATAGGATTGTTATATGTGATATTTATTGAAAGGTATAAAAGTAAAAATCTTAATGAGCCAATTTTAATAAACTAAAACAAAAGAGATGATGTAATTATACTGACTCCAAATATCTTTCGGCATCGATTGCTGCCATACAGCCGGTACCGGCAGCGGTTATTGCCTGTCGGTAATAATTATCCTGTGCATCGCCGCACGCAAAAACACCCGGTATGTTAGTTTTAGTCGATTTTTTTTCTGTTTTAATGTAACCGATATCGTCCATTTCAATCTGTCCCTTAAAAATATCCGTGTTTGGCTTGTGACCTATTGCAATGAATACACCCTCACAGGAAATTACAGAAAGTTCATTTGTCTTTACATTTTTTATCCTAACCCCTGTTACAAATTTTTTTCCGTTTTCTTCTCCTCCAAGTATTTCGTCAACAATAGAATTTAATGCAAGTTTAATTTTCGGATTATTTCTTGTTCTGTCAGACATAATTTTTGATGCCCTGAATTCGTCCCTTCTATGAATTACAGTAACTTCCGATGCTAATTTGCTTAAATAATTCGCTTCCTCCATTGCGGTGTCCCCGCCGCCGACCACGGTTACTTTTTGATTTCTGAAGAAGAAACCGTCACAGGTGGCACAACCCGAAACTCCGTAACCCATATATTTTTTTTCTGACTCAATTCCCAGAAACTTAGCTGAAGCACCGGTTGCGATTATAACAATATCGGAAGTATATTCAGTATTATCATCTGCTGTCAATATAAAAGGTTTACTTTGCAAATCGGCTTTTATAATTGTCTTATAATAACACTTTGTTCCGAATCTTTCAACCTGCTTTTTCATTATTTCCATAAGTGCAGGACCTGCTATACCGTTCTCAAAACCGGGGTAGTTCTCTATTTCTGTTGTAATCATTAACTGCCCGCCCGGTTGGCTACCTTCGAAAATTACCGGGCTGAGATTTGCCCTTGCTGTATATAAAGCGGCAGTGTATCCTGCAGGACCTGACCCGATAATGGTGACTTTGCTGTGATTTTTTTCAAACATATATTATATATTGTTTAATTAATGAAAAAAAATATTGTTATTAATTGTTTTAATCAATTAAGTAATTATTGCCGGAAATAGTCTTATCTAATCAGGATTCGGGTAAATTCAGTTAAAATTGACTTTTTAAAATAATTTATAATATTTACTTTTATGTTTAAACCATTTTATTAAATAAAACATAAAAGTGTATGAAAATATTTATAGATACAGCAAACCTGAAAGAGATAAAGGAAGCTGCTGATATGGGAGTTCTCGACGGAGTTACCACCAATCCGTCACTTGTGGCAAAGGAAGGTTTTAAAGATTTTAAAACTCTGCTGGAAAAAATATGCGAAATTGTAGAAGGTGATATCAGCGCGGAGGTTATTTCAACTGATAGCGCTGGAATTGTTAAAGAGGCAAAAGAACTTGTGAAAATACATAAAAATATTGTTATTAAAGTTCCCTTAATTAAAGAAGGACTGAAAGCCGTAAAGATTCTCTCTTCAGAAGGAATAAAAACCAATATGACACTATGTTTTACCCCCTCGCAGGCAGTTTTAGCTGCAAAAGCCGGAGCTTATCTTGTTAGTCCTTTTGTTGGCAGGCTTGACGATGTATCCACCAGTGGAATGGATTTAATTGCTCAAATTGTAAATATATATAATAATTATGGATATGAAACCCAAGTCCTGGTCGCATCTGTGCGTCATCCGCTGCATTTTGTCGAATCTGCTTTAATTGGAGCAGATGTCTGTACAATGCCGTTTAAAGTCATTGAACAATTGGTTAAACACCCACTGACGGATATTGGACTTTCCAAATTTCTTGAGGATTGGAAAAAACTAAATTCATAAAAATTTTCTTTTAATAATTAATTTACAAAATAATTTAATATGAAAAGAACAGCTTTCAATAATATTCATAAGAATCTTGGCGCTAAAATGGTAGAATTTGCAGGATATGAAATGCCTGTGTTGTATGATGGTATAATTTCCGAACATAAAGCAGTCAGGGAATCTGTGGGTGTGTTCGATGTTTCTCATATGGGGGAAGTTGAAATAAAAGGAAAAGATGCTTACGAATATGTACAAAAGTTAACTACAAATGATGTGTCTAAACTTAGTAAAGGGAAAGTGCAATATTCTTCCATGTGTTATAAAAATGGCGGTATGGTTGATGATTTGCTGGTTTATCACTGTGGAGATTATTTAATGCTCGTAATTAATGCAGCCAATATTGATAAAGATTTAAAATGGATGAATGAAAATATTTTTGGAGATGTGCAGATAATAAACATTGCCGACAAAACTTCACTTCTGGCAATACAGGGAAAAAATGCAGCGAATGTACTGCAAAGATTAACCGATACCGACTTGAGTAAAATCGATTATTATTGCTTTGAATTTGGAAAAGTAGCAGGCCAGGAAGTGATTATCTCACGCACGGGTTATACAGGCGAGAAAGTATGTTTCGAAATTTATTCGTGTTCGGATATTCAAAAATCCGAAGCTCTTTGGAATTCGATATTCAAAGCTGGAAAAGAATACAATATTAAACCGGTGGGTCTGGGCGCAAGAGATACTTTACGGCTTGAATATGCATTCAGATTATATGGAAATGATATGGACGAGAAAACTAATCCGCTTGAAGCCGGTCTGGGATGGATTACGAAATTAGATAAAGGTGATTTTAACGGAAGAGATGCCATACTAAAAGCTAAATCAGAGGGATTAAAGAGAAAACTTGTTGGGTTTATTGTTGAGGATAAAATGGTAGCAAGACACGGACAGGAGGTGTACTCAGGAGATAAAAAAGTTGGAATTGTTGCAAGCGGCGCTCTTTCTCCTGTACTTAACAAAAATATCGGACTTGCTTTCGTTGAAACAGGTTATAATGAAATCGGAAAACAAATTGAGATTTCCATTAGAAACCGAAAGGTTAAAGCAAAAATAGTAAAAACTCCGTTCTTATAAAAAATATTCGGTGATAATATATTGATAACTGGCTGAGTAATCGTGTTCTATTTATAATTTTTAATTATTAACTTTTAATTTTTTAAACTATGCAACACAAAATTTTATTTCAACCTTCGGAAGCTCTTATTCATATAGGGCTTGCCGAAAACGAAGAAGTGCAGGCAGAAGCCGGAGCGATGGTTTTTATGAGCTGGAATATAGAAATTGAAACGTCAACAAAGGGTGGTTTTATGGGTGCCCTGAAGAAATCTGTTCTTGGAGGAGAATCATTTTTTACGAATAAGTTCGTCGCGAGAAAAGGACCGGGAGAGATTGGTTTCTGTGCTCCGTTTGCCGGGGATATTAAGCATTTTCAACTGCAAAACCAAAATATGTATATTCAATCCGGCTCTTATGTGTGCAGTTCTGTTACTGTTAACCTGGATACTCAGTGGGCTGGTGCAAAAGGTTTCTTTGGCGGAGCAGGATTATTTATGCTGAAAGCTTCAGGTTCCGGAGATATATTTGTTAATTCTTTCGGTGCTATTTTTGAAAGAGACCTTAATAACGACAGGTTTATTTGTGATACCGGACATATTGTGGCTTTTACCGATGGACTTTCATATAACGTTAAGAAAGTCGGAGGACTTAAATCAACTTTATTTAGCGGGGAAGGCCTGGTAGCTGAATTTAACGGAACCGGAAAATTATGGATCCAAACAAGAAATCCGGGCTCATTTATTAGTTGGCTGGCTTCTAAATTGCCCTCAAAATAGATATTTTTTCCGCAAATTGAATCTTTGCTCTACATCGGTTTGGCAGTCGTTTTTAATGTTTGTTCTTATATATTAATTATTTTTACTTAATTTTAAATATAAATTATTAATTGATAAACATAACATTATACCTGACACAATCTCTTGTTACCGATGATTTGTTGCTTAAAGATAGAAACGTTATAGTCGTTGATATTTTAAGAGCAACGACAACAATGATTGTTGCGTTAACGAACGGTGCTAAAGATATAATACCTTCTGAAACAGCTTCAAAAGCTGCAAAGATAGCAAGAGGTTCGGGGAATTCGCTTCTCTGCGGCGAGAGAGAAGGAGTAATTATTAAGGGATTTAATCTCGGCAACTCTCCTCTTGAATTTACACCGGAAAAAATTACAAATAAATCCTTGATATTCAGCACAACAAACGGAACTGTGTCAATTGTGAAGTCAAGATTTGCTAAAAATTGTGTGCTTGGTAGTTTTGTTAATCTGTCTAAAGTAGTGGAGTATATAAAATCATTGAATGAAGACTTTACAATATTGTGTGCGGGAAAACTTAATAATTTTTGTCTGGAAGATGTTGTTTGTGCCGGACTGATAATTAACCGGTTACTATCTTTTCAGCCTTTATCACTAAATATAAATAGCGACAGCTACGTTTTAAAAGATCCTGAAATGGTTGCAGTGAAACTTGCTGATATTTATGCGATTGATAATAACAGTCCTTCGTCCGAAAAAATTTATAGTATGCTGAAAACAAGTGAACATGGGAAGTATCTGACTTCACTGGGATTTGATGAGGACTTAAAAATATGTTCCATGCTCGATTCGTATCCGTATCTGCCTATTTATAAGAATAGTGTTTTGAAATTACGCGAAAAAATCGAAAGTGAAGAATTTCAGAAACAGCAACTGCGAATGAAAAGAATAGATATTACAGGGAAAGAACAAGTTCCTAAAATTCAACCCGAACCTGACAAGTCAGGAGGAAAACAGACTAAAGAATCACCGGCAGAATGAATAAAAAAATGAAATCGAGACTTAACAGGTTTAATTCTGATTTAAACGTAAAATCTGCAAATAACAGGAAAAAGAAATCCGGCAAGGAAGAAGACTTTTCAATTAGTATTCAGGCAAAAAAACAAATCCTCGGATTTATCCTGTTTCTGATCGGATTATTTTTGTTTATTACCCTAATTACTTATTCTTCTTCGGATATCGGTAAAATCGACGATAAAAAATTCTTTGAGTTAATTGGGCTGATTTTTAAGACCGAACAGTTTTCACTTGGTATCAGTAATTTATTGGGGATTGTCGGGGCTTTAACTTCGCACTTTTTTATTGTTAATCTTTTTGGATATTTTTCTGTTCTTATTTCCGTGATGTTGTTTGTGCTTGGTTATGCTTTATTAATGAAAAAGGAGCTAAACAGATATATTACTTTTAATATCTATTTAACTTTTCTGATTCTGAATCTTTGTACATTCGCAGGTTTATTTGAAAAATTCTGGAGCAGCTCGGTAATTCCAGTACAGTTTACAGGTGCGGTTGGAGATTTCCTTGCAAATGTTTTCTATCAACTGACAGGAAGCGTCGGAGCGTTTGCAATTTTACTTTTTACGCTTGTTATAATTCTATTCCTGATTTTTGACAGCAGTATTTTAAAGACATTTGCCCGTCTTAAATTATTTGTTGACAGGATTAAGGATAAATTTAAAAAAGAAAAAAAAGAATTAGAAGAAAAAAGACAGAAAAAATTTGAGGAAAAATCTCTCGAAACAGATAAAAAAATCAATTTGAAGGAACAAGATTCCGCATGGGATACAAAAAAGTTGTATGAGGACGCTTTAAAGAAAGAAAAGGAAAGAATACTTAGAACAAAATACGGTAAATCCGGAGATTTAATCTCTGAAAGTGCTATTATTAAGGAAACAGAAATAAATAGACCGGGACAAACAGAGTTACCTGAAGATGTTTATTCTGATGCGGAGTCGCAAGAATCTCAGAAAGAGGGGATGAGCTCCCCCGTAAAGGAACAGGTCGAAAAGGATTCTCAAAGATCCCGGCAATCTATTCCGGCTCATGTGAAAACGAGGACAAAAGAAATTAAACTCTCTGAATCCCGGGAAAAATCAGATTCCGAAGGAGAGATATATTCATCGGTTTCAGGAGGGAAAACTGATGCGGATGAGGATTCGGAACAGGAATTGTCGGAGGAAGATTATTTTGCAGAAGAAAAAATTGAAAATTATATTCCGCCTGCACTCGACCTTTTAAATGAACCGACCAAAGAAGAATTTGAGTCTATTCCCGATGAAGAATTAACGGAGAACGGCAGACTGTTACAGGAAAAACTTTTAATGTTCGGAATAAAAATCGAAAAAGTATTTGCTACCCCTGGTCCTGTGGTTACTTTGTATGAACTTATTCCGGCGCCGGATGTTAAATTATCGAAAATCGAATCTCTTCAGGATGATATTGCCCTTGCTATGAAAGCACGGGGCATCAGAATGATAATCCCGATTCCCGGAAAGGGTACTGTTGGAGTCGAAATTCCGAATAGTAAGTTTCAAATTGTTAAGGTAAAATCAGTGCTATCAGCACCTAAATTTATCGATAGTAAAAAAAGATTAACAGTTGCTTTTGGGAAAAAAATAGACGGTGAAATATATCTTGATGATCTTTCCAAAATGCCGCACGTCCTGATTGCAGGAGCAACCGGTTCGGGTAAAAGCGTTGGGATTAATACAATTATTGCCTCTTTGCTTTTTAAACTGCATCCTTCAGATTTGAAATTTATTTTAATTGATCCTAAAAAAATCGAGCTGAGTTTATATTCTAAACTAAGAAAACATTTTATTGCTACAACAACGGATGTAAATGAAAGTATTATAACAACTCCTCAAAATGCTGTATCTATACTGAAAAGCGTCGAACTCGAAATGGAGCAAAGATATGACAGACTGGCAAATGCAGGCGTTAGATATATTGAAGATTATAATAAAAGATATGAAGAAGGAACGCTGAAAAACACTGAGGATGTTAAACATAGAAGAATGCCTTATATAGTTGTAATTATTGACGAGCTTGCGGACCTTATGATAACTGCTAAGAAAGATATTGAGGATCCTATTGCCAGGATTGCTCAAATGGCACGCGCCGTAGGAATTCACCTTATCGTTGCCACGCAAAGACCCTCAGTTGATGTGATAACCGGAGTTATTAAAGCAAACTTTCCGGTAAGAATAGCTTATCAGGTTGCATCTAAAATCGACTCGAGAACAATACTTGATATGTCAGGAGCTGAACAGCTGCTTAGAAATGGAGATATGTTATATATGTCGGCTTCCACTCAGAAACCCATAAGAATACAAAACGCATATATTACAACGGAGGAATGTGAAAAAATAGTTGAATATGTTAGTAAACAACCGGGTTTTAAAAAACCGTATCTGCTTCCGCCATTGATTGAAAAACATGGATATGGAGGGGCTGCCGGAGAAAGAGATGAGATGTTTGAAGAAGCGGCAAGACTGATTTTAAAATTACAACAGTGTTCTACTTCAACTCTTCAACGCAGATTAAAACTCGGATATGCGAGAGCAGCAAGAATAGTTGACCAAATGGAATATGCGGGAATCGTTGGACCAAGCCAGGGAGCAAAAGGACGAGAGATTCTTATAACCGAAGATGAACTTGAAAACATACTTTAATCCTTCATATATTTCGTTTTACAATCGTATATTTATACCTCCATACAACATGTCCGCAGTGGCGGATTCATATACCCATACAACATGTCTTCCTTGACGAGTTCACGCACTCATGGATCCTCTAACCACTAATTCTTGCACTAAATTATCAAGTAAAGAAGATGCCCCTATTCTGAATAGTTCAGGTATAAGCCATTCATCACCGAGCACATTCTTTATGAGCATATAGTATTCTATTGCTTGCTTTGTAGTTTTTATTCCCCCTGCAGGTTTTAACCCTTTTTTTATTCCTGTTTCATTATAAAATTCTCTTATTGCCTCGGCCATCACAAGGGTTGCAGGTAATGTAGCAGCAGGCTGTATCTTTCCGGTTGATGTTTTTATAAAGTCTGCACCTGCAGACATTGCAATAAAACTTGCTTTTCTTATGTTTTCTAACATACCAAGCTCACCCGTTTCTAAAATTACTTTCAGAGTTACTTTCTTTCTTTTTTTGTTGGATTTGCCTACTGACAGGTCTGAAGTACAAATTTTTTTAACTTTATTAACTTCATTGTAGACATAATTAAAGTTGCCCGAAAGAAACCTTCCTCTTGAAATTACCATGTCAATTTCATCTGCACCGCTTTTTACACAATATTTTACATCTTTTAGTTTTAGTTCCATAGGATATTGTCCGGAAGGAAACGCAGTTGTAACTGATGCAGTTTTTACATTGCTTCCTTTAAGTGATTTCTTTACAATATTAATAAAACACGGATAGACACAAACTGCGGCACAGTGCAAAAAATTGTTATTGTTCTTTGAAAAAGAGGGAATATCGGTTATCGGCTTTTTATTGCTGCTGTCATTAATATTGCTTTGCGGTGAATCAAAACCCTGGAAATAGCTTAAGGGATTTTTTGCTTTTTTGCATAATTCTTTTACCTTTTCTTTTGTGTCGGTGCCCTCTAGGGTAGTCAGGTCTATGAAACTTATTAATTGCTTGATTATTTTTAATTCCTCCTCTTTATTAATTAAATTTAAACTCGAAAGGGACAACGATTTTTCTTGAATAAATATCTCATCTATTTTGTTACTGATTCTATTTGAGAATTTTTTCATTCTTGATTCTGGTTTTGACATATTAATATTTTTCTCAAATATAAGTATATTAACATTAATCTTCATCACTATTAAATTGTGATAAAATTTTAATGGATGAAACTGAATATTAAGAAGTTTATAGTTGTAAAAAATTCATTAAAATTTACCGTATTAAGGCGATTTGTTATTTATTTGGTACTTATTAAAAGATTTTAAAATAAATCATTGAAAATTAATATGCTTATTTCTATATTTATCAAAACACTCTTTTATGGATAAAAAAAGGAAAAGAGTTAAGAGAATTCGCGTTGAAGATTTTTTTTCGATTCGTTTGATAGGAAATTTTTCGATATCTTACGACAATGAAAATATTTATTACATAACAAATGCAACCGGATTGCCTCAGGTATGGAAGGTACCGGTAAGTGGTGGAAAAACAACTCAGGTAACAGATTGGAAGAATTCCGTAAAAAAAGTACTCTGCAATCCCAAGAGAGATGAACTGGTTTTTACAAGTGATGAAAACGGAAATGAACAATATCAAATTTATAAACTTGATTTGTTGAGCTCAAAAATTATTTGCTTGTCTTCCGGGTTTGAAAATTCACAATGTAATGTTCATAAGTTTGATAAAAACGGAGAGTTCCTGCTAATATCCACTAATAAAAGAAACAAGTATAATTTTGATTCTTATTTCGTTAATTTAGAAACGTCCGAAAAAATATTAGTAAAATCTTTTGACGGCTATTTTCCGGTAGTACCATTGTCATTAAGCAAAGACAACAGATATATTACATATAATGTTATTTATAGTAATATTAATCAGGATATTCTGCTTTATGATACAATAAACAGGGGAATAAAAAACATTACCTCTCACGATATCAATATTGATGTTTTTAATTCTAATACTGAATTCGATGATAAATCCGAAAACATCTTTTATATCTCGGATCAGGACAGAGACTTCAAAGGCATTAAAATTTATAACATACAAAAAAACAAACATAAGTGGTTTGTTACAGAGGATTGGGATATACACGGATATGAATTCCCGGAAAATTTTAAACATATTATTTATAGCGTTAATAATAATGGTAAAATTATTCTCAAACTTTTCGATATCAAAAACAAAAAGTATTTGGAGAACAAGTTACCTGTAGGGAATTACACTGATTTTAAATTTATTTCTTCTGGAAATCGGATTACCGGCTCGAAAAAGCCAAGAGGAAAAATCAAAAATCGTGAAAAAATCGTTTTTTTATTTGACAGTCCACAGACCCCCCCCGATATTTATGTTTATGACCTGATAAAGAAGAGAAAAATACAAAAGACTCATTCTTTAACAGAGAAAGTTGTTAAAAATTGTTTTACAAAACCCATAGATGTTTTTTATGATAGCTTTGATGGATTGAAAATTCATTGTCTTTTATATATTCCCATGGGTACCGATAAAAATAAAAAGAATCCGGTGATTGTCTGGGTGCACGGCGGTCCCGAATGGCAGGAAAAACACTCTTTTAATAAGCACATTCAGGTACTGAGTAATGCAGGATATATTGTTTTTGTACCAAACTTTAGAGGCAGCACGGGATATGGAGGGAAATTTCAGAAGCTGATCTATAAAGACTGGGGTGGAGCGGAATTTGTTGATATTTTATATGGTATAGATTATTTAAAAAAGTTAAGTTATATTGACAAAAATAGAATTGCAATAGTAGGAGGCAGTTTCGGTGGATTTTTATGTCTGACTGCGGTAACTAAAGCTCCGGAAATGTGGAAATGCGCAGTTGATATGTTTGGACCCTCTAACCTGATTACATTTTTAAAGTCTTTGCCCGAATATTGGAAAAAAGGAGCAGACAGACTGATAGGAAATATTGAAAGCGATAAAAAAATGCTTAAAGAAAGATCTCCGATTAACTATGTTGATAATATTATCTGCCCGTTGATGGTTATTCAGGGAAAAAATGATGTGAGGGTAGTGCGGGAAGAATCGGAACAAATTGTTAATAGGCTTTTAAAAAAGGGAAAAAACGTAAAATACATCTTACTTGATGATGAAGGTCATGGTTTTTCAAAAGTGTCTAATATTATCAGAGTCTTTAATGAAAAAATAAATTTTCTCGATAATTTTTTAAAAAAGTGAGTCTGAACTAAAGTCAAGTTTGTCATAATGCACTGAACTTTTGAATCCTTGGACCGAAACAAAAAATAAATAACAATATATATCTATAATAAAATGGAAAAACTTAAATTACTTTTTTACTTTGCGATTATTACGGTAATGCCGTTGTTTTTTTCATCCTGTTCATCATCTGATGATGTGGAAAAAACGCCCACAACAAAAAAAGATACTGTTATTATCCGGGTCGATACTGTTAGAATAATTGAAAAAGTTGAGGTAACAAAACACACATTTACAATTCAAATCGGAGCATTCTCAAAAAAAGATTATGTTGATTTATTTGTTACAAAGGCGGAAGATACTTTAAAAACCAAAGTGGAGGTTGAAATAACACCCTCAGGACTCTATAAAATAACTGTGGGTAAATTTGATGAAAGAGCGGATGCGGAAGTGTATCTTCAAAGAGTTAAGACATCAGGGTATCCCGATGCCTTTATTAAAGTTATTAAATAAAAATTCATTACAATGAGTTTTCATTACTTTTTAAATATAAAGTTTATGAGAAAGATTAAACTATTTTACTTGTTGTTTTTACTGTTCCCTTTGGTTTTTGTTTCGTGTTATTCAGGAGATGACTGTTGTGACGAGGACGAAGAATATTATGTGGTAGATACGACAAAGCCTGTTATTGCCAAAGAAACATTACTTGTTGTATACAAGTATAAGTTAAATGTTCAGATAGGAGCATTCGCAAATAAAAATTATGCAGATGATTTTGCAAAGGTCGCAAGAGAAAAACTTAAATATTCAGTTGAAATAAGATTATACCCGGATGGTCTGTATAAACTACTCGTTGGGGGAGAGTTTGTCGATATAAATAAAGCAATAGAAATACTTGAATATGTCAGAACAAAAGGATACTTTGATGCATTTATAAGAGATGATAACGGACCTATTGATCCGGATGACCCTAAATATAAACCGGGATATAAACCCTAATATATACCACAAAATAAAAAACAAATGAATCCCTTTACCTTGGGATTAAAACCGTAAAACCAATTTAATTATGAATTAAGTGACTCACCAATGATTGAGAATAAAATTATTGATGGAAAAAAAATTGCGTCTAAAATAAAGCAGGAAATCAAGACGGAAACAGTTGATTTAAAATCAAACCTGAAAATTACCCCCGGCTTGGCTTTTATATTGGTTGGGAATAATCCTTCTTCTGAAATCTATGTTAATAGCAAATCAAAGACCTGTGACGAAGTGGGTTTCTTTTCGGTTACAGAAAAACTTCCCGATAATGTTACAAAAGAAGAAATAATTCAGTTAATAAACAGTTTTAACAAAAACGAGAAAATTCATGGTATTTTAGTTCAACTTCCTCTTCCTGTACATATTAACGAACTGGAAATTATTGAAGCAATAGATTACAAGAAAGACGTTGACGGCTTTCATCCTGAGAATATCGGAAGATTAATATTAGGAGACAAATGTTTTTTGCCCTGTACTCCCTATGGAATTACCGAATTGTTAAAGAGAAGTAATATCGAAACAAGAGGAAAAAACACGGTAATAATCGGAAGGAGTAATATTGTTGGTAAACCCATGTCAAACATACTAATACAAAAACAATTTAACTGCACAGTATCAGTTTGTCACAGTCTGACGAAAAATATTGAGGATTATACTTTAAATGCGGACTTAATAATCGTAGCAATTGGCAAACCTAATTATCTGAAATCCGAAATGATAAAAAAAGACTGTGTTGTAATTGATGTAGGTATAAATCGTATTGAAGATGCGATGAGCAAAAGGGGTTATAAAATTGTCGGAGATGTAGATTTTAATGATTGTTTTGAAAAATGCGGAAAAATCACACCGGTTCCCGGTGGGGTTGGACCAATGACTATTGCCATGCTTATTAAAAATACTCTTGAATCTGCAAAAGGAAATATCTATTGATTAGAAATTATTATAAAGTATTAATTTCTTTCGTTGATAAAGATACGGACCTGGTGTTCAAAACCCTGTATATAAATGGTGTAAACAATATTCTGGAGGACAATAATAAATTAACTGTTTTTTTCCCTGAAGGTAAGGAAAAATTGCTAATTAAATTATTATCCTCTTTCCGAAATTTAAAAAGCACCGAGCCTGTATTTATTTCTGTTAATACTTATAAAGGTAGGGATTGGTATAAACTGTGGGAAAAATCTGTAGATATAATCAATATAAAAAACAAAATTGTTATTTATCCCCCTTGGAAAAAAAATAAAATTAGAAAGTATAAAAATAAATTACTAATCGAAATTGAGCCGAAAATGTCGTTTGGAACAGGGTATAGCGAAACAACACAGGTGATGCTCGGGTTGATGTGTGATTATATTTCCCCCGAGGATAAATATATGCTTGATTATGGATGTGGTACGGCTCTGCTTTCGATTGCTGGAATTAAACTTGGTCTTCTTAAGGCTGTTGCCATAGACATCGATAAAGATTCAGTATTTAATGCAAAAGAGTATTTGAAAAAAAACAAGGTTCTAAAACAGGTTAAACTTTATAATACTGATCTGAAAAAAATAAGAGAAAGGAATTTTGATATAATCTGTGCAAACATAGATTTTAAAGTAATAGTAAATAGTATTATGTTGATATATAAAAAGCTGAAACAGGAAGGGAAGCTGTTCATTTCCGGAATACTGAAAAAAGAAGAGAAATCCATACTGGAAATTCTGTCCACAAACGATTTTTTGGTTAAAGATTTAATATATAAATCCGAATGGCTTGGTATTTATTCTGAAAAAACTACCTAACATAAATTGTGAAAAATAAAACGGGAAATATATTCACAATCAAAGGAACTTGTAATGACACTGAGGTATTTGATTTAATATTTAATGGCATAAATGTTAAAATAGAAAGAATTATATCTAGCGGACAAAAAACACCAAATGATGTATGGCTTTCCCAGAATAAGGACGAATGGGTTATTCTATTACAGGGGAACTCTCGGATAAAATTTAGAAACGGCAAAACCAAATTCCTTAAAAGCGGTACATTTTTGTTCATCCCACGCAACACTAAACACCGTGTCGATTTTACAAGTAAAAATCCCATCTGCATTTGGCTTGCAATTCATATGAAATAAAAAATAAACAAAGTTAAAAATAATGGAATTTACAACAACCGGAAAACCTATACATTCACCTGAATATAAAAAACGCCGGATTCTGAACTGGTTACCCCTCGGCCTTACTTATGCCTTTTTGTATATGGCAAGATATAATCTTACCGTTTCGAAAAATGCTCTTGGAGATTTAATGACAAAAGAAGCATTCGGAATAATTTTCGCGGCTGGTACGATTACTTATGCGTTTTCGTTTTTAATAAACGGTCCTATCACAGATAAATTCGGAGGAAAAAAAGCAATTCTTGCAAGTGCGGCAGGATCTGCATTTATGAATTTTATCATGGGCATTATTCTTTACGGAATTCTCGCATATGGTTGGAATCTTAATTTAACAATTGCTTTCTCAGTTCTTTATTCAGTTAATATGTATTTTCAGAGTTTTGGTGCGGTAGCAATTGTTAAAGTTAATTCTGCATGGTTTCATGTACGTGAGCGGGGAGTTTTTGGGGGAATATTTGGAATTTTGATTTCGCTTGGTTTATATTTTGCATTTGACTGGTGTCAGGCAATTGTTAATTTTACCGAAAAAATCAGTCCCGATAACCCGCAGTATTGGTTTGTATTTTTTATACCTGCTTTTATCTTAATCGTTTGGTTTATTATTGATTTTATATTATTAAAAGACCAACCTTCTCAAGCAGGGTTCGTTGATTTTAATACTGGCGATGCTTCTTCGGGCGAAGAAGAAACTAAATTTAAATTATCGGATATATTAAAAAGAATTTTTACAAATAAAGTAATAATTATTGTAGGATTGATTGAATTCTGTACGGGAGTTTTGAGGAATGGAGTTATGCACTGGTTCCCGATATATTCAAAGGAACAAATTAAACTTGTTCCGGAACTGGCTGGAGTCTGGAATTTCTGGCTTAATAATTGGGGGATCATACTTGCTCTTGCTGGAGCAGGGGGTGGTATGCTTGCCGGTTGGATGTCGGATAAGTTTTTTGGTTCAAGAAGAGCACCCGTTGCAGGAATTTTATATTCTTCTATTTTTATTGTAACTATCATCATGATTTTCAGCTTGAATTCTCCTGTTGTCCTGGGTGTTCTGGTTGCTTTAATTTCTATTTCGGTAATAGGTACACATGGAATGCTCAGTGGAACAGCCACTATGGATTTTGGAGGTAGAAAAGCAGCAGGCACTGCGGTCGGATTAATCGATGGTCTTGTTTATCTTGGTACAGGTGTTCAATCACTATCACTTGGATATATTACATCGACAAACTGGGCTTACTGGCCTGTATTCTTAATTCCTTTTGCGGCTCTTGGAATTTTCTTCACTATAACTATATGGAATGCTTTTCCAAAAGGAAAAAAAGCTGTACACTGAAAATTTATACTACCACCTGATTAAAAGTTAATCAGATAATTTATTTATTATTTATTAGGAATTTTTAATTTTTTCGTAATTATCTTTCTTTTGAAATATAACAGAGATGTTATCAGTTCATTAAAAAATAATAATTTAGTATAATATCTGATACTCTGATAATTAAACTTTTTTATTTTAATGTAAACATAATGAAAAATGAAAAAATTTTTCTTTTATATTGTTGTTATAGTTTGTTGCTGTAGTTTTGTTTGCAGCAAACCTGACCGTGATGCTAAAGTTTTAAATCAGCCCCAACAAGTTGGAGTCTTTCCGGAACTTGGTGTTAAATTAGGTTCTGACACAACGGTCAGAGAGATATTGGTGAATTCCGATATTCCACCTGATTTACAAAGAATTTTAAAAGCTTATCCCGATTATATAGATTCAGTTGATTACAATACAATATATTGGAAAGATGGAACTACTATGATTTACGACGACGGCATAAAAGATAAAACGTTCGAAGAAAAATTAGATAACCCTGATATAGAAGATATGATGTCAATAGAATATATAAAGGGTGACAACTATCCCAATCCTCCTCCTGCGAATTATGATCCCGGAAGGATTAGATATGAACCATTCTTTGAAAAAATTTATGGGGAAAATGAGACTGAGGTTAGAAGTTTCCTTGTAAAAGTTAGATGGATGCCTGCAACCGTAAACAAATCAATCTTAATTACGTCAGCTAACGGAGTTAACAGGCAGCTTCAAGCTGTATCTGATGAACTAGACCGGCTTTCTTCCGAACTTAAAAAGTATGTTAATAATCCTGCCGGAACATTTGTTTATCGTGTTATTGCGGGAACTAACAGGAAAAGTACTCACAGCTACGGAATTGCCATCGATATTAATACCGAATACTCTGACTATTGGAGGTGGGATAAAACCATTGAGTATAAGAATAAAATTCCTCTTGAGATCGTGAAAGTATTCGAAAAATATGGATTCATCTGGGGTGGGAAATGGTATCACTATGATACTATGCATTTTGAGTACCGTCCCGAACTATTGATTGAATAATACTCAATATGTAATGTTAAATTATAACTAAAGTCAGGAACGTTCCGGAAGTTCCATCGTAACTCATAACTCATCACTTTCTATCTTATTAATACCATTCTTTTTACAGATGAAAACTCAGAGGTTTCCATTTTGTAAAAGTAAATTCCGGAAGCAAGTTTTTCTGCCGAGAAAGACACTCTGTATTTACCTGTGTTAATTTGCTGATTTATTAGAACCGATATTTCTCTTCCCAGCATATCATAAACGCTTAGCTTGACAAAGGAGGTTTTAGGAATTTGAAAATCTATGTTTGTTGTTGGATTAAATGGGTTTGGAAAATTGTCAAAAAGGATGTATCTGTCCGGAAATTCCGAACTTATCGTTGATATTCCGGACGAACCTGTAGTAAATGAGCGAACTAAAGACCAATTGCTTGTACCAATAATATTACCTGCCTTGACTCTCCAATAATATTTTGTGTATGGTATTAGTATATTTGAAGTTAACTGATAAGGTGAAATTAGTATTCCAATCGTATCAAAAACAGTATTAGTAAATAATGAATCGTTAGAGATTTGTAATCTGTACGTGGCAACAGTCAGGTTTGTATCCCAGCCAAATACCGTGTTTGTAGGTATATTTGTGGCATTATTAAGCGGATAAGATAATATTGGTGGAACAGGTATGGATAAGAGAACTCTGAAAGCACTATCTTTTGTATATAAATTTAAAAACGCATCAGATACAATAATTTTTCGGTAATTATTGAAAGCCGTATCGTTAACGTAAAGTTGTGCCGACAGCGTAGTATCATTTACTATAACTATAAAGGAAGAAGGTGCATATACACCGTCCGGCTCGAAGTAAATTTCGAAATATGAGGAAAACGACCAAAAAGTATCGTGGCCGTTCACCGTAACAGGAAAATTTTGTCCCTGTGCGCCGGAGTCGGGTACTACAGAAGTTACTACCTGACAATTTGTAGTTTTATAACTTACTATTCCTATAATAACTGTAAGAAATATAATAATTACTTTACTATAATAATAAGTTGAATTTGAAACCCGAGTGGAAACACAACTTTCTTTCCTCGAAAACGGGAATTTTTTATAGTTTTCCATTTTATCTGACTTTAGTTTTGGTTTAATTGACATTAATTTAAAAATTAATATTTCTATGGTCAAGGTAAATAATTTTTGTATTGGCTTTACTTCTTCTTTGCGAGTCTTGTTATATAGGTTCAGAAATTAATTTTTATGTTTAATATGCTTCCTCTCTTAATTGGAGTACCGGTTTGCTTTGATATGAGCATATCCCTGCCTGATTTCTGTGATGTATGTAAATAAGAATCCGAGACCGAGAAATCAAACAAATGTGCATCTACATAGGCATCAACAATATTTATAACATAAAGAAATATAAAATATAAAATAAACTGATCCCTTTGGTCTCTGTAGAATTCTCTGTAGTTTCTTAATACAGGATCACCGTCGGGATTTGTTGTCGTTTGTGAATCAGCATACCTATCCTTGTAATCGTTAAATTTGTTGTTATTTGATATTATTTCATAACCAAAATAACCGCCAAGACCGGCAATTATAGGAATTTTCCAGTAAGATTGATTGTAGAATTGACCTAATCCCGGAATAATAGCTGACAAAGCAACGGCTTTCCACGGATTTTTTCGCATAGTGAAAATTGCTGTGTCAGATTTAATAACAGGTTTTACTTCCGAGGTATCAATTTTATTCTGGACCTGTTTCAAAAAATCATTACTAAAGTCATTACTAAAGTCAGGTGTTCTTATCGGTTGATTACAATCTTTGTAATTTAAGCTCTCGGGAAACGGATTGCCGTCAAAACTAAAGTCAGCAAGGATACGCTTTAATAAAGTCAGGTTTGATTTGTTAGTTTTTGTATTCCTGACTTTAGTAAAGTAAAATTTAACAGTTGGTTTTTGTCCTGTTATTGCTAAGGACTGGAAGTTGTATGTGTAAGCATTTTTGGTTTGTGAATATGATTCTTTATAATAAAACTTGTTTATAAAAATTAATAATATAAGTGGTAGTAAAAGTGTACTTAGCCGTATCTTACTAATTTTTCTGTGTAATGTAAGTTTATTATTAAAAAAGAATTTACTTTGTGATTGCAACTAATATACAGTACAAATTTTTGCAAATTTACTGGTTAGTATTGGGTTGAGTATTCCCTTCCGGATTGTTCTGACCACCGTCAGTCGGTTGGGATTGATTTGTTCCGGGATTGTTTTGTTCTGTCCCTGTCGGTTGTTGTCCCGGCATGTACCTTTCATTTGTTACTCCGCCGCTTCCTTGAATCAAACCCTCATCTATAGATGACTTCTGTTTTGAAATTATTATATTTAGAATTAAAGATGAAGATAAAAAAATTACAGCTAAAACTATTGTTGATTTCGATAAAAAATCAGAAGTCCTTCTGGCACCAAACATTGTTGATACGCTTGAACCGCCGAAAGTAGAAATTAATCCTCCGCCTTTTGATGATTGCATTAATACAATCGCAATTAGTAAAATGCAGATTATTGATAATAATATTATTAATATTGTTAGCATAATTATTAAAATTACTCGAATTAACCAATATTAACAAGTCATTTATATACAGTAAATAGCATTAATTTAATTAAAGAAATTAATTATCTTTCATAATATTTAAGCAAACAAACATTAATTATTGAGTAAATTATTAGAAATCAGCAGTTTAAATTTCTCTTATAATTCTGATATTAATTCTTTGTTGAAAACGTATAATTTAGAGAAGTTGCAACAAGCTCCGGAAGATCATCACCGTGATAGTACTAACGGAGTTTTTGGAGTCAATTTATCAATAGAAAAAGGAGATTTTTTTTCATTAATAGGAAGAAACGGTTCCGGAAAATCAACTTTGGTTAAGTTAATATCGGGTCTGTTACAAGGTTATCAGGGTAATATATTTTTTAAAGGTAAAAATTTAAAATTATATAACGGTAAAGAAATATCAAAAATATTGAGTTTTTTACCACAATCTTTCTTTCCTGAATTTTCCGGAATGGGTGGGATAACGGTATTTGATTTTTTACTCTTGGGGAGATATCCGTATAAGAAAAACATTGATTATTTGATAAAAGAGAATGATATAAAAAGTGTCGAATTTTGTATGAATCTTATTGATATTGTAGATTTTAAAGGTCGTTACTTCCATGAACTCTCGGGAGGCGAAAAGCAAAAGGTATATATAACACTCTCTTTAGTTCAACTAAACGCTATGTCTGATTTAAGTGAAAAATTATTGATTATTGATGAACCCTTGACCTACCTGGATATTAATCATCAATTTGAAATGTTTTCTTTATTGAAGACTCTGAATGTTCAAAAAAAACTTACTATTTTAATTGTAACACACGATTTGAGTTTAGCAATGAAATTTACGGAGAAAAGTATTCTGCTTAGTAAAGGTTTTGTAGTAGCCAATGGCATTACCCGGGATATAATTACAGAATCGAATTTGCAAAAATATTTTAACGTTAACTCTACAATTTTAAAAGATAATAAAGAATATTCAATAAATTTTCATGCGTCACTAAAGTCAGGCAGTAAATCAACCACCTAATATTGCTCTTGACTAAAGTCGGGCCTGTCTTTAGTAATGATACCTAATTAAAGTCAGGTTATCTTAAATCCTGAACTGTTGAACCTGACTTTAGTTAAGTTTTTGACTTTTAAATTGTCTGTTTTGATATTAAATTAAAATTTATATATAAACAATTATTTGTAAATTAATAACAGCTATATATATAAGTAAATAATTTTCAAACACTAATTACTAAACTAAAGTCAGGTTTATATGCCAAACGAAACTAAAGTCAGGTTAAAATATAAAGAATTACAATATCTGGACAGAAATGAGTCTCAGTATGGACCTTCTCCTAAATGTTATGATTTTTTAAAGAATGTTACACTTGATGAGCTTGCCTGGTATTCCAGAGATTTTTCACGTGGTGTAAAGTCTGTGCTTTCCGAGAGGCTTTCAAAGGATTTTAATATTCCGGAAAGGCAAATTATTTTATCCTACGGTAGCGAGGATTTACTTAAACAAGTGATTCACTATTATCTTGAACGAAAAGAAAAAATACTGATTCCTAAAGAAGCTTGGTGGTATTATAAAAAGGTTGCATATGAAGTCGGAGGATTTAATGTTGAATACCCGATGGAAATAGTGAAAAAAAACGGACTATGTTCTTATATGTATAATGTGGAGAAAATGATTGAAATTTACGAGAGGGAGCGTCCTCGAATTGTACTGATAGCGTCACCCAATAATCCTACCGGTAATAGAATACCCAAAGAAGATTTAAAACACTTTTTGGATGCCTGCAGAGGAGCTCTCGTGATGATTGACGAGGCATACTGGGGATTTGGTTCGACTGAAAACGATTATGTAAAACCCTATATTGATGAGTTTCCTAATCTTTTAATTTGTCGTACTTTTTCAAAATATTATGCCCTTGCCGGATGTCGAATTGGTTTTGCCTTTGCAGGAGCTAATTTGGAAGAACTGTTGAAATATACTGTTCGGTATCTCGGATATAATAGACTGTCGGAAAAATTAGCAGAGATTGCTCTGAACGATACTGAGTATTATGAAAAAGTTACAGGACAAATGCAGGAAGATAAGAAAATGTTTTATTCTGAGTTTAACAAACTTGAAGGTTTTAAACCCTATAAATCTTATGCTAACTTTATTCTGGTTGATATACCCAAAGATATTAGAAAAGGATTGAATAAATATTTGAAAGAAAGAAATATGCTTATTAAATTTCTTGATGAAGAAGCATTTCGAACAGAAGCGAGAATTACAATTGGTACACGGGAACAAAATGCCTACTTGATGAAATTAATTAAACAATACTTGAGAGACCTGACTTTAGTAAAGAATTAAACTTAAACCCGACTTTAGTAAGGTTATATCAAACGCTACTGAAGCCTAGGATAGTAGTAAATTATTTTCCGTATGCAGCTCATTTTATCAGTATTCATTTATACCTGACTTTAGTTATGAAAAAGAAACCGATATATCATAATAGTAAACCTAAAAACAGAAAAGTTAAGAAACTTAACGTAAAAAAGAACTCGGGCTCTGGCAGAGTATCATATTTGAAATATATTTTTTTTGCTGTACTTGTTATCGCAGCAATAATAATTTTTTTTATGTTAACTTCCGACAATAAAAGGACATCAGAGTCTGGGAGCCCTAAAGAACCGAAATTTGTCAAGGAAGGAGAACTTGATTTTATTCGTGGGGAAACAGATTCTCTTATAAAAAGTATAGATATCGAAATAGCCGATTCCCCGGATTCAAGGGTATTGGGTCTCATGTACAGAAATCATATGGACGAAGATAAAGGGATGCTGTTTATTTTTCCCGTGGCAGAATTACAATCCTTTTGGATGAAAAACACCTATATATCTCTTGATATAATTTTTGTTTCTGAAAAGAACATAATTTTAAATATTCATAAAAACACAATACCCCGTTCGGAAAAAGCTTATGTATCCACAGAAGATGCAAAATATGTTGTTGAAGTTGTCTCAGGATTTACGGATAAGTTCAGCGTTAAACCCGGCGATAAAATTAGATTTTTAAGATCAGATAATAAATAGTTTAATTTATATAAAAAACACAAAATTACTAAAAAGAGTAAATATAATCCGGAATATTTTTTTAACAGAGAACTGAGCTGGCTTGAATTTAATCGCAGGGTACTAGAAGAAGCACTTGACGAAACACAACCTCTGCTTGAAAGAGTTAAATTTTTGTCTATCTTTTCTACAAATCTCGACGAGTTTTTTATGATAAGAGTTTCGGGCTTGAAAAGACAAGTTGTTAGTCGAGTAAACGAACTCTCATCAGACGGTATGGGTGCACAAGAACAAAGAGAAGCAATATGCAAATCTCTTTGCACTATGTTAAAAGAATTATATGATCATTATAATTACGTAATAATTCCAAAATTGGAAGGTTCTGGTATAAAATTTTATAAGTACGAAGAATTAAGTGAAGAAAACAAAAAGGTTGTTGATAAGTACTTCGACGAAGAACTTTTCCCTGTCCTGACCCCCATAGCCATTGATTATGTCCATCCGTTTCCTCAGCTGGTTAACAGAACACTTGCACTTGCACTGACTCTTGTGGATCCCGAAACCGAAAACCTGGAAGAGAAAATTTCTGCCGTGCAGGTCCCAAGCAACTTTCCAAGATTACATCCGCTGACAACGAAAGGAATATCTGACTCTGACACCGGAAGTGAAAAAAACTTTATTTTTCTGGAAGATATTATTAAGGCGAATGCTTATAAACTTTTTCCGGGTATGAAAATATCGAGCTGTTATTCTTTCAGAATAACCAGAAATGCAGATATTGAACTTGAGGAGGAAGAAGCCGGGGATTTGCTTACTTTGATAGAAGAAGAAGTCAAAAAAAGAAGATTAGGAATCGTTGTCAGACTCGAAGTAGAAAAAGATATTTCTGAAAAATTTCTTAGTTTTTTAGTACAAAAACTGAATCTTGATGATACCGAAGTTTTCAGATTTGACGGACCTCTTAATCTTGGCGACCTGATGAACCTGATGAAATTAGATTACCGTAAATTGAAGGATGAACCCTTTACTCCGAGAATTTCTTCCTCTTTTAGAGAAGAAAAAGATTTTTTTAAAGCTATTAGAAAAAAAGATGTTTTTTTACATCATCCTTTTTACTCTTTTAGCTCGGTTAGTGAATTTATTGCCCAAGCAGCCGAAGACCCCGATGTTTTTGCTATTAAATTAATTCTATACAGAACAAGCGGGGATTCACCTATAATCAAATCTTTAATAGAAGCAGCGGAAAACGGAAAACAGGTTACTGCTGTTGTGGAACTTAAAGCTAGATTTGATGAGGAAAATAATATTGTGTGGGCAAGAGCGCTTGAAAACGCAGGAGTACATGTTGTCTATGGAATTTCCGGGTTAAAGACACATTGCAAAATGGCTCTGGTTGTACGAAAAGAAAATAAAGTTATGAAAAGATATTTGCACTTAAGTACCGGAAATTATAATCCGATTACAGCCCGTATATATACCGATTTTGGCTTATTTACCGCTGACGAAGAATTCTGTAAGGACTCGACTAATTTATTTAATTATCTTACCGGCTATTCAAAACAGGTAAATTACAAAAAATTACTTGTGGCACCTTTTTCGATGAGAAAACAAATTATTAAACTCATTGATGATGAAATTAAATCGCATAAAAAAGACAATAACGGACATATTGTTATTAAAACCAATTCCTTGGTTGATGAGGAAACAATTTGTAAACTTTACGAGGCTTCTAACGAGGGATTAAGAATCGATTTATTGGTTCGTGGGATTTGCCGACTTAAACCTCAGATCGAAGGATTAAGTGAGAATATCAACGTCTATAGTATTGTTGGAAGATTCCTTGAACATAGCAGAGCATATTATTTTTATAATGACGGCAACC